>Ga0247836_1002380_pt1 | contig 27487 bp, 41 predicted proteins | sample LaCruzMarch2015__4_FD_187116 | JGI IMG/M metagenome (GOLD analysis project Ga0247836, IMG submission 187116) | Freshwater microbial communities from meromictic Lake La Cruz, Castile-La Mancha, Spain - LaCruzMarch2015_14m | ecosystem: Environmental > Aquatic > Freshwater > Lake | place: Spain... | reverse complement strand
CCTCGGCCACCAAACTCGCCGCCCTCGAAGGCAACCCCCAACGCCCGTTCTTCCTCTGGCATCTCTTCTTTCAGGAAGTCATCGCCCAGGGCGGGTTCGATATCGTTATCGCGAATCCCCCATATGTTCGAGCAGACAACCCGGAAGCTCTCGCGGAACGCAAACGCGTCGAGGCTACCGGACTCTTCCAGACGCTCTGGGAAAAATGGGATCTCTACGTAGCATTCATCGAACGCGGACACCAGATCCTTCGCCCGGACGGCATCCTCTGCAACATCGTCTCCGATGCCTACTGCCACTCAAAATACGCGATCAAATCCCAGAAGTGGTTCCTCGAAAATTCCCGCATCCTCCGCATCGACTTCCTCTCCGAACTCCAACTCTTCGATGCCGCCGTCAAAAATGTTCTGTTCTTTTTTCAGAAAGCCGACGGAAAGGACAACACCCCGGAACGCCGGGTTCACACCGGAGAATTCGGACGCGCCAGCCTCCTCCCCGCGAAAAAGCAGTCGGATTCCGGCCACCGGGTCTTCTTCCCGCAGGATGAAAAAATGGAGGCGGCTTTTTCCTGCGCCACGGTAAGGCTGGATGAAATTTGCTATGTCAGTGTTGGCATGGTGGCACACGCCGATGAAAAAATCTGCAAGGGCGAATTCAAACTCGAAGACCTTGTTGTTGAGCGAAGGGACGCAAAGCATCCGAAAAGGTTTGTCGAGGGGAAGCACCTTGAGCGCTGGATGCCTGCGACTCACAAGTGGATCGAATGGGGAACAGACCGAGTGCCATCGATGTTGAGACGTCCGACATTTCCCGAACTTTATGCGGTGCCAGAGAAACTCATCTCTGTGGATATCTCAGCAGGCGCGGCACAGTTACGCGTCACATACGACGATTCGGGCTTGATCCACAATCACTCCGCTTGGTCGTTCGTCCGCTGGAACGACCTGAAAAACGTCCGCAACCGTTCACTCCGTAAACAGGCCGCCTACGCAAACCAGAAGCCGAAAGCCGGAGATCGCAAGCGCGCCGTGCTGGAGCAACTCAGTACGCAGTTTGCGCCCAAGTATCTTATCGCCGTGATGAACAGCAATGTCGCCCGCGACTGGCTCCGCGCCCGCCGCCGCAGCAACATCCACATGTATCCCGACGACTGGAAGCCGCTCCCCATTCCCGACATTCCGCCCGAGGCCCAAGCCCCAATCATCGCCCTCGTGGACGAAATTCTCACCCTCAAACGAGCCGACCCCGCTGCCGACATCGCCACCCACGAAGCCCAAATTGACGCCCTCGTCTCCGCCCTCTACGGCGCGGTGTCAAGGGATTGATCGTTCAGGCAGAAGACGGTCGGTTACTACTTCCCTCAAGAAAGAAGATTGTGAACCCCCATGGGTTCGGTTCATTCTGCTCCGTGAAGGAGCAAGACAACCATGAAACCACTCGAAAACATCAGTCAAGAAATCGAAGACCTCCGAGAACAACTCCTCTCGCTGGATGAGGAAATCTGGGGGAGCGTCGAGCACCGGGATACCGACGCAATCAAGGCGTTTCTTCCGTTTAAGGAAAAGATCAACGAGCGGATCAAGGTCTTCCAAAAAGCCGCAAACGACCTTTTGGCATCAATTTCGGAATTGCCCGCGATTCAACTGCCCTCCGAACTGTTTTCTCAGGATGAGATGGTCGGCACTATCGCGCCGCTTGATCGGTCTTTTGCATTCCTGAAACCCGCCGCCCTCCAGTTCGAAGACGTCCGCATTGCCACGACATCGTGGCGCAAACTCTGGCAGACGTTCTTAACCACATTTTTGGAAAAGCACCCTGCCAAGTTTGAGAAAATCCTTGTGCAATCTCCCTGCATCGGAGTGCGAGACGCCGGGGACGATTACCAAGACCCGTTTCTATGCGGCGGCAAATGGTTTGAATCCAACCTCAGCGCGAATGCCATCCGGGAGAAAATGAAACGAATTCTCCTTCACGCAGGTATCAATACAGGCAGAGTGAAAGTCCTCCTGCGCGGCAACCCCGACATCGAAGGCACCATTTTCGACGAGACCGCAGACTTGGCCCTGAACCCGTAGCACGGGCATCCTGCCCATGCCTTGATTGGTTATTGCACGGGCAACATCTCCGTGCCGCGATGGCCCTACACCCACCAGCAACGCGAGCATCGGCATTCTCGCCCGGAAGGTGAACGATTCCACTCCCGGCGCGTATTGATGGATGGACACATCATGCGCACACGCCCCCACATCCTGACAAGCCCATCCGGCGTCGAGCGTATCGTTTCCGGCGGCCAGACCGGAGCCGACCGGGCCGGTCTCGACGTCGCCCTCCGGCAGGGGATCCCTCATGGAGGATGGTGCCCGAAAGGCCGACGCTCCGAAACCGGGCGCATCCCGGCCAAATACCGCCTCAAGGAAACTCCCCGGCCGACATATATCAAGCGCACCGAGTGGAACGTCCGAGACAGCGACGGCACCGCCATCTTCACCATTCGCCCGGACCTTCGGGGTGTTTCCTGGCGCGCTCAGGAATTTGCCCAGCAATCTGATAAACCGCATATCCACATCCCGCTCTCCGGCACCTACCAGCCAGCCCTCGACCTCCTGAAATTCATCACAGCCCACAAAATCCGAACCCTCAACGTCGCCGGTTCCCGCGAAAACCAGGAACCCGGCATTGCCTCGTGGGTGGAAGGCGTCCTGGAGGATGCTCTATTCTGGAACAGCCCCGGCACTCTGTTGAGTGGACTTGACGAGGGGTAATTTGCCAAAATGCACGCTGTGGAAAATCAAGCTGAGGACAGCGAAGAAATCCCGCCTCCGCCCGAGGGATACGACCCGGAAAAGGCGGTGACCTTTCTTTTCGAGACCAGCGGATTGGCAACACTGATCTGGGATTACCAACTCAACGAACTCCGCCACCTCACCACGGACTACGCCCTCTACAAGGACTGGCAGCGGGAGTTATTTGTGCCTGAAAAAATCAGGTGCACCGTTCTCTCGGGAGGCCGGAAGGGGATCGGCCAAGACAATGAAATCGAGGTTTTCATGGTAAACGTGGAAGCCTCCCCAGAACTGATCCCGGAAATGGACCCTCCTCGTTTCGGCGTCGTTCAAGAGGACTACGTTTTCGATGGGGAATACGAGATCGATGGTCCGTGGAAGCTTCGCGACCAGATCCAAGCCAACCAAGTGGGACTGAAAATCGGAGAAACTATTGCCACCACCTACGATCTCATGCACTCCGGTCACTGGGATGGACTCACACCGAGCGAAACCTTTTTCGCCTGGGGCAATTGCTTCACCCCGGTAGATGCATCCAACTGGCCATATTCCGCGCACTTCCTGTCCATCGCAATCCAACTCGTCATGGACGTGGAATACATTCTCCATTACTCCAAGGCCGACAACAAGCCTCCAACCCTTGAGATTCTGATCTGGGAAATCGCTCGTGGTCCCGGCTGGCAAACATTGTTGGAAATGGTCGAGCAGATGCCGGAAGACAAGCGCCGGTGGCTCAATTGCCCGCAGGAGGACATCCATCGGCTTCTGAGGGAAGTCCGTCGCAGTCACGCGGGAACTGCCTCAGCCCAAGCATCTCTGGAACTCTTCTGAGCATGCCATCCACCGCGACAATTCGTGTTTTTCTCAAAATGGAGGCCGTTTTTGAGATCCAGGCAGTCGACGAGTGGTATAGCCCCATTGATTTTGTCCCCGATATTGGGATGGACGGCAATGATTCCATCCTGAGAAAGCGACTCTACAGCGTCACAATTGATTTTTTCACCCGGAGCGATCATTCAGACGACAGCCACCTGAATTCAGAAACGTTCTATGCCGACTCTCCAGCTTGGGAAGTGCACCAAAACCCTCGGATTTTCGTCCAGCGGGAGATCACAAACTCGACCCATCCACACACCGGAGCCGCCACAATTGACCTGAGCGACATTGAGGAAGTCCGACTTGAGAATGGAATCCTGATGCTGGGCGCGGAGAGGTTTTCAGAATGGGAGGACGGAAATGCCGAGCCTGGGTTTGACCCGCAAACCCGATGGTTCCTCTGCGGCGAGCGGGTTCCTCAAATGGACGAAAGTATTTTTCTTCCTCCACTGGACATCGTGAAGGACGACTGGCTGAAATTGATCGGTGACAGCCGGTTCATCCGCGACCACACCCGAAGTCCGCTGGCCAATTGTATTACTCTCGCTTACGCACTGAGCGATAAAGACGAGTTCATGTCGTGGTTGGTCAACCTGCCAGCGGAACGTATCCGGCAGTTGCCAGTTCTGCCTGCGACAATGGCCCGCATGATGGAACAGAAACGACGTCTGGGGCGTCCCGGCTGAAAATCCTGCGCTCGCTTTTCCCAGGAATTCCGGGCAGCATAACAAAACCATGCCTGACGAGCTGATCAACGGAATCGACGTCGCGGAATTTCTCCCTCTCGCCCATTCGATTGCCATCAGCTTTGCCAGGAGCGGTGTCCCAGATGCCGACGAGTTGTGCTCCATCGCGCAATCGGCCTTGATGCGGGCAGTGCAGGGTTACAGCCCATCAAAAGGTGCATTCAGCCCTTACGCGGGAACGGTCGTCCGCAATGCCATGCTCTCCGAGATCCGCCGCAGGAAAGGCACCGGCACGCAGGTTCCCATGGATGTCTTGGATTTCGATCCCCAAGCCGTTGCCTCGGAGGCGAAATCTATCTTCCCGACGAATCCAGACAACGAAGCTGCCGACAAAGACCGCTGGGAACTGCTCGAAGCGATCCAGAGCACCCTCGACTCCCGCGACCAGAAGGCCATGCAAATGCTGGCGGAAGGATTGTCGCTGTCAGAAATCGGGCTCTCGCTTGGAATCAGTAAAACGATGGCGCATAGGGTCGTGAACGCCGCACTGGATCGGATTCGGGCAGCTCTAAAATCTCGGGATATCCACAGCAGAAGCCTTTTTTCACAGGCGGTAAATCCCGCTCCTCGGACGGATTCTTCTCAAACCATCGATGCCAGACTAAAAAAGCCGCCAAAACTCACGTTCAATTTTGATGAATGGGCGCAATCGGTACGGCGAAAAACCACTTCTCGATCATGGTTGGACCGGCTCTGGGGGTAATTCCCAGGGGCGCGGACAAATAAATTCAGGGATCGGTGAACGATTGTGGGTCCCTTGCGTAAAGGATAGGTGAGGGGCGAGTTGAACCGCGCCACCAAGAATCAAAACCAGAGACAACCTTTTTTCACAAGCCCGCAGGGCAACCCGGCCTGCCTCAGCTTACCGTAGACCGCGACCAGCCGGACCGGCGCAGTTGGCCGGGAAATCCCTTCGGATACAGGGCATCAATCCCAACTTTCAGCACTTGGGCGAGGACGTAGGTTTCGATGTCCGTGGCCGTGCGAATCTGAGCCTCGATCTTGGCCAGGGTGCCACGGGAGATCGCACACCCGGCGACCTCGCACTTTGCCGCCAGAATCTCCTGCGTCCAACCCCGCTGGTTGCGGAGAAGCCGGACCGTCGCGCCGATGGCATTTCGAGGGCTGCTTTGCTCCATAACGGAACTTGACTGTATCGCCCTGTAATCCGTGAATTGCTCCGTAGAGGAGCAGATTAGCTGCACCAACAACCAACTCAAACCACCTGCCATGCCACGAGTCACCTGCCCGCCAGAATTCACCTACTACGGCTACCTCCACAACGGATGAGCTCACTTGGACAAATGGAAAAGAACAACACAACAAGCAGGGGATACTTTCACCCATCACTGAAAACCTGGAAATCCATTCGCCGAGCCATTCGCATGTTGGCATTCATTGGCACACTTGCATGGTTGGTAGGCCTGGCCTCTGCTCTAAGCTCCGAGGACGACTACGCGCTAATTTTTCTTGGAATCAACTTTTTCATCCTGATCGGATGGTGGATGTGCCGAATGTGGGCATGGATTGGGCAGGTCATTCTCTACCTCTTCGTTTCGGCGCTTTGGATCATGAACAAATCACTCGTCGAGGGCGTCGCCTTCCTGGGATTTGGGCTCCTGATTTATATCCTGCTGCTGCCAGGATTTAACCGCAAACCCACGGAGACTGAAGAATGAGTCCAACATTCCAGACAATTGCAGCGGTCGGCATCTTGTTCTTGCTGTATTTCGGGCCAACCCAATGCCAACGGGCGCAGATCGCAGAGCAGCGCAGCGCAGATCTCGTGAAAGATCTGGACCGTGCAATACAAAAGAAAGATTGGGACCACGTGCGAGGAATCGTTGAGACCTTCGCGATTACTGTAAATAGCGAAGGCGATGGTAACTTTGAGGTAGACAACCGGGGATGGCACTCGACCGAATGAACCCATGAAAGCAAATCTTCTCTGGGCTGCAGCATGGGTGGTGATCATTGGGGTAAGCTTCGGAAAGTTGCTGTTTCGCGCTGAACCATCCCAGCCGCCCAAAGCCAACACTGTGGTGGCCACAACACCCAAGCCTGCGCCCCATACATACGTTGTAAAGGATATGCTGGGCGCACGCAGAAAACAGCAATCCCAAGACGCCAGCGATCACGATCAACAGATTGCGGAATTGGAGGCTCAGGTCAACGAGCTAAAATCAGAGCTGCATAACCAAGAGCAAGCGAGCAGGACGAAGAGAGCAGCCTCCCGGATGGCCACCATACGTCTTGAAGACGGAACCCGAATCCAAGCCACGGTTCCCGGCGGCATAGAATCGGGTCCAGTCGATTTTCGCAATGAAGATGGAGACCGAATTCAGGGATGGATCTACTGAACCAGCAAGCGCCGAAACCCCAATACGATGAAGCCACCGCAAACGCCCTCAGAGAACGAGGATTCAACGTCGAACAGTCCTTCCGCGCAGGAGGGAACGCCGAACTGGTCGCAAGTAATTTCAGCCCGGAAACGGGCGCAATCAATGCTCTCTCGGAGTCAAGACGCTCTTATGTGCAGCTTCGCCGGGAACTACGACCTCGAAGTGTCACCGGAGGAAACAATTCTGCTGACAACGAAGCCGTACAACCAGCTGCCGGAAAGCCTGCAGAAAAAGGTGACGGAGGAAATGATGTATCGGCATTGGGGGGATTACAATTTGATCAACCAGAAGGAGGATCCGGAGCCAGAACCAAATCTGGATCAGTATCAGGACCCGGAACCGGAGGAGAGCCCATGAACGACAGGGGTTACGTTTCGGATCGCCTGGCTGGAATTACGCAAATCAGCGATTTGGCAAGGCAGATCGAAAGCTACGAATTGACCGATGAGGAAAGGGCCTTGCTGGCCTCCGCAGCCACAAAGGAGGAGGCACAGCAGAAGTTTCCGGATTTGTCAGCCAAAGCGACAGAAATCTGGAACCGCTCTGTTCGGATGTTGGAAAACGGTGATGTCGAAATGCTTTCCCCATACCATCCTTCCTACCCTTGGCCTCACAAGGTCCGAAGAGCTCAGAATCCGAACCTTGAAGCATTGATCCCACGGCTGGAGAACTTCTCGGGATGGAGCAACGATGAGGAACGTGCCAAGGCGGAAGAAACGCGAGATTTGTTGGATCTTTTCGGCGAAGTGGAACCCGAGCCTGATCAAGTGGCATACCTCATGACAACCCCAGCGAAGGACTGGCCGAAGGAAGTCCAGAATATGCTGTCTGAGTTAATTGATGGCCAGACATTCGACATGAACGTAGCCGCAACCCAAATGCCAGGATAAGAGCGGCGACGGATATCCTGAATTTACGACCAGAGGACCAGAAGCAGGAACAATGACAGGAACGCCGGAACCAGTGGAGAATCCCTTTGCAAACTGGACGAATCAGGCAATCCACAGTGAGTTGACCAAGCTGGTGAATTTGGCACGATCCAAGAAATCGGAGGGCGCAAACCCGGAATTCGTAATGCGACTACACTCCGAACTTTCCCCACGCAGAGCCTCGAAGGCCCCAGATGGTCCGCAAAGGTGGCTGAACAAATCGGAGTTTCTCAGCGTGTGGCTCATGGTGCTGATTCACGCGAACCGAGGCCAAGACGGAAACACGCCGCATGTTTGCGATGGAGACGGCGGTAACGCTGGAAGCGAAACCCAATCAGAAAGCCACCCAGAAAATGGCGCAGTCCGGCCAACAAAATGAGCACCCCAGAAATTCAGCTCGATTTCTGCAACGCCGACGCTGCGAACCGGCTTTCAGCAATCGAAAATAGACTGAGGGAACTCGGTGTAACTCCGGATCTGCTTCTGAGCGGTGTTGTGGATGTGAGAATTCTTGCAGCCAAGATCGTTGAGAAAGTAGTAGCCACCTACACCGACACTGAGCGCCAAATCCTCTATCTTTCAAGAGAGGGAAAAGGCGGAACTATTCATGAGATTTCGGTCCAATTGGGCATTTCAGATGACGAAGTGACTCGTGTGATGCGGATGTTCCAATTATCCATGAAGACTGAACTCGCTCGCATATTTAAACCGAAAGCAATGGTGCTGGAGAAGTTGATCTATACAGGAATAGACGAAGCTATGCTGGGCACTACGCCGGTGCCCAATGCCAGAGAGGCTAGGTGAAGGGAATGTTTCACGACGCCTATAAGGGATTCGGCTGACTGAAGCCAGCCCGCCAGCCAGGTGTATTCTTTTAAACCTCTCGCGCTTTTCACCCGCTTTTCACCCATTTTACCCCGTGTCCAACCGAGCGAAAAAGTATTCTCTTAATCACTAGACTAGTTTGAACACATCGGGCTGTGTGTGAGGCATGAAAACACCCGAAATCCCTGTAGCCATCTTGGTTCGCGTTTCAACCGTGAAGCAGGAGACCGACCGCCAAATCTCCGAATTGCAGGCTTACGCCGACTCCCGAGGATATCGCGTGGTCGAGATCCTTACTGAGACGATCTCTGGCCGCGCGGACGAGGGGGACCGCCACGGTTTGCACAAGGCGGAGGAACTGGCCCGGTCGGGCAAAATCAAGAAGGTGCTGGTCCATGAGATTTCCCGGCTGGCCCGGAAGAACAGCATCGCCCACAAATTCGTCGAAAATCTGGAGGACGCCGGAGTTAGCCTCTACTGGCACGCGCAGGGAATCGAAACCCTCCTGCCGAATGGCAAACGGAACCCGGCCTCGGCAATAATGCTGGCCCTCCTGTCCGAGATGGCCCGGAGCGAAGTCGAAGTCCTGAGAGAGAGGATCAAATCCGGTCTCGCCGAAGCCCGGCGGAAAGGTGTCCGGCTGGGCCGACGACCAGGAACCAAACTCCCACCCCAAGACCTACTACGTAAACACCCGGACATCGTGCGGAACCTCAGAAAAGGCCAATCGATCAGAAATACGCGCAAAATCACTGGCAAAGGGATATCCACTGTCCAGCGAGTAAAAGCCGTGTTGATGAAAAGGCCGGATGCAAATGTGAACCCCTGATGTCCCATTGCCCGGAAGCCAGGCAGGGCATTGTCTCCGATCTGCATTATACGGAAAAATGGGGCGGGCCAGCAACCTACTGCTGGCCCGTAGCCGGCTGCTTCGCAGGGGATAGGCCCCTCAACAGCAACGGCGACAAGTGAGAGTAAACGCGCAGGACCCAACAAAAGGCAAACGGAATGCCGCCCCCCCGGCGAGGTCCTCACAAAGGACAGGGGGAGCCGACCTCAATACAGATAAACGGTCACTCGCTCGCCGTCCGGCATGCGGAAGACGAACCGAGTCCCCGGCTGGACAAAAACCGGAACCTCAACAGTCATGCGGTCGCCGTCCGGCGTGCGAAACGCCATGATTTTCGTGTCGGAGACGGCATCAGAGGACGCCGCAGCCTGCTTTCTCGCAATATCCCGAGCGCGAAACGCCATGGAAAAATCATCAATGCCAAACGCAACAGACCCGACCGCCAGAAGAAGAATAATCGCTTTCATGCGAAATTGATACCGACCGCACGCAACACCCCGCAACCGCTATTTTTACCATGAGCTACGACGACGCCCGCAGACTACCCGCCAACTGACTCACGCAGTATCGCTGCCTCCCCGGCGACAGACAGAAGTTGCAGAAGCGCAGCCCCTTCGAACTCCCCCTGGTGCCGCTCGATTTGACTTTCCGCCCACTTGCAATTCCGCACGAGGACTCGCCGCGCCGATTCCCTTTCAGCCGCTGAAAGGGGTTCTGGGTCCCATCCCGCAGCAACCCATGAGTCCCATAGGCGGTTAATTTCATCCAGTTCCTGCTCAATTTCCTCAATCGTCATTCCGGCACCTCCCGCGCCACCGCAGGCTTGACGCCAGCCAGGGACAGAGCCGCGCGGACCGCAGGAGCGATCTCCGAGGCTCGCGAATGCGGACCGATCAGGGCGAGCCGCCGCGCCGTTTCCTCCAACCGAGTGGCGGACGTTTCTTCAGACTGGGAGACATCCACTCCAAGCCCGTGGAGTCGTCCCAACAGTTCGCACAGCTTCGCGCCCACTGCCGTAAGAGATGCGATTTTTTCAACCTGCCCGCTCGCAGCGCACAGTTTCAGTGTTCCGTCCACGGTCTGCCATAGGTAGTTGACGCGACCCTCGACGAGCCCGAGCACAGCCGCGCGATGCTCCGGGGACGCCGCCTTTCGCAGGTGCGCCGAACCTTCCGTGATGTGCCGATGCGCCAGACCAACTGAAATCCCGAGCGAGTCCGCCACGGCTCGAATGCTCCCAAGCTTCAAGTATGCCCGAATGCACGAATCCTGAAAGGCTACGTCCGGCGAGATCGGCCCGAGCGTGTCAATGACGACCACCTTGCCGTCGTTCACGGGAGGCCGCCCCCGGCGAGGCTTTCTCGCTCGCCTTCTTGTATTTTCAACATTATTTTTGTTCATATTTTGCTCTCCAATCACTTATTTCGCCTTATTTCGCCTTCCGCCGCCTTAAATCACCTTCCAACGCCTTCGCCGCGCGTTCAACCTCCACCGTTTGCCCGCGCAGAAACCGCCAAGTGAACTCCGCAGCCAGGCGCACCGACCCCGCAAACATGAAGCTGCAATACCGCCGCTCCCATGCCGCCAACGTGCCAATCACGCTCGCCTCAGACATGCCACGCGCCGCCTGCAGCAGGTCGGACAACGAGCCTTCGCAGACCACCACGAACCGCCCCACGTAACGCGACCGTGCAAGTTCTCTTTGGAAGCGATCCCTGCCAGAAGATAAACAGGCCGCGAGATCACTGGCCGTTTTACGTTCGCAAACCGCCCCCTCTGGCAGTGCCGTAAGGGCAATGTCCCCGGTTTCAAGAGCAGTCCGCTCCACTGTCCACCCTGCCGGAAGGAATGGAATCCACGGATGTGGGTCTGGTTCCCTTGAATCGATGGTCAACCGCATGGAATCACCCTCCTTCTCGATTCTGGAAACATGGAACCGACATGGAAACGAGGCCCCACCAAAAACAACCCTTCGTTTCCATCCTCCCGAAAATGCCCGTTTCCATTTTTACCATAGGAAACCGCCCTCGTTTCCTGCCCGTTTCCAGTTTCGTTTCCCTTCGTTTCCCGTTTCCACGCTATAGAGTGGAAACAGGAAACGAGCGTGTTTTCAGAATCAAACAAGCGCATAGCCTCGGCCCTCCTTTTTCAGCCAACCGGCCTCGATTGCTTTCTTGGCCCACTTGGAAATCGTGCCTTTGGACACGCCCATCTCCACGGCAAGGTCATTCGCGCCGGTCAATCCGTCCTCTACCCATTGCCGGAAGACATCCAAACTCGATGCCGCCCGAGTAGTCACACGGACAACGCCATCCTCCCCGGTGACGAACTGCCATTCAACCGGCTGCTGTTCGGTTTGAGAATTGCGGTCCTTGGTGAACCGGGAGAGGAACCGCGCCCCCTGCCGCTGGTCGCCTCCAGTTTCATCCAGCCGGATAATCCAGAACACATCATCCTCCCGGCGACTGGTTCCGCGCATTTCCTTGTTCCTTCCGGCATGGTGAATCACCACGACAGCCACCCGATGCCGCCGCAGCTTCAGGAGCCAGTGCTTCACGCCCTCCCAGGAGTCCGCGTCGTTTTCCGAGACGCCGGAAAAGAGGCATGAAAGGTTGTCGAGAACCAGAACCTGAACCCCGCTCGCAAGCACGAAGGAAAGCAAAGCCTCCTGAGTGTGCGGATTCGCAAGGTTGAGAGTCAGCCCCTCCGCAAGGTGGAACAGGATTTCATGGTTGAGCACGACAAGATTCTCGTTGCCGCCCATGCCTTCAATGCGTTGCGTTACACTCTCCGCTGGCATTTCTCCATCAACGTAGAGCACCCGCCGCGCACCGTGCGCCTGCCAAGGACCGCAGGTTTTCCCGCCAGCAATGGCCGTTGAAACTCCGAGCGCAAGCCAGGTTTTCCCAAGACCCCGAGGGGCGAAAATGAACCCCAGGTCGCCTTCCTTGAACCAGCTTCCGAGAATTGGATTCCGCTTCGGTATGCCAAGCCCCCCGAGTTGCGTGCATGGTGTCGCGCACTTCTCGATAGCTGACCGCATCGCGGAAACATGGTTTGTCTTTTCTGAAACCGGCCCCGCCTGAAGGTTGACAGAATCAGCCGCCGAGTCCTGCGGCCTGTAAACGCGTGAACTCATGCCGCCTCCTTCCCGACCAGAGCCTCGCAAGCACCCGCCTGCACCCATGACACCTTTTCGGCAGGTAAAGTCCCCGTGTTGCCTTGTGGCGCAAACGTGAACGCCTCTTCAACCTCATGCCGAAGCGTTTCCCACTGGTCAACGTCGAGATTCGCAAAGTCGTTAACATCGTCCACTTCCGGGCCAGAAGATTGAAGCAAACCCGTGAAAGAGTAGCCGTCCACATCGCAGCCGAGCCCGACGAGTTGCCCGGCCCACCTTGCCGCCGCAGCTTGGCCCGGTTCATCGGCGTGCCCGAAAATCCGAACACGCTTCCCGGAGAACAATGTCAAAGCCTCATCGGGAATCCGGTTTGCAGCGCCGAGCATTGCCACCGGCGCAACCTCATTCTCAACCCCGGCGCACCATGCCAGATGAACCGCCGCCAGCATGTCGGGACCACCCTCGACAAGCGCGATTGCCAGAAAGGGGAATGCCTCCCTCAGCCCGACCGGCCAACCAGCCTCCGACCCCGGCAATGTCCAAGCCTTCGCGCCGATGCGCGCCCACGGTTTGCCATCCATCCGCCGCGCCTGAGCATTACGCCGTGATCCATCCGTGACCACCCACGCACGACCCTCTGCCGAGTCTACGCACCAGAGCAACCCACGATCCGCGAGAATCCCGACCGCTTCCGGCCCCAGGTTCCGAAGGTCAGCAATCGCCCGAGTCTCCACTTTCGTCGGAACTTCGAACTTAGGCCAGCCCGCGCGCTTTCGCGCCTTTTCCTCCGCTTCCGTCTCCCTCTTTTCCTGCCGGGGAATTTGGGGAACCGGGGGAAGAACGCCCGCCATCTCAATCAACCTCCGGCACGCCTCCCCATTTGACACCCCAAGGTGGAGAGCAAGAAAGCCAGCCGAATCAACCGCCTTGTCGACGCAGCCGCCGAAGCAGTTGAAGAAGGTTTCCCCGCCACGCTCAAAGACAGATGCCGCCTTTGAATTTCGGTTATCGTGAAACGGGCAAAAGCATTCCCGCCCAGGCTTCCCTGAAAGGTTGAGAACCTGCCACAGCATAGGAATCGTCAGCCGCGCCTTTGCTTCCATCAATAGTGAGGAGTCAAACATGATGACCTTTCCGGCGATATTCCGCCCATTGATTCCGTGTATCATCCGCGCCGGTTGGCAGACCTAGCCACGCCAGCCGCGTGAGCCAGTCCGACATTGAGATTGCAAACCGACGAAGTTTGCCGCAGAGTCCTTGTTGAATCAGTGAGTTAATAGCCGTGCAATTTTTGCCAGTTGCGCGGCTTTCTCGCATCCGGGTTTGCCCCGTTGCAGTCGCCCCGCTCATAGAGCGACCTCCGCTTGAGCTTCGATGGCCTCAATATCCGAGAAAAGGAACCGGACGACCCTACCGAGCTTAAAGGAGCGTAAGATGCCCGCTTTTTCGCGGCGTTTTATCGTCATCGTCGACACCCGCCACCTTTTCGCCAATTCAGCGCGGGTCCAGTATTGTGCCGCAATTTGCGCTTGCGGCTGCGTCTTGTGTTTGCTCACGAACTGGACAGTGCCAACTCGTTTGCTCTTGCGTTAGCGACAGGACGACCGCGAAGAAAATGTCGCGTGTCTACGATAGGGAATCAACGAATCGTGACCGATCGACCAGCCACCACAACTTGATTTTTGTTAGCAACTGAACGCTTCAGCAATGAAACCAAGCCAAGACGCTGACATTGGCGTGCCAAGGCTGAGGCGCTTTGCAAATGGAACCCCCACGCCTTCAGGACGACAGCCAAAGCCGTAAAGGAAAACCAGTTCAGGCCAAATCCGTCCTCCTCGCCCCACCAGTAAAGCCGCAGCACGTTCGACAGTTCCTTGTCATATTTTGGCAACCGCCTCCGCGCGGCAAACATCTTGCGGATGCCCGCCTCGTTGCCTTGCCGCCATAGCTTAAGAAGTTGAAACTCATCACGGTCCCGCGCCTGTCCCTCTGCAGGAACCCCTCGCATTATTCCGATTTTTTTCTCTTGTTGCGCCGCCGCGCTGAGGCGTTGCCATTTCTCATCAATATCACTGCAAACCTCAAGAACCGATAACTGAGCCAATTGGTTTCTTAATTCACTTGCAGCAGCGAATCGGTTCTCCGCAGCTTTGGAAATCCGAAAAGTGAGGCTTGTCCCCCCGTCAGTTCGATAAAGGCGAACGGTTCTCATCGCGCTGACCTCCTCGCATGAGCAAGTTTCCTGATGCCCGCAGGTTCGCTTTCTGCTTTCGGCAACGGGATGGTATTCTCAGGCAGCAGCCATGCGCCCACATCCACGACAGGGCGGGTTTTCAAATCCGAGTAGTGCGCCGCAGTCGTCGCCACGTTTGAATGCCGTAAGACCCGACTCGCTGCGTAGATGCCGTGCTCTGCTGTGACGAGTGAGCCAAGTTCTTTTCTCAATTCGTGGAGAGGTTTCCGCGCTTTTACCCCATGCGCCCGCAACCACTTATTCAGCCGGTCGAAGACGGCATCAGCACGGTAGCGTTGCCCGTAGGTTCCCGGCCCGCTGTGCTGCTTTTTAGAAACCTCGTTTTGAATCACAAAGGCATCCCCCTTGGCCTTCGCTCGAACCCGGAATCCCCGAAGAAGCGCCACAACATTCTCGTCAAGGGCGACCTCATCGCGGGAGTCCGTTGTTTTCAGGTGTGCCGCATCTGTGCTCTCGATGCGGACAAGAAGCCGGTCGAAATCGATTTGGTGCCAGCACAGGGAATCAATCTCGCCCCGACGAAGCCCTGCCGAAAGGGCGAGGAGCATGACGAGAAACGCAGGTTCATCCTTTACGGCGAGACCAGCGTGAGCAGCCTGCAAGAGAGCCTTGGCGTCAATCCGGCTGAAATACTTTGCGGATTGTTTGGGAAAGAACTCCACCCCGGCAAAGGGTGGGGGCTCGGGAAGGCGAACGTCTGTAAGAAACTTCACAATCTTTCCGGCGAACAGCGACCGCGCCTGCCGGACCGTGGAATTGCAGGATGTCATGCGGGACCGCTCCTGAGCCGGGGTTTTCGCCCGCTTCACATATTCAAGCCGCCACTTCTGAATTGCCGGAAGGGAGAGAACATCCAGGCTAGCCGCATCAAGTTCGGTCCGGTATTCCGCCGCGCCGCCCTTCCTTGGCCCGAACCGTTTCTTTGTCCGCTTCACGCCCAGGATGTCCCCGACGATTTTACGCAGGGAGCACTGGTAGCAATTGAAGGTGGAGGCGTTCGCCTCCGAAACCGTCCGGGCAGCCGCGATCCATTCCCCGACCGTCGCCACCGTTTCTGGCTTGGCCGTTTGCGGCCTGTGCTTGGCAAGCGTCGCCTCAGCCCCAAGGGCGAGGAGGTCCGAATAGATGCCAGACGCAGTCTTCGCCGCAGCCTCCCGGTTCCCGGTACCGGTGGTAAAGGCCATCCGCCGCCCCTTGAACTGAATCTGAATGGAATAGTTCGGAGAACCCTCCCATTTGAAAAGTTTCCCAGCCTGCAACCAGAAGCGGGAATCAGCTTTCGACAGAGCAGAAACAGACCCTTGCACTTTCCTTGCACTTTTCTGGTTAATCCCAGCACCCTCACGTTCTGTCGTGATCAGAACACCATCCGACAGCAAAGCGGCATCATTGCTTGAGAATTCAGGTTTCTTGATGTTCATAAAGTAACTTTACGGATCAGAACGAGACATAGCAAATGAAAAACTACGGATCAGAAGGTTGAAAGTTCGAGTCGCGGCGGCTGCACCACTCAAACCCGCCTCAGCAAAGTCTGAGCGGGTTTTTTATTGTCTCGGGAAAACCCCAGTGTGCTAGAAATTGATCGGGAGACGACAACAGCAGAGCCGGTATTCGATGGACAGTTGCCAGAACTGGGCCACGAGATCCGGGGCGGTGGGCCACCGGCCGCCAGCAGATTTTCCGACGTGCTGGCGCTGAGGGGCGAAAATGAGATCGGCGCGAAGATCAAAATCTTCGGCCGCTTGGTGCAGCGAACGACCTCAGGGGGATTGATGTGGATGCTTCAAGGGTGCCGACAAGCTGGGCTAGGCAGCGAGCATCCGAGAGCTGTTTCGTGGCGAACCCCCGCTCGCGGCACACTGCAGAGCAGCGCTTCCTATACTCTTCGGCGGCCGGCAGTTTGGATTTCACGATTAGGCGATTAACGTCGCCTTCCGATCCCTACATCAGCTCCGCCCCCTCCTACGCTGCCAACGGCACCATCAGTCTCTCCTTGCCATCTGCCCTCCCTTTGTCGAAATGCGTGGCTGCGCTGGATGCCAGATGTCCGCCGGCGAAAAACCCCATGATGCCGCCCCGGTTGGGATCAACCCCGAATTCCTTGGCCTTCGACCGAACCGTCCGGATCGTCTGCTGCGCATCCTACAGCGGAACCATCGGGCGCCCCTGCGGAAGCCGATGCTCCAGTACAAACGGCGTGATGCCACTTTTTTCAAGCCACCGGGCAATGTTATGAGCCCTCCGGCTCGGTGCACAAAACCCCGCAGCCTCCGCCCGGACAAACCATGACAGCTCGGGAAGGGTCAATCTGCGGACACGGGATTCCAGACCTTTTTGAAGCCCAAGCCTTGAAAGTCCTTCAAATTGAGAGTCGCAAAATCCGTGACTCCAAAGGCGGTGAGGCTGAGTGCGGTGCGGGTGTCGTAAATGCGGCGGCGTGCAAAATCGCGGGTTGCGGCGAGTTTCCACAGCTCGTCGTGAAATTCCCGGCTGCGGGGAGGAAATCCGAGGGTTTTCCAGCGGGGATGTTTTCGATAGCTGGCGATGACGGCAGCGGCGGCGGGGGCGTCCAGCGGGTTTTTAAGCACGGCAGGATTTCGCAAGAGCAGGTAGAACTCGGCGAGAACGAACTCGCTCAGCGCGACGTCTTCGCGGTCGGAAAGTTCTCCAAGGAATCTCTTGGCCGGCAGATGGAAGGGGGATGCGACCGCGAAGCTGTAGAGCAGGATGTTGGCATCAATGGAGGTCATGGCAGATGGAGGATCGGTTCCGCATCCCGGAAGGCGACGCCCCGCAATTCTTCGGGGCTGAGGCCCTGCCATCCTACTGTTGCCGAAACCGGAGGAGTCCATGGCGTAGCAGGCGGGGTCGGATTTCCATCATAGACGTCCAGCAAAAGCTCGGCCCCGCGGCGAAAGGTTTCGGCAAGAGACCACTCGCGGGCTTTGGCGAAGGACTTGATTTCGCGATAAAGTTCCTCAGGAACTTGAATTTGCGTCTTTGTCATGCTGGAAGATATATGTAGCTATTGATTTGATGTCAAGCTGGAGTGCGTTTCCTTCCGGGTTATTTTTGGAAGCCCTCGTCAAGGGGGCGATACCTTTCTGGTCCGGAATTAGGGCGGACTTTGCAGCGACTAGGGAACAGGCGTCCCGCCCAGGGCTTTTACGGAAAATCGCGGTCGCACGAGCATCCCTGTCCATGGCACGCCAGTCTCCAACGACAGGAATGTCGTTGCCCCTTATATTGAGAGTATTGGGCGGGGGGCTCCCTGTTTTACGATGGCCCCTTATCGTCGCTTTATCTTCAAGAGACGGTATTAGACCCCCGGGTGGAGTGCAGAGCAGGGGGAGCTCGAGTTTTGAGTTTCTCCACACAAATGCCACGAGACATCAAGCGGGCTGCGGCGGCTGGGAGGCAGAGGCCTGCGCAGGGATCCGGGGGGTTAAGATTTTTTTACAAAGCATGCTTTGAGGCCGATGGCGGACCCTTCGATCTTGCACGAGATTTCATGATCCCCCTCCACCAGACGGATTCCTTTTGCCTTAGTTCCTCCCTTGATGACGTGGGAGGAGCCCTTCAGCTTTAAATCTTTGAGCAAGGTGACGGAATCCCCGTCTGCGAGGACTGTGCCATGGGCGTCTTTGACGGCGCGCGGTTCGAGAGAGACGGCATGTGGCCACTCGTGGCCGCAGGTCAGGCACTCCCAGAGTTCGCCATGGTCGAGAACGTCTGGCATCTCGCATTGGGGGCATTCAGGTTTGTTTGGCATGGGGAAAAGGATATCTGCCTCTGGAGACTCCGATCAATCACGCAATCGCGCGTGCTTCCAGGCGGTCCTGGAGGGGCGAAGCGATCCCTCCCCCACGGCAACCATAAAAAACACGAACCGGGAGGGGAGTCTGGAAAATGCTGCCATCCTGGAGTGTTCCGGCATATCATCGCCCCATAAACCACAACACCATGAACACCTGCCCCTGCATCAAATCCGTCAAAACTCTTGTCACCACTGGAAAATGGGAGGGAGGCTGCTGCGAATGCGGACAGAAACTGCCGCTTTCACACCTCCTCATTGCCGGCGTGGTCGGGCTGATGATTTCCGTTTTGGTCGGAGGCCTGTTGTTTCGTCGCCAGGGCTGACAACGGTTGGGCGAGGGAAGCCGACTGGACCTCTGTCTTCCGGTTTCCGCCGGCCTCGTGGATCTCGCGGTCCGCTCCTGATGCCCTGGGATTTTTTGATCGGGCAGGCTGAGCCAGGTCGCGAAGGCGACGGTTTTGCCGGAAGGCCGTTCAGTCCAGCGGATTCACGCGGGAGACGACGAGCAGGTCTGCCGGCAGGCGTGGAATTTTTGCAACCGCGTCGGCTCCGATGCCCAGTGTTGGTCCGACCAGGCCGGGCGGCAGAGCCGGGATCGCTCCCGTGAGCCCGATGTCCTGCACGTCGGGGGTGTCAAAAAAGATAAGGAACCGGATTTCCGTGCCGTCGAGGTTTTCAATGTGGTGGGGGTAGGCCCGGGGAATAAAATAGATGTCGCCGGGATGGAGCTCGTAAGTGTCGAACGAAGAATCCGGGCTCTGCACGGTCATTCTCGCGTGGCCGGCGAGGACGTAGCCCAGCTCGGCGGTTTCGGGATGCCAGTGAGGCTCGCGCATGCCGATGCCGTGAAGCCGCAGCGAATACATCGCCTGGGAGCGCAGGGCGGGCCAAGTATCCCGGCGGGCGACGATCGCGGATCCGTCCTCATTGGCGATGAGCGGCGTGCGCTTCTCGATCGGGAACTTGTAGGGGCTGGGATAGCCTGCCGACTCGGGAATTTGCCGTGGAGAGGATATTTTTCCCAGCTCGATGCTCGCGGGCGAGCGGGTCAGCCCCGTGAGCTCGCTTTCCGAGAGTCCCCACGTGTTCCCCATCACCGCCCCGCTCAGGCATCCGACGAATCCCGACAAACCGAAATCCTCGACCTCCTCGTGCGAAAACGTGATCACCATCTCGAGATCTCCAGAGCCGGTGTTCTCGATGGCGTGCAGCGCACCCGAGGGAACAAAAAACATTTCGCCCTCCGAGATCGTGAACTGCGCGTGAACGTTGCCGCTGGCAAAAATCGTCACCACCGCCTCGCCGCAAAGGCAATATCCGACCTCGTCGGCATTCGCATGCCAGTGCGGCTCGCGAAAACAACCCTCGTGGATCGTCAGCCGATAAAGCGAGAGACCCCGCAGGATCGGAAAAACCGACTTTGTGGCCGCTATCTTCGCTCCAAACGCATTCGAGATCTGCGGCCGGATGTCCGCAAGCGAGAGTTTGTGTGACATGCGTCAAAACCTTTGCCGCCGGCCATGAGAAACGCAACCGTTTTTTTCGCGACTTGCAATCCGTCATTGCCCGGTCCACATCGTAGCACCATGGCACGCCCGATTTCCGAGCTTTCTTCCGAAGAACTCCGCGCGGTGGCAACTTCTCTCGAGGAGGAGGACGCTAAAATCCCTGCGGATTTTTCCAGGCGCCTGTCGGAAACCCACCCGGCCACGGCCAGGCTTTTAGCCTCAATGCGACGGGAAGATAAGGGGGCACGCCGGACGAACCAACAGGAGGATGAATCATCCCGGAGGACCTTCATCCTCCATATCATCCAGCCGGGGCTCGCGGGGTTGATGGATGGCTCGGTCTCGACCCTCGCACCCGTCTTCGCCGCCGCCTACGCCACGCACCAGAGCTGGTATGCTTTTCTTGTCGGCCTCGCCGCATCGATCGGAGCTGGGATCAGCATGGGCTTTGCGGAAGCGCTGTCGGATGACGGCGTTCTCAGCGGACGCGGCCACCCTCTCACGCGAGGCATCGTGTGCGGGGCGATGACCACGCTCGGCGGCATCGGCCACACGCTCCCGTTTCTCATTCCAGATTTCCGCATGGCTATGATTGTGGCGGTCTGTGTCGTGGCAGTGGAGCTCGCCGTGATCTCGTGGATCCGCCACAGGTTTATGGACACCCCGCTCCTGGCGGCGGGCTTCCAGGTCGTGATCGGCGGAGTCCTTGTCTTTTTGACCGGCATCCTGATCGGCTCTGCTGGGCGTTGAGCAGCTTCTGCACAGCAGGACGGCGGAGCCAGAGCCGGCCACAGGTTGGAGGCCATAGGCACGCGTTGCCTCAAGCGAAAATAACACCAGGGCATCAAAAAAGCAGGGCAAGCGAATTTCAGATTATCTGTGCGGCCGCACAATTAATCTGTGCTGCCGAGGGCTCGTGTGCTGTGGCCAGGCAAGCCGAAACCGGATGAATTGTTTACCAGTGCCTGCGGGTAGCCGACTTGCTGATGGGCTCGATCTGGGAGCTGTGGTCAGGTTGAAATGGCACTCGAGCTCGTTGCACACGGATCGCCAGTTCCTGACCCGCAGTTCCAGAAAGTCTATGAACCATTCTTGCGCGCGCCTATTCCGGTGCAAGGGGAGGATTTGACAATCGGGGCGGGCTCTCTAGTTTCCCGCAGATGAGCGACCGCTTGCATGCTTTAGAACAAACAAGCCGCAGATGGCGGACGGCCTTGCCGCGTTGCCGGAATTGGCAGCATCTCAAAGTCAGGAACCTCCTGGCGGGTCTTGCGGTGATCGTTGCGGGCATGTTCGGTGGGGATCACGCTTGGGGACAAAACACCACGTGGATCGCTGGTGACGGAATCTTTACCGACATTCCCAACTGGAACAATGGTTCCCCGGAAAGCAAGGACTGGTTGATAAACAATGGCGGCACCGCCGAGCTCTCGGTTACCTTTTTCCCGTTGGATGGTTTTCTCGGGTTCGATCCCGGCCAATCGGGCAATCTGACCGTTCTTAATAACGGTTACCTTTTTGGAGATACCAACCTGGCGGTTGGCCGAGGCGGCTCCGGCATCCTGACAATTGAAGCTGGTGGCAGAGTGAACCGAAAGGGTTTGTTCGTCGCAGCAGGGGACGTATCGCAGGGTGTGGTCCAAATCGACGGAGGCGAGCTGACACTCAACGACATTCTTCATATCGGCTACCGCGGCGCGGGGAATCTCTCGCTGACGGGAAATGGTACCATCACAAGCAATCGAACCGACATTGGCGGCTTCAATGACGCGACAGGCTCGGCAACCATAACGAATGGGGTCCTGCAGAACACAGGCGCGATCTTCGTTGGCGTTGAGGGAAATGGAACGCTGGTGGTTGACCCGCTGGGCAGGGTCGCCAGCGAGAGTTTGTATATCGGGCACAGCACCGGAGGCACTGGGTCGGTGACCGTTTCCGGTGGAAATGTCACCTTGACCGGCAGCAATAGCACGCTCGCGGCCGGAGTGAGCGGAAATGGAAATCTGACCGTGACAAACGGCGGCCAGGTGAACACAAAGTTTTTCCAAGTCGGTCTTCAGTCCGGTTCGTCTGGCACAGCGACGGTGTCCGGTAATGCCTCGTTGACCGCGACTGATTACGTCCAGATCGGGGTGACCGCCGGTTCCTCGGGAACGCTCCATCTTTCGGATAATGGATCCCTCAACACGCCGCTTATCTTGGTTGCGGATGAAACGGGTTCGACCGGCGTGCTGAACGTCAACGGCACCACCCTTGCCGTAGCTGAAATCGTGGCAGGGAACGGCACGGCGACTGTCAATCTGAATGATGGCACCACGCTGAAACCGGTTGGTCCGTCCGATCCCACTCTCAGTATCAATGGATTTTCGGCGGGACGATTCAACCTCAGCGGCAACGTCACCTTCGGCACCGGGTCGGGCACGATCGACGTCTCTAGCCCCCTCAGCGGCACGGGCAGCCTGATCAAAACCGGATCCGGCGCCCTCAACCTTTCTGTCTCCAACAGCTACTCCGGCGGCACCGTGATTCAAGGTGGCGCGGTGAGCGTGGGAGCGAGCGATGCTCTGGGAACCGGCAATATTGCAATAGGAACTGCCGAACTCCGTGGGTTTTCCAACGCCACAATCGGTTCGGAAATCACCGTGCAAGCGAACCAAACCGCCACCTTCTCAGCTTCGGCAGGCACCACACTCACCCTTGAATCTTCCACGTTTCTGCTCACCAGCGGCGCGACACTCGTCGTGGGCAGCAGCGGGAACAACGGAACGATTCTTTTCGCACCGGATGATTCGGTCGCCCTCCCGCCAATTGGCGGAGGAGTGACAGTCAGTTTCGGAACGCTCAAGGCCGGCAATGCGCAACTCGCGTCCCTCACCGCCCAAGTCGGCACGACGACCGTGGCCACTGGAGCCACTCTGGATTTTCAAGACCATCTCGCGTCCGGCGGCATCAATAACCTTCAAGGCAACGGCACCGTGAACATCGGCTCCAACGCTTCCTCCACGCTGGCGGTTATCTCAGGGAATTTCTCCGGAAGCATTACCGGTGCGGGCGGGCTCGTGAAAAACTCAAACGGCACTCTGGTCCTCTCCGGCTTCAGTGAATTCACCGGCGGCACGACAGTCGACGAGGGCACGTTGCTCGTTAACGGTTCTCTGGATACCGGGTTGGGACCCGTGGAAGTGAATGTCGGCGGCACGCTGGGCGGCACCGGCTTTATTGGACCCGTCACCCTCAACGGCGGCACCCTCTCACCGGGCACCTCCGCGGGGACGTTTTTCCCTACGGAGATTCTCTGGTATCAAGGGGTCGTCCTGTTTGAACTCGGCCCAACGCCCGCCACGTCCGACTTCATCGATACGGGAAAGCTGTCTGGGCTCGGCTCGGCTTATGAGTTTACCTTCGTGGACCAGGGGATGGTGAACGGCACGACGTACGACCTCATCAGCTTTGACCCCACACTCGCGGCTGCAATCCCCATCGGGAATTTCACCTTCACCAACGGCGGCGGGTTCGACGGCACCTTTGGCTACAGATCCGAATCGCCCAGCACCAGCTTCCTGCAATTCACGGTCATCCCCGAACCCTCCACGTGGGCTTTGATGGCTGTTGGCTGCGCCGTTCTTCTTTTTGCCCGTTCAAAAAAACCCGGGGCCAAAAACCGCCCCCGGTAGGCGTCTCCGCCGCGCGCGTCCTCGTCGCTCCTCGGTCACGTGTCGCATCGGACATGCTCCGTTGCTGGCGCTTCTTGCCACCCTCCGGGCTGCCTGCGGCAGGCTGTCTTTCTTCTGTCGGCTCTCTCGCCTTGGCGTTGGCGGAGGCTTGGGGGATGTCGTGCAGTTGGAGCTTCATCAGCTTTTCCTCGAAAGGGGCTCGGAAATCAAAGAGGCGGTCCTTTGATCCCCTGGTGCTTTTCAGGCAATGGCCGGTCTTTGTGCGAAGGAACTCGCCCAGAAAGGGCCGGAAGGCGGCGGATATCCAAGTGTTTGCCGTTGCCAGATCAACCACAACTTGGCGGGAATTGATCTTCGATCCTGGGGCAAACTTCACCCGGCCGGGCAGGTGTCTGGCCCGGTTGATCTCCTCCGCCTCGTCTCTTGTCCCCAGCGAAACCCGGATCTGTTTTCCTCGGAAAACATCGCTGCTGCGAGAAATCGCACCTTCCGCCTCTCGCCAGGCGTATTGAAATCCATGGACTCCACTACGACGACCGAAGCCAACAGCTTCAAGCAGCGCATCATTCATGCCTACATCGAGCGGCTGAGGGAGCATGGCCACCCGCCCCTTGCGGTTTATCCTCTTTGCAAGAGCCTTGGCATCGCGGAGAGGGATTTTTTTAAAGAGTTTCCCAACCTCGAGGCGGTGGAGTCAGGGTTTTGGCGGGACCAAGTGGCGCATGTCGTTGCTGCCGTTGAGTCGAGCGATGAGTGGGAGGGGTTTGTCGCGAAACAGCGGGCCTTGACGTTTTTCTTCGCCTGGTTTGAACACACCTTGGAGATCCGTTCTTTGGTAATCCTTCGATTCGGAGAGTTGGGAACTTTTGACAAACCACCCTGGCTGCGCGGATTTCATGACGCATTCCGCGAATTTGCGAAGCGAACGGTGGCGCACGGGATCTCGACCGGAGAAATCGCGGAGCGTGGCCGACTCACCACGTTCTATCCTGACGCGATCTTCACGGCTTTTCGCAATCTTATCGAGTTCAACGTCCACGACAACAGCCGGGGCTTCGAACGGACCGATGCCTACATTGAAAAATCCGTGCAACTTGCCTTTGAGCTGATCCGCTCGCAAGCCATCGACTCGGCCTTCGACTTGGCTCGGTTTCTTGCTCCGCAGGCGAGGAGGTAAATGCGACCGGCGGGTTGGGCACCGGCTCCTCCTCTGCACCACTGCCAGTCAAGGATCTGTCAACTCATGGACCAAGAGAGCATTCCCAGCACGAAATTCTCCCGCATCGCGGCACTCACCGGTGCCGGTGCGAAAGTTGGTGTGAATTATCTGAAACACTACGGCAAACGCGCGCTGGGCAGTAAAGTGGATTCCGAGAGTCTGCACGAACGAAATGCGAGTGCCGTCTACAAAACATTCAGTGAACTTAAGGGAGGTCCACTCAAGCTCGCCCAGATGCTGAGTATCGACAAAAACCTCCTTCCACCGGCCTATGCCAAAGAGTTCGCGCAGGCGCAGTATTCCGCTCCGCCGCTTTCGTATCCATTGGTGGTGCGAACGTTCCGCCGGGAATTTGGGAAGTCGCCCACCGAACTTTTCGACACGTTCACCAAGAACGCCGTTCACGGAGCGAGCATCGGACAGGTCCATCGTGCGACCCTTGGAGATCGAGCTTTTGCGGTCAAAGTTCAATACCCCGGTGTCGCGGAGAGTCTGAAGTCGGACTTAAACTTTATCAAACCCGTCGCCCTCCAAATCCTCGGACTTAGGGAAAGCCAGATTGCACCCTACATCGCCGAGGTTGAGAAACGCTTACTGGAAGAAACGGACTACACGATGGAGCTTGAGCGGTCCATCGATCTCTCCCGCCGCTCCGGACATCTGCCCAATGTCCGTTTCCCCAACTACTACCCCGATTTTTCTTCGCCCCGCATTCTCACGCTGGATTGGATTGATGGCACCCCGCTGGATCAATTTGCCGATTCGCCGACCACATCTCAGGCTGAACGCGACCGCATTGGCCAGGCTCTCTGGGATTTTTACGATTACCAGATTCATACGCTCCATGTCTTCCACGCCGACCCTCATCCGGGAAACTTCCTGATCAGAGCCGGGCAACTTTTCGTGATCGATTTTGGCTGCACGAAACAAATTGATGCGGCTTACTATCGGAAGCACTTTCGCTTTCTCGACAACGAGGTCCTTAGCGACCGGGCGCTATTGGAGGAATGCCTTTGTGACATCGGTATTTTTCACGACTCCGATAGCGTTGAGTTGCGGAGGAATGTGCTCGAAATCTGTGCGGTCTCGATTGAATTGCTCGGGCGCCCGTTTCGCCACGGCTCATTCGACTTCGGCGACGAGACTTTCATTCAAGGCATCTACCAACTCGGTGAAGATAACCTTCACAGCCGCGACCTTCGCACCATGAAGGGGGCCAGCGGCGATGTCGACGGCATCTACACGAATCGCGCTTACTTCGGGCTCTACAGCCTGCTCGCTCGCCTTCGCTGTCGGGTCGAAACCCGCTTGCCGGAATGGTTGCAAGCGGTCTCGGCGTAGCGGCTCGCGCGCCGAACCCCATGCGGAATCTGGCTTCCGCGACCATGCATCCAAAAGCCGACGCCGAGCGTTTCTTCCTCGGTCCGGGAGAACGACAACTCCCAGTCCAATTTAACACTCCAACAAAACTATGAAAACATCTCTAAAGCTCGCCGCCGCCTTCTCGTCCGCAATCTTATTCATCGCACCATCACTCCAAGCAAGCGAAAACAAAAATGTTGTCGAAGTTGCAGCAGGTGCTGGTCAGTTCAAAACCTTGGTCGCGGCAGTCCAAGCAGCTGGGCTGGTTGACACGCTAAGCGGCCCTGGGCCGTTCACAATCTTTGCTCCGACGGACGCAGCCTTCGCCAAACTTCCTGCTGGCACGGTCGAAAGCCTCCTCAAACCCGAAAACAAAGAGAAGCTGGTGGGAATCCTTACCTATCACGTCCTTCCGGGCAAGGTGCTTGCCGGTGACGTTACCACTTCCTCGCCAAAAACCGTAAATGGCAAGACCGTCGAAGTCGTTGTTGCCAATGGCAAAGTCACCGTTGGCGGTGCCAACGTTGTTGCAACTGACGTCGCCGCCAGCAACGGGGTGATTCACGTCGTCGATGCAGTGATTCTTCCCTGATTTGTCTGGTCTCAGACTGAGGACGGGGGCTTCAAGCGGCCCCTGTCCTTTTTATTTGCTCAGAAACGCTCCATGACTTTGCAGGATGTAGACGCGGACCGGGATTCCAGTGAATACCAAAGGGGTCGGCTCTGGTCTGGAATTGTGTCCATTGGGTTTAACCTCAGCCTGATCGGCTTTCTTGCCATCACTTCAGCTTGGTGGTCTCTGCTTCTTGGCAGCCCTTCCCTCGAGCTTCTCTTTTTGGGTCTCGTTGCTGTGGGAGTTCCTCTGGCCAACCTGCCCTTTGATCTGCTAACTGGCTCTGCCCATGAATCCGCCCTCAAGAAAACTGCGCAATCCCAGAATGGGTGGCTTCGGGATTGGATCGTTGGGAGGGGGTTGAAGGCCGCGGGTTTGTTCTTTTCATTCCCTTTGGGTCTGATACCCCGAAGCTTGCTTCGGCTTTGATGGAGGTGATGATGGGGTATGGAGAGTCGATATATACACAAGAGGCACAACGTGTCGGTGCTGATGTATCACTTGGTGT
>Ga0247836_1002379_pt1 | contig 27493 bp, 5 predicted proteins | sample LaCruzMarch2015__4_FD_187116 | JGI IMG/M metagenome (GOLD analysis project Ga0247836, IMG submission 187116) | Freshwater microbial communities from meromictic Lake La Cruz, Castile-La Mancha, Spain - LaCruzMarch2015_14m | ecosystem: Environmental > Aquatic > Freshwater > Lake | place: Spain... | reverse complement strand
CGAACGTCAGCGCCGTCGACGGTCAGCGTGCCGTCGGCAGTCATTGGCCGAGTTACCAAGGCTACTACTACGACGGTTCAACCTACACGAACCTTCAACACCCGTTGACGACCTACGAGACCACCCCCGTTGATCTTCAAGGGGACACGATCGTCGGCCGCTACTACGATGGGACGGCGAGGGGGTTCACGTACTCGATCTCCGGGGAGTCGTGGGGAGCCTTCGACGTTGCGGATGCATCGGGCACCGTCCTGGACGCGATCGACGGCACCCGATACGCCGGCACGTATACCGTCGGCTCCGGCCCTGGGGAATTGTTCTACGGTTTCATCCACAACACTGTCTCCGGATCCACCACGCAGCTTGCGGCGACGGCGCTTGGAGCAACGCAGACTTTTCTCAGCGATGTGCACGGCGATTGGGTCGGCGGGTCATTCCAGGGGGGGAGCGGAAGATCAGCGTTTCTCTACGAGATCTCGACGGCGACCTATTCGGAGTTTGTGTTGCCGTTTGCGGGCGTGACTTGGGCGGCGATCTCGGGAATCAGCGACGACTACATCGTCGGTAGCTACACGGCCGACGGGCTGGATCATGGTTTTCTTTACGATCAGAACCGCGACGATTGGCTCACGATCGATATCCCCGGGGCCGTGAACGGCACGGGTCTTGGAAAGGTGAGTGGTAGCCGGATTGCTGCTTATGGCTACGACGCCGATTGGGTCAGTTTGGGTTCGATCGTCGAGGTTACCGTCGTACCCGAGATCGATCCGACTCGCATCGGCAGCGTCGTGGCCCTCGTGCTGGGAGCGTTTGGGCTCCTCGAGCGGCGGCGTGTGAAGCGTGTCGAAACGTTCCATCCGGCCTGAGGCCCTGTGGAGGCGCGAGTCATCATGCTTTTTGTCTTGATCAGTAACCGGTTGCGTTCCGTGTTGGCCTTCGCGATCGCCTGCGCAGTCGCACTCGGTGGGCTCGGCCCGAATGAGGTCGACGCCGACATCCTCTATGTCACGTACTACAACACCGATAAAGTGGTGAAGTGGGACACGAACGGTACGTTGATCGGCGACTTCGCGACGACCAACCTGAGCAACTCGACGGGAATCGTCCTTGATTCTGCCGGGAACGCCTGGGTGTCGAACGCGTTTGGTGGCACCTACCAAAATACGGTGTCTCTGTTCGACGCCAGCGGAACGTATCTGTCGAACATCACGGGTCTGCACGATCCGGCAGGGCTATTACGAGATGCCTCGGGCAACCTGTTCGTTGCAAATTATCGCGTCGACAGCGTCACGAAGTACGATCCGAGTGGAGCGTTTCTCAGTCAGTTTGGAAACGCGACCAACATGAATGGTCCGCAGGGTATCGCGATCGATGGCTCCGGCAACTTCTACACGGCCAACTTCGACGGAAATACGATCAGCAAGTTCGATTCATCCGGCGTGTTCCTGAGCACCTTTGCCAGTGTGACCAAGCCAGCCGGTATGGAGTTCAACTCCGCGGGCGACCTCTTGGTGGCGTCGTTCACCACGAATCAGATCCTCAAGTACGACGCGTCGGGGACGCTTCTACAGACGATCAGTCACGAGTCGCTGGACGGGCCATACGGATTCGCGATCGATCCGGATGACAACATCTACGCCGCGAACGCCGAGGGAAATTCGATTACGGCGTTCGACCCGTCCGGCACGTTCGTGCAGACCTGGAGCCTCGGCGATGGAGCAGGCAATCGGCCGGCATTCATCGCCTTTCGGCCTGTGCCCGTGCCGGAGCCGTCGAGCTTTGCCCTCCTTGCCGTAGGAGCAGCGGGGATGGCGGCCTGGAAAGTTCGCCGCAAACGTGTGAAGTAGCGGCCCGGCAAAGCGTGTTGGGGAAGGAGTGCGAGAACCTCTTTTTCACCCGCGCAGTACCCGAAATCGGGTATTTACCGGTACAGAGCGGCTAAGAACAATAGTCACATCGGCTCGCTTACAGGTTCAGTTGCCCGCTTCGACACCAGCATCCCAACTGGCTCGACTTTTTTAAAACGAGGACTCTCGCTCATGTCACGCCCGTGTCTGTCACGTATCTCCTGCCTGCTGGTTGGTGTCACGGTATCCGTGCTTCAGGCAGCCGCTCCCGTTCATGCCGATGCGATCTCGCTGACGACCCCCGCGGGCCTCAGTCCGGGCGACACCTTTCGGTTCTTCTACACGACCTCATCCCTGATCGATGCGACCTCCTCCGATATCTCGACCTACAACGCCTTCGTGAACACCGATGCGGCCGGGGCCACCTATGACGGTCGTGTCGTGTTGTGGAAGGCAGTCGGCTCTACAGCGGTAGTCGCTGCCCGTGACAATGTGGGTGGGTTCGGGACCATCGTGCCGGTCTACACCGTTCTCGGTGGCTTGCTGGCTCCGAGTCTCACCAACGACGGGGATGGACTGTGGGCCGACATAGCCCCCGAGCCTTCGATTGTTGGACTCGACGGCTCCACCACGGTGACGGATGAGGCAGTCTGGACCGGTAGTTCATCGGATGGCACGCGGGCTTATGGGGTTTTGGGGGCGGCTTCAGTTGAAACCGGTAATCCCTACGGAGACACTTACACTTGGCTCAGTGCGACCCGACGCAGCTCCAGCCAGCAGAGGGCGATGTATGCGATGTCGGAGGAATTGACGGTCGCAGCGGCTTCGGTGCCCGAGATCGATCCCAATTATGTCGGGAGCGTCGTGGCCCTCGTGCTGGGATCGCTTGGGCTCCTCGAACGGCGGCGTGTGAAGCGTGCCGAAGCCTTGCGTGAGGTCTGAGACAAAACGCTGATCACTTTTTTCGACCGTCGCCATGAGCTTCGCTTCTGGCGTTGCGACGTGTCGCCCGCGCACATCGCACGATCGCGTAGCCTTGCATTAAATGCAGTCTGCGCGGCTTGGGCCGTTGCTCTCAGACCACACATTCCGCTCGGCCAAAAAGTGGAAGTCCCGATAGACCCTGTCTATAACGGCAGAATTTTGTTGAGGGTATGACCGTCACTGCTAGGGGATGGAATCGTGGCAAAACGCAAGAAGTTCAAGACCCGCATGCCGCCTGCCAAGGGCCCGCGCTGGATGGGGCGAAAGCCTGCGACCGATGGCAAGCGGCGAACTCGACTGAAGAAGCAGCGGACTCGACTGAAGCTCGAGCAACTCGAAGACCGCATCGCGTTTGCCACGACGGCCATCGACTTGCCAACGCTGGCCCTGCAGCCCTCCGATTCCCTGATGATCACCATCGGCGGTCCGCAGGTGGGGAACCCGACCGGCGGGAACGACATCGACGGCTATGACCAGGTCCGGGTAGGCACCAATGCCACACTCGGTGGCACGCTCAGCGTGTCTCTCGTCAACGACTACGTGCCAGACGTCGGCACGGTCTTTGATTTCCTCAAGGTCGACGGCGCACTGTCGGGCAAGTTCGCCGGCGCCCAGGGGCTGTTCTCATTCCCCAGCGGCGACCGCTACTTCAAGGTCGTGGAGTCCGCCGACCGCCTGTCGCTGGAAGTGACGGGTGCGCCGGGCGGCATCTCTTTCGCCCCGTCGAACTCTGCCACCGCCGATGCCTTCGGCACGTTCCTCAACAACGACTACTTCACCAGCACCACGCAGGCCGAGTTCACCGGCAGCATTTCCACGCCCGGCTTCGTCGATCTGGCGGGAGCGTTTACCTTTCAGGAAGCCGGCTCCTCGATCACCGCGTCGTCGGCCAGCGCCGCCGTGTTCATGGGGACGGCATACGGCACCGGCAGCCAGACAGGCGTGCGGATCGCCGGCACGGGCGTCGGCCTGCTCGTGCGGAACGACGGCTTCGCCCTGGCGGCTTCCGGCACCGGGCAATTCGTCGGCCTTCACGGGCTCAACCTCACCGCCAGCTTCGACGTCTCGGCCAACACGACCTCCGGGGCGATCAACACGAGCGTGGGCGGCGTGGCCATCGCGGCCGCGGCGGGCACGAAGTCCTTCTCCACCAACGGCACCGATGTCGGGGCCATCTCCGTGAGCGGCGGCTTCACGCTGGAGGGCGATCTCGCGCTCACCAAGATCCCCACGGGGCTCGTGCTCGTCGATGCCACCGAGATGAGCCTGTCACTCTTCGCAGGCAACATCGAGGCCTACCACTTCGGCGGCGTCGTCCGCTTCGGCATGGATCACGACCGCGGCTTCCAGTTACTCGACACGTCGTTCGACGCCGTCAAGCTCTTGGGCAAGGACGTGCTCGGCAACGCCAGTTCGACGAACAGCCTCACCTTCCCGGAAGACACGCTCGGACCCGCCAGCCTGACCACCATCATCGGCGCCATCGACGTGGCGGTGCTCAACCACCGTCGCTACATCGACGTCACGTTCACCAGCTCCACCGGCGCGGAGATCGATCCCGACTCGATCACCGACAACGGCCAGGAGTTTTTCTTCTCCGGCTCCGGCTGGGAAGACGCCGACTTCTACACGACCGTCCATCTCTCTGGAAACACCTACCGCTACTACCTGTCCGACAAGAACTCGGACAATGACGACACCAAAGACTCCTTCAAGGGCGATCTGTTCCGCGTCAACGAGAACTTCAGCAACACCAAGCTGACGCTCAACTACATCGCGGGTGCCTGGACCGACGTCGACGGCAACGAGTGCTACCCCTCGACGGATGACATGATCGCGGTCGACGGCACCACGCTCGTGTCGCAGCAGACCGTCGACATCCGCTCTGGGATCACGGTGACCGCGACCGACATCGATCTCGGGCCGCTCGTGCTTAAGAGCCCCTACTTCAACGTGGATGAGCTCCAGCTGGCGCCACCGGAGGCGGGCAACTCCGCCAGCCAGTGGTCGCTGGTCAGCTCGGTCACGCTGGGGGTCGATGAGGCCCGCTTCAAGTTCGGCGGCAGTGACTCCGACGAGAAGGTGAAGACCGAGATCAAGGGTCTGCTAGGGGCCTTCAATATCAACTCGGTGATCAGTCCGTCCGGCGACGCTCAGGGCAGCCCGGGCAAATTCCTCATCTCCGTCGGCTCGGCAAAGTTCGAGGTCAAGGACATCGTCAAGACCGAAGCCAGCGGCGTGTACATCAGCTACGACCCGCTGATCGACAAGAACTTCGACGGCACGATCTCTGAAGACGAGCAGAAGGCCTTCGACTCGCAGGAGATGCTGCGGGTGGATGACGCCTCGATCGAGATTCCGAAGTTCGGGCTCACCGGTCGGGTGAAGCAGTACACGCGTCCGGCTGAGGCCATCGATCCGCGCACCGGCGGAAACATCGGCGGCACCACCGTTCCCGGCCTGTCCGTGCGCCGCGACGGCTTCCACTTGGGCGAGGCCAGCCTGACCAAGGCCGGAATGTACGATGTCGGCTCGATCGTCCGGCTGAAGAATGTGACTGCCGGGGTGCAGGACATCGACGTCTCCTTCAGCCCGTCCTTCCGGATGGACGTGGACGGCGGCTTTTTCGTGGCGGCCGACGCCGCGTTGCTCTTCCCGGGCAAGAAGTTTGAGATGGACCTGTACGACGGGTCGGACAGCGACAGCGAGGCGGTCCGGGCCACGCTCAAGTTCACCGACAACGTGCCGACCGGGTTTGCCCTGAAGGTGGATCAGGGCGATCTGGCGTTCGGAGACTTCCTGGAAGTCCACACCGAAAACTTCATCGTCGACACGACGGCCACCGGCATCAACCCGGTGGTCGGGTTCGACGCCCTGAAGGCGACGGTGGCTGCGGGCCCGCTGGCGCTCAGCGGCGAGATCCGCAACTTCGGCCTGCTGGAGGACGGCTCCATCCAGACGCGGGCCGGCTTCGGCGTCTTCTTCGGTGCCGAAAGCCTGGATCCCAAGAAGCTCAAGTGGCCCGACTGGCTGCCCATCCGTCCCACCGAGGTCGGCATCCAGTGGCGGAACCTCAACGCCGACCCCGGCGACTTCCGGCTGATCGTGTCGGCCGACGTGAAGGCCATCAAGGGTTTGACGCAGCTGTCCGTCTCCGGCACCGTCAAGGGACTCGAATTCGACGTCGGGGCGCTCGTGCGCGGTGAAAACCCGATCACAGGTCTCCAGGCCATGGGCGTGACCGTCAGCGGCGACCTATTCGGCGGCACGGTGACAGGCGGCCTGATCGGCGGCGTCATCCCCATCTCCTCGTCGGGCAACGAGGTGCCGGCGACCGACTTCGTCACCCCGATCGTCGATCACGTGTTCTTCGTCGGCCTCCAGGGCGGCTTCGAGATCAACAAGAAGGGCGGCTTCACCATCCGCATGGCCCTCACGGAAAACGGGCCGCTGGGCGTTCAGGTCACCGGCGAATCGCCGTCGGGCATCCTGCTCGAGCCGATCTCCGGCCTGAAGCTGACCGGATTTTCCGGGGGCGTCGAGTTCTTCAAGTCTCTCAGCGACGCCGAGCATCCGGAAGATCTGCTCGATCCAAACTTCGACCCGGCGCTGACCAACGGCAGCAAGATCGACGCCGGCCAGTGGGAGCGGCAGGTTCGCAATCAGACCATCGCCCAATACAAGGCGATCAAGGAGGGGACGCAGGGCGGAGACTTTTTGGCGGCGTTCCGCAGCCCGATCCTGATTTCCGGCGGTGCACAGATCCAGTTCCACACGCCGGGGGAGGTGCTCAAGGCCAACGCCGAGGTGCGGCTCTCGATCGACCCCAACGTAGACGAAAACTTCAACTCGAAGGGCTTGCCCAAGGTCAAGATCCTGTTGACGGGCGACCTGATCCTGTTCGGCGGGCTGCAGCGGTGCCCGGTCCGCATGTTCGCCAACCTCACGGAGCTTGAGCAGGGCCGGGCCAAGATCATCATGATGGCCCAGGACATCCCCGCGGGCTACCACCCGGTCCTGCCGTTCCTGCCGGGCCCCATTCCGATCCCCATCCCCACCTCGCTGGAACTGCAGGGGTATGTCGAGTTCAAGTACCTGGGGCCCGATGGCAAGCCGGTCGATTTCTTCGCTTCGCAGCCGACGGCGACCGCGCCAACTGCCACGCTGTCGAATCCCCTGGAGAACGGCTCGATCACCCTGGGCAAGCTGCAGCAGAACGGTTTCCTCGAGGTGAAGTTCTCGCCGACGCCGCTGTCCGCCGACGCCGGGGAGGACGAGGCCGCTCCCACACTTGACCCAGCCTCGATTACCGACGCCGACGCCGAGATCGAACTCGTGCTGCCCGACGGCACGCAGGTGCCGATCGCCGGCAACGCGGTTGCCCCGGACGCCGCGGCCAACGGCGTCTACCGCTACCAGCTGCCGGCAAACCTCACGCTCGTGCCCGGCACCTACAAGGTTCGCGTCCTCGACGGCTCCTTCACCGACAGCACCGCTGCGGCCAACGCCGAGCAGGAGATTTTCTTCGACGTCGTCGCGCCACAGGCCATCCTGGCCGGGCCGGCCGACGATGCGCGGGTCGATCGCGATGCCATCAACCGCGCCGGGCGATTGGCGGTGCGGTTCCTGCCGACGCCTGGGTCTGCGCTCGATACGGCGAGCATCACCGACGCTGCGGCGGAGCTCGTGCTCTCCGGCGCGGCGGCGGCGGGAGTTGTTCTCGGACAGCCGGTCCGCGATCCCGAAGACGACCGGCTCTACTGGTATCCGTTCAGCGGAAGCTTCGGCACGGGCCAGGTCACGGCGACCGTCCCCACCGGAGTATTCGTCGATTCCAGCGGTGAGTCCAACCCGGAGAGCGTCTCGTCGTTCGCGGTCACCGGGCCGGAGATGACGCTCCGCAACCCAGCCGACGGCACGACCCTCACCCTCGCCGAGCTCAATCGGCTGGGCTACCTCGAGGTCTACGTCACCCCGAGCGGCACGGCCGCGATCGACGAGTCCAGCCTGACGGACGCGGCACCCGAGTTCAACCTGTCGGGCGCGGGCCCCGGTGTGACCGTCAGCGGCGTCGCCGTGCCGGTGGCCGGGCAGGCCAACGTCTATCGGTATGCGGTCACCGGCGATTTCACGCAGGCCGGCGAGGTCCGCGTGCACTTCCTCGACGGCGGTTTCCAAGACGTCAACGGGATCGCCGCGGCGGGCCGGACCGAGTCGTTCGTGATCAAGGGCGTCGAGGCGGCGCTCGTCGATCCGGTGCCGTTTACGGTCGCCGGGCTGAACCTGCTCAACGACCGCGGCTACCTCGACGTCCGTTTTGCGGCGACCGACGGGGCGACGGTGGACGAGTCGAGCATCACCGATGACTCGGCCGAGTTCGAGCTGACAGGCGCCGCCGCCGGCGGCGTTACGTTGACCGGCGCCCCTGTGCCGCAGGGTGGCGGTGTGTACCGCTACAGCTTCACCGGCGCGTTCACCGTGGGCGACGTGGGGGTGAACTGGCTCGCCGACACTATTGCCGACAACCTCGGATTCAAAAACCTCGCCTCCACACAGAACTTCCAAGTGGCCGTTCCGGCCGCCGAGCTATTCAGTGTTCGCAACGAGCAGCGGGTCAATCGCTCGCAGTTCAACGGCGATGGCTTCATCGACATCATGTTCGCCGACGCCACCGGCAAGGGCCTCGACGAGAGCACGATCAAGGACGCCGGCCAGGAATTCAAGTTCCTGGTGAAGGACTCGACCGGCAAGGAGTGGGTCGAGCCGCTCGGCGTGGGCATCAACGGCAATCCCCTGAAGCAGGATGACGGCAGCTACCGCTATTTCTTCTCCGGCTCGCTGGAGCCGGGGCTCGTCCGCGTGGTGTTCACTGATGGCTCCTTTGCCGACATCCTGGGCTCAGGCAACGCCGAGAGCGAGCAGCAGTTCATCGTGGTGTCGGATGCGCCGGCCTTCCAGATCACGGCCGAGGGCACGCTCATCTACCGCACCGGCTTCAAGTCGGGGCTGTACGGTGACCTGTCGAACCCCGAGCACCTGAAGAGTCTGCTCAAGATGGTCGAGCCGGCCATGAAGGAGATCCTCGGAGACGACCAGGACGCCGCGCTCAAGACGCTGACCGACATCATCGGCACGGTGAATACCGGGCTCGACGCCGTCCAGAAGTTCATCGCCGAGCCGATGATGACGGTGAACGGATACGTGCGGCTCGGCGCCGAGCTGCTGACGGACAATGGCGGAAAGATCACCGGGGCCCGCACCACGTTCGACGCCTCCGGTAGCGTCTCCGTGTTTCAGGTCGGTCCGGTGGGCGCGGCCGCCGGCCGCGTGGTCATCGAGGCCGGCGCGGAGGTCGGGTTTGGCGTCTGGGGCGTGATGGAATTGAAGGCGGAACTGGCCTTCCTGGAGGACGTGGGCATCGACCTCGAGGGTTTTGCCAGCCTGCAGTTCAACACCACGACTGACGAGCAGGTCGAGTCGCTCACCCTGATGGGATTCGGCGATGGGGGCACCGACCTCACGCAGACCTACCAGATCCCGGGACAGTCGTTCTTGGTGGCGGCAGCGGGCAAGCTGATCTTCCACGAACCCAGGTTCGGCAGCGCCGACCCGCTGGGCGGCCCGGAGCTGTTTCGCATCAACGGCGTGGCGTCCCTGGCCATCAACGAAGACGGGCTCCAGATCTTCTCCAAGGGCGACGTCGAGGTCGGCCCACCGGACATCCGCCTGCTCGACATCAGCGGGCTCGGCGTGTTCGCCATCACCGACGGCGGCATTGCGGGCGAGCTGCAGGTGGACGTGGCGATGGGGAAGATTCCCGCGATCGCCGACTACTTCCAGCTCGACGCGTCGGCCCGCGTGGTGTTCAACACCACCGGCGAGGACGTGCAGGTGAAGGTGCTCGACCGCTTCCTCGAATACCTGCCCGAGGACTTCAAGGCGCGGCTCGTGGATATCGCCGACCCCGAGGAAGAGTCGGGCGGGGGCACGTTCACCGGATCGGCCTCGAAGGCCTACGTGGTCGGCGCCGCGCCGCCGCCGCGGCCCGTGGACGACGGCACGCCGGCGCCGGCCGGTTCCTATTTCGTCGTCACGGCCAACGGCAACCTGATGATCGCCGGGGCGTTCCGCGTCCACGGCGACTTCTACTTCGAGATCAACGCCACGCCCGAGATGTTCGTCACGCTCAACGGCAGCATGGCGCTCGACCCGCTCGGGGCGGCGGTTGTCAGCGGCACGTTCTTCGTCGACAGGAACGGCGCGTACGGCGGCCTGCAGATCGGCGGCAGCCTCGCCGCAGGGCCGATGTCGATCTTTGGCGCGGCGCAGCTCGAGTTCAACACGCAGGCCGTGGCGGCCCAGATCAGCCGCTACAAGTTTGACTTCGCCAACAAGAAAGTCACCGACGAGCGGGAGACCGTCACGATCCTGCCCGGTGCCGTCGGCATCTACGTCGCCGGCTACCTCGACCTGGCCGGCTCGTTCAAGCTGCAGGGTGAGTTCCAGCTCGAAAACAAGCCCGACGTCATCGCCGTCCGCGTCGATGCCAAGTTCGACGCCTTCGGCTCGAGCTTCCTCTACGTCAACGGCAACGCCAATATCGTCAAGGGCGGCAACGCCGGCTTCGTCTGCAACCTCGTCGCCACCGCGCGGTCGCCGGTCGAGATGCCCGGCGTCTTCGAACTCAACGCCACCTTCGTCCTCCAGGTCAACAGCCGCGGCGGCAGCGGCAGCGACGCCTACGACCTTGGCCTCGCCCGCAGCAGTTTCTTGGTGAGCTTTGACGGCAAGCTCAACCTGCTCAGCTCGCTCGAGCTCGAGGGCCGCGGCGTCATCGAATACAAGCTCGGCGTGTTCCGCATGGACGTGAGCATGCGGACGAGCTTCTTCGGCGTCGCCAGCCTCAACGCCAGCGGGTTCTTCAGCAGCGAGGGCGAGTTCGAGCTTGCACTCGACGGCGGCTTCACGTTCGGGCAGCCGGGATTCCTGGGCGTCCAGGCCGGCGGCAACATTTACATCGCGATGCTCGACAGCAACGGCAAGGCCCCGTTCGGCGACGGCAATACCGTCCTGACCGTCTCCGGCGGCCTCAATGGCCAGTTCTGGATCTTCGGCTATGGGCTGAGTGCGGGTGTCGGCGTGAACTACTCGAGCGACACGGGCCTCTTGTCCGTCTCGCCCCGCGCCAAGATCGACTTTTTCCTGTTCTCCATCGATGTCGGCACGACCTTCAATGTCGGCACCCTCAAGGCCAACCCACCGATCTACGTGGCGGGGAATGCCGACGACGCGTTTGGCCAGGCCTTCCGCGGCGGTGCGCTCCACCTCAACATGGGAGCGCGGGCCGGCTTCCGGGGCTATGACGAAGGCGTGGCCAACGAGCACTTCTCGGTGGAATATGTCGCCGACGACGAGGAGAACGGCGGGGTGATCGTCCGCGTCAACGGGCTCGGCGTGAAGCGGACCTACCGCGGCGTGACTTCCATCGTGGCTGAGGGCGGCAGCGGCCAGGACTTCATCGAGACGTCCGCCGACCTGCCGGTGCCGGTCATCCTGCGGGGTGGCAGCGGCCGCGACCGCATCATCCACCGTGGCAGCGGGGCGGCGACAATCGACGGTGGCCGGGGCGACGACGAACTGTTCGGCGGCACCGGCGCCGACACGTTCGTCATCAACGAGGGCGACGGCAACGACGACATCGTCGATTACGGCGGCACCGCGACGCTCGCCCTCGACGGCGTGCGCAGCAATCTCGTCGGCCGGCTCGGCTCGGGGGCGATCGACCTCAACCGTGATGGCACGATCGACGTGACGTATGGCGGACTCGCACTCGCCAGCGATTCGCGGGCGAAGACGACGTTGGCCACGGTGATCGTCAGGCTTCCGGAAGACGACCCGCTCACCGGCCCGCGGTACGTGCCCGTGCAGGCCGCCCACGACGGCGACTCCCGACTCGTGCTTTCCCAGCCGGGCCACCCCTACCGCGTCGGCGAACAGGTCGAACTGGCGAGCCCCGACTTCACGCTGAATACCACGCTCCAGGGGCAGAAGTGGCGGGTCGCCGCGGTCACCGCCGACAGCTGGTCGATCGATCTGGCCGCCAGCCACATGGGCCGCGGCTCTCCGGCCACGGTCACGTGGCAGGATGATGGCGGCACCAACCAGCAGCGGTCGGTGCTCGTGCTTCACGACGGCGTGGACAAGGCGATCGTCTACCACCAGGGCCACGACGTGGACGTCGGTGACCGTGTGCTCCTCGAGAGCGACGACTCGGCTGGCTACACGGGCGAGTTCCTGATCACGGCCGTGACGCCAAACTCCTACTCGTTCGCGCTGGCGTTCGAGTCGGTGCGTGACAAGGCCGGCACGGGCCTCACCGCCGCCGCCGTACGGCTGGGCTCCGGTGACGACCTGCTGCGACTCTCCGGGACCGACGCCGTCAGTTACACGCTCGGGGACGCGGCCGGCGGCCGTGACGAGGTCTTCATCGCCGGCGGCCTCCCTTCGGCCGTCACCCTCACGCCGGGCGGCTTCGCCGCCGGCAGCCTGAACCTCGCCTTCACCAGTGGGATCGATCGCCTCACCCTCTCGAGCCCGTCGCAGGCTCTGAAGCTCGCCGGCCCCGCCGACGGTGTCGATCTCGGCGACGTCGGCCTGCGGGTCGTCGCGCCGAGCGTCGACCTCGACACCGATATCGCTGCCGGGCACGTGGTGATCGAGACTCAGGACACGCTCCGGGTGAACAGCGCTCTGAACGCCACCCGCGATGGCTTTATCGACCTCCGCGTCTTTGGCGACGCTTCCGACATCGTCCTCAACCGGCCGCTGACGGTCTCATCGGGGGCCACCAGCGATGGCAATGGCATCGGCTGGATCCGGCTGATCGCTCCAGACGGCTCGATCACCGGCACCAATGCCCTGGCCTTCGACGCGCCCAACAGCCATCTGATCTACAAGGCGAAGAACGCGCCAGTCGGGCCGCTGGAAACGCATGTCGCGACGCTGACATTCGCCTACGGCCCGCACGGCACCGCCGGCGACATCTCCATCACCGAGCAGGACGACCTCGTCCTCACGAACGTCGACCACTACGACACGCCGTTCGCGCCGGGCCTCGTGTTCGGCGATGGCACCTTCGCCGCCAGCTGGTTGACCACCGCGCCGCAGAGCTGGCTCGACCAGGTGACCGATGGAAAGAGCCCGTATGCGGTCGTCGTGCCCGACGGCACGCTGACGATCCGCTTGCTGGGCCGCGATTCGCTGCTTTATCTCCAGTCGGGGCAGATCGTCCTCCAGGCGGCCGGCAAGGATCTGACCATTCGCGCCGACGACGTCAGCTTCCGCTCCGGCGCGGCCCAGGTCATTGGCACCGGCGTGCTCAGCATCGAGGCGAACCAGTCGGTATGGAACTACCGTCTCGGCACGGCCGGTGAAAACGCGGCCGGCTCCGACTTGGACCGCGACGCCTTCGCCGACAGTCTTGATTTCACGAGCGGCGACTTGGCCGCCCTGGCCGACGGCTTCTCCCAGATCGTCATCGGTCGCAAGGACGCCGGCAACACGATGATCCTCGGCGATGCCGCCGACTCCGACGTCATCAAGTTCACCGGTCAGCCCCGCGAACGCGACGCTCGCTTCCGGGATCCCACGCTCCTGCTGACCGACTCGCTGATCGTGGCGGGCGACGTGGTGGCGACCGGGAAACTCGAGGTTGAGGTCGCCGGGGCGGCTATCGTGCAGGGGCAAAACCTGCACGTGCCCACGGGCCCCATCGATAGCGGGCTTTCCGCCGTGGAGCTGATCCTGAAAGTGGGCGACTTCCTGCAGGTCAGCGGCTGGCTGATCGCGGCGGCCGTCCTCGATGCCGTGGTCAGCGGCGATTTTAAGTTGGACGTCGGTTCCCGAGTCGAGACGAACGACGACAAGAACAGCTTCAAGGTCGCCGCCGACGGCGCCATGAACATCGCCGGTCGGATCGAGGCGAAGGGGGCCGGCGGCAATCCGCAGCTGCAATCCGGCGGCAGCTTCACGCTCGCGGAGGGTGGCATCGTCTCCGCTCCCGGCGCAGGGTCGCTCGTGAAGATCCATGCCGATGCGGGCGTGTCGATGGCCACCGGCACGGCCATTCTGGCAGGTGTGGCGATCGATTCGTCGAGCGGTTCCCCGGTAACCAGCGTCACCGGCGCCGGGTCGAACGTCGTGATCGAGTCGCCGCGTGAGGTCTTCCTCCCCGGCACCGTTGCGGCCAGCCAGGGCATTACGGTCCGTGGCGGCGATTCGAGCGGCGACCAAGGGGGCCTGTTCGAGGCGCTCGTGCCGGTCGACCACCCGCTCCGCGACCGCAGCAGCTTCGCGATTCTTGTCACGGGCACGCTCATCACGTTTGGCGACTCGACCGACCTCGTGCTCGCGGCCGCTGCCGACGTCATCGTCCGCGGCAACATCGAACTCTGCGGCAACCGCTCGAACCTCGTGGTCCAGTCCGACAATTCGGTCTTCTTCGAGGGCTTCACGAAGATCGCCAGCGGCGATGTCACGCTCTATGGCGGCATCGCGCTCGACGGCACCGACCTCGGTGGGGCCGACAAGACCGGCACGAGCGTCACCGTCTACAAGGCATCGGCGATCCAGACCGACTCGGCCGGCAGCCGCATCGACATCCGCGGGTCGAAAGACGTCGCCATCTTCGGCGCAGTGATCGCCGGCGGCGTCGTCGGGCCGACCGGGGTCGCCTGGGCAGACGGCGGCGACGCCGCGATCACGGTGCGGGCCGGCGAGCAGGTGATGCTCGACTCGGCCCTGCAGGCTTCTCGCTCCGTGACTGTCACGGGCGGCGCGGCCGGCGCCGACGACAACGGCGTGAGCGTTTTGCTGTCGCCCGCCAGCGGCATCAACGCGGCCGGCCTGTCGAGCGATTCGGCCGAAACCGGACTGGTCACGATCAGCGCCGCCAGCGACCTGGAAATGATGGGAGCGATCGTCGCCGGGGCCACGATCGTCGAGTCGGCCGGCGAGCGAAGCTACGACTGGACCGGTCACCTCCCCTCCGATGTGCAGATCACGGCGTCGGGCCGGGCGTTTATCGGCGGCAACACGGTCAACATCGACGGCGATCCGATCACCACCGGCGGCTCGATCCGTGCCGGCCGGGCAATCACGATCACCGGCGGCTCGCATTCGAGCGGCAACGGCGTGCAGGTCCATCCCAATAGCGAACTCTCCACCAACGATCCCGCCGGCTCGATCCTGATCACGAGCGACCAAGACGCCGAGATCCGCGGCACGATCGCGAGCGGCGGCGAGATCGTGGCCGGCGTCGTGTCGCTGTTCGACGGCACGGCCAGCTTGCGGATCGAGGCGGCCCATCAGGTCCGTATCAGCCGCGAAGTGGCCGCCAGCAAGAGCATCACCGTGGTCGGCGGCACCGACCCGATCGACGCGAGCGACGCGACCTCCGGGCAGAGCGTCGTCGTCGCGGGCACGGGACTCTTGCGGACGCAGAGTGCCAACGGCTCGGTGAATGTCACGGGCCCGCAGTCCATGACCTTCTTCAGCCCGCTCGACCTCTCGACCTACAACGTCCAGTCGCCCGGAGTCGATTCGACGATCACGATCACGTCGACGTTGGGCGGCCACCTGAAGATGGGCGGACGCATCCAGGGCTACCGCGACATCCTGCTCAACGGCTTGAGCCCGACGACCGGCGGCAAGACCGAGGGCTCGTCCGTCGAGCTGACCGAAACGAGCCTGCTGGAGACGATCAACGGCTCGATCATCTTCGACGCCGGCACGACCGGCGTCGTGCTCGGCAGCCTGACCGCCGGCGGCATCGGCAGCGACATCACGGTGAACACCTCCGCCCGCGACCTCACCGTGAAGGGCAGCCTGAAGGCGGCCGACACGGTCGTGCTCAAGGCCGCGGGTGTGCTCGACGTGAGCGGCATTCTGCTTGCCGGCAACGCCATCTCCCTATCGGCCGGCACCGATGCCGCCCCGGGCCAGACCGACCTCGTCATCCGCAACACCGCGGTCCTCTCGACAACGAATGCCGATGCCCGGGTGACCCTCGTCGCGCGGAACGACATCTTGATCGACGGCACGGTCGGCAGCCACGCCGCGCAGGGCAAGAGCGACCCCGCAGGCATCTCGTATGGCGATGCGACCGCGGCCTCGACGACGCGCGTCGAGTCGACGAGCGGCGACGTCACCGTGGCCCGGGGTGCAGGCCGGCTGGAAAGCGGCGCGACGCTCTCCGTGAAGGCCGACGTGATCGACATCGCCGGGGTCATTCGCACCGCCGGATCGACGGCGGCCGAGGGCAGCTACGACGTCACCTTCGACATGGGCACGCTCCTAAAGCTCTCGGGCGACATCGACGTGAACGGCTCGATGCTCGTAAAGACGCCGGCGGCCCTGACGGTGACCGGGGGATTGAGGGTCAGCGGGCCCCACCTGCTTTCGATCGAGACACCAACGCTCACCGTCGGCGCGGCGGAAATGGTCTCTGGCACGATGACCGAGCAGGCCGGCGTGATCGCCTCGGGTGGCCGGCTCGTGATCGCGTCGCCGCAGGTCACGGTGCGGTCGGGCAGCCAGGTGCTGGCGACGGCCGAGGGGGCGAGTATCCGCATCGACACCGACTACCTCGATGTCGCCGGCGGCATCCGCGGCGGGGCCGACCTCCGCGATGGCCGCGTCGAATGGACCGGCACCGCGGCGGACGTCTCCCTGAACGTCAAGCAGATGCTTTCGCTTGGTGGCCAGGGCTACGACGCGGGCGGCGTGTTGGCCGACGTGGGCGGAACGCTGCAGGCCACGGGCAAGCTCGACATCCACGTCACCGGCGGGACGGCGGCGGTCGGATTCTATGTCGCGAACGATCTCGGCCTCATCCAGACCGACGCCACCGGCGTGGGCGCCTTCACGGCGACGACGGCCAGTTCGATCTCGATCACCACCGACCTCGACCTGCACCTGAATGGCCTTGTGACCGCCGTAGACGACGGCGCCGTCGTCACGCTCACGGCAGGAAAACTCTTGAAGATCGACGGCCTCGTGCAGGCGGACGACGAACTGACGCTCTCTGCCGGTGCAGACAACTCGAACCTCAGCATCTTCCTGACCTCCACCGGCGTGCTGAACACCGGCGACGGCGGCAGCATCCGTCTGAGCGGGCCGAAGCAGCTGCTGATCGAGGGCAGCGTCGGCCAGCCGCGGGTCGAGGGAGACGCGACGATCATCGACACCGGCTCCGTGCGGATCTCGACCCCGGAGCCGTTCGATCTCAAGGGCGACGTCTTCGCCCAGAGCCTCGTGCGGATCGAGGCTCCGCAGATCAGCGTCTTGAGCGGTGGCAGCGTTCGCGTCTCGGGGACCGACGGGCTGATCGACGCCCGCACGCCCGGCAACCTGCTCGTCGCCACTGGCGGCCAGATGCTGTCGTCCGGCTCGATCCAGCTGGTCGCCCAGAACATCCGGGTCGACGGCTTCGTGGACAACGACAACGGCACCGCCTCCCCGCGGGTGCTGGCCAATGCCGTCGAGTCGATCGTCGTCACGGGCGGGATGACCTCGAAGGGCGACCTGCATCTGAATGCCGGCGTGGGAGTCGACTGGGATGACGCCCGGCTGACCGGCACGATTCTGTCGGCCGACCTCACCGGTGGCTTGGTTCGCATCCAGGGGGCGGGCAAGGCGACCGCGGCTGGCTCGTTGAAACTTGCCGCGGGCGGCGACGTGGAGCTGCAGGCCGATCCCGACGCGCAGTCGGCGCAGCGGTCGGTGCAGACCCCGACGCTCACCTACCGTCCGCAGACGATCGACGTCGTCGTGGGCTCTCGCCAGGTGGCTGGCGGCGTGATCTACACGCCGGTGGTGACCTGGGTCGACACGAAGGCGGAGGTGCAGACGGGCGTCGAGCTCGTGAAGACAGGCACTTTCTTCCACACGATGGACGTCACGCTCACGCAGGACGGCTACTACAGCGGCACGACGAAGCGGGAATACTTCATCCAGGGCCTCGACTACGCCAACACCGTGGCCCAGCGGCAGAATCCGTCGGCACCGGTGATCGACTGGGAAGACGATGCCCCGGCGTCAGATGCGACCTTCAGCCAGCTGAGCGACACGCAGCAGGATCGGGTGCTGGCCGTTCTGGGATACAAGCGGCTCTACGACTTCAGCTTCACCAATGCCCAGGAGCATCGCACGCAGAGCGGCTCGACGACGGTCGTGCCCTGGACGCCCTACTGGAGCACGGCCGCGAAGCACATCGTGCAGATCGCCCTGCCGGGCCTCGAGGGCAAGTACATCCGCCTGCCGATCGACGCCGAACTGGACCTGGCCCGCACGGTGACGCAGGGTGCGCCGAGCACCTTCCAGGAGAACGTCGGCACGTTCATCGACACCGGGGATGCCCGCTATACCCAGGACCGCTCCCGGTATACCGGCGTCGACGACCTCGACAAGAGCGGCATCCGGTATGCCGTGTCGTACGTCGGCGACGGCCGCCGCAACTACACGCTGACTGACAGCTTCGTCGGGACGCTGGTCGCGACACCGGCCTGGGGAACGAGCGTCGATTTCGAGGTCGGTCGCGACGTGGCCTCGAGACTCGTGCTTGCCCCGCTCGGCTTCCTGCCCGATACGGCCTCACTGACGAACCAGCAGCTCGTCGGCACGCGGCCCGACGTGCTGAAGCTCGACCCGGCATATCACCGCATGCTGAACGACACGCCACAGCCGAAGACGATCCTCGAATTCGTCCCGATGACGTCTTCGGATTGGATCAATCTTGGCGCTACCGCGGACATCAACCCGGTCCTTCGCGACGCAGAGAGGCGAGGCGGATATCTGGCCGGGATCAGTTCGGCTCGCGAGGAGTACTGGGCCGAAACCCTTCTCAACGAGGCAAAAACTTATCCCTCCCTGCCATTGGCTCTCCTGGGGGCCGCTCGCTTCGGTAACGCTTTCATGTGGTACTACGAGGGTGGGCTGACGTACTCACAATTCGCTGGGATCGGGCCCGGAGAGCCTTATCTTCTTCTCGGCGTCAACTTAAAAACTTACTTCGGCGGTGCCGTTTCCGCGGACGCCGGTTGGGTTACCACGGGCAGTCCGATTGTAGCGTCGGGCTACTTTCTCGAACGCTCCTCGGTCGAAACCTTCACCGACTACCAGTTCGACTGGACGTCGAAGCCGCACGCCGTCGAGGACACGCGACTCTCGCTCAGCTTCCAGTGGACGAGTAACAGCCACGACCTGTTCACCGAGATGCCGGTCTTCTCGCTCGCCGACACGAAGGTGGCGGTGCAGCAGCAGGTGGCGACGACCGGCTGGGTGTCGGAGCCGATCACCGAGCAGCGGACGGTCATCAAGCCGGTTCGCGTGCTTCTCGATCAGCCATCGGTCGCGGTCGCGGCCTTCAGCGGCGACTCGCTCCACTCAGGCGCCGCCCTCGTCATCGACGCCGGCCGCGACGTGACGCTCTCCGGCCTGGTGACGGCCCGCAATGCCGCATCGACCACCGGCTCGATCGACATCACCGCCGGCCGTGACTTCTTCATGACCGGTGCGAAGCCGGTCGATGCCGCCGAAGATACGCTCGCCGCCACGGCCGGCATGACCGCCGTGTCGCGGGTCGCCATCACCACCGGTGGCCGCTTCACCCTCGCCTCGTCGATCGACATCAAGGCCGACGACACAGCCGTCGCCGACTCGATCGAGAACAAGATCGTCATCACCACCGCGGGTGATGCCATCATCCGCGGCACGCTCACCACGACCAACCGGAAGGTCGGTGAGGTCTCCGTCAAGGCGGGCGATGACATCGAACTCAAGGGCGAGGTCGTCGCTGGCCACGTGGCCAACGTGCTCGCCGGCACCGACGGCACCGGCGGCATCACGAGCGACATCAGCGGCCTCGTCAAGACGCTCGGCAGCGAGGTGAACTTCTCCGCCGGCAAGGACGGCGGCAATATCTCGCTGACCGACCTGTTCATCGAGACGGCCGGCCCGCTCACGCTGGCCGCCCCGTCGGGCTCGATCGCGAACGCCGGCGGCCTGTTCTCGGCCGGCACGCTGTCGGGCACCGCCGCCAGCGGTATCGATCTGGGCACCGTCGCGGCCGGCAAGCTCTCGGCCAACGTCACCGGCACCGGCGGCATCAAGGTGTTTGTCTACGGCTCGACGATCATCGAGAGCCTCACGACGGCCGACGGCGGCATCGGCCTGCAGGGCACGGGCAACATCGACCTGGGCAGCATCACCGCCGGCGGGGAGGGCAACGGGCTCAGCATCAATCCGGTGGAGGTGCTGGATGCTGATGGCAACCCAGTGCTCTTCTCCCCGAGTGTGAGCGGCAACGTGCCGTTTGCCGACCCGCTCTACCTCGTGGCGGAGGGTGGCAAGACGATCAACACCGCCACGAGCGAGCTGCATCTGAACGTCGTCACGGCCGGCGACGTGACGGTGAACCACATCGGCTCAGACCCGCTGACGGTGTATGTGTCGACCATCGACGGCTCGCTGACGATCAACACCGATGGCGACCTGATCGTGGTCGACCTGCGGCTCTTGACGAACAAGGCCGGGCACACGGTGACGCTGAACGCCGGTGGCGACGTCTTGATCGGAAAGATCTCCGCGGGCGAATTCGCGGCCACCGCCGACGAGGCCGACGCCATCCGTGTGGACAGCGGCCTGGCCGCAGGTGCCCTCTTCACCACACTGCCCGGCGTGGCCATCAAGGCCGGCGGGGCGATCCGCGAGATCGGCGAAGGCGACGCCGAGATCGATATCATTGCTGGCACACTGACCCTCGAGGCCGTCACCGGCATCGGCAGGCTCGAGGTGGCCGTGAGCGAGCTGACGAAGGCGACCACCACCACCGGCTCGATCACGCTCATCGACACCGACGGCGCGGGCGAGCTGAAGCAGGGGCTGAACCTGATCGAAGCCTCGGCGGCCGCGGGCGGGGTGACGGTCACGACCACCGGCCCGATGCGGGTCGGCTCGGTCATGGCCGGCGGCATCGGGCAGAATCTCGTGCTCACGGCCTCCGGGGGCGCGATCGAGATGCAGGAGCACGAAGAGATCATCTCTGGGCTGTCGTCCGCTGGTGACATCGATCTCACCGCCGCGGGCGACATCAGCCTGCTGGGCGGCGTGACGGCGGCCGGCAGCGTGACCGTGACCGCCGCTGGCGGCGTGCGGGCCTCCGCGTCTGACTTCCGCTGGTCGGCCGGCGGTCCCCTCTCGATCGACGCTGCCGACAGGGTGGTGCTCGGTGGGGCGATCGCGGCCGTCGAGTCGGTGTCGATCGTGTCGGAAGCCGGCGACATCATGGCCCCGGTGGCCTTTAGCGCCGCGTCGGGCACCTTCACCAGCTTTGTGCTGGCCGCGGGCGGCAACCTCGACGTGTCTGCCGCCTCCATCCCGACGGCAATGAAGACCCTGTCGTTGACCGCCGGGCGGCAGATGTTCCTGGGGCTGGATCAACCGGCGCTTGTGGTGACGGCGACGGACGGACAGCTCACCATCTCTGCCGGCGGCGACCTGGTGTTGCTGGCCGACACCGTGCTCAAGGCAGACGCACGAATCACGCTGGCCTCGACCGGCTACGTGGACGACCTCGGCATGAAGCACGGCGGCACCCTGTCGCTGATCGCGACGCCCAAGGGATTCTCGACCGCCCTCACGAAGGAGCTCGTCCTCACGGGCAACACCGTGGTGCACCTGACTCCCGCGGCCACCGCGAGCGAGCAGGTGACGCTCGGCGGCCGCGTGATGTTTAGCCAATACGGCATCCTGCGGCTCCAGACAGATCAGATTCTGAGCGGGGGCGGATCGAGTGAGGGCGTCGTGAGCGCACTGACGGGCTCGGTGGCGGCCTATGCCGCCCCGAAGATGTCGCTGGCGGACGGCACCGTGCTCGTGCTCGACGAGGGGAGCGATACGACCGACCAGTTCGCCGGCATCCAGGAGATCGCCCTGAACCAGGGCACGGTGACCATCGAGGTGCCGGAGGGCTCGACGGTGCCGGTGCCAGTCGTGTTCACCGGGACGGGTGGGCTGCGGAAGACGGGTGACGGTGTGCTCGTGCTGAGCGGCACCCAGGCCTCCACCGGGTCGATCCGTATCGAGGCCGGCACGCTCCTCATCAACGGCAGCACGGGAGCCGGCATCGCCGTGACAGTGGCCGGCGGCACACTCGGCGGCACCGGTACCGTGGCCGGCCCGGTCACTGTCGGTGACGGCGGCACGCTCGCGGTCGGTCCGCAGGCCCCGGCCTCCGTCGCGCAGCCCGCCGCAGCGGCCTTCATGATCGCGACCGCGCTGTCAGCGGACCGTCCCGTCACCGGCTCGCTGCAGGTCGGTTCGGTGGTGTTCGAGGCCGGCTCGACCCTGCTGCTCCGGGCCTCCCCGACGGAGGCCGACACGCTCTACGTCACCGGTTCGATCACGATCGATCCGGCCGCCGCGGTGCACGTGACGGCACTCGACGGCTTCGTGCCGGGCACGACGCCGCTCGTGGTGATCTACAACGACACCACCACCGATCCGGTGGTCGGCCGGTTTGGCACCGTGACGGTGGTCGATGGCGAGGGCAACACGCTGATCTCCGGGTTTATGTACACCGCCGGTGACGGCAACGACATCGCCCTGATTTCGGACGTCGACGCCCCGACCGGCGGCGCTGTCGTCGATGGCCCGGCCGCCGACATCGACTTCCAGCTGTCGTTGACCACGATCAACGCCACATGGTCGGGCTTCACCGACGGCGACGGCACCGGCATCGACCGCTACGAATGGGCCATCGGCACGACGTCCGGCGGTCAGGATGTGCTGGCCTACACGAGCGTGGGCATCAACGGCACCGGAGCGACGCGGTCAGGCCTGAACCTGACCAGCGGCACCACCTACTACGTGAGTGTCCGGGCGATCGACAGGGTGGGGAACGTCAGCAACGCAGTCGCGTCCGACGGCGTGATGGCCGACGCGGTGGCACCGACCACCGGGTCCATCGTCGACGGCCCGGCCATCGACGTCGATTACCAGCAGTCACTCACCACGATCACAGCCAACTGGTCGGGATTCGCCGACGGGAACGGCAGCGGCATCGACCACTACGAGTGGGCCATTGGCACGACGTCTGGCGGCCAGGATGTGCTGGCCTACACGAGCGTGGGCATCACCGGCGCTGCGGCGACGCGGTCAGGCCTGAGCCTGATCAGCGGCACCACCTACTTCGTCAGCGTCCGCGCGATCGACAGGATAGGGAATGTGAGCAACGCGGTCGCGTCCGACGGCGTGATGGCCGACTCGGTGGCACCGACCACCGGGGCTGTTGTTGACGGCCCGGCGATCGACATCGCGTTCCAGCAGTCGTTGACCACGATCACAGCCAACTGGTCGGGCTTCGCCGACGTGAACGGCAGCGGCATCGACCACTACGAGTGGGCCATCGGCACGACGTCTGGCGGTCAGGATGTGCTGGCCTACACGAGCGTGGGCATCACCGGCACCGGTGCGACGCGATCGGGCCTGAGCCTCACCAGCGGCACCACCTACTTCGTCAGCGTCCGCGCGATCGACAGGATCGGCAACGTGAGCAACGCCGTCGCATCCGATGGCGTGATGGCCGACGCGGTGGCACCGACCACCGGGGCTGTTGTCGATGGCCCAGCCATCGATGTCGATTACCAGCAGTCGTTGACCACGATCTCGGCCAACTGGTCGGGCTTCACCGACGGCGACGGCACCGGCATCGACCGCTACGAATGGGCCATTGGCACCACGTCCGGCGGCCAGGATGTGCTGGCCTACACGAGCGTGGGCATCACCGGCACCGCGGCGTCGCGGTCGGGCCTGAGCCTCACCAGTGGCACCACCTACTACGTGAGTGTCCGCGCGATCGACAGGGTGGGCAACGTGAGCAACGCAGTCGCGTCCGACGGCGTGATGGCAGACGCGGTGGCACCGACCACCGGGGCTGTTGTCGACGGCCCAGCCATCGACATCGCGTTCCAGCAGTCGTTGACCACGATCTCGGCCAACTGGTCGGGATTCGCCGACGGGAACGGCAGCGGCATCGACCACTACGAGTGGGCCATTGGCACGACGTCTGGCGGCCAGGATGTGCTGGCCTACACGAGCGTGGGCATCACCGGTACCGGGGCGACGCGGTCGGGCCTGTCCCTGATCAGCGGCACCACCTACTACGTGAGTGTCCGGGCGATCACAAGGTGCAGAACGTGAGCACCGCGGTCACGTCCGACGGCGTCATGGCGGACTCGGTGGCACCGGTCGCCGGAACGGTCAAAGACGGCCCGGTCGCGGGCATCGACATCACCTACCAGAAGTCGGCAACCTCCTTCAGCGCCAGCTGGGCGGGATGCGCCGACGTGAACGGCAGCGGCATCGACCGCTACGAGTGGGCCATCGGCACCACGCCCGGCGGCCAGGAGGTAACAGCCTTCACGAGCGTGGGCATGGCGACCGAGGCCACCGCGAACGAACTGTCGCTCGGCGACAACGTGAAGTATTACGTGACCGTCAAGGCGATCGACCGGGCAGCCAACGCCACGGCCGTCACGACCGACGGCGTGACCGTGTACAGCCTTCCGCCGGTCGTGACCGCTCCCAACATCAAGCTGAGCGGTGGAACCGCCGGGGGCGGGGTGTTCAAGCCGCGGGACACGGTCACGGCGCGGTGGAACGACACGCCGGCCGGCGACAACAACAGCCACGTGCTCGCCTCGGTGACCATGGACTTCAGCCGCTTCGGCGGCCCGCAGTCGCTGCCGGCGACGCTGCAGGACGGCGTCTGGACGGCCAGTTACCGCATTGCCGCCGAGTTCACGGGCACGAATCGCAACGTCGCGGTCACGGTTGTCGACGCGATCGGCAACATCACCACCACGTCTGGCACTGACAACGCCATGATCGCCATCCCCGGCGGCCTGGCGGACTTTACCGACTCCGACGGCGACCGGTATCGGGTGCAGCTGACCGGCCCGGGCCTGCTCGCGATTGACCATGCCGCCGGTGTCAACGGCCGTGGCCCGATCCAGCGGATCCAGGTGGCCGCCACCAACCCGCTCCGTACCGCCCTGAGGGTGGTGCCGCGCGGCTACGCCCGCAGCGGCAACCGCCGGGTGAGCATCGGCTCGATCGCCGGCACCGGTCTGGTGAGCATTTTGGCGGCGTCGTCTGACATCGTCGGCGAGGGCATCACGTTGACCGGGCGGCTGGGCTACCTGATCGTCCGCGACGTTGCCAACGGCGCCAGCATCCGGGCTGGTGGCTTGGCAGCCACTCAAACGACGATCCGGGCCCGCTCGATCGGCAGCGGGGGCGAAATCCGCCTCGGCAGCACACTCGCCAGCCTGGTGGCGCAGGAGGTCGGTGCCGTCCACATCACGGCCGCCGCCGTGGGCATGCTCTATGCCACAGGCAACGGCCAGACCATTCGGCCGGTCCTGGCAGGTAATTTCGCTGCTGACCTCGATATCAAGGGCAGCGTCACCCTCGTCTCGATCGCTGGGGCGGTCCGCGGTGGAAACTGGAAGGTCGGCGGCAATTTCGGGATGCTCTCCGTCCGGGGAGCCACCACCGGTCTCACGATGACCGTGGGCGGTACGCTGACCTCGGCATCGCTGGGCATCGTCCGCGGGGCCGCGATCGACGTGGGGAGAAGGGTTACTTCATTCACCTCCTCGACCTTCACCGGCAGCCACCTGTATGTCGGCTACACGCCGATCAACGTCGCAGACCCGATGTCCGGCGCAACCAGTGTAAGGTTCAACCGGGCACTGGTGACGCGGATCGATTCGTTCGTCGTCACAGCCAGGACGGCGACTGCGTTCGCCGGCAGCATGATCGCTGCTCGTCAGATCGGATCCGTCTCGCTGGGATGCGTGGCGACCGACAGCCTGTCCCAGTTCGGAGTGCTGGCCGACGATTCGATCCGCAGCGTGGTCGTAGGAAAGCCGCTCGTTCGCGTGGCGAATCGGACCGCCCCGGGTGACTATGGCAAGCACCAGTTCCGCGTGCGGATTGTCTGAGCGACTGCTTCACGCCCGTCATGGCCGACGAGAAGCCACACTCAGCGGGCCCAAAAAACCCAAACGGATGGGGTGGGATTTGAACCCACGAGCCGCTTTCGCGACTGCCGGTTTTCAAGACCGGTGCATTCAACCGCTCTGCCACCCATCCTCCGAACGAATCCCGACGCACATTCCTGCATCCATTCCCTGCCTGTCGCAGTCTATCCCGTCGACCAGACCGCTCCAACGCCCGTTTTACGCGCAGGCTTTGACGAAAACGTGCAGATTTCCTACATTTCTGGGTCTCCCGCACACCCACACCCTTTTCCCACAACCCCTCAAGACAGGACTATCAACGCATGGGCGGCATCAGCAACCGGATGAAGGAAATCAAACGGCGTCGGCACCGACGCCAAAAGCTGGCCAAGTTCGAGGTCAAGCTCAAGAAGGCGACCACCTCCGAGAAGCTCGTGATGGCCGGGAAACTCCGCAAGATGACCACCGGCTGCGATGGACTCATCGCCCGCATGGGCCTTGAAGAACGTAAACGCGGCTAGACTTCTGCGGTTCGTGGCGGTCGCTCCCGCTTCCTTGGCAAAGCAGCGAAACGATTCGGATTCGAGTGGTCCGTGGCTATGTTCAGACGCCGCCGTTAAGACGCCGCCCGCTCGAACGTGAATCCGTCCTGCACGAAGTCGACCCGGACGTGGCTCCCCTCGGGAAACTGCCCGCCCAGCAATTCCCTGGCCAGCTCGTTTTGCAGCTGCTGCTGGATCACCCGCTTGAGCGGCCGCGCCCCATACACGGGGTCGTAGCCCAGCCGGGCAATCTCGTCGATCGCACCATCGGTGCAGTCGAGTGTGATGCCAGCCTTCGCCGCCTGCTCCACGAGCCGATCCATCTGGATTTTCACAATCTTGTGAATGTGACGCTTGTCGAGCGGATGGAACACGATCGTCTCGTCAATACGGTTGAGGAATTCCGGCAGGAACCTCGCCTGCAGTGACTCCTTCACGGCATCGCGGATCTCCTGCTCGCCGCCCCCCTCCTTCGTGATCTCCTGGATTGCCTGGCTGCCGATGTTGCTCGTCATCACCACGATCGTGTTGGTGAAGTCGACCGTGTGCCCCAGGCTGTCGGAGAGCCGACCGTCGTCGAGCACCTGCAGAAGCACATTGAAGACATCGCGATGTGCCTTCTCGATCTCGTCGAGCAACACAACCGAATAGGGACGCCGCCGCACCGCCTCCGTGAGCCGCCCCCCCTCCTCGTAGCCGACATAGCCCGGCGGAGCGCCGATCAGCCTCGCGACCGTGTGCTTCTCCATGAACTCACTCATGTCGATGCGGATCATCGCGTTTTGATCGTCAAACAGCACCTCGGCCAGCGCCTTGCAGAGCTCGGTTTTGCCGACGCCCGTGGGCCCCAGAAAAATGAACGAGCCGATCGGCCGGTTTGGATCCTGCAGCCCGGACCGACTGCGACGCACGGCATTGCTGACAGCCTCCACGGCCTCCTCCTGGCCGATCACCCGCTGATGGAGCCGCTCTTCGAGCACAAGCAGTTTTGCCCGCTCGGCCTCAACCAGCCGCGTGACTGGAATCCCCGTCCACG
>Ga0247836_1002373_pt1 | contig 27519 bp, 27 predicted proteins | sample LaCruzMarch2015__4_FD_187116 | JGI IMG/M metagenome (GOLD analysis project Ga0247836, IMG submission 187116) | Freshwater microbial communities from meromictic Lake La Cruz, Castile-La Mancha, Spain - LaCruzMarch2015_14m | ecosystem: Environmental > Aquatic > Freshwater > Lake | place: Spain... | reverse complement strand
ACGGCAGACGGCAAGATCGCAGCAAAAGACATCAGCTCGGCGTCGTATTACAAGCCGCTACCGCACGAACGGTAGAAAACCATTCCACCAAGTGCCAAAAATAACGGCTTGGCACCCCACACTCTGGAATAATATTCCATCAATCGGACCTCACCGGCAAGCCGGATGCTCTGGAAGGACAAACGCCAGTGACGGATATTCACGTTGCCATGGATTTGGGATGCGCCGACGTCGTGACTGGAGCGATCTGGTCTTATGAAGGCGGTAAAGCAACAAATGCGAAAGGCTTCACGTTTCAGGCGCTTACCGTCAAGCAGGTAGCTGAACAGCTAATGGCTATGGGTAACGTAAAGACATGCGTTCTGTCTGAGGACACCAAGACTAAGGCGTGGGGATCAAGCAAGTCCCTGTTCGACACGCTGAAAGAAATAGTCCCGCAATGGACTATTGGCACTGTCTCTTCCCCAGTTCTTGGCAAGCTGGTGAGCGCATGACTGCCCAAGCCGCACCAATGGCTAAAGTAGAGGAAAACAGCCAAAAACGCACACGAGGCGGCGCTAAGAAGGGCGAACGCCGTGGTGGCCGTCAGAAGGGCACGCCCAACAAAACGACCGGCGAACTCAAGGATATGATCCTTCAGGCTCTCGCAAACGAAGGCGGCGTAAAGTACCTACGCCAAGTAGCCAAAGAAGACATGAGGGCGTTTTGCTCATTGATTGGCCGCGTGCTTCCGTTGACAGTCGCAGGCGATCCCGACAATCCAGTCGAGACGCACAACGTCATAGAATACCGCGTTGTCCGTTCTCAGGGTTGATGTCCCCGAAAAGTTAGAGCCGCTTTTGTACCCGGCTCGCTATAAGGGCGCACATGGTGGACGAGGCGGGGCTAAGTCTCACTTCTTTGGTGAGCAGGCCGTTCTCAAGACCTTCGAAGGCAAGCGCGTTGTTCGCATCCGCGAAGTCCAGAACTCCATTAAGGATTCGGTTAAGCAGCTCGTTGAAAGTAAGATCGCCAAGCTAGGGCTTCAATCCAAGTTTGAGGTTCTTCGCGATGAAGTCAGAGGCCCACGCGGCGGTCTGATGGTCTTTCGAGGGATGCAGGATTATAACGCGGACAACATCAAGTCGCTTGAAGGGTTCGACGTTGCGTGGGTTGAGGAAGCGCAAAGCATATCGGCCCGCAGTTGGCGGTTACTTCGCCCAACGATCAGAAAGCCTGAATCCGAGATTTGGTGCAGTTGGAACCCTCGTTGGGATACGGACCCGGTAGACGAGTTCTTCCGAGGCGCGAACAAGCCCAAGGATGCGGTTTGCGTCGAAATCAATTGGCGCGATAACCCTTGGTTCCCTGGCGTTCTCAAAGACGAAATGGATCGCGACTTTTCCGCTGATCCCGAGATGGCCGAACACGTATGGAACGGCGGCTATGAGATCGTTTCTGAGGGCGCTTACTACGCTCGATTGTTAGCCCAAGCGGAGAAGGAAGGCCGAATAGGTCACTTCCCGCACGATCCGCGCCGCAAGGTCTTTACGAGTTGGGACTTAGGAATATCGGACTACACGACGGTTTGGTTCTTCCAGCACGACGGCACCTACGTAAACGTCATCGACTACTACGAAACCAACGGCGACGGCTTTGATGATGTGGTTGGGTATGCACTGCCTGAGCAGTTTATCCCGCCGCCGCTAGAGCATAAGTTTGACGGCTGGTCACAGCCAATGGCTATGGAGCGCCTAGGGCGAACAGAACCGTTCCGCTATGAAAAGCACTTCCTTCCACACGACGTTCGCGTTCGTGAGCAAGGCGCGGGCGGGCGACATAGGCACCAAATCTTGGATGCGCTCGGCTTGAAGCCCTTGGCTAAGGGCGTGCCAGACCGCAACGACAACCGCATTCCGGCAGTGCGTTCGATGCTGCCAATCACGAGGTTCCACAATACGCCGCGCGTTCAGGCAGGTTTAAAGCGCCTTCGCCGGTTCCGCCGCAAGTTCAACGATGCGCTCGGAACCTACACGACGCCGATCCACGATGAAGCCTCGCACGCGTCCGACAGCTTTGGTGAGTTCGCGGTCAACTGCCCTATCAAGATCGAAGTGCCCAAGGTCGTGAATAAACCCGCCCGAGACTACGGCTTCGAGATCGGCCACGGCGGCGCACTCATTCCGTCTATGGACATCGACCAAATCATCAAAATGCAACGCCGCTTAAAGGAACTCTGAGCGCTTGAGCCACGACTACGCCTCTATCGATAGCGACGAGCAAGCACTCGGCACCGGCAAGACACAGGTTGAGCTGTGGCTGTCGAAGATTGAGCTTGCGCGCGAAGAGGAAAAGGATTGGCGCACGTCGGCTGAGAAGGCCGTCAAGATTTACAACGGCAAAGAAAAAACCGCGTTCAACATTTTCTTCTCGAATATCGAGACGATTGTTCCGGCGCTGTATTCGGCTACGCCCAAGGTTGACATTCGCCGCCGTTTCCAAGACGAGGCTGAACTTGACCGGATGAACGCGCTAAATGGCGCGCAACCGGCGCAACAGCCAGTTCCAGGCGCTGCACCCGTTAACGACCGTCAACCATCGCGCATCGCAGCTCAAGTGCTTGAGCGTGCGTTGACCGCGACACTCGACATGATCGCGTTTGACGACATCATGCTTGAGGCCGTCCGTAGCCACAAGACCCCAGGTCGCGGCGCTGTTCGCGTTCGCTATCAGCCGTTTCACGATCAGCAGAACATGCAGACGGACCCGACAACGGGTGAGCATTTCGCGCCATTGGTCCATGAAGAGTGCTACCCTGAGAACGTCCCTTACAACCGATACATTCGCGGCCCCGCCAATACGTGGTCGGCAATGCCGTTTGAGGCATACGAGCACGATCTAAAGCGCGAAGAGGTCCAGCGCCTTGTTGAGCGCTCGATTGCAACGGCAACGCATGATCCGAATGCGCCAGTGGTGCCAGTGGCAGACCCCAAGGCTGCCCTTGAAGAGCGGATGAAGAAGTTTTCGTTTGGCACCAAGCGGACTGACATCACCGAAACAAAGGACGGCAAGCCAGCACGCGGCGTTTACAACACGATCAAGGTTTATGAGATTTGGGACAAGGCTTCACGGTCTTGCTTCTTCATCTCGGACCAAGACAAGACGCAGCCGCTGTTGGTTGAACCTGATCCTCTAAAGTTGCGGGACTTCTTTCCCGGCGAAGTGATCCAGCAATCAGAAGTCGGCTCACTGGTCCCGATTTGCCCCTATGAAATCTGCAAGCCGCTCATGCAAGAGCTTGAGCGTGTCACCAAGCGCATCACGGCCCTTACCAATCAGTTGCAGGTCAAAGGGGTTGCGAACGGCGCGGCAATGCCAGACATCGCGCGCCTCAAGGATATGTCAGACGGTGAGTTCGTCGCGGCTGAGGACGTGTCCGAGTTCTTAAAGGGTGGCGGTGCCAACTTTGAAAAAGCCGTCATGTGGTGGCCGATTGAGCGGATCGTTGCCGTTCTTGACGCGCTGTATAAGCACCGCGAAGCGATCAAACAGACCATTTTTGAGCAGACCGGCATATCTGACATTTTGCGCGGTGCGACGAACCCGAACGAAACCCTAGGCGCTCAAGACATCAAGGCGACATGGGGAAGCCAGCGCGTTCGGCGTGAGCAAGCCCAAGTACAGATGTTCATCCGCAACATCATCCGCAAGCTGGCTGACATTCTGAGTAGCAAGTTCCAAGTTTCAACGCTGGTCGCAATGACCAACATTCAGTTCCAAGAGGGTGACGAGGTCGCGAAAATCCTGCGATCCCCAATGCTGGATTACATCATCGACATTGAGACGGACAGCACGATTGCCGCCGACGTGAAGCGAGACTTGGGCCAGATGGCCCAGTTTACGAACTCGGCTGGTGCGATGCTTCAAGCGATGATGACAGCGGCTCCGATTGCCCCGCAGTTCATGCCTGCACTGACCACGGTATTTACCGGCATGTGCCGCAAGGCGAAACTCGGCAAGGATGCTGAGGATGCACTAGACGGCATGATCGACGCCGCCCGTCAGATGGCGCAGCAAGCTCAACAGGCACAGCAGCCCGACCCTGCCCAGCAACAGGCTGAGCAGAAAGCAGCCGATGCGGAAAGCGCCAAGAGCGAAGCCGTGAAGGTCAAGGCCGACGCCGATAAGTTCAAGGCTCAAGCTTCAATCGAAGTTGCCCAGCTCAAGAGCCAACAGGCCCGTTCGCAAGTCGGCAACGTCCAAGGCTCGCCATTTCCGCCACAGCTAGAAGAGGTGCTGAATTGACCGAACGGTGTATCCGCATCGAGAACCACGTCGCGTTCGGCAACCGGTTCGAAGGCATCTACGGCGCGAAGTTCCAAGGCTCTGGGTGGTATCACAAGGACGGACGCAAGCGAGATGAGGCCCCGTCATATGTCTGGGTAGGATCGAAGGAGCATTTTGCAAAGCGGTTCCCCCAGCCATCGCCGGACGCCAGTTTTGAGGAACCCGGCCACTACAACGCCGCGACCGGCTACCGTCGCCAGATTGACCAGCATGAAGAAATCAAGTGCCCGATGATCATCCGGGACGTTCCCGAGCATCAGCACCCATCCGGCAAGTGGATTAGCTCACGCTCCCACCAGCGCGAAGAGGCCAAGAAGACCGGCAAAATCTCTTGGGAGCGCGTCAACCCTAAACGCGAGAAGGGGTTCGCCAACGATGCGTTTTGCAAGAAGCGCGGCTTGAAGCCCTCCGACAACGTGAAGTCATACCTCGATAGCGAGAAAAAGACCCGTGACGCCAAGCTCAAGCCGATGACGCTCAACGGCGTGCCGCTCCATCAACTTAAATTTGCAGACGGAAAGGGCCTTTAAGAATGATCCGAAACGTGAACGAAGCCGATTGGATGCTTGCTCGCTCAACCAAGCGCACGCGCTACATGCGCAACGGGAACATTACAGTGCCAATTCCCGCAACCGATGGAGAGACGCCGGCGTCAATGCGGGCCAGCGCCGACTCTGCGTGGCGGCAACGATGGCATGATTTGCAGGCTGAACACCGTAAATACCTCAGCCGATTTTTACCAGGAGCCGTTCGATGAGCCTCGAAGACAACCAGACCGCAGATACATCTGCCGCCACTGGTGCCACTGGCAGCGAGCCGGTTGTATCCACCGAACCAACGGAACGGGTAGAGACAACCCACCCGGCAGAGCCTGCCGTTGGATCGAAAGAGGCTGGACTTGCCGCTGCTAAGGCTGCGTTTGATAAGCACCTCGACACGCCGAAAGGTACCGCCACTGGTGCCATTAGCGATAAGGCACGCGGTCCAGATGGCAAGTTCGCGCCTAAGGCTGGTGATGCAACACAGGCCGTTGACCCAACAGAACCAATCACTGCCACTGGTGCCAATGGCGATCCTCAAAAGCCACTGGCAGTCGATGTGCCAAACTATCTCCCAGCTCGCATTCGGGAGGATTGGGCCAAGGCCCCCGAAAGCGTCCGCCAGTATCACCAGCAACGCGAAGCACAGGCACATGACCAGATCAGCCATCAGGGACGCCAGATCGCAGCGCTTCGCCCTCTTGCCGAAGCGACGACCGCTTATTCTGACTATTTCCAACGCGACGGCGTTGATCCTGCAACTGGCATCCGCAATGCTATGGAGTGGGTTGGTCTTGCCCAGAAAGACCCGGCGACGTTCCTCAGATCGTTTGCCGAACGCAACAGCATTGATCTTGTGTCGCTGATCACCGATCCTGAGACGCATCAGCAACGCAGCCAGCAGACGTTCCTAGAGCAGCGGCTTGAGAGCATGGAGCGCGAACTTCGCGCCCGCGATGCTCAAGCTGCGCAACAGCAGAATTACCAGCAAGAGCAGCAGATCAGCTCTTTGACCAACACCGTCGAAAGCTTCGCGGCATCCGCGCCGGATTTCGATTTGTTGTCTCCCCAAATTACCGCGTTGATCCCTGCCATTCGGGCAGCCTCCCCGCACTTGTCGCAAGTTGATATCCTTAAAGATGCTTATGAGCGCGCCAGATGGGCCGATCCCGTCACCCGCAATAAGCTGGAAGCAGAGCGCAAGGCGGCTGACGACCGAAACCGGATCGAAGCCCAGAAGAAAGCCGCAGCCGCCGCAAGGTCCGCCAGCGCAATCAACGTCACAAGTGCCCCCGGCAATTCACCCGCAATCTATGCCGACGCCAAGGCCGCAGCAGCGGCAGCTTGGGAACGCGGCATGTCCAAATAATAGGAACACCGAATGGCTATCAACGAGGCATTCGATGAAGTCACGGCGTCTACTTTTGCGAACCGCAAAGGCACGCCAACCGACAACATCACGGGCATGAATGCCCTATACAACCACTTCAAGAAAAAGAAGCGGATCACTGAGGACGTATCGGGCGGATCGCGCTTTGAACGCCCCGTGATCCTGATGCCGAACACCACGGTCGGGAACTATTCGGGCCTTGGCGCACACAACATTGACGAAGGCGAGAACTTCTCGAACCTCAACGTCGATTGGTCGAAAAAATACATGTACGTCATCATCTCCGGTGACGAAATGCGCCAGAATAAGGGGCATGAAAAGGCTTACTCGCTGGTGGACGCCAAGATCACGGCGGGCGAAGCCTCGATTGCCAACCACATGTCTGCCGAAGTCTATTCGGATGGCACCGTGGTTGATGGCATGATGGGTCTGCAGGCTTGGATTCAGGCAAACGGCGCGGGAACGGTCGGAGGCATCAACTCTGCCCTCTACACCAACTGGCAGAACAAGTACCTCGAAATGTCAGGTACTGACGCTTGGCAGGCCAATATCCGCAAGGAGTTCAACAAGGCGTTCTTGCTGGCCTCCTACAACGCGACTTCGCCCGATCTGATCGTGGCGTCGAACGACGTTTACAACGCCTACGAAGACACCATCCAGCAGCAAATTCGCTACATGGACAGTCAAAAGGCGGACGGCGCTCAGGAGAACGTGGCCTACAAAGGCGCTGACGTGATCCACGATGTGAACGTCAACTTCGCTGGCGCTGCTGAGCGTGCCTACATGCTCACGACCAAGAATTGGGAACTGTGCGAGCTTTCCGAGCTCAAGTGGAAAAAGCAGCCCTACAAGACGCCAGTCAACGCGGATGGGATTGTGATCCCGTTCCTGTGGGCGGGCCAACAGCTCACGACTTCGCGCCGTACCAACTGCCTGCTGCTCGACGCGGCATAATAGGGGAGAACTGACACATGCCTTCTTTTGGTTCATTCGGCAAAGTCGGGTTCTCTGCAACCCGCCGCAGCCTCAAGGCCCGTCACAATCTCAAAGAGGTTGCGATTGCCAACGATGGGGCTGTCTACGCCTACGGCAAAGCATCCGCTGCCATCGTGGCCGATGCTGCCTGCACCTACAACGCCTCGACGGGTGCCATTACGGCAACGGCTGGCGCTGCAACGGCGGACGGGGCTGCGTTTGCTGCCAACGAGTACGGGTTTGTCAAGCTTGACAGCCTGATCACCGACGCCATCGCATAAGGACACACAGCACATGCAGGCCCATCAAAATGGAAAAGTGTACGCAGCCCCTCCTTCGGCGGCATTGCCGAAGGGGATTCAGGTCGATCTGCGTGTTGAAGGCTTTGCCGAGAGGGTGAAAACTCTCTCGGATGGCACTCAAAAGACCATCATCGATGTGACCTATGGCCTTCCTGGCCGTTCGTCGTATCTCTCCATCACGTCGCCGGTTGATGATATTCTGTTCGATCTTGGAAACCTTGACCCTGGCAACCTTCCGCAGGCCGTGGCTCACGCAAAACAGAACATCATCCGTTCGGCTTATGAATCGTGGCTCGCTAAGTCGGGCCGTCCGGTCCAAGGCACGCCGCTTGCTGAATGGGGCGCGATTGGCGCTCTTGAACAGCAGATTTTGCGGGCGGCTGGATTTCAGACGGTTGAAGAATTGGGCCGCGCTTCTGACAGCCGCATGGGCCGCGTTCAGCTTCCCAACGCTAAGGGATTGCGCGACCTCGCCCAACGCGAAATGGCATCCGGCAACGGTGCCCGGTTGACGATGGTGGAGCGGGAGCAAGCCGAAACCAACCGCAAGCAGCAAGACCAGATCGAAGAACTCAAGGCGATGGTTGCCCAGCTTCTCGCCAACGCGACGGCGAATGCCACTGGCACCACTGGCGACGAACCCAAGGCAAAACGCCCATACACCCGCCGCTATGTTGAGGAAGTGGAAGCCGCAGAGTGAACATTCTCGACCTTGCGCGCCAAATCTCTGACGAATTAGCCCTAACCCGGCCTGTCACGCTGTTTGGTTCGCACAACGAAGGCGACACGACCGATATTAAGTTTCGTGTTGCCTTCACTAAGGTCATCAATCACCTTGCCGGTGCTTATGCATGGGGCGTGCTCAAAGAGCGCGTGCAGTTGCAGGCATCGGCAGGTGTTCCGCTTCCCATGCCTGCCGACTTCAAGCGGCTGGTGCCTGATACGATCTACGATGTGAACGCGCGCCGGTTGCTGGTGCCTGTTTCGCCATCCCAACACACGCAAATGCTGCGCTATCCAGGGATTGGCTTGTGGCGATACTACCTCACCGGCAAGGTGATGCGATTTGCGCCTACCTATGCGCCGCTCGTCTCTTTTGAGTACGTGACGAAGAACGTCGGCACCAACGCAGCCGGTGCCAAGATCATGGCGTTTACAGCGGATAGCGACACGCCGATTTTTGACGACGATCTGATGCTTCGTGGCCTTGCGTGGGCGATGCGGGAGACGGAACGCCTCGATAGCGCGGCTGAATTCCAACTGTTCCAGCACACGATTGCCGACGCCATCAAAATGGACAACGGCGGTCATGTGGTTCGGTCGATGGACGTACCGGCAATGCTTGAGCCGCCACTTCCAACCGTTACAGGGTGGCAGTTCTGATGTTGCCGGTGTCGAAAAGCGCCACGATCACCCAAGCGGATCAGCGCACGATCCCGTTTCCCGTCAAGGGGTGGGTCACGAACGCGCCGATTACTGGAATGCCACCAGACAGCGCCCTACGGCTGCAAAACTGGATTGTGCGGCCTGATGGTCTGCATTTGCGCGACGGTCTGGCCAAACATGTTACTGGCATCGGCGGTGCGATCAAATCGCTGATCCCGTTCGGGTCGAAGTTGTTTGCAGGCTATGGCGGCTCGCTTCTTGACGTTTCGACGGCGACCGACTTTCCCGCCGCGCCGCTGTTCAGCATGCACGCCGACGATTGGCAGGGCGTGACGCTAGCGAACGATGGCGGGCCTCGCCTTGTCGTCATGAACTCATCCCCACTCGATAGCGCCCATTGGTATGATGGCGCGACATGGCGTGGTTGCGATATTACCGGCGTCGATGGCCGCAACCTGATTTGTCCGTTGCATCATGTGCGCCGGTTGTTCGCAATCGAGCGCGAAACGGCAACGGTCTGGTATCTGCCGCCTAAGTCAGTCCAGGGTAAGGCTGCACCTATCTTCTTTGCCCCGCACTTGACCAAGGGCGGCAACCTCGTTGCCATCGCAGCAATTAGCGGGGATGCCTCAAAAGACGCCCAAGACCAGCTTGTTGCGGTTTCTGCGAATGGTGAGGTTGTCATTTATGCCGGTAACGATCCTGACAATGCGCAAACGTGGCAGCACGTTGGAACGTGGTCGGTTCCGAAGCTTGTAGGGGCAAAACCATTCATTCAAATGGGTGGAAGCCTTGGCCTCATGACGGTTGATGGTCTGATTGACGTTCCGGGCGGCTTGCCCAATCCCGATGCAAAGAAGGTGATCGCAGCCCATACAACGCCGATCTATCAGGCTTGGTTTGATGCGGTCGCATCCCGTGCCACTGGCGAAATCTGGGAAGGTGTTGACGTTCTAGGCGCTGGCCTCATGGTCATCAACTGCACCCGTGGCAACCAACCAGCGCGGCAACTCGTGTTGTGCAACAACGCATGGTCGGAATTTACCGGGATCGACGCGACAAGCGTTGCCCAAACGACGGACGGGCTGTTTTTCGGCATGAACGATGGCACGGTGGTGAAGTACACCGGAAACACCGACTACGACGCTGAAAACGACACAGAGGTTCCGGTTCGTGGTGTTGTTGCCCACGCCTACAACAAGCTCGGCTCTGCAAACCGAAAGTTCGCAACCCGTGGGCGGCTCCAGATGACGGCACCCCAGCCTTACCGGGCCTATACGCGGCTCATTTCGGACTACCGCGCAACATCAACCGACGTTGCCGCCCGCTGGATTGCTAACCGGCATTGGTACTGGGATGAAATCTCATGGCCGATGCAGCCCGCAGACTGGGAACGTGAAAGCACGCCAGCACAGCGCCAATGGCGGTCGATGACGGGAAGCGGGCAAAACTTTTCGCTGTTGCTCGCGGTCGCTGCAAACTGCCCGGTCATCTACACCGGCACAGACATCATGTTCCAAAAGGGAGGCCCGCTTTGATCGTGAAGGCGGGACCGTTTTGGTCTTGGGTGCTCAAGTCGCTTGGTGGGGTTGGCATCGCGATGCCTTGGGGCGTTGCGTACATACTACCAGATTATTTTGACGACGAAAGCGTTCACGTCCACGAGCGCGAACACCTTGACCAGATTAAGCGGCTCGGCCCGGTTTGGTTCACACTCAAATATCTCGGCTTGCTGTGCTGGTATGGCTACGGCATGCACCCGATGGAAGTCGAAGCCCGTCAGCGCGAAATTTACGGCGTAACCCCGCGCATGTTGAAAGAACGAAAGGGAGCGCAGCCTTGAGCGAAGACACCTCACCAGCCAAACCACAACCCGCCGTTATCGACGGTGTTCTCTACGGCATGGACGCTGAAATTGCTGTGTGGGTCAACGAGCGCATGGGCGGCGGTATCGTGCCAACGCTGTTCGTGGGGTTTGGCATCCTCAAAGAGCAAGCCCCTGAGAACTTCCGCAAGCAAGACGGCCAACTCGACATTCTCGCAGGCTGCTACTTCTACAACTGGCAGAAAGAGAACGACGTTTCAGACATTCACGTCTGCGTTGCCGTCGATAACATCGCATCGGCCCATCCGACGACGCTTCGCAAGGTTCTCGATTATCCATTCGGACAGCTCAAAGTTCGCCGGATCACGGCAGAGATCGAAATGAGCAACGAGCGGTCGGTCCGCAGCGCGCAGAAGCTCGGGTTCCAACTCGAAGGCCGTAAGCGCTTTATGGCAGCGGGTGGCGGTGATGTGGGGGTGTTCGGCCTCTATCCAGAGACGTGCCCACTCTGGAAGCAGGAAGCGGCATAAATGGCCGATTATCGCGCCATAGCCGGTGTTTTGAACGGGCAAGAGCCGACGTTCGGGCAACCCGCGCAGAAAACAAAGCCAACGTACCCCGGCGTTGTTCAGGCGCTGGAACCTGATGCGTTTGAACGCCAGTATCAGGGCAACCAAGCCAACGGCCCAAAACCGGGTGGCGGGATACCGCAGGCGTGGTCAAATCTCACGACGCCGGTTGGCAACGACACGGGCTTGTTCACGTAGGCACAAAAGGGCATTTTAGGCGCAACGGGCCTCAATCCGGAGGCTGGCGACGAACAGCGCAACAGCCCGAGCCTTGGCGGCATGGCTCACAACACGATGGCGGGCCTGCTGCGTATGCCGCAGGAGGTGTACGGCGCTGCGGATCGGCTGCATCAGGCGACGACGGGCTATGGCATCACCGGCACGCCTGCTACGGCACACGCTCCGCGCGATGGCGAGCTTGGCGGATACAATGCGCTCCCTGATACGCTCAACGTTGCGGGCACGCTGCCGATGGGCGGGCTGTTGTCGGCTGGTGTGCGCGGTGGGGAAAGTGTCGGGATGGCGGGGGGCAAACTCACGCACGGCGGCAACGGCCCACAGATGAGCGTGGAGCCTTTTGACCTTACCAAACGCATTGCAGCCAACGCCAAGAATGACCCGGCGACAGCAATCGAGCAGCCAATTCGCGATGCAATTTTGCGCGGCGCAACAAATCGGCAGATCATAGACGCGGCTGAGCCGTTGATTGAAAAGCTTCGCGACCAGTACGGCGTTGCTATCATGAACAGCAATTCAAAGGACCCCGCTGTTTTTGGGCAGTGGCTCCTGAATTTACACAAGGGCGTAACGTCAGAGCCAATGCCGCCGACCCGGCCATTCACGACGTTTGGAGCCTATGCAGATCACCCAGAGCTAGCGCGTTTTAACGACGCGTACGGTGATAACTCGGGGCTGGGTATTCCATACGCCGCTGGACCTGATGAGATCAGTGCGCTCTACCGCAAAACGATGGCAGATTACAACGCGGAAACAGAACTACGGCGCACAGAGAATGTCAGGAGCACATCGGCCAACAACATGGAGTTGCCGCGCCCGGTTGAGGTTCAGTCACGGTCGTTCAATGATGCGCGATTGCTGGATGATCCGTCTGTCAGGTTTAGCGACAACGATCTATTCACCAACCCCGGCGACAAATCCACTGTCGGCGTGTTCGGCGCATTAACCAGCGAACATGGCGGCCCGCAGATGAGCACGGGGGCGGTTCCGGATGGACCAAGCCAATTGACGCAACATCCTAAAAATGTTAATATAAAGAACAAGCATGAAGTTGGCTTCGCACCAATACGGTTAAGAGAAAGACCTTTCAGTGACGACTACAAAAACGCACTTGAAGGCGCGCGAGGAAGCATCCTTACGCATGACATTGATGGGAGGCCACTCACGGCCCCATACGTCGCAGGAAGACGCACTTTCGGCGGCGCAAACGAACCTCTATCCCCAGATGACATCAGCGGATTACTTGGAAGACTTGGGATACAATCTCATTCCGCACCAGAGGGCCGCGTTGACCCTGGACGACCAGGCGCTGTTGGATCAGCCCTAACGTTTGATTCTGGAGGTGTAGCGAAGCGCCAGATTCGCCATCTTGATACGCTAACCGATAGCGAGAGAAATCTCGTCATCCCGCATGAGCTTGGCCATCATATTGATGACATGACCGGCAATGCCCCGATTAGCCCATCGGGGTCAAGAGGGGCATCAGAGGTTTACCATGAGCTAAGCGCAGGCACGGATTTCCCGCGCCATGGTCATGCTACTCCTGAAGATTTTGGGTATCCGCCGTCAGAAGCACCTAGCGAAATCATGGCTGAGGCGTTCCGCGCATATTTGACGAACCCCAATTATATAAAAACTACGTCTCCGGTGCTGGCTAAAGAATTGCGTAGGATCGTTAACGACCATCCAGAAATGTCACAGCATTTGCAGCTAAACGGCAACCCCGCCACAGCCGCTCCCATGGCTGGCCTAACCCAAGACCAAAGCAAGAGAGCAGCGCTTATCGCGGCGCTGCAAGCGGCGGGGGAGTAGAACGGGAAAGCAGACGTTTTTTTATGTACGAAACGCCAGTCTGAGCTAACCCGAACCTGTCTGCGATCACTTGTTGCTTTTCACCTGCCAAAATAGCGGCCTCGATCTGCCGAACAATTTCAGGATCGGTGTTCGGCTTTGAGTTTGGAGCTTTGCCCTGTACGCGGTCAAGAACGTCCATCGTTGGAAGCCCATCAACGCCAAGTCGATGCACCCACGCCTTACCGTGGCGGATTTTTGAGATAATCCCAAGCGGCACTTGCAACGTGATTGAAAGCCGCGTGGGAGTAAGTCCTAGCGCCAGTCCTCTCAAAACAGCATCGGCTTGAGCCTGTGTGATGCTGCGACGGCCCATCGTGACAAGTTCGACAAGCTTCTTGTTTGCAGGATCGTACTCACGGACACGCATCTTACCACGAAGGATTTCGGATACGCACTTCTCGTGCAGCCCGTACTTCTTGCCAATCGCGCGGTACGTCATAAGCGCAGCACGATCTAGTTTGATAGCCTCAATTGTCTCTGATGTGTGACGTGCCGCTGGTCCGTTATCCCCGTATGGCATCCGGTCCTTGTTCGCCGCGTCCGCAAGGTTGTCCTTGTGAGTTCCCAAAAACAGATGCCTTGGCCTCACACAGCCAGGGCGGTCGCATTTGTGGCAGACGTTGAGCATCCCAATTGATCCAATGCCATGAGCGATTTCATAGGCAACCCGGCTTGCAATCATAGGCTTTCCGTTCAGAGAAAAAGCGCCGTAGCCGTTTGTTCCCTTGGCTGCTTGCCATTCCCAGCAGCCGTTGCGTTCTCCGCTCTTCTTGACCTTAGACCAGAAGCGGCGGCGGATTTCGAGTGAGTGCTTTGCCATTGTTGGAGCCTTTTGTTAGATTGGTAGCCTCGCACCTCCAAACTAGATTAAGGATTTTGAGTTGTCAAAGCACAGCGTTTCAACGTGACCTGCCGCACCAAACCCAACAAACAATGGCCTTAGGAGGTTAAAATCAAAGCCCCATCACCTCCACCAACACCTGACCCTTATAAGACTGCTGCTGCGCAACAAATGGCAAATGTTGAGGTCGCGTTCGCGAACACTGTTCTGTCAAACGCTGACGAGGTGCGCCCAGACGGCGGCGTTACCTTCGAGCAGATGCCAGGGGATTATGCGACTAACACATACGATGCGAACGGTGCCATCACCGGCACGCGCTATATTAAGCGTTGGAAGAAGACGACTTCGCTTGTCCCGAAAGCTCAAGACAGCTTCGACAAGCAATTGGATATTTCGCTGGAGTCCAACGAGTACGCGCTACAGCAAATTCGGACGCTGAACGACCTCGTGACGCAGCGGTTGTCTTTGGCTTCGCTTCCGGCTCACAGGGCTTCGCCTGTTGCGCCAACGCTGAACCTGACCGGGCCTGATGCCGGGACGTTCCCCGTTGAGACGATTGGTGCGGCTGACCTGACGGCACACATCACGGCGACGCGCGATGCGATCCTGGAGCGGCTAGAATACCAGTACACGATTGACCACGATGCGGCTGTGGCGTCTCTTGCAAACCAAGGGCTTTTCCCCGGCATGGTCGCCTATGACCGGGCCATGCTGGCAATCGACCGCAAGAACAACGATGCGCGGCTGCAAGCGTTCTTGGTTGCCCAGCAAGAGCAGACCCGGATTGTACAACTTGAGGGCATGAAAGGCGAGTTTGCGAACGGGGTTTCAGACAAGAAATTTCAACGCCAAGTGCTGATATTCCAGTTCCGCAATATGGCACAGGTTCAGCAGCTTTCGGTTCTTGTCGAGGCCGCGAACTACGTCAACACGCTACGGCAACAGCAGTTGCAGGAACTGATTGTTGAGCGCACACAGCCGATGAACGAGATCGGTGCGCTTGTGCATGGTGGTCAAATTCAGGTTCCGCAGTTCCAGCCGTTTAAAGCTGGCACCATCGCTCAGACGCCGGTTGCCGAAAGTGTTTACCGCTCCGCTGAAATGGACATGCAGAAGTGGCAAACGAAGGTTCAGCAGCAACAGTCGATGATGGGCGGGCTGATGGGCTTGGCGGGGAACCTGATTTCGCTTCCGATGATGATGAGCGACCGGCGCTTGAAGGCTGACATTGTTCATCTGTTGGACGATGCGCGTGGCTTTGGCTGGTACGCTTGGCGGTATGTCTGGGATGCGCCATCTGTTCGCCGGGTTGGGGTCATGGCGCAAGAGTTGGCACGGGTCATGCCTGAGGCTGTTGCGCTTATGCCGAACGGGTTCCTTGCGGTTGATTATGCTGCGGTAAACGGCCCCCATTGACGCGAAAACGATTGCGTGCGCGATTCGGTGTAAGTATTGTTATTTGCAGGGGTAACTGCTTTCGAGCGCAGCGATAACTAGGCCCGAAAACGACATGGTTTTCATCTCCTCGTTGCCGGGTTCGTTCATGGTCTTAACCATGTAGGCAGCCATGCTGGACGCGCTAAATTGGTCTGGTGCGCATACGAGTTTCGACCCGGATTGTCCTGCCAGTATTTGCGTCGCTTCGAACACACCCCGCACATAGCCGTGGCAAGTCAGCGTTTGCTTAGAGCACTCATTGTACCAGTAGCGCGCCGGTTCTTCTTGAGGCGCTGCGACTTGAAGTGCGAGTGCGGTAGCGGTCAGTAATAGTCCCATTGCGTACCCCCTGAGTTTAATCGCAACGCTATATTTGGAGACTGGCAAAGGCAATGGGCTGGCTTGAAGACTTCGAAGCTGCGGGAAAGCGCAAGATCAGCGAAGCTCAGTCGCCACAGTCCGCACCGGCAATCGGTGATTGGAAGACGACCGTTCATGCATCGCCAAATCATGGGGCAGGCAACCGCCGTTATGACCGCTCAATCCCGGCCAACATCCGCCACAATAACCCAGGTGCGACTTACCCCGCCGGGTGGATGAAAAAGTACGGGATGGACGGTGTTGATACCATCGGCGGCGGGCATTTGATCGCCAACTTTCCCAACGCTGCATCGGGTGCGGCTGCAAACTTTGAGCTAATGGATCGGCAATATGCGGGCAAGCCGCTCAGCGACTTCATCCACAAATGGTCGGGTGGCAATTCTTCCGGTTCGTATGCTGCGTACGTAGCAAAAGAAGTCGGCATCAGCCCCAACACCGTCATTACGCGAGACATGATCCGCGACCCCAAGTTTGCGCCACGTCTCTTGAAGGCACTGCTTAGTTGGGAGTCAGGCAAAGGCAGTAAGGCTGGTTTTGGGCTGAACGATGAACATCTAAGCGCTGCGCATTCGATGTACCTTAACGGGAACGGGCAGCCGGTAGCCTCTGCACAGCCAAAGTTCACACAACCCCAAACCGTCAACAATGAGGGCGTCGTGAGCACCGCAAGCAGTATGCTCAAATCCCCTCCCCCTGCTACTCCGGGAAGCGGGTTCGCGAACGTCGCGATGAACAACAACATCATCTCAGAAGCGCCGATGCCAATGACGGCGGTTCCCGGACAACCTACGGCACCGATGCCGGTTGTGAAGCCTGCCACGTCGTTTGCCTCAAACATGCCGGTGTATGGGCAAACGCCACCCGACAAGGCTGTGAGCGGCTTTAACGAGCGCACTGGAACGATGATGCACCCGACTGCGGGCCGTGAAGTCCTGCACATGGGCGGTCTTACACCAGAGCAGCAACGGGACACGCTTCAAGGCGCATTCGACCGTGGCAACAAGGATATGCTGTACGTCCACGACAACAATCCGCGTGTTGTGGCTCGCCCTGGTGATGCCAAGTGGGCACCGGGGAAAGATCCAAAGACGGCAGGCCCTGAGTTTGCCAATACGTTTCAGGTTGCGAACGGGTACGGCACCAACCCGCGCCCCATGGCAGACAGCAACCCGCTCAAGGGCTCACGTTACGACGACGGTACGGCAACGGGCACGCTTCCGGCTCCACCGGCTGGCATGATTTCAGCGCCTCCTGCTCCCAGCCCTCCTACGAGCGCTACGCCGATCCAAGCCAAGTCGCAGCCCGCAATCATCGCACAAGCTGCGCCACCAACAGAAGCTCCACCGCAGCCGCCTCCCGGCCCAACGGAACCGCCGAAGTCGATGATTGCCCAAGGCCCAACTTCGGGCCGCATGGCGTTAGGCGCTGGCGACGTTCAACCCGTGCAGCCACCACCACCGCCATCTGGTGCGCCAGCACCATCGACGCCACAGGCACAGCCGCAAGCAACCGGGACAACGCCCGCACCACAACCGGCCAACGTCGCCAAGCCAAAGCCGCCCGGTGGAATGCTTTCGGCTCCACCAAAAGGCCCCCAGTGGGGATGGAACAACGGACAGATGGGCGTGACGTGGAAAAACGGATCATTCACCGGATTTGGGGGCTAACCTGATGGCACAGCAACAGACGCCATTTTTTCAGCTTCCAGCAATTGCCAAGCTGCCAAAAATTCTATCGCAGCAAAGCCCCATTGATCAAGTGCAAGCGGCTGACCCGACAACGGCTGGACCAGAATATACGCAGTTTGCACTGAGCCAAGCCAAGCCGAAGGGCTCGGGTGCGCCCCGCAACGTGGGCGAAGGGCTGACGTACATCGGTGAGAAAATCAATGAGGCCGCATGGCATGGTGAATACCTTAAGGCTCTGCAAGGTCAAAAGTCGGCTGACGCAGCCGCATGGGACAACTACACCCAAGCGTTGACGGGTGGTGGCAATCAGGGGTCGCCATCACCGGGCGCACAGCCGAAATCAACCAGCATGTTGGCATCAGGCCCAAACAACGGTTACACGCCAGCGCCACAGATGAGCGCTGGTCCTGCTATCTCTGGCGGTGAATTAGCCAACGCTGCGGGTGGCAACGTCGCCAAGGGTATTCCCGGTGCGAGCGACCCAACGCGCGACGGTGATGCGGGTGCCCTGGCGATTGCTAGGGGTAGCCTTCTTGCGGCTGGCCCTACTATGCCCAAGCCGTTGCAGGCCCCGGCGCAAGGAATGGCACCAGAGCAGCCCGCACAGCCGTCCGATGAGCAGATGCGGTCGATGACAGGCGCAACCGCGAACGCCGCTCCACAGCCAGAAACTCAGCCCGCACAGCCGCAAGCGCAAGCCCAGCCAAATGCTGACCCGCGCTTGGCCATGTACGACAAGCAGATTGCCACCATCCAAAGCCAGATGCAGGCCACGCAAGGTCTGATCAAAAACCCAGGCACCCGTAAGCAAGGCGTTGCGCTGTTGAACGGGCTTTCGTCCAAAGTCAACGCACTGGAAATGGCGAAGATTGAGCTCCAAAACAACGAGACAGAGCAGCGAGCAAGGGATGCAGAGCGGTTCGGGCTTAAGCCTGGAACCGGACAGTATCAAGCTTACGTTCTGACGGGCAAATTGCCGGAAGGCGTTGAAAGCGACCAAGCCAAGGAGTTTCAGAAAGCAGCCGCAAAACAAAACGCTGAAATCTATCAAGGCCACGCCAAGGACGGAAACTCAGCCGTTTCAATGCTGAACGACGTTGATCGTCTGCAGCAGCTTTCCGACGTTGTTGGTTCCGGAAAAATGGCGGCGATGATGCCTACTGTTGGCCCATGGTTGCAGTCGATGGGGCTGGAGCCAAAGGGATTGCATGAAGCGCAGATGTTCCAGTCCATCGTCAACAAGATGGCTCCTGGACTCCGCCAGCAAGGCGCGGGCGCAACGTCTGACAAGGATTTGGAAGTCATGTTCCAAAGCCTACCGTCTCTTTCACAAACAGTGGAAGGCCGCAATGGGATCATCAAGCAAATCCGCTCTATTGGGGACTACTCAGTCCAAAAGGGCCGGATTGCCCAAGGTGTGTTGAGTGGGAAGCTCAATCCACAGGACGGCGATGCACAAATCCAAAAGCTCCAGGACGGGCTAAAGCAACAATTTGCGCCTCAGAGTTCGTTGCGTGAAAAAATACGCGCCATGCAAGACGGCTCTGAGGTTGATGGTGCATCTATCGGGCAACCGGGGAAGCGCTTTCAGAAGATGGGCAATCAGTTGCTTGAAGTCGAAGCCGCTGCCCCACGTAGCAACTGGAACCCGGAACGCTAAATGGCAAACGTCATCAACATTGACGACATCGGCAGCGATCCGGTAACGGCTCCATCAATGCGGCAGCCGTTGCCGCAAAGCCGTGCGCCGGTTTCAACGGGTCCGATGCGGATCAACATTGACGACATTGACGCAGGTGTTAGCTCTGCCATGTCGCGGTATGCAAAGCCGCTTCCTGAGCGCGAAGTCGGCATTATGGAAAGCCTGTATCGCGGTGGCGTGGAAGGTGCGACGTTCGGGTTTGACGACGAACTTGGTCTATCGAACGCCAAGGATCGTGAGTTGTCCCGTCAGCAAAACCCGTGGACGCATTTTGCAGGTGAGATCGCGGGCGGCATCATCCCAACCGTGGCGCTTGGCGGTGCTGGTGCGCTGATCAAGGGCGGTGGCGTTGCCGCTCAAGCCGGACGCGCTGCCCTTACTCCATTTACGGCCAACCCTGTTTCGACGCTTGGTCAAGGCGTTCGTGAGGGTATCAAATTAGGTGCGAGCTATGGGGCTTTGTCGGGTGCAGGACACGCCGAAAGCGCGCCCGGTGCTGACACCATGACCGAACTCAAGGACCGCGCGCTAGGCGCTGCCCACGGCGGCGCAATCGGTGCCGTGCTGGGTGGTCCGTTAGGTGCCGTTGGCTACAAAGTTGGGGAAGGGCTTGGTATCGCCCAGGCGGCTCGCAACGAGTTCGCCGGAACCGATACCGGCGCGCTTGCTGCTGTGGATCGGTCGCTCGCCCGTGACGCGATTGAACCCGCAACGCTGCGTGCTCAAATCGAGGTGCCAAAATACGGACGCTTGACGACGGACGAGATCACCAACGTCGCGCGCTTGGCGAACGAAGGTCATAGTGTCCAAGACATCGCCCAACAGGTCGGGATGGGTGATGCTGCGGTGCGCAAGGCGCTGGATGCGTTCAGCACCCGCAATGCTAGCCCTGTCTCCATCGTTGAGCGCGCCAACATGACGGGCGTTGCAGGTGGCGATAACACGAACTGGACGCTGCGCGCCGGGATGGCGACGCCGGGGCAAGGCCGTGCGGTTGCGGCTGAGACGTTGACAGAACGCCAGATGGGACAAGCGGGCCGGATCAACGACGCGGCAGACAACATCGTTCGGGCTGGCGATCCTCATGCTCGCGCGGCTGCGATGAAGGAGGCCGAACGCCAAGCCTACGACGCGGCTTATGCGGTCAAGCAGCCGTTTGACTTGGCTCCGGTGCTGGACCCGGTTGATGCGCGCTTTGCAGGTCGTCAGACTGAGATCGCAACCAAACTTCGCACGGCAACTGAACTGTTCAGCGAGAAGGCACCGGGACGGCCTGCGACGTTCAACCCGTTCAAAGACGTTGAGCACTTCCAAGAGGCCAAGATTGATCTTGATCACATGATTGAGACGAGCATGAACCTTGGAAAACCAACGCCACTCACGCGGCAACTTACGATTCTCAAAAAAGACCTCATGGATGAGGTTTCACGCACCAACCCAACGTGGCGTGTGGCCAACGATACCTTTGCTGAAAATGCCGCTGCGCGCCGGTTGTACGGCGATGCACAGTCGGCCTCGTTCAGGATCACGACTGACACGCGCAAAGAGCTTCAAACGCTGTCCAACCTGCAACAGACGGCTAAGTCTCGCACGGTTACGCCAGAAGCCAGGAAAGCCGCTCAAGTTCAGATCGATATGTACCGCGACGGATTGGCAGAATCGATCACCAACCACGTCATGAACAAGGGCGATACGGGCGACCACGTTGCAAAGTTCCTGACCCCGGCTGGCCGCTACATCATCACGAGCGTTCTAGGCAAGAAGGACGCGGCGGCGCTGCTCAAAGTGCTTCACGAGGAACAGTCGATCACCCGCACCTATCGCGGTCTAGGTGGATCGCAGACGACGCCGCTTCGCGAAGCGATCAACGAACTGAACGGCCCAGCCATGATGGCGAGCGCTTGGGATTACGCCAGCCCACGCAAGCTGTTTGACTTGCTGGTTGCCAAGGGCGGCGCGAAGTACGTCGAACGCCGGAATGAAAAAATGGTGCCGATGCTGACGGAGACTAACCCGATCCGGCAACTCGACACGCTGCGCAACATTGAGCAGATGCGGAACGTTCGGCAAGTTTCCGGTACGCGGGGGACGCTTGCAGCGCCCGTTGTCGGCAACGCCATGATTGACCCGCTGCGCTCTAATCCCAAACCGCGCGGCCTGCTTTCCGCCCCACCCCGCTAAAGGATCACACATGGACATCCTCACAGAAGCAATGAAGCGGGCGGCCCAACGTCGGGCGATGGGCGGGCAGGCTCAAGCACAGCCCATGCCGCAAGAGGCAAACAGCTACACCGTCAAGCAGACGGACCAGATGGGCGGTCAGATCGACCACAGCCCTGAAAATCGCGCGTTTGCCAACATCGACCGCCGCTATCCTGAAATGTCGGACAAGACGCGCGGGATGGACCAAGGCGAACTGCGCTCGCGCGAGCCGTCAAACGAAGAGCTTGCACGCGGCGGGATGCAAGAGGTGTTGCCACGATCATCCGCAGATCGTCTTGCCCCGATCATGGGCGCTTTGATGGATGCAGCGCCCGTCCCGGCTCAAGTGGCAACGGCAGTAGGTGAGGGTATCGTCAATCAGCCGTTCGTTGCCGGTAAGGCGTTGAGCGATGCTTACTCTGATCCGTCGCTCGCGAACCTGACGAACGCAGGCGTTCAAACGGCAATGACGATCCCGACAGCTAAGGGTTTTGCGGCGGCACTAGGCGTTGGTGCGACCGGCCTTGGCATCGCGGGCGCTCAACAGGCTGGATTGGGTTTCTCGTCACCGGCTATGGCTGATTTGAGCCCCGCAGATCAGGCGCGACGCGCCGAACTTGAACGCCAATTAGCATTGAAGCCGGGAGAACCCGGATACCTCAAACCGGGAACGGCAGACAACCCAGGCCCGCGTGTGACGGCACAGCGCAGCATCGAAGACCTCAACCGCAAAGACTTGGAGGATACCAAGGACCGCCGCAACGCAGCTTTGCGAAAAGAGGAAGCCGACGCCGGTCAAAAGCGTGCTGATGAAGCCGCAGCGCTTGCGCAAAAGAGGGCAGACGAAGCAACCGATAAAAAGCGCAAGGATGACGCCTACTCAGAAGCAGAACGACGCGCATATACCGCCCGCGACGACGCTTTAAAGCTCAAAGACCCGTGGCGTGAAACCCCAACGGGGAAGATTATTACGGCGCTTGGTGGTAGCGCTCCATTCATTGCAGGCGCTGGTGGCGGTGCGGTTGCCAGATGGGGCATGGGCCATTTACCAGTCAGCCCAACGATTGGTGGTGGGCTCAATCTAGCTGCTCGGGTGGGCCTTCCAATCATCGGCGGCACTGGTGCCGCTTACGGCGTGAATGTCATGAAGCCGTACCACGAAGCTCAAGGCGAAACGATCAACCCTGAATACAGCGCGGAAAAAGCGCTCGTTGAGAACCTTCCTGACGGGCACCCACGCAAAGCCGCTGCTGAGAAAAACATGGCGGATGGCGACAACTATCCGCGCGAAAACTTCGTCAAAAAGAAAGCCGAAGAGCAGCTTGATGACTGGCCTGCCATGCTGAAGAGGTCCGCCATGGAGGGCGCGTTTTCTGGTATCACTGGTTCAGAGATTTACAATGGCATATCGAGGATGCCAAAGGCCATCGGCGCAAAGCGGACTGAATGGCATGAAGGGCAGGCCCTTGCTAACGAAGCTGAGGTCCGTGCACGTAGCGCGCGAAGTGCGAATCAACGGCAGCTTGATTCTGAGCGGCAGCTTGCCGTAGCCGATGGGCTAGCTCAACCTGCTGCCAATGTGGGAGGCGCTTCAACTCGGCAAGCGGGCGGGTCATCAGGCGGTCCCAATCGGGAACTGAGCACGACACCGGGTCAAGATCAACCGCTTCTGCCCGCACCCGCTGGAAATCCATCGTCCAAACCCTTCATCGAACCGGGGGCGGAATATCCCGCGCCTGCTCCACTGCTTGAGGATGGCGCAACAGCGCGGATTAATCAAGCGCCGTTTGAATACAAGCCGACCGCGCCCGATCAGGTGGATGCGATGCGCCGCGACCAGATTCGAAAGGTTGCGGAAGCGCTGGACGATACACCAAAAAAGAAGGCGTCTACGGCTAAGACCAAAAACGAACGCACCAGCAATTCAGACGTTAACGACGGCCTGATTATCCCCCCTGGCATTAAGGCAAACCCAAATTGGGCTCCTTACAGCAGCAGCGCAAGAAAAGCCGTCACTAGCATGACGCTGGACGATGGTTTGACGCTGGCAAGCAAGGGGTCTGGCCGCGTGGTGGCAAAAGACCTTCACGGCATGCTGAAATCAAGTTCAGGCCGCGAACCGACATTTCAGGTCAATAGCACCCAGTCAGCGCTTGACCGCTTGCGCAAGACGATGATCGCAAACGGCGATGACCCCTCAAAGCCGATTACTGAGGCGACGCTACGGAAATACAAAAACCTTGATCCGGGCATTTTTGGCATTGCCGGTGCGGGTGCGGCTGGCCTTGCCGCGTCTCAGTCCGAGGACCCACACGTTGCCGTTGCTCGCGCCCTCATGGGCTATTGAGAAAGATCATAGATGGACGAGAACGAACCACAAGACGATCCGGTTGCGCAGTTGATCCAGGCCATCCAATCGCTTCCACCCGATGCGCAAAAGCAAATCTGCGAAGCCATCGAAGCCGGATTGCCGCCCGAACAAGACGAAATGCAGCCCGTTGGACCAAACCAATCCCATCAACAGGTTGCCCGCGCCCTGATGGGTTAAAGGAGGTTTAATGTCGTTTCCGACTTCACCGACTATTGGTCAAATCGCAAAGCTTGTCTCTACCGGACCCGATTACATTTATCGGGGTTTGGGCAAGTGGGACGTGCTTGCGATGGACCCAAACTTTGATCCGTCTGGGTATGTCACGACGGCTGTCTATGCGCCTGCAAAAGCCATTCAGGACGCCGCGATTGCAGCAGCCGCGAGTGTCGCCGCATCTGCCGGTACGGTAGCAGCAGCGGCCATCCCAGCGGCACAGAAAGCAGCCGTCAACGGCGTGGCGTCGTTGGACGGATCAGGTCACGTTCCAGACGCCCAAAACAAACCGCTTTGGGCGAGTGTCCAGAGCAAACCAAGCACCTTCCCGCCTGACACCCACACCCACGACGACAGGTACTACACCAAGACCCAAACTGACGGCCTCGTGAGCCGCGCGGGCGGGATTAATCCGGTCACGGATTGGGACGGTGCGATTGCAGGGATTAATTTTGGCGATAACGCACTTCATGGGCCGGAAGCATCAGGTCAATTCGTTGCTGAAGTTTGGGCTGTTGACGCTGACACGGCGATTGCTCGCGCAGTCGGCCTTGACGGGAACAACTACGTTTATCAGCGCGCAAAAACGGGCGGCGTTTGGGAAACGTCTTGGACGCTAGTTTCTGACGCCAACGGTACCGTCTGGCACCCAGGCAATATGCCAGCAGCGCAAGCGCTTTGGGATGACAACACACCCAACACACTGGTCAAGCGCGGGTCAACCGGAAACATCAAAGCGCCGTTTGGTGTTTTTGCTGGCGAGATCATCACTACGGCACCGGCAACCATAGCGATCCAATCCGGCACAGATGGCACCATTCGATGGCAGGCACTCGCCAAGCTGACTGAACACATCGCGGCGCAGGCATCATTCTCCGGGCCATTGGCTAGTATTGCTGCAAAAGTTGGCGATGTGCGGCTGGGAGCTTCCGTTTCGGTCGGTGATGCTTTTTCATCAGGGCACACCGTATCAGCGGGTGCTGGCCGGGTATTGCAGCAAATTACGTATTCTTCATCAGGAAACGGAAACGACGTTTTGATAACTGGCATCGCTCGACCCGTTCAAAAATACGTTTCTGACTCATGGGTCACGGTCAGCCAAGCTTAAGGGGACATCATGCAAAGTCTTGGACTTTTCACGCCGTCGCAGGCTCCTAATACGCCGAAGGGCCGCGCGCTTGCACAGGCAGGTGCGCTGTTCCTGTCTGGTCAATCCGGCGACTGGTACGATGTTGGATCGGCGCAAAATAGCCGATGCGCTCAGGTCAATGATGGAGTTGTCGTCTGCGTGACCGATGACGCTACGGCATTGTTCCCCGCAGGATGCGAAGTGGTTGCAGACGTGCCGTCTGATGTGGCCATAGGCTGGACGTGGAACGGCTCTGTTTTCAGTCCTCCGGTTGCTGACACGCTATCCGTCGTTAAATCGAAAGCCAACGCCACAATCGACACAGCGGCTGAACGTGTCCGATTAAAATACATTACCCCCGGCGATGGGATGCAACTCACGTATCGCGAGAAACTAGAGCAAGCCGAACACGTGGCAGCCAGTGGGCAAACGGCTGCGGACGCCTTGAGCCCAACGGATGCGGCTTCAAATTACCCGGTTCTATCTGCCTCAATAGGGATTGAAGCATCGTCACTGTGGACCGCGTCGCAAATTGTCATATCACGGTATGCGGCATGGGCGACAAAGGCACGGGCCATTGAATTGCGCCGTCTCACAGCTAAGAAAGCAATCACAGACGCCACGTCGATTGAATCCGTCAACTCAGTTATCGCGTCCACCCAATGGGGCGACCTTTGAACGATCATATGAATTGGCGGATTGCACGGCATAAAGCCGGTGGAACCGTCCACACGACGCAAACCGTGATGACAGATATCCCACTGGCCTTGGTCGAAGCGCTAGAAATGTTTGCGGATCGGGTTGAGAGTATTGAGTCACGATTGTCTCAATTCGAAAACGTTGGAGAATCGGTTCGGGAATTTTCCGAAACTGCAACAACGGCAAGCGCAAAAGTGCTGGACATTATGCGCATCATTTCCGAGTTAGAGCCACGGCTCGCAGTCCTTGAAGTGCGTTGGAACGCCTACGAAACCGCACTACGCAAGGAGGCTGCTAATGCCGCGTGAGGATGGTGTTTTTTACACCGATTTTCAGCCACTCGTTGAGGCCGCGCCGGGTCCGGGACAAAAGCCGTTCGGTCCTGACCGTTGGCAATTGTTCATTGATCAAGTTTCGGAAGGCTTGAACGATGTCCCGTTAAAAGAGGTCATTCCAACCTACGTTGAGGCTGGCACCGACCCCAACACTGTTAATCCCGGCTCCATTATGGAAGATGGGGGAATCACGTATCTTTGCGTGCGCAATAGCCCATCTCAAAAGTATTGGAAGGGTATTTCAACACCAGCCCCAAGTGATCAAGCAATTTCGCAATCAGAACTAGATGCTGCGATCAATGGGCTAAAGGGCGGTGCTACTAGCGCCTACGATACGCTACTTGAGCTTGAGCAGCAATTTGCAACGGATCAAGCAGGCGTTGTCGCACTGACCACATTGGTCAACACGAAGGCATCGCTGGACAGCCCCGCGCTGACTGGCACGCCAACGACACCAACACCTACGACAACTGACGATTCAATGACGATTGCGAACACGGCATTTGTGAAGGCTGCAATGACTGCGGCTGGAGCCGTGACCATTGGCACAGTAGCCCCGCTAATGGACGGTACGGCGACGGCTGGCAGCGGCTCTCAGGCTGCTGCGGTCAATCACGTCCACCCGACCGATACCAGCCGTGCGCCATCCGTTCACACCCACCCAGCATCTGGCGTCTCTGACAGTACAGTAGCAGGCCGCGCGCTGCTGACGGCTGCGGATGCAGCAGCCCAGAGAGTAGCACTCGGACTGACCATCGGGACCAACGTCCAGGCATACAATGCGAACCTTAGCGGGTGGGCTGGGATCGCTCAGATCGACGGATCGAACAACGTCGGCATCGGGATGGTGCCGACTGGCAGCTTCAAAGTGGAAATATCCGGGTCACTAAAAGTATCGACTGCTCTCGTGGCCGGCTCCTGGACCATGAGCTCTACGACCGGTGTTTATTTATCCGCCGGATCGCGCGGTAAGTTCCACAATGGCGTTCTGGCTGCGGGCGGGGCCTATCCATTGGGGATCAGCTCCGGCGACGGCGTGACCATGACCGGCGGCTACTTGTTTTTCAACGTCGACGGCGGCGAGCAGTTACGCCTGACCTCAACAGAGGCCCGCTTCA
>Ga0247836_1002364_pt1 | contig 27574 bp, 25 predicted proteins | sample LaCruzMarch2015__4_FD_187116 | JGI IMG/M metagenome (GOLD analysis project Ga0247836, IMG submission 187116) | Freshwater microbial communities from meromictic Lake La Cruz, Castile-La Mancha, Spain - LaCruzMarch2015_14m | ecosystem: Environmental > Aquatic > Freshwater > Lake | place: Spain... | reverse complement strand
CACCATAAAGAATGTCATAGCTAGAGGTATCGGTACTGTCGCCACCGCCAATCAAAATGTCATTGCCGGGACCTCCATAGAGCCGGTCACTACCATTGCCGCCATTGAGTTTATCGTTACCAACACCACCGTATATCCAGTCTTGACCGTTGCCGCCAAAGAGTCTGTCATTACCTCCATAGCTATAGATAATATCTTCGGCAGTAGAGCCAGCTATCGTATTGTTGCCATTATCACCTTTATATCTTGCCATGTTATTCACCTTATAGTTTGATTATGAGAAGGATGATCGCGGCTTCAGTTATTGGATGATTATTCTCTGCCACCCTTACTTAAAAACGCAACCACCATTTATTTAAGGGCATTTCAAAATAATCCGCCAGGTAATAATTACTTGACAGAGATGGCTTTTTGGTAAGCAAGGTTAATCAGTATTTTATTTTAGAATAGTAGTCTATGACATGCTATCAAGAAATTACCTGCCCGACCTTGCTCCAAGCTCGTGCTTTCTTAATGTAAATAACTAACAAGGGGTTACGTACAAAACGCATAACGCCAGTCGGCAATGACGATTTAACCTATGCCTGACTTCAAACATGAAGCCCTTGGAGTTATCAAGGTCAGTCATGGTGCAGTCATATGAATCATCATTATCAATTTAACATTTCGGAGAACACAATCATGAAAACCTTTTTAAACAAAGCTAACAAAATTGCTGCAACGACTTTAACGATTGCCTCCCTGGGCTATGCCAGTAGTGCAGTTTCCGACATTCCTGGTTACACGGAATGGGATGCACCATCACCTTGGACTACGGTTGCATCGTCTTGTGCAGTCGATGAAAGTGCGGTTAATAAATATGCGTTCAATTATGCGGATTTTTATTATTTGGGTTCTGCGGTCAGCAGTCCTAACAGAAAAACTGGGTACAACCCGATTTCAGTACGTTGCAATGTCGACAATCCTTTAGATAACGATGTCCGTCCAAAATGGGATACGTTAATAATTGGATATAACGACCCAGATTTAGAAAAAAAGGATGCTTCAGTCGTCGCACGTTTGGTTCAAGTCAAACGTGCAACTGGCCTAACGTCAGTGGTGGCAACTTTTGACAGCAACACCAGTTCACTAACAGGACGTAGGGAAGGTTTCGTGAAGTTCACTTCAATTTTGGACTTCCACAATAATGCTTATTTCGTCCAACTGAATCTGACACGAGCTAATGCCAATGTTGCCACACCTACCGTTTATAGCGCACGTCTGGTAAGCACTACAGGAATTCCCAAATAAGGAAATTGCTTTTCTTGTTTTTAAGGCGTAGGGATGCACAATTTCATCCCTACGATCCTGTGGCAATCCACCCATATTCTGCATTTGCTCAGTATATGTTTATGGCGTTTAAATATGATAAGCTCAAGGTTAGGATGCTTTCAGCCTACCGGTTATTTAATAATGCGCCAACAGTGGATATTGGGAAATGTAGTCTTCTACTAGCCATTATTAGTTCCTTTTATGTCACTTATTTCTTTTTTTATCAATAAGTTGGTGTTTTTTAAACTCCGAAACTTTAGTTAAGGAATGAACGTAAGTGTCCGGACAAATTTTAAAAGTGGCATTTGGGGTAGATGGCTCAAGAGAGCTTGTATTTTATACCATTTAACTTATGAAAAATTACTTAAAAATATCTTAAGCTAATATTATTGTAGCGTTAAAAAACCTAACCTTTTTTGGAGATTCCTATGCTATTTAAACTAAAACCCAGTTACGCTTTGTTACTAACAACCGTCCTTAGCCCATTAACTGTTCAAGCCGTGGTAGCCCCTATAATTGCTGATACCCATATTGCCACGCCCACCGCAGGTGCGGCTAGTACGATTGACATCAGCAAACAAGGCTTATTGAGCTTTAACCTTTCCACGTTACCCGATGGCATCACCTCCAGTGATATTGCCAAAGCCACTTTGGTTTTTTATGTAAAAACCTTGTCTACAGCCGGTTCGATGCTCGTTAGCCCAATTACTGGCCCATGGAAAGAAACGACTACTCTGACACCGCCAATAGGCTCGGTAAATCATGTAATAACTGCGCCAATCAATATTTCTAATCGCTATTTTGCCGTTGACGTCACAAACTTAGTGATGGATTGGGTAGATGTACCTACCAGCAATTTTGGACTTGTGCTTGAACCAGTTGGCGGTACAAAATTGGCTATAGATAGCAAAGAATCCATTCAGACTAGCCACCCCGCTTTTATTGATATTGCTCTAAAAGGTCCAGCAGGGGCAAAAGGTGATACCGGTGCCAGAGGCCCACAAGGTGTCGCGGGAGCAACAGGACCGGCAGGCGCAAATGGGCTTAATGGTCTAGCAGGGGCAACCGGCCCACAAGGTCCAGCCGGCCCACAAGGTAAAGCCGGCGTAAGTTATGTGCCGGGTACTAAATATATTCTGGGCGCAACCGGTCCTAAAGGTGGCAAAGTATATTATGTGGATGGCTCAGGTGAGCATGGTTTAGAAGCAAAAGCCGCTGATGAACCCACCCGGCTGTCATGGACGGACGCTATTGCAGCGGCAAATGCTTATAATACGGGTGGCGTAACGGGTTGGCATTTGCCGACCAAGACTGAGCTGGAATTGTTATATGAGAAAAAAGCTGTTGTGGGCGGGTTTGGCTATTTTGAATTGTATTGGAGTTCTACAGCGAGTTGGGGCCATCATAGCGGTAATCAAAGCGATAGAAATGAAGCATGGTGTCAGCACTTCGGAGGTGGGCATCAGGATACCTGCTTTAGAAGTTCACGGTTTTCGGTGCGTACAGTTCGGGCTTTTTAACCATTTTTCCGCTAAGCCGAGCGATTTTTTTGGCTCGTTCTCAATCCCTACCCTAAACGATAAGTATCTACACAAGTTTGCAAATAAAATGGCATGATGGTTATTGATTTTAAAATACACTGGCGAATGAATCCCGTCTCACTTCGCTGGACATAAAAAAACCCGCTAAGCGCTTAGACTTGCAGGTTTTTGGAATTATTTGCTCCCTATTGGATGCTTGTATGGCGGAGAGGCAGGGATTCGAACCCTGGGAGGGGATCAACCCTCAACGGTTTTCAAGACCGCCGCATTCGGCCGCTCTGCCACCTCTCCAACAAGCCAAACATTTTATACAGATGGATAGTCAAAGTCAATCTGAGATTATTTTTGATTTGTTCATCAAAGAATTATCCATCCTTCCAAAAAAAACGGGTGCCGTAGCACCCGTTATAATTTCCCTATTATTGAGTTTCCACACCATTAATCATGGTAAGCCGACTCACCGTGTTCAGATACATCAAGACCGATGCGCTCAACTTCTTCACTAACACGCAAGCCAATGACCATATCGACGATTTTGAAAGCCACAAAAGCGACAGCTCCTGACCAGATGATGGCGACACCGACACCCCATGATTGATTGATAACCTGTCCCAACATGTCGTATTCTGGAACGACGGCATTGGTGACATAATCCCAAATTCCCGTACCTCCCAATGCTGGGCTAGCTACAACCCCTGTACCCAATGCACCGATAATTCCGCCGACACCGTGGACACCAAAAGCATCTAAAGAATCATCGTAATCCAGTAAATTTTTCAGGGTTGATACTGACCAGAAACAGACAGCACCAACAATCAATCCTAAGAAAATAGAACCCATTGGGCCCGCCCAACCACACGCAGGCGTAATGGCAACTAATCCGGCAATGGCCCCTGATGCGCCACCCAACATACTAGGTTTACCGCGCGTCACCCACTCCGCCGATATCCAAGAAAGTGTTGCTGCCGCAGTTGCCAATAAAGTATTGACAAAAACCAGAGCCGCAAGGCCGTTTGCTTCTAGGTTTGAACCGACGTTAAAACCAAACCAGCCGACCCATAATAATGATGCACCGACCATAGTTAAAGTAACACTATGTGGAGCCAAAGATTCTTTTTTATAACCGATGCGTTTGCCAATCATGATACAGCCAACCAAACCAGCGATACCGGCGTTGATATGTACAACGGTTCCGCCCGCAAAGTCCAACGCACCTTTTTGGAATAAGAATCCGGCAGTTGCTCCGGCAGTTTCAGCCGCAGCCGCATCCGTGTAAGCATCCGGACCCGCCCAGTACCAAACCATGTGAGCCATTGGCAAGTAGGCGAAGGTAAACCACAAGAAAATGAACAATATAACAGCTGAGAATTTTACCCTTTCGGCAAAAGCACCAATGATCAATGCGGGTGTGATTCCGGCAAATGTCAATTGGAACGCAACGTAGACATATTCTGGTATGTATACGCCTTTGCTAAAAGTTGCCGCCATCGAATCTGGCGTAATGCCGCTCAGAAACAATTTACTAAAACCACCAAAAAATGCGTTTCCTTCGGTAAAGGCGACGCTATAACCATAGATTGCCCATAAAATAGCCGTCATCGAGAAAATAATAAAAACTTGCATCAATACCGACAACATGTTTTTAGCGCGGACCATACCGCCGTAAAACAAGGCCAAACCGGGAATGATCATTAAAATGACCAAAACGGTTGAAATCAAAACCCATGCAGTGTCGCCTTTGTTGACAGTCGGTGCAGGTGCGGGATCTGCGAAGCCTAAATGGGCGAAGCCAAGTAAGGCAAGCGCTAACAAAGTAGCGATAAGTGATTTATGTTGTTTCATGTTCGCTCCTTAGCCTAGAGTGCTTCATCGCCGGTTTCACCGGTACGAATCCGAACAACCTGTTCTAAATTAGTTACAAATATTTTACCGTCTCCAATTTTGCCGGTGTTGGCAGCCTTGGTTATTGCCTCGACAGCCGCATCGACCAAGCTTTCACCAACTGCCACTTCAATTTTGGCTTTCGGTAAAAAATCGACTACGTACTCGGCTCCACGGTAAAGCTCGGTATGACCTTTCTGGCGACCAAAACCTTTGACTTCGGTCACAGTGACGCCAGAAACGCCGATATCTGAAAGCGCCTCACGGACATCATCCAGTTTAAATGGTTTGACAATTGCGGTTATAAGTTTCATTTCATCCTCTTTTCATGTGGTAACTATGTCGATTTTATTTAAGCACAGACTATGCCAAAAAAAACCCTAATTATCGCGCTTAATTTCTGGTTGTTAGTGCAATTTATGTTAGCAAAATGCACCAAATTGATACTTACCAGTAATTTTTGATTCAAAAATGTGCGTTTGCCTTTTGATTTCCGTATCGATACTGGATTTAAAAACAATCATCACACGAAAGCCAACATTGTCAGAAAACATTAAGTTAAGCTTTGAAAGAACCAGCTATGCTTCAGTAACTGCCAATGTATTAACTATGGCACACTCTGTTTATGGGCCATGACCGTTCTTAGAGGCATTTGTCTCAACTTGATGGTATTGGAAAGCACCCGATACCTCTTTCCCAAAAAAAAGCAACCAAACCTAGGTGTGTGCATATTTTGATATTAATATTCAATACCTTATAGTGACATAACTTCATCCATAGCTTAAACCAAAAGTGCTGGAACGGGCTTTTTAACCTATTTAATAAACTGTTAGAAATGCAACAAAATTAATAAGCCATTCGCCAACACGATTGCGGATCCATAGAGGACAGGAAGACGCACCCATAAAACAAGATGCTTTGCTATTTACAATTCATTCCAATTGCCGGGCTATACATGCATTTTAGTAACTTTTTAGCTTGCCTGAGACTTTAAGGTTAGGTGTCGCCTCGGTAAACTGTCACTCTGCCCTGTCGAGACTGTGAAAGTATTGCAAAATGCCCTAAGAATTAATTATTGTCCACGAAAACCAACCGTAGGCGCTTTAGGCGACACGAAACTCACGAAACAATTAAGTAACAACTTTCAATAGCTTATATTTTAACTGGTTTTACACTTTCGTGTTTTTTTGTGATTTTCGCTTCGCGCTCTTCGGGTCGTGGACATAAAATAATTCTTTCACCGTCTCTGTCCATTGACCCCCTTGAGGAATTGTGTGCTCTAGCTCTATTCCTATAGCGTCTTTGTGGAAGCTTCCATGTTGTCAAAAATTCGTCTATAGCTGGTTCAATCCGTACCGTTAAGATATGTGTTTATGTCGTTGGCGTAAAAGACAATCGGGAAAATATCCACTTTTAGATACCATAAACTCTATCCAAAAATAGGTTCACGTTGATGCGAAGGGGGAATTTAACAGCCTGATTGCCGATAAATTGATTGGAAGGTAGACACAAAAATACACCCGAAGGTGTATTTTTGTTTAGTCGAAGAAATGACGTTTAGAACTTAACGGTCATATCAGTGGAGAACAAGAATTGGTCATCTTGGTTTTTACCGTCAAATGGCAAAGAACCAGCAGTGGCATTTGTGTCATCAACCCAGTCGTAGCGGACGTTTGGACGCAAACTTAACCAAGTTTTTGGCTTCCAAGTAAGACCCGCAGTAACTTCATAATAACTTGCAGAAATAGCTGTTCCAGTTGGTGCAAAAGGACGTCCTGGAGAAAAGACCCTAAAACCATTGTGGTCGCGGAACCATTCACCACGGAGACCAACGGTCAATTCATCGTTAATATCGAAATAAAGATGACTGTTTACACCATACCATTCAGCATTAGCACCGCCTGCTAGGACACCATCGGCAAAGCCGTGGTCATGTTGTAAAACCAAGTGGGTTTTTTCAGTGATGTTGTGTTTCAACACGACGCTGTACATGCTCCAATCGGAAGAATTGGTTTCAGACACAGAACCGTAAGTGCCACTGACATTCAATGACGTGCCATTATCAGCTGTGAAAGTTGCACCCATCAAACCAGCCCAGTTACCAAGCTGCGCATCGAAGTTGCCATCCCATCCGCCGGTTTCACTACCGGAAACCACACCACCCATAAATGACCAGTTGCTGTTGACCGCATAGTTGGCCATCAAACCCGTGTGGGTAAACGGCTCACCATACTGCATGGTGTAAGCATGGCTATAAAAGAAGTTATCTGGTGCGGGAACAGTTTCGTAACCGATGGGAGTATAGAAGTGACCAACTTTAATATTTAAGCCGTTACCAATTGGGGCATATATTTCAGCGTAAGCCTGAGGTACAGCAAGACCATAAAATCGGTTGTCATTTCTAGGATTACCATTAGCATCGGTATATCCCGTTCTGTCCCTTAGCAAATCCAAATCCCAACCTGGGTCGCTAAAAGCCCCATAAGCTTGGGTAAACGCGGCATCCGTACCAAACATCACGTCAAAACGTGCGCCAAAATCCCAAGCACTGCCTTCTGTAGCTACAGCACGTTGAATATAGGCATTCAACTGATTCAATTGAAATTCACCAGAACGGTCACCGAAAGTTACCGGGCCGTTAAAATTGTCAGCCGGATCAGTCGCATTATAGGTAATACCTGCATTGGCCCAAGCACCAGCAGTAAAACCATGGTTTTTAATTTCTTCAATTAAGCCTTCGGAGGCATAAGCTTGGCTTGCTCCAACTGTGAGCGACAATAAACCACCTGCCACCACGAACACCATCTGATTACTACGTTTTGATCTCGTTTTCATTTTTGAAACTCCCTTAATTGAGTAAGGTTTGGATGATACCTGAATTGTTGCCAAATTGCAACATCTTAGCATTTCTCTATAAAAACACTATTTTGTTTATAGCACTAAATATGCCAAATAATAAATAACTAAAAATCAATTAGATAGCTAAAACAAAGTGGTGAAAAATTACCTACCTTGAATTTAATTGGTGCATAAATATACCGTAAGTACATTTATGGTGCATTACAGCGTTGCCTACTAGCTACAATAACAACAAATGTAGCTTATCGTATAATCGTTATTAGTCAATGCTAATGTATAATTTTCGCTACTGTGCAGCATGCTCCAGCCAAATCGCAAACCGTCTTTCCGGCAATCCGTAAAGGTAAGGCGACGTAGTTGAAACACTCAGATTTTAGGTGGTTTTTGACAACTGTATTCGTCCTAAACTGCCCGCAAGAATGGCCTAAGGTAAAATCTAATCATGCAAAACCCGATTATTCGCCCTTAATTTTTATTGGCTAAGCCAACAAAAAAAATGTTATCGTTACTATTGTCCTGCATTTAAATGCTGACCTGCCAATAATCAAAATAAGACAAAACCAACTAGGAGACTAATAATGTCTGTAGAAAACGTATTGAAAATGATCCAAGATAACGACGTCAAATTCGTCGATTTCCGTTTTTGCGACACCCGTGGCAAAGAACAACACGTCACCTTCCCTGCCCATAGTATTGATGAAGACACCTTTGAAGAAGGCAATATGTTTGACGGCTCTTCTATCGCTGGCTGGAAACACATCAACGAATCCGACATGATCTTATTGCCTGATCCTTCAACTGCGATGATGGATCCATTTTACGACGATAACACTTTGATCATCCGGTGCGACATCATCGAACCTAAAAATATGCAAGGTTATGAGCGCGACCCCCGCTCATTAGCGAAACGCGCGGAAGCGTATTTGAAATCTACCGGCATTGCCGACACGGCATTCTTCGGCCCAGAAAATGAATTCTTCATTTTTGATGACATCCGCTGGGGGTCAGACATGAGCGGATCTTTCTACAAAATTGATTCACAAGAAGCGGGCTGGAACTCTGAAAAAGTTTATGAAGACGGCAATATCGGCCACCGTCCTGGCATCAAAGGCGGCTATTTCCCAGTACCACCAGTTGACTCATTCCAGGACATGCGTTCTGCCATGTGCTTGACATTGGAACAATTCGGCATGATCACGGAAGTCCATCACCACGAAGTCGCCACCGCTGGGCAATGCGAAATCGGTGTTAAATTCAATACCTTAGTAAAAAAAGCTGATGAAGTGTTAGGCTTGAAATATGTCGTTGCCAACATTGCCCACGCCTATGGCAAAACCGCCACTTTCATGCCAAAACCCATGGTTGGTGACAACGGCTCAGGCATGCATGTCCACCAATCCTTAGCCAAAGACGGCGTCAACCTGTTTTCTGGCGACTTGTATGGTGGCCTATCTGAAATTGCGCTTTACTACATTGGCGGCATCATCAAACACGCCAAAGCCTTGAACGCTTTCACCAACGCCTCAACAAACAGTTACAAACGTTTGGTCCCAGGTTTTGAAGCCCCTGTCATGTTGGCTTACTCAGCACGTAACCGTTCCGCTTCGATCCGAATTCCTTTCGTCGCCAACCCAAAAGGACGCCGCATTGAAGTGCGTTTCCCAGACTCCACCGCAAACCCTTACTTGGCATTCTCCGCCATGTTGATGGCTGGCTTGGACGGTATCCAAAACAAAATCCATCCAGGCGAAGCGATGGACAAAGACTTGTATGACCTGCCACCCGAAGAAGAAAAAGCCATCCCACAAGTTTGCCACGCTTTCGATCAAGCCTTAGATGCATTGGACAAAGACCGTGAATTCTTGACGAAAGGTGGCGTGTTCACCGACGACGTAATTGACGGCTATATCGAATTGAAAATGCAGGAAGTGACCCGTTTAAGAATGAGTACCCACCCTGTTGAATTTGATATGTATTACAGCCTGTAACATTTAAACCTGTTCCACACAGGCTCAGACTTACCCAAGACCCCGCGAGTTTACTGACTTAGCGGGGTTTTTTATGCCCAGACTTACCCAACCAAAACCACTGAAACCCGTATTTTTTGCCCCCTGCCTTGCCCCCAGCTTAAAATTCCATGTAAAACCACCAGAAATTTCCAAAAAACCAGGGTGCTGCAATGGCACTTACCGATACAGAAATCAAAAAGTTAAAAGCTACTGGAAAGGATTATCAAAAAGCCGATTCCAAGGAAGCAGGTATTAGCGTGGTGAATTAGGGCTTGGTCGTGCAGATGATTGTTGATGGTTGCAGCTTAATAGAGATCAAGGCCAAGATAACCACAATCAAGGAAGCCGAAGCTGTCCAAGCCTTGATAGCCTTTGGTGATGGCTCGAATTGATTTACAACATCAGGGAGCATAAAGGCGTGGCGACGGGCTGACCTATCTGTCGGTGCAGCTTGTCGATGTCCTGCCGTTGATTTTCTTGTGCTTTTTCCTTCTTTCCGGTGAAAGCTACTGGGATATTGGTTTACGCCTGCGTTTTCCAGAGATTGATCTAGGTGGCATGGACACCGTATTCTGTAGTCAATTGATTAATCGTTTGGCTCTATATGGGTTTTGGGGTCTTTTGTCCGTTAATAAATATAGCGACCATAAATCCCCTCGTCATTCCGGCAGGGAATGCCGGAATCCAGTTTACAGGGAGGTGAACGTTAATAATCCTGCAAAAATGACAAAAATCGAACAAAAAAATGAACAATTCGGTCACTTTTAACCGTACAAAATTGGGTAGATGCCATCCGTGGCATCTGGATTCACTTCGTGCTTTACAAGTCGCTTACGCGGTCTAACGGCTCCGGCAATCCCTGCCGGAATGCATAAGTATCTACACATCTTTGATTAATTTTTTTAAATCAAGTAGTTAGTATATTTGGCGAAAATTTGAAATTTTATAAAAATCAAATGGTTGCAAAAATTGTGTAGATACATATGGCCGGAATGACGGGTATTTTGATGATCGTGATGTTTACAGCGGTTCACCGTACATCATTAGCAAAAAGACCTTGAAACCCATATAGAGCCAAATTAATTTCGACAATATGCCGATTGCTGAGATAAATTTTGCAAAAAAAGTCTTTCCAAGTCCGAAAATGTAAGTTGGTGCATTCTGTCGCTTGTTTTGTTATAAATCAGGTATTTTGCAATACTTTCAGGGGAAATAGCATTTTTGTTATGGATTTCCAAAATCCGATGACCATTAGGCTGACAGATTAATTTGTTGTAATATTTCTTAGGCAATATTAATTTTTTTAGTTACGGTATTGCCGCAAAACTTATTTAAAAAACAACACGGTCTATGAGCAATAATACCAATCAATTTCCATCTTCAGACGAGTTGTTCTCGTCAGCGTTTTTGTTTAACAATGTAGGGGCGCCGTTTGTGATCGGCATGGCGGTAGGCTATTTTGCAAAAAAAATGCTTCGAATAACATTGTTCGTTTCTGGCGCTGCTATCGTCTTATTATTTGCAGCTGAATATTATGGGATAGTCAATGTTAGCAATGCGGATTTGCAACTTGCCGCCAGTTCGGCTACAGCAGCAGCAAAATCTTCTGGTGACTTTCTGGTACATCGTCTGTCAAGCATCACCAGTAAAGGGGTGAGTGGGGTTGCGGGATTTTTTGCTGGTTTTAAATTTGGATAAGTTTGGTACAGTCGTTAAGTGCACTAACGCTTCATTGAATCAAAAAATTCGGCATTCGTCTTAAAATCTTTTAGCTTGCCGATTAAAAATTCAGATGCCGCCGTTTCGTCCATTGGTTGCAAAATTTTTCGCAATATCCAGGTTTTTTGCAAAGTGTCAGGATCGACCAAATATTCTTCGCGGCGGGTTCCGGAGCGGTTGATATTGATTGCCGGATAAATGCGTTTTTCGGCAATTTTGCGGTCCAGATGCAATTCCATATTGCCCGTGCCTTTAAATTCCTCGTAGATCACCTCATCCATCCGTGATCCTGTATCCACCAAAGCGGTGGCGATAATTGTCAAACTGCCGCCTTCTTCAATATTCCGAGCCGCACCGAAAAAGCGTTTGGGTTTTTCCAACGCATTGGCGTCGACACCACCAGTCAAAATCTTGCCGGACGACGGCACAACCGTGTTGTAAGCCCGCGCCAGACGGGTAATGGAGTCTAACAATATTACCACATCGTGTTTGTGTTCGACCAAACGGCGGGCTTTTTCGATAACCATTTCGGCGACCTGAACGTGGCGCACGGCAGGTTCGTCAAAGGTGCTGGAAATCACTTCGCCACGAACGCAACGTTCCATTTCTGTGACTTCTTCAGGGCGTTCGTCGATCAACAATACGATCAAATAGCATTCTGGGTTTTGTTCGGCGATGGCTTGGGCGAGGCTCTGCAAGATCATAGTTTTACCGGCTTTAGGCGGCGATACGATGAGTCCGCGTTGGCCTTTGCCGATAGGGGCGATCAAGTCAATGATGCGTCCGGTCAAATCTTCGCTGGTGCCGTTGCCTTGTTCAAGCACAAAGCGTTCTTTGGCAAACAGCGGGGTTAGGTTGGAAAAGTAGATTTTGTTTTTGGTGTTTTCAGGTGGCTCAAAATTGATTTGTTCAACCTTTAACATGGCGAAATAACGTTCGTTATCTTTCGGTGGCCTGATTTTGCCGCTGATGGTATCGCCTGTTTTTAATGAAAACCGTCGGATTTGACTGGGAGAAACATAAATATCATCCGGGCCTGCGAGATAGGAACACCCAGGTGTGCGTAAAAAACCAAAACCATCTTGTAAAATTTCCAGAACCCCGTCGCCGTAAATGTCGTCGCCTGCTTTAGCCTGTTTTTTTAGGATGGCAAAAATTAAATCCTGTTTGCGTGATCTGGCGACATTTTCCAGTCCCAAGGACTCTGCGATGTCTATAACTTCACTGATTTGTTTTAGTTTTAACTCGGTTAGGTTCATAAAAATATAACTTGAAGGAAAGCGGTCAGGACGTAGGAGCCTAACTGCCTGCTATAGGATGGATTTAATTTCAGGGGTATAAAGAGATGATTTGATGAGTGCGCGTGACCACCGCACGTTGGTAAGTATAACTGACGCACCCAGACCCGTCCAACTATTTATGGCGGATCTGGATCAAGCGGCGTAGCAAGGTTTAGATGTTGTTATCAAGAAATTTAGTAAGTTCTGATTTGGTCAGTGCTCCGACTTTTGTCGCTTCCACTTCGCCGCCCTTAAACAGCATCAGGGTGGGAATGCCGCGAACTCCATAATGCTGTGGCGTTTGAGGGTTTTCGTCGATGTTCACTTTTACTACAGTCAGTTTCCCTGCGTATTCATCGGCAATAGCATCCAGTACTGGAGCAATCATTTTGCAAGGGCCGCACCATTCCGCCCAATAGTCAACTAGTACCGGGCCGGCGGCTTTAAGGACGGTTTCATTAAATTCACTATCACTTACATGAAGGACTGAGTCACTCACACTATTTCTCCAACAATTCAAAATATAAAACTATAGGAGGCTTGGCAACGTGAGTCAATCAATTTTTCGGCACAGCCATTTCAACCTAAGGCAGTTTTACGCTATGCTATAGCCCATGAAACAGAATCATCTTACCGAAACCCGATTTAGCAACCTCGAATTATCTGGCAGTATCCTCCAAAGCCTTAATGACGCTGGCTTTAATTACTGCACGCCGATTCAAGATAAGGCCTTGCCTTTACTGCTGCGTGACAAGGACATAGCCGGACAAGCACAAACCGGAACCGGTAAAACTGCGACGTTTTTACTGGCCACTTTTCAGTATCTACTCAATGATGGCTGGGACGAGCCGGCAGATGTTGTTGAAGATGACTATGGCGAAGAACAGGAAACGGTAACCGCCCCTATCGTGGTGTCTGCCAATAATAAAATGAATAATCCACGGGCAATTATTCTCGCCCCGACCCGTGAGCTGGCGATCCAGATTCACAAAGACGCATTGTTGCTAGGCAAACATTTGGATTTGAAATTTGCGCTGATTTACGGCGGCACTGACTACGAAAAACAGCGCGACAAAATAAAGTCCAATGTCGATATTATTATCGGGACTCCAGGCCGGATCATTGATTTTTACAAGCAAAAAGTGTTTACCTTAGAGCATGTCAAAGTCACCGTTATGGATGAAGCTGACCGTATGTTTGATTTGGGTTTTATCAAAGACATCCGTTATTTGCTCAACCGCATGCCCTCGCCGGACCAACGCCTGAACATGTTGTTCTCCGCCACCTTATCCTACAAGGTGACCGAGTTGGCCTACGAACACATGAATAATCCCGTGCTGATCCGCATCGAAAGTGAAGAGGTCACTTCCAAAGCCATAGAACAAAGCGCGTATTGCCCGTCTAACGAACAGAAGCTGCCGTTGCTCATCGGAATCCTGAACCACTACCAGCCACTACGCAGCATTATTTTTGTCAACACCAAGCGTTGCGCCGAGTTGCTCGATGATACCCTCAATGCCAATGGTTATAAAACCGCCGCCTTGAGTGGCGATGTGCCGCAAGACAAACGCCAACGCTTATTGAATGATTTCCAGGAAAACCGCATCCGCTTATTGATTGCGACCGATGTAGCCGCCAGGGGCTTGCATATCGCCGATGTTTCGCATGTGTTCAATTACGATTTGCCGCAAGATGTCGAAGATTATGTGCATAGGATAGGCCGTACCGCCCGCTTTGGGGCCAGTGGTGAGGCGATCAGTTTTGTCTGTGAGCAATATGCGTATTCCATGCCTGACATTGAAGACTACATCGGGCAAAAAATTCCTGTTAAAGCCATTCCTAAAGAACTGCTTGCGAAAGTCATCGTACCAGAACGCAAAGTGAGGGAATACAAGCCAACGGGTTCAGATAGGCGGCTCAAACCAGGCCATAAACCATACAAGCCTAAAGCCCGTCCATCAACTCCCGAAAATCCTCAATAGCCAAAAAACCGTCAATATCGCGTTTAGGTTGTTGGCTATCGGGTTTGGCAACGGCGATTAGGTGTCCGATTCCGAATTGCCGTGCCGATGCCAGCACAGCAAGATTATCGTCAACAAATAGCGTTGCAGCTTTTGCAAATGGCAGTTGTTCTTGTAACAACTGCCAAAATCCAAGCTGTTCTTTGGCGACACCCAAATCGTGTGAGCAGACGATGCCGTCAAAAAACTGTTCCAGACAGGTTTTTTGCATTTTTATCTCCAAGCCGTCACGATGTGCATTGGTCACTAAATACACCGATTTTGACGATGACCGGACTTTTTCCAGAAATTCCGTGACATGTGGCAATACGGTAATTAGTCCGGCGATTTCCAGTTTTAGACCAGCAATATCCAATTTTAAAGCATCGCTCCAATAATCTAGGCAATACCATTCCAGCTTCCCTTCCATCATTTTAAAGCGCGGGATTAACTGCTGTTTGGCTTGTGCAAACGTCAAGCCCTGTTGCTCGGCAAATTTCTGCGGCACAAATTCTTTCCAGAAATGGTTGTCAAAATTCAGGTCAAGCAATGTGCCGTCCATATCCAACATCACGGTATCAATTTTATTCCAATCTATCATAAGAGTGCGTTATAGTTAGGTCACTGACTTTGAAATATTCCTATGGCAAAAAAACCAATTATCCTCACCCAAACTACTGTTGCTAAAAGCCGATTGTTCAGGATTGAATCATTGGAAATACAATTTAGCAATGGCGAGTTACGCCATTATGAACGCTTGGCTAGAAGTGGTATGGGCGGTGCGGTTTTAATAATTCCGATGTTGGATAATGCCACGGTTTTGTTGATCCGCGAGTATTCGGCAGGGACGCATCGTTATGAGCTAGGTCTACCTAAAGGCAAGGTTGATGCTGGCGAGTCGTTTATCGAGGCCGCTAACCGCGAACTAAAGGAAGAAGTCGGTTTTGGAGCGAGGAATTTGTGCCGATTAAGCACGTTTTCCATCGCCCCCGCCTATCTCGAACACACCACGGAAATTATCCTTGCCCAAGATTTGTACGCTGAAAAATTACTGGGAGATGAACCCGAAGAATTAGAAGTGGTGGCTTGGAAGCTTGCCGATATTAACGGATTATTGGCAACGGGCGAATGCTCCGAAGCCCGCTCCATTGCCGCCTTGTTTATGGCGCGGGAATATTTGCAACAACTTACTGCTTAAAATGGCGGACGGTTATTAACTCCACCCACCATTTGGGTTTGTCATCTTACAAGCGATACAAGGGTTCTAAAGACCTATCCTCTTTTCCCGCTAGCTTAGCCCGTGCCTGATTTTCGGTGAACGTTTGGAACAACCGTTTGCCTTGCCATTCGTGGGCATCTTTGCCATATAGCACTTGGTTCAACAATAAAATCTCATCACGCAGACGCGCTTCACAAAACGTCGCAATTGCCCCTAGGCTAGTAGCTTGAAATTGCAATTGCCCCCATGCCAATAATGCTGATTTTGCTGCTGTGGCGTCGTTGGTGGCGCAGGCTTTTTTCAAGCGGTTCACCACGTCTTTCAAACGGACTTCCTGCGTCATGCTGGCTTCATCTGGCATTACTTTTTCAGTAGATTTTCTGCTTAAAAAATATCCCAGGGTCGCGAGCCAAGCCAAGCCAAAACCTAAAGCCACCCAAGGCCAATAATTGGGTGGTGCGGCTTGTGTGAAAACAACAGGGGCAGGAGCATCGGTTTTTTCTGCTTGGCTAATGGGGACAGGTGCGGCAGTGACTGGCGACGGTGCGGGCAAATCACTACCGGCAACCGCAGTCAGCACAGTTTCAGGGATATGAGCGGTTTCCATTTTTTGGCTTTGGGTATTAAACCAAGGGATGTTGATGGCTGGCAGAATGATTTGGCCTGCTTGGGAAGGGATCAGCGCAATTTTTTCCTCCTTGAAAGCTGTGAGGCCATTATTGGATTTGTTTTCTTTTAAAACCGGCTGGTCGGGGTAGCTTTTTAAGCGGTCATCGGGATTGTTGGTGTTCAATTCCGGCAACTGCCCGACAGTGACGCCTTTGGCTTGGATGCTCAAAGTCCGCGTCAAGGGTTCGCCGACTTTCATTTGCGTGATGTCGCCCGACCATTCCTGTTTTAACTCCAGTTGCTCGGCAGGCAGCCAATGCTGGCCGTTTGCCGAAACGGCTGCGGGTTTGACATCCAAGGTTATCGCTTGCGATTCAACGCGTTTGGTCTTTGCCATTTGTGAATTGAAAAAACTGTTGTAAATCGAGCGGCCAGTGGCCAAAACTTCAGCGGTCAAAACTAGCGGTTTGATCGTCAATTTACCGCTTTTTTGCGGAAACACGGCATATTTACGCTCAGTGACCGAATAACTGATGCCATTAATTTGGGTGTTGTAATTGCTGTCTTCGCCTAGTTTTTCAATCACGGCATCCGCTAATTCAGGCTCGGACAATTGTGCCCTAGCTATATCAACACGAGCGTAAACCTGCAAGGTGTAAATGATTTGTGCTTGGATATAAGCGTCGGTCGGTGCTGCTTCGGCTTTTAAAAACAACTCTTCATCGGTAATGGCATTACTTTGCCCATTGTCTTGAAGCACTTGCACAGGTACTGGTGAAGTGACGTCGTCACCAAAGTGGATCGCCGGTATTTCCAGATTACCCGACGATTTTGCCATCACATTTAGTGTCCATTGGATTGTTTTGCTAGTTTGCCCGTTTATCCAAGACGAACTGCTGCCTTGGCTTTGATGGAGTATCGAAAAATCCCGCTCCAACGGGCTAAAATCAGGATCAGCATCTGGGTCTTCTTTAGCAGTGAAAATCACTTGGAATGAATCATTTAAATTAACCGGATTGCGGTCTACCGTCACTTCGATTCGTGCCGCTAAAGTGAAGGGGGCTATGGTCAGCAACAATAGCCAAACCATCAGGTAAAGAAATTTTAATGGGTTGATTGATAACATGGTTTAGGCTTTCTCTTTCAAGTGTTTGCGTCTTTTTGACTAGGCTAGTGGCAACAGATTCCAATGTTTAAATCGCCTCGGCTATGGGGCAAATCACTGTTCCAATATTGCCAAGTCATATTGATGGCGTTGCTGTCGATGAATTCAAGGTGCATGGCACGACAGGTTGCGAAATAATCACGGCGATGGCTTTCGAATAGCCACAGACCCAACAATCTTCAGGTTTGGGCTGAATTGGTCGGCGGCAAAAATTCTGTTTAAGGCTGCAACAAAGCTAGCGGGCAAGGGCAACAGGTCAATCGAGGTATTCAAAGACAGTGACGATTTGTTTGACATGAGGTTGGTATCTGATCAAATTAATGACGACATTGCCTTCGTTGCGGTGGACTTTACCCATCAGGTAAACCATGCCGTTTTCAACATAGGCTTTGACCATTGTCGGGTTAAAGCTTTGCAGTGTTCGGATTTTGTCCAGTGCAGCGCGGATATTTTCCGCCAGTTCCGCGTCGCTGGCGCGGGAATGCAGGTCGCTAGGATAGGCGATGGCGATTTTGTTATGCACCAGTTTGACGCCATCCACCAAGCGGATAATGCCGATGATTTTACTACGTAAGGCTTCGGTCGGTGCTTCGCCAGTCACCAACGCCGCGCCGTTAAACGCGTGGACGTTGATATGGGTGAGTTCCTGCAATTCTTTATCGCTGATCAACTCATCGTAACTGTCAGCTTCAATCGCTTGGTCAGTGATGATAACTTCGCGGCTGCGGCGGCCTTGGGCGAGTTCGCTGGCCAGTTCCGCTTCGTTGATAGGTGCGGTGGTGCAGCCGTTGATGGCGGATAATGCGCTAAGCAATAGGAAAAATTTTTTCATGGCGGCATCTAATTTCAGGTTCAGTTGAGTCTGGTCTTGGGTCAAAAAATTAACCAAATAATTGATGGTCAATTAAATCACAAAGGCAATGGGTGATCAGGAGTTGGACTTCTTGGATGTGGGCGCGGGAATCCGATGGCACACGAATTTCTGTGTCAACTTCATTCAATAACGGCGCAATCTTTCCGCCATCGTTGCCCGTCAATGCGATGATGGATATGTCCTTGTCATGCGCCACAGTAATGGCTTTAGCGAGGTTGGCGGCGTTATGGCTATCGCAATAAACGACCAATATATCGCCGCTTTGACCTAAAGCCCGCAGTTGTTTGGCGAATATCTCATCAAAATGATGGTCATTGGCAATACCCGTCAAGGTTACGGCATCGCTGTTAAGCCCAATCACCGGCAAAGACGGACGGTCACGTTCGTATTGGTTTAGCAAAGCCGATGCTAGCAATTGCGCAGTAGCGGCGGAGCGTCCGTTGCCGCAAGTGAATATTTTTCTATCGTTTAACAACGTGGAAACCAAGCGTTGCGAAGCGTATTCAATCAGCTCACATAAACTGCCCAATGATTGTTGCTGGCATTGGATGCTGTCTGAGAAATGGTTGATTATTCTGTCTTGTAAACTCATGGATGGCAATTCTAAAAAAATTTAATGGCGGACGTCGTCAGGTCTGATTGACCATGAAAACCAAGGAAAATTAGCTAAGGCGATATATTAGCAGATTGCCGCTTCAAAGCCTGATGGGGTTTCGAGTTGCCTGCTCATAATGTTCAAGATTTCGGTTTTTGGAGCGTGGTTGTTTAGTCCTACATGTAAATGAAAGGATAGATAAAAAATCTCTGTACATGACAAAAATTAGCTAATGAGGAAATTCCTTATCCCCGCAAAGGAACGGGAATAAAGCGTCAATTACTTTCCCAAAGCCATAGGCCAAGTTAAACAAGGCTCCGTTGATAATATCCAACCCTAGCCTGAAAATGCTTTTGGCAGGCCGTTGGTGCTTTTTGACTTTGATGGACCTGACCCGTTCGTGTTGCCATTCGCCGACCCGGCGCGCCCAGCAAAAGGCTATCACCGCGTTGTTTCATTTAAAGAAGGCGGCATCAATTAACACCCTCCATAGGGACGCCACAAGCTAGTGGTGCGGCTGGGTAACATGGCCGTCCTACCTATAAGGCAATCGGGTGGAGGCGGTTATTTTTCGCTTGCTTTAGGCTTTCATTGCAATTTTGTAAGTTGGCTTTTAGTATTGTGATAGTTTATTTCCGTATCAATTTTCCCAGTCAGAATTGTTTTGCCTACATTAGCTTGTCAGTAAACAATTTTTGGCTCTATCATTAGACTTAGGTTGCTGTTATGAATCTCGTACAAATTGAATCTGAAGTTCTTTCCCTTCCCATTCAAGATAGGGCAGCTTTAGTGCAACGGCTTATATTGAGTTTGGAAGAAATTTCTGAGCCAGAGTTTGAGCATTTGTGGGCTGAAGAATCTGCACGTCGTGTTGCTGAACTTGATGCCAGTAAAGTACAAGCCATTTCTGGGGAAGAGGTTGCAAAGAAAGCGCGTGCGTTATTGGGATGAATCAAAACTCCGTTCTTCTCAAATTTTTCGGAATCGAAGACCGTTGATTACTACTATAACTACCAGTTGGAAGTCCGAGAAAAGATAAAGTAGTGTAAGAATGAAGAAGCAGGCTTGAAAAGCTCTGAAACCTGTATGAACGCAATCCAGGCGGTTAGAGAAAATGGCAAATACTATGATTGCGGATTAGGCAGGTAAACCAAATGAGTTAAATAAAATTACATCTTATAACCCCAGATAGCCTTCCAAATTGTTGGAGTTAAATTGACTGATGATAGTACCGCAGAGATTGAGTGCCATTATGACAAGGTAACAAATCATCAAGACTGGATTATTCCAAAAAACATGATTCAAGTAGATGATTGCTTCGTGTTTATTGATTCATCTGGAAATGAATGTAAGTTAAATCCAAATGATGTCTTCTTTGCCTCAATAAAGTTCTAAGGTGCGATCTTTAGATGAAATATACTTTGCCCCAGGTCGGACTTGCTGTTTATGCCTGACGCTCCACTGTCCGGTGTTGGATGGGTCATCGGTTTCATTACTGCTTCCACATCTTCGGACGCTTAAATGTCGGGCAACGATACGGCTGTTGCCCGACCTACAATGGTTTCTGAAGGGGATACGGTTTTGTAACCTCGTCCCTTAAGATATTTCGTGCCTTTCGTGTTTTTCGTGGACGATGCCTGTTACTGGTCAACCCCTGCTTCAGCAAATGTTGCCATTTCGTTGAGGAACAACACCGCGGATTGCAGCAAAGGATAAACCATGGCGCAACCTGAGCCTTCACCAAGGCGCATGTCTAGGTTAAGCAAGGCGTTGGCGTTGAAATGGTTCAATAAAGCTTGGTGTCCCCGTTCATTGGAAACATGGCTGAACACGCAGTAATCCCGCACCGCCGGATAACATTGCGTGGCTACCAGCATTGCCGCACTGGCGATAAAACCATCAACCATAATCACCATGCCCAATTCGGCGGCTTGCAGGTACGCGCCTGTCATCATCGCGATTTCAAAACCACCAAAATGCGCCAAAACATCCAATGGCGAAACTTCCAATACACTGTGATGGGTCAGGACTTGTTGCAGCACAGCCGTTTTGTGGCTAAGTTGCCTATCGTCCAAGCCCGTGCCACGCCCAACGCAATCAACCAGCGGCATTCCGGTTAAACGCTGCATAAGTAAACTCGCGGATGCCGTATTACCTATGCCCATTTCACCAAAACCAATGCAATTACAACCGCTGGCTTGAGTGGTTTTCACCAACTCTGCACCTTTTTGCAATGCTGCTAAGCATTCGTTTTCAGTCATTGCCGAATGTATCAGGCAATTTTGAGTGCCGTAAGCGATTTTGGCGTGAATCAAATCGGTATGTGCTGACAAATCAGCATTGACGCCTGCATCAACAATCAGCAATGTAATGCCATGTTGTCTGGCAAACACATTGATTGCCGCGCCGCCCGCTAGAAAGTTGCTGACCATTTGCGCGGTGACGCTTTGGGGAAAGGCGCTGACTCCAGCTTCAACCAAACCATGATCGCCTGCAAAGACAATGATATGAGGATGGTTGAGCGCTGGCGTCAGGCTGTTTTGGATCAGGCCGATATGCAGGGCCAAGCTTTCCAATTGGCCTAAAGAACCCGGCGGCTTGGTTTTTTGGTTGATTTTTTGTTGTAAAGCCACCATTAGATTGGGCTGTACGGATGCTATTTTAAAGTCAGGCAACACCATAAAAGCTTCCATCAATCATCGCCATCCTTTGTTTTATCTGCTTTCGGGATTGGCAACAGAGGAATGCCATAGCCCACGATAATCTGCTGAATGTCTTTGGATTTTGCTTGAATTAGCTTATCCAACATGGCTTTTCTGCCCTTATCACCATTACGCACCCCCATCGCCATCGAAAATTCAAATGGTATGCCGGGCGATGATTGCATAGGGATCATCGTGTAACTGTTTTTTGGGCTTTGCGAGATGATGTAAGCTGCCAGTGGCCCCCAGACGATCACCATGTCGATTTTTTTCGCTTTCAGGTCTTTATCCAATTGCATGGCGATATTGTTTTCATTATCGCCGGACATGGATTGGTAGGGTATGCCTTGGTCGAGCAAGCCGTTTTTCTGCATCCACGTCGTGCCAGGGCTGCGGTCAAACATGGCGATTTGCAATTTTTCTTGGCGTTGCAGCGGCATCAGCACCAGTTGTTTGGTGTCGGTAATATCATCCCAACCACGGCTTTTAGCGATCAACAACACATAAGTCGAGCGGTAATAAGGGAGGGTGGTCAAGGTCATATCCGAACCCTCCGGCACGTTCATCACCACATCGCATTTGAAGTTTTTGCTGTCGACTTCTTTCTCGTTGACAGGCGCGGTTAGAGTGTTGCGGATGAAGCCTATACGTTGCGGAAACCACGTGTATTCGAGTTTTTGCCCCAATTCTTTGGCGAACAATTCGGCAATTTTATTCTCGAAGCCGTCTTGATTTTTGCTGGAATAGGGAGGGTTCAGCGGGTCAGCGCAGACTTTGAAGGTGTCTTCGGCAGTGGCGGAAAAAGTTAAAGCCGCCAGACATAGTCCGGCGAAAATGTGGGTCATGCTCATCGTAAGCCTCTAGGCGGGATTATTTGTCAATTTCTTCAATGAAGGTGTTTTCTATCGGGACTTGGATATAGTGTTTATGTTCGTCCCAGAAATAATAATAGCCTTTTTCACTGGTGGTCACTTTGCCATTTTTGATAATCCAGCTTTTTTCCGTGTTGCCGTTGGCATAAGTAATGCGGTAGTTGCTGTCCAGCAGTTCCACGACTTTTCTCGATAATTGGTTTTGCTGGTCTTGGGTGCAGCCAGCTATAATCCCCAGAAAAACAGCTAATAGCGTCGTTTGGAATATTTTCATTAATGCCTCTGGTTAGATTGATTGGTAAAAATAAATGCTTCGATAGATAAGTATTTTACACACAAGCCATGCAAAATAGTAACAACCGCAGCTTCTGGACAAACGACAAGGTAAGAACTAGACTTTTCCAATTGAAGCCATAATAAACAATGGTTTCAATCTATCGTCTGGAAGATATTCAGCAATAGTAACTGACTTAATTTATTTACCCAATAGCGAGAACAAACATGAAAAAAATTATTAAATCAATCATTTTGATAGGCGCTCTAACATTAACATTAACATCAACAGCGGTAACGGCGGGATGTAAAAATTTGCCAGATCACGCTTCTTTAACCAGCGCTTTATCTGCTGCACAAAAAGAAGCCAATGGGGGTTTTGGACTTAACATGTGGGCCACTATTGTTGACCGCGACGGAATTGTTTGCGCCGTAGCGATGACAGCTTCAAATAGAGGTGGCCAATGGCCCGGCAGCCGTGTTATTTCTGCACAAAAAGCCAACACGGCCAATGCCTTTAGTTTGCCGCGCCTAGCCCTCTCAACGGCCAACTTATTTTCAGCCGTACAACCAGGCGGCAGTCTGTTTGGTTTGCAAGAAAGCAATCCAGTGAATGTGGAAGCCGCCTATCGGGGGCCATCGCAAAATTATGGAACTGCCAACGATCCACTGGTTGGCCAAAAAATAGGCGGTATCAATGTCTTCGGTGGTGGTTTGGCACTGTATGACGCTGAAGGCAAATTGCAAGGCGGCATCGGTGTTAGTGGCGACTCATCATGCGCGGATCACAACATCGCTTGGAAAACCCGCCAAACCCTGAATTTTGACCATGTCTTCGCCGGCGTTAATGCTAAAAACGGTGATGATAATATTGTTTATGACATTACTGGCACAAGCAGCGCCAGCGGTTGGGGACATCCGGTTTGTAGCCAAAAGGCCAAAGAAGTTGCCGAAAGCTTTCCTAAAGCGGGAAGTTGATTTGCCTTTGTCTTGCTGAAAAAAAGCCGCTGTCCGCAGCGGCTTTTTTGTTTTCCGTTTCTGTCTGATTTAGGCGATATTGAATGACCCCAAAAAACCGCCGCCAGTCCACGAAAAGCACGAAATAAATCAGAATGATGTGTTGATTTGGCTATTCACCCTATAAATGTCGGTCTACAGTTCGGCATCTCTTTGAAGCTACGTTTTTTTGGGTCTTTCGTAGATGAAATGATTTTTCTAGGATGATGCTTGGATATTAGCAACTAGGGTCAATTATTCAGCAATTTATTGCATAACGCCGGCAACGGTGGCGTTGGTGCGGGTTTTCCGGTTGCAGGTTTTTTGGCTTCTGCGGAAAACCACCAAGCCAGCCCAGCATCACACCCGTCACCAAGCGGCAACGATTCTTGCGCCACACAATGAAGATTACCGACTGGGCATTTTAAGCGCACATGGAAATGATCATCATGTTTCCACCAAGGACGGATTTTTCTTAGCCATTGGCTAGCGCTATTTTTACTTCGGCATAATTCACGTTTCACACTAGGATTAACAAAAATACGGTCAACTTCTGGCATACGCGCCGCCGCTTCCAATACTTTGGCATTTGCCAGTGACCATTGGGAAAAGTTAATTGCGTCGGAAGTAGCCGCCAACACCGACGTCGCACTCCAGGTTTCCCGTTCATTGACCGTCAAACTACGTTTTGCGGCTTGCTGTGACAACAAAAACCAAATATCCACATCAAGTCCGGTTTGATGGCTACGATGTCCGCTTAAGGTCGGCCCACCACGAGGTTGCCCTAAATCGCCAATCAGCAGAACCCCTAAGCCTTGGGCGGCAGTCGCTTGTCCCAACTTTTCGATGAATTGGGTTAAATCCGGGTGACCATAAAACCGGTTTCTCGACAAACGCATCACTTGATAACCTAGCCCTTCTTTCGGTAAACGAACCCCGCCGCTCAGGCAACCGCCGTTATAAGCGCCGATACTTTGTGCCGTTTCGGCAATGCTGGCAGGATGCGATGCCTGCGACCATGGATTCGCCTGAATTTGAGTGGATACCAATAAAGCGACAACACCCAAGAATTTAATTATGACCATGCCCCCATCCGATAGCTAAGCTAATAAATGAATTAATCTTACACTAACGCGTTCGGCAAATTGAAATTAATTGCCTCGTTACCCGTCCTTTTGGCGAATTTAACTTCTGTGCCGCAAAGTTTCCTTTATAGATTATTTGGCTATTGATTGGATAAAAAAACCAGGCTACAAAGCCTGGTTTGATTGTTAAAGCACAAGCTAATAATTCAGTATTTAAAATAATCTGGCAGAGGTGAAAACCTAGGCTTGTATTCCAATTATTACTTAAATTCAATCTGGCTTATTCTGGTTTAGGTGGCGGCATTCTGTGGCGTAGCGGATGGATGTCTTCGTACTTTTTTAATTGCTCAGATGATAAAACCGCTTGTAACCGAGTTTTGGTTTCTTCATGGATAGCATGGAGCTTCACCCTTTGTTCTTCAAAAATACTATCGACTTTGTTTTTTTGGTCAGCCGTCAAACCTAATTCCTTAGCCATCATTTCCATTTTGTGGGCATGATGTTTTTTAAAAGCTTCAACAAATTCGGGGCGGGGGCCGTTAGGGACTTCGCCAGCAAACACGGTTAACGGGATGCTGGTTAACAGCAACAGAATGGGTAACATTTTTTTCATGATTTTTTCCTTAAAGTTAATTACAAATCAGAATGGCTAGCGCCACTCTTGGTCATACTATAGCGGCATAATAAGCAAATATTTGGAAACCATTGTGAAAAAAACGTGGATTTTTAATTATGGCTTTTGATCGGTTGCTTTTACTTGTGGTGCATAATGGTAACCCGCCCCATATACTGAGTGGATAAATTCTATGTCTGGCAACAGGCAAGCCAATTTTTTGCGCAATTTTTTTATGTGGCTGTCCACCGTCCGGTCTGACACTATACGGCGATCTTGATAAATCTTGTCCATCAATTGCATTCGGGAAAATATCCGAGAAGGTTGTTGGTACAAGACATTAAGCAACTGGAACTCTACTGCCGTCAAGCTAATTTGCCGCCCATTGGCAGCGACAATAAAACGGGTTGTATCTAATTCTAAATGCTTTGAAGGTTGCTTTAACAAAGTTTCGGTTTCACCTATGCTCCGGCGTAAGACGGCTTTAATACGGGCAACCACTTCCCTAGGACTGAACGGTTTGCAAATATAATCATCCGCGCCAAATTCCAAACCAAGCAACCGGTCAATTTCTTCAACCTTGGCGGTAATCAAGATGATCGGCACATTACTAAACTGGCGTAAAGCTTTGACGATCTCCAGCCCATCCATGCCTGGAAGCATCAAGTCCAGCAATATCAGATCACTAGGATGGGTTTTGAACCAAGGAATAACATCCAGGCCGTTTGTCAGGGTATGGGTGGCTAAATTGGCTGCGGATAAATAATCTTCAAGAACACGCGCCAATTTGATTTCATCTTCTACAATCAAAATATGGTTTTTTATGATCATATGCTAATAGGCAAGCAAATACGGATAGTAAGGCCACCTAATTTTGAATTAGTGGCGGAAATGGTCCCTTGATGCGCCTCAACAATATTGCGGCAAATCGCCAAGCCTAAACCTGCGCCGCCCAAACTGCGGTTGCGTGAACTTTCGGCTCGGTAAAACCGCTCAAATAGCTTGGGTAAGTCAAGTTCAGAAATTCCCGGTGCACTGTCAGCGAAAACAATAACCAAACAATCCCGTAGTTTGCTGGCCGTAATACAGAGCTGACCTCCACTGTCAGTATAGCGCAGGGTATTGTTTAATATGTTCCGAAAGAGTTGCGACAAACGGTCGGCATCAGCATGCAGCAAAACAGGCTTATGCAATAGGTTATCCCAAGTCACGGCCAATGATTTGCGTCGATATTCAGCGGCCATGGCTTGTATATCCTGTTGCAAAATCGGTATCGGATTGGTCGGTGCTTTCCGGTAAGTCAATGCGCCTTGATCCGATAACGCCAATTGATATAAGTCTTCGGCTAAACGGTTCAAACGCATAACATCCCCATACAAAGAATCAACCGCCGCTAGGTCGAGCAGGCGCACACCATCTTGCAACGCCTCCAGTTCTCCGCGCAGCACCGCCAAAGGGGTGCGTAGTTCATGGGATATATCCGCCACCCAGCGTTGCCGGGATTGTTCGGCTTGCTCCAATGCCGCCGCCAAGCTATTAAAATCACTTGCCAACTGACCGATCTCGTCATTGCTGTCAACGGGCAAACGCTCGCCATATTGACCTATCGCCAAGGCTTTCGACGCTACAGTAATGCGCTTGAGTGGCCTACCCAAATAGTATGCGAGCAATAAGGCCAAACTTGCAGATAACGGTACCATTGACAATGCAATCAAGACTAGCTGACTTGCGTGTTGTTCCATAAAATGAACGTCATCCCATTGATTTAGCGACTTGCCTGGCAAGACCCCTAAATAACCAACTATTTTCAGGGCATGGCGGATAGGGGTCAATGACAATTTCCTAACTAACTCGGCACGCCCATAAATAAGGTTTGGTAGTCCAGCAATTGTCATGATTTGAAAAAAGTCAATAGGCTATAATATGGCCTTTTTGCCCCGATGAATTGTCCCCACTGCCACTCCACCGCCG
>Ga0247836_1002362_pt1 | contig 27581 bp, 25 predicted proteins | sample LaCruzMarch2015__4_FD_187116 | JGI IMG/M metagenome (GOLD analysis project Ga0247836, IMG submission 187116) | Freshwater microbial communities from meromictic Lake La Cruz, Castile-La Mancha, Spain - LaCruzMarch2015_14m | ecosystem: Environmental > Aquatic > Freshwater > Lake | place: Spain... | reverse complement strand
AAGAGCCGTTCTTTTCAACCCGGCCGCCGCATCGAATCGAAACGTCTTGGTCGATTCCGCAAGAAACCTCCGTGGCCTCTATTTCAAAAGCTCGGCAGCTACCGGCGACAGTTTTTCTTTTGCAGGCGCCTCGACCCTGACGATTGGGCGCGGCGGGATCACGAACTACGATGCCGATCCGCAGAATTTTTCCGCGCCCATCACACTCGGGAGCCACCAATATTGGGATGCAGGCCCGGGCGGGCTGAACCTGGCGGCGATCAACACCAACGGTAAGCTCCTGGAGATCCGGACTGGCGGAACGACGACAATTTCAGGTGCGGTTTCCGGCAACGGCTCGCTGGCGCTCAGTTCCGGAGTGCTCGTGCTTTCAGGCAATTCCACCTTCAGCGGGCCGAGCTGGGTCCATGAGGGGACGCTGCGTGTGACCGGAAGCGCCGCGTCATCCTCATCCCTCATTCTGGCCTCCGCCGCCACGATTGAGGGCTACGGGCAGGCTGCTGTGATTGAGGGGAGCGGCACCGTCTCACCCGGCCCGAACCGCACCATACTCACCTCCCCGTCTCTCGATCCTTCTGGCGGGCTTGATTTTGCTTTTGAGTTTACCGCGGCCTCCCCGCCGCAGTTCGCGACCGCGTCTAGCAGCACGAACGACCTACTGCGCCTCACCGGAGCGACGCCGTTTGCGTTCCCGCTATCCGCCTCGAACCGGATCGCGATCTATCTCGATGCGGGCGCCCTGGCCGCCGGGCAAGTTTTTCGCGGTGGACTCTTCACCGACCAGGCCGCAGATTTTATTTCAGCGCTGAACGGGGCCTCCTTTGAGATCTATGTGGCCGACCCTGCCGGGACCGTCACGTTCAGTGGGAAGACCTACGCCGCCTATGCGGGACCGCTGGCATTGGTCTATTCGACAGAGGCACAACCGGCTGACTTTTCCGGCGGCACAGTAAACGGCCGCATTCTCCAGATCGAAGTCCGACCCGATCCGGCTTCCTATGAAGGCTGGGCATGGAGCGCATTTCCAGAAGGCACGCCAGCCGAAGACCGCCTGCCGGAGGCAGATCCCAACGGGGATGGGGTCACGAACCTGCTCGCCTGCGCCCTCGAAATCGATCCCCTTGCGAACCCACAGGGCAAGCTTCCGTCCGCAACATTCGACGGTGGGACAAGCGAGCTTGTCTTCCGCTTTCGCAGGAACAAATCCATCACCTCATTGACGTATGAGGTCTACTCCTCCGGCGACCTCCAGACATGGAGCCTTGTGAACACCACTCCAATTATCGTGGATGCCGATCCCGATGGCGATGGAACGGTAGAGGAAGTCGAGGTCCGAGTCCCACTGGGGTCCGGAGAATCCCGGATTTTTGCCCGCCTGAGGGTGACATACCCGTAGGGCGTTTGCGGTCCTGTCGGGAAGCATCACACGCCGCGATAAGTCCGACATGGCCTCAGGCCAACTCCTCAACACCAAAGATGTCAATACGCGGGACCCCGCGCCCGAAAATCTCTTGAGCGGGGAGGTGGATTGTGGCAATAGTTTTCTGTGCGCACATCCCTCCATATCGTGCTGCTTTTGACACTCCTCCCCTCGGCGGAGGCGATGATTCTCTATGATGGGAACAGCAATGCAAACGACTACAACAGAGCCGTTCCTTCAAGTCCAACCCCATACGACCCGACCGAGTCACTGTGGAATCACGTTGTGCAGGTCCGCAAAGCAAATGGCGCTGCCGACGCCAGCGGCGTCTACCTCGGAGGAGGATTCATCCTCACGGCTAACCACGTGTCAGGATCCCGGTATTTCATCCAAGGCCTGGAGTATTATTTGGATACCACCTTCAACGGCACTGGCTACAAAACGGTTACCAACTCCAGCAACCAAACGATCGACCTCAAGGTCATCAAAATCGCCTCACCGCTGCCAGCGCTGGATGGGATCCAAATGATGAGCAGCAGCCAGGCCGCGACATCAAGTTATTCGCTGAATATCGGGTGGGGAGTTGGGAAGGGCACGCCACAAACGACCGACCCCGCGAATCAGGGATGGGCGTGGGGCACCGAAGCCGGAACCGCCGCAAAGCGCTGGGGGCGAAACGTCACGTTCAGCTCCAGCTTCACGTTCAACGGGACGGTTGGCACCTATCTTGGGACCGCCTTTAACCGTGGGCTTTTCACCGGTCCCTACGCCGACTACAACAACGATGTCTACAGCCTGACGCTTGGGGACTCCGGCGGCGGGCTCTTCCAGTATGTCAATGGAGAATGGATGCTCGCAGGGATCGGAACCGATGTGAGTCACTTTGGCTCATCATACTATGATCGGGATTCTGTCACGGCTGGTGACCAGCCCGACCAAAGCTACTATATGAGCATGCCTGCCCACTCGGCAGATGTCTTGCGCGCTATTCCCGAACCAGAACTTCCGTGGCTTTTGTTCCTCGCCTGCTCTGCCTATCTCGTGCTTCAGAGATGGCGGGCGAGACCGGACTGATCGGGGTCTGCCAGGAATGGCGCTAAGCCCCAATGGGGCTTCATCCCATAGCCCAGGGCAAGCGCCAGCGCCGCCCTGGGTCTTGGGTGAAAAAGGAATCTGCCCTGTATGGGCAGCATCCCCAAAGGCGCTTCCCCCCATTCGGGTCTGCCTGGCTTTCCAGATGATTCGCCTGCGGCACGGAGGAAGTTCCTCAGCCTGCGGAGGTTTTGGGCTGCCGGGGCCGAGGCCGAAGCATGATAAATGTGAAAATCGCAAAAAATGAAAGGGGAAGAGGGAGAGTCAACACTCCGACGGCACCGACTCCCCAGAGCACAGGCACGGGGGTGAGAAAAAACGGCAGGAGCGATCCGGCAGCGAGCGAGAGGGGCCAGGCCCAAGACCCGAGGAACGCCAGAACTGACGCCCAGGCCGGGATATCATCAAGCGATTCCTGGCTGATCACGCCGCACGCGATCAGGGCGATGCCCTGGCAAAGGCTGATCACGGTGATCGCAACGAGGAAGCAAAGCGCCAGGGGCCACCCATAGGAGAAAAAGCCGACGATGCAGGCCAGCGGAAAAAGTGCGACCGAGGTGACCGACCTGGCATAGACTCCGGACATGAGCCGTGTGGAGAGAGCTGGCTTGGGGCGCTGGGCGGTGGTTTCCATGAGGAGCGTTTTATCTTTGGTTTTTTTGGAGCAATCCGGCAAACACGAGAATTTGTTCCGTGATGGCGAAGGGCAGCCGGGCAGCCGTAGCGACCTGGCAGATTCGGGGGAGGGGATTGGCAATGAGTCCAATCTCCATGGCAGTGAGGCAGGGGGATGTCACGACCGGCCAGGACACACACCTCCAAGCCCTGGAGTAGCTGTTCTTAAAACGCCAAGCCACCTCCTCGGGTGAGGATCGGGTTGCCCAGCACCGGTCGTTCAGGAACATGGTTCCGGAATTCTTCCCCCCGGGGAAGCTTTCGTCCAGCCAGATTTCCTGCCGGGCTCAATAAATAACTGAGGAACAATTGCTTCCCATGCCAGAACAGCGGCCAGCGCCAGTGACTCCCCGTTCCGGTTGCTTGTGATCAGGGCACCAGAGCATGAGTACCCGTTCATGAAAGAGCCCGGCGACGAGTTTCCATGCGTAGGGATCCATGAGCCTGTGCATATGGGAACAAAGCGACCCAGATAGCTGCGGGGTGCAAGGATTTCTTTGCGAAATGACAAGATATGGTAGGATAGACTTCTGATGAGAAACCTATCGGAGATTGACCCAGCTCAGAGGACTCGAGGAATCAGCCCCACTCGGGCCGTCGTTTACTTTCTGGCGCTCGTTTTCGCCGGATTGGCGATATGGGGTTGCTATTTTGCAATTCAGTGTGTTGAGCAGCCATCGGTAAACATCGCTTGGGAATTGCCGACGGAAATAACTGGGTTCACGGAAAAAATGGCAGGACGTCTACATTTCGAGCAGGATTTACTTCCGGGAGATTTACGAGTTGCGCAGAAATCCTTCACGGATTCCAACGGTGATGTTTTGGAGTGCCAGCTTGTGACAACAGGAAGTGAAAAGGCGAGCATCCGGCGTCCCGAGGACTGCCTTGCCCGATTGGGATGGAGTATTCAAGCGGGGAGTGCCCTGCCTGTTAAACTGGCCGATGGCAGGAAACTCGAAGTCATGCGCCTGTTTGCTTCACCCCGGAGCCCTGCTTCTGAAAAGAAAGAACCTGATCAAAAATGGATTTTCATGTATCTTTACCTTGGCATCAACACCACCACGCCTCACTACCTTCAGACGCTGAAGATGGACTTGGCGCGGTTGGTAGGCCATCCAGATCCCGGTTGGGCTTATATTATGGTGGGAGCGCCCGTCCTCACCGATGAAAATCGCAACGGCATTTCAGCAGAAAGAATTGAAAGCGTGCTGGCGGATTTCCTAGCGAGTTTATATCCCACGATCAAAGAGCAGGTCGATGCTCGATACACAGGGGGATGAGCGAATTCACGGTGCTGACATAATCGATGGGGCCACGTCTGCGATAAACTTGCGCAGCAGTTCTTCCGTTGCTGCCGCACTGAGGCCGTTTGGGGCGAACCCCTCAAGCACGGGGGCGCTGGCGATGATGTAGGCCCAGCGATTGTTCGTATTGTGGAGCAGCATATCGAAGTTGGTTTTCAGGATTCGCACCAGGTGGTGGGGAGTGGTCGAATCCTTGCCTACGAACCAATAGGTGAAGATGCTGGTCAGCTCCTTCTGGTCCCCATTTGGGAGGCGGACGGGCCGTCCGATCATGAGCTTCATCACTTCCAGATTCTTGCCATTCGAAAGGGTAACGGTCTCGACCTCTCCGGACTTCAGCGTCCAACCCTGACCCGGCAGGCAGACCTCGGGCCGGTGGATGCTCCGCTTTTCCGCGCCGGCAAGGACAATCTGGCAGCTAATTTCGTTGCCGGCCGCATTCGAGTAGAGCATCTTGGCGAATTCGGTATCCGCAGGAAGGATTTCGCGCTCGGATTCCGAGACCGGCAGCTCCTTGCCGGTGAATCCGGCGACGCTTGCGGGAAGCTCCATGTTGACACCAGATTCCGAGACCGCGCTCGGCGGCGTTCCCAAAAGGCAGACAGCCATGGTAAGACCGACCAAGCCGAGAACAACAGCGCTGCGCCAGAAAGGGATTGGGAAAGAAGTGGCGGCAGTCGCGTTCATGGATTTAAAAAGCCACAGCCTCCGGAAAAGTCAAAGGCCAAGTGCATCTAGTAGATGTCTTGCCGTTTTCCCGTGCGGGACGGTGGACCTCCCGCATTGTTTGCAGGAGGCGGGGGCTGTTGTGGACGCGGTCCGCTGCGCCCAGCAAGCGTGCGCAGCCGTGCGGCAATTCCGACCGCCCCGCCGTTGAGCAGCCAGCCGATGCCGATCATGCCGCCGAGGGCGACCGCGAAGACCAGGTATCCGGCCCCCATGTGGAACCAGCTCGGTTCGGTGAGGGCATTCTTGCCGATGGCGAACTCCGCGCCGAAGGCGACCGTGCCCAGCGTGAGGGCCAGGATGCGCACGAGGTTCCCTGCGATCGCCAGCGGGGCGGAGCAGAGGAAAAGGATCCACTTTTTCCACCAAGTGTTGAGCGTGAAGTGCGCGTAGAGGGCGGAGACCATCATGAGGGCGAAGAGCGAGCGGATCCCGGAGCACGGGTCCGCCACGTCCACGGAAAACTTCTTTCCCGCCGGCAGCCCCATCATGGCGTCCGGAGCCGAGAGCAGGCCAGTGCCCTGGAGGATGACCGGAACGCCCAGCAGGTTGAGCACGAAGGCGCTGGCGCGGGACATCAGCATGCGCAGGGGGAAGGCAACCATTGAATCGAAGAAAAGAAATGGCCAGAAAAAGAAAAGGAACAGAAGCGGAAATGCCAGCACAACAGTCGCTCGATAACCCCAGAACCAAATGATTAGCCCAACAAGTAGAAGATGAAGAGAGAGAAAGCCTGCGTAGTAGTTCTGCACCCTATAACCAGCAACAAAAAATAGCAGGGCAACAAGAACGAAAATCAATGACGACGGGTGGCTTGGCTTGGCGGCAAGGAGCATGTTTGCTCGTGACTTCCAAATTAAAAAAACAGCCAATGGGAGGACGATCCAACAATGCTGCCAGCTTTCATCCGTGACAATAATATCAAACCACTGCCTGGCCATTGGCACACGCCGGCTTCCGTAGCCCTGCGCATACGGGAAAAGTAGAAATAGAAGCAATGGCAAGAGGGCCGCCAGGATCCAAGCCGCCAAGCCGGATGTGAAACGAAAGTCTTTAATTCGAGCAGGGAGAGCTTGGGGCATCACTGTGGTTTGTTGATTGGGGATGTAGGATTCTCGAAAAGTTTTGCAGCCTCGCTCATCGCATCAGAGGTTTTAACAGGGTGCATCGTCCATGCCCCATTTGCACGGGCGTGCGAAATACTGCATGGCAGGCGCTCGGGGATATTCATGACGTATTGTTCCTGGTCTTGCAAGCCCCTGACACGAAAGCGGTTTTTGTGCGCTATCGTCGGGATCTCCAATTCCAGATACCATTTTTCCAGTGAATCGTCATTGGCGACAGCTTGCCATGCCCCCTTTTTCCAAAAGTGACCGGTGCCAAGAATGGACAATGCGACGTCATCGTAGGGCTGGGCATCCATGCAACTCAACCAGTGGGCATTTATTGATCCATCAACTCTTGATGCGTGATAGGCCAGCATATCGCACGACTCTGCCGACATTCTCCCCAAGAGGCGAAGTGCAAGGTCTGAGACAAGCGGGACGTGATCGAACTCATGAAATAGAATGTGCGTGGCGCTTGAAAATAGGGGATGATTGGCAACAGTTTTAAATACGCTCCTGTAGCTCTGATGGTCTCGCTGGGGGTCACTCGTTCTGAGGCGCGCATCAGGCAGGAACACCGCGTTGGCAAGATTGAGGTTTGAAAAATCTTTCGCGGATCCACCGTGAAGCAGCAGAGTCTGTTCTTCCTTGAACCCGACCAGGCCCCATAGTTCGAGGGTTTTCTGCACCATCCCAGACGGGCGGTGGTCAAGCAATACTAGTAAAACCTTTGGAGCACTGACGGGATCGGATACGTTAGCGGATGGGCTTGGAAAATAGAAGTCGGGCGGCTCGTGGACGGTAAAACCGATTCCCTGCTTCCAATACCGCATTCGATGTTCACCAACCGGCAGTGGAACCAATGGAGACTCTGCCGCCAAAACCAGGATTTGCCCCCTCCAGGGAAGCAGGAGAGCCCTCCCAAGATCTCGCCCGCTTCTAGCATCAAGCACCCTGCTGCCCAGTAGCCGAAGCAGCCGAACCCACTGGTTTCTTGCCTCCAATTTTAATTTGCCAACAAGCATAATCATCCTGCAACTGTGATTTTTTGAAATATTCTGCTTCTGTAAAGATTGTTTCCTGGCTGGCCTTTGGGCCGGAGGAGGGAACGCCTTGCGAAGAAAGACTCGAATCGATTGAGAGCGCTCTGTCGCTCCAGATACGGCATCGTCCAGCACCTCATTCGTCGCTCAAGACCCACGGAGCCCGCTATCTTTGTCGAAGTTATTTTCATTTTTTATCGATGGGGCCCAGTGAAATCAGTGTGCTAAAAAGCTCCTCGTATTGATCTGCAATTCTGTCCCAACTGTAGTGATTGGCGATGCGGCTCCGCGCCCAGCTCGCATAGCCGTCCCGGTCGAAGGAGTCCAAAGCAACCTCCTTGATCTTTTCAGCGAGGGAGGGGATAGGGTTTTCTGAGCTGAACCAGACTGCTGCATCTTCCAGAATATGGCGGTTGGCTGCGGTGTCACGAGCCAAAACACAGCCGCCCATACCCATCTGCTCCAGCAATACGGGGCGGGTTGCCTCAATTGTGGTCGGGAAGACAAACGCACGTGCATGGAAGCTTAATTGTCGGTAGGCATCACCAAATTGATAGCCTGTCATCACAATCCTGCCTGCCCCTTTTTGCTCAAGCTCCTTCAGTTTTTCTTGAAAGGCGGGGAGGTAAGGTGCGTCGCCAACAACAACCAAAGGCAGGTCCGCTTGGGAAAGTAGGTGAGCTTCCATCACCAAATCGGCTCCGTTCTCCGGCGTGAGCCGGGATATATAGACAAAATACCGCCCTCGTTTGAGGCCGAATTTCCGGAGCGCCCCATCTCCCGGATCCTCGGTCACGACATCTGCCCCATAGCTGATAAGTTCACAATCGATACCAAACTGCCGTTTGTAACGGTCTCGGATGATTGGGTGATCTGCGATCACAGAATCAGCCAATCGGGCTGCCATACGCTCGCTCCAGCGGAGCCATGTCTTGCCAATGAGACCCCACTTTGCCCGTTCCCAGTCAGCACCGTCCACATTGACTACTGTTCGGGCACCGCGCAGCTTAGCCGGGAGGCTGAAAATTGCGCTTCCGACGCCGCAATAATAAACGATGTCAAAATTACTCAGCAAAGTGTCCGCCGTGCACAGCGCGGAGTGAACGAGGGTGTCAGTGCCCTTCGCTTGGATTGTCGGCACCCGTTTGATCTTGACCCCTTTGAAGTTGGGTTTGTCGAAGGTATTGAAGGGGATGCGGTTGTATACGATGACCTCGTGCCCTCGTTCAGCGAGGCGAATGGACAGCTCTTCCACGAAGGTTTCAAACCCGGAGTAACACCGTGGGATGCCCCTGCTGCCGAGGAATGCGATTTTCATAATGATTTTCGTGCTATTTCCGCGATCCGCTCAAAATCGCCCAGCCATACGAGTTCATTGGCGTTCTTCTCAACCCATCGCCGGCCAGCCCTGCCCATCTCTTCCGCGAGCCCGGGTGTATTTTCGAGTTGTTTGACATGGGCAGCCAACTCTGAGCGATCCCCAGGGGCATGCTTGAACCCGGTCTCCCCATGCAAAACGACTTCCTGGAGACCGCCGGATCTGGCTGCAAGAACCGGCTTGCCGTAGTCGAAGGCCTCATACGCCACCAGTCCCAGCCCTTCCCACCAGAGCGAAGGCACAACAACCGCTCGCGCATTCATCAAAAGCTCCTGCTTCTCTGTTCCGTTTACAAACCCGCGCAGCTCCACGAGCGGGTTGAGTGCCTGCGCCGCCAGCACCTCAGATTCCAAAGGACCATCCCCTGCGAGGATCAGCCTCGGGCCGCTGTCCCCAAGCGAGCGATAGATATCCTTCCATGTCTCCATGAGAAACCGCACCCCCTTCTCTACGCTCAGCCGTCCGAGGAAGAGATAATACCCCCCATCCGGTGAACTTTCTAGGTTCAAGTTGTCCAAGCGGCGAAAATGCCGTAGGGTCGTGATTTTCTGGGGGGAGACACCAGCTTCAATAAACCGGTCGCGAACAAAATCGGAAATTGCGACCCAGTGCGAAACTGCATCAAAATGCCTGCGACGATGAGCGAGCCAATACATAGCCCCCAAGGCCAGCGTTTTGATCCGGGATCCCTGCCATGATCCCGCGAGGATTTCGGGCCAGAAATTGCCCTTCAACCCTTCAGGCTCGACTCGGTCATTGGCCCAAAGGTAAGAATTCACCGAAAACGGCCGGAAGTTATGGGCGTATTGGATGATTGGGATCCCCAATTTGGAAGCGAGCGGGTATATGCCTAGGCTGGCAACAGGAATAACTCCATGCACCAGCCAAAAATCTGGTTTGAACTCGCACGTTTCCTGCTCAATCCTCCCAAGAGAAGTCGGATTCTCCCACATCAGGAAGAGTTGCCTCAACCGACTTGGACCCCCAGGCCCTAGCCAATCTTTGGAATCAAACTGACATCTATGGATGTCATGTCGCTGGCCGAGCGCCGAGGCGATGGCCTCCGCTGCAACATCCTCGCCACCCCAGAGCCGCTTGCGGTTGATGATCTCAATTATGCGCATGATTCGTTTGAAACCGGATCTTGACCGACCGCTTGGCGAGAACGGAGAATTTTAGCAGGAACCCCACCGACAACGGAATATGGCGGAACGTCTTTGGTGACGACAGCCCCAGCGGCAATAATACTTCCAGTTCCTACCGTAACGCCAGGTAGGATTGTTGAGGATGAACCGATCCAACAGTCGTCCTCGATTGTGATAAAGCTTCGGGAAACTCCCTGGCTCTTCATGGGAATCTCAGTTGCAGCAAAATTGTGAGATTCAGCCAGCAGAGTGACACGTGGCCCCATCATGACGTTAGAGCCAATTTTCACATATCCGGAACAACCAACGTAGGCAAATGCGCCTAGGTTTGAATTGTCTCCCATTTCAAGACCCTCTCCAGCCTCGTCAAAGAGCACGTTGGAAGGGCGAATTATTGCATGCCGTCCGACTGTGCAGCGTTTTCCGAACACGATACCACGCTTCGACAGTCCGACGATTTCGCACCCGTCCTCCAAGTTCAGACATCCTTTTGCACGAATGTGTCGTCCATGCGTTATGCGGACGCTGTACCCGCAAAGAGGAATGCCCTCGCAGAAAATATGCGATTTGAGAAAAAGTCCACGAAGCAGGCGGAAAGCAATTTCAAAACCGGAGTCGCCAAAATCTCGAAAACTCCAGTCAGAAAGACTTCCGGCGGGCAAGCGTTTAAGGCGTTCGAAGAATAGCTGAAAAATGTGACGCACCGCAGTCATTTGCCAATAATTATTTTTAGGTATTTTGGGTAGATCGCGCTGGGTCGCTTGACTCGAAAACTTTTCCTGGCAGAAATCCCGAAGCGCGGAGTGTATACAGCATATTCGAATGGATCACGCGAATAGTGCCCTGCAAGAAGGCGACGAGCCAAATGATGGATGATCCACAGCGGCCAGACAGTGCGTTTCCACCGTGGAACAGTCTCCCGAAGTCTCTCCCTTTCAGCCATGCTTTCTTGGGAAATACCAAGATTGGATTCTGCTTCAAAGAACGCAGAACTCAAGAATGGAACCGCCTTGATCTGCAAGCCTGACTGCAAAGCTCGCAACGCCCACTCAGCATCACCCAATGCCAGAAACTCAGTTGAAAAATATAGCCCCTTCTGCGTGATAGTTTCGCGGCGAAAGAAAGTGCTGGCAGTGAGCGTATGAAGGTGTGAGATACAGACGTGGGTCGCGTTGGGGATAACAGGGTCACGTTGACAGATATACTCCCCATCCCTCCTTAAGATAACCGCACTTGCGTACAGAAGATCCAAGTTTGATTCAGCTGAAAATATTCCAGCAATAGATTTGAATGCGGCAGGAAGATACTGTTCATCGGAGTTCAAATGTGCGACAATCTCCCCAGTTGCCTTAACCAAACCCCGATTGATCGCATCATACATTCCGCAGTCAGATTCGCAGTGGATTGCGATCCGATACGGTCGAGAGTCGAGGGTCGAGGGTTGATGAGTGCTAACATGCGCCTCTCGACTATCGCCACTTGAAAGGGGGCTCGCAAAGACGAGCGCTCCGTCGCGGTAGAAATCCGCCTTCACCTCGCGGGCAAAGTCCTCGATTCCCGGAGAACCGGCATCTTGGATGATGTGCTCCACCGTCAGAGTGTCCAATTTAAAACACGACATTTGGAAGTCTGAAGTGGAATTTGCGATTGTGGTTGGAAAACCGGATCGTTCTCGCTGCGCGAAATCCGATACAACTGAAATGGCATTCCTCATTTCACATTCCGCCTTTCTCATTTCGTTGCTAGCAATGTTAATCTGATCTCGAACGCTGGCTACGCAGAGACGAAGCCAGTCTAGCTGCTTGAAGCTAGGGGTAATTATAGAAAATGTCATAGGCCACAGAAACGTCACTAATAGAGGGTCGCTCGGTAGAACTCTAAATGACGAGAGGCAATGGACTTCTCCGCGTATGTTGAATGGGCCATCGCAGCAATCTGGCACCGCGCAGCAGATATCGACGCGAAATGTCCGATGATCGTTGATGCCATAAATTCCGCAGTGGATTGACTTGCATCTAGTCCGATAACGCCATGAGAGATCATTTCTGCCATGCAACTCCAAAATTCAAAAGTGCAGATCTTGCCCTTTGTTCAAGAAACTCGGAAAACCGAATAGACAGTTCAAATGATCTTGGAATTACCCTCGGTAATCCCCCCATGGTTTTACTTAGAGTCGAAGGGTTTTTTTCATCAGATTCCGGAAGAATGCTTCCGATCTTCAGGGCCGCGATGCCCCTGCTCAGGCAGAGCAAAGTGAGCAAACTTTGGTCGTGGCGGTGTTCGATGAATCCCGGCAGCTCAGGCAACCCGCAAATACCAGGATCGTCTGAGACGAGGCAGCGTCGAAAGCAAAGCTGCATCCATTCTTTCGCGAACTGTGTCGCTCTCGGGTCAGCCACCCAGAAAGAAAAAGAGGCTTGAATAGGGGTTGATTCGTGAATCTCTTTAGTATCCATATTCAATGCAACAAAAGCATCTCGCTTCGTCCAACACCGCATTGGGCCATGCCAAGGAATTTGAAGACCAGGCATTACCCATTGACCATGATCTCTCATCCAAGAAATCAAAGGAGCCAAATCGTGATCCAGCACTTTGTAGGGAAAGGATCGCCCAACGTCGCAATATAAAAGGACGCTGCCAGGGACCATTCTCCGCAGACTCTCGTAAATTATGAAAGGTTTCCAAGACCAAAATCCCGCACCTCGGTCGGCCAGATGAATTTCGTGTGCAAGCTTTTCAAATCCAGCTTTCTTTAGCTTCATAGGATTCCATGCCTGGTGGTGATGAATGCCTTGGGTGAGTGCTGCAGAATGGCCCAGAAACAATTGCCGATGCAGATAGCGACGTGTTCCAAATGTGACAAGCTCGGAGATCACGATTTTTTGATGACGACTTTCAAGCCAGTGTTTCCATGCGCCTTCGCTGCCTCACGTTAGTCGAAATGAGCGGACCCCGCAAAATTAGACGCCCGATTTATCACCAGGGAGTTCGTGCTGGCGGAGACCATGTCTCCATTAGCACCTTCATGGCGTCCCTGAAAATGAGTATTTTGCATAATGCCATTGCCCATCCCCAACAGGAGCAATGCATTAAAGTAATCCGTCCCGCCTCCATTCATTAACATTTGACCGATAACAGGAACTGCCGTGCATATGATAACGCTGGAAGCGAATCGAGTCTGCTGCGAGACCGTCCTGCGTGCAAAGTTGAGGAACTTGGTAAACAACCCCAAAATCCCAATCGTAGCCAGAAATGCGGCAGGCACGCCACAATTAACTGCCAATTGGAGAATGCTGTTATGGTAATTGCCGCTTAGTGCAAGGGCTTCCGCCACTTCTTGAATTTCGCCAGTATTTTGATCGCCTGCACGTTGAAGTACTTTATTGAGATCGGAAGCGCTGAATCCAAAGCCGGCTCCAATGAATGGCGAATCGGAAATCTTATCTATCGCCAGTTGGTTCATTTGAGCTCTGAATTCTGACTTCCAACCGGTTTCAGAACTCATCCCCTCCGTTACATTTAGAGTTCTCGAGTCTATAGGGACAACCGTGGAAAGTGAACGCTGGACAGTTGATGGCAACGCATCAAACCCCACAGCAATTGCCAAACATAGCAATACAAATCCTGCCAAACTGATAGGGAAAAGAGAGCTGACGCCTTTTTTAAAAGCAAACGCTGTCACGATAAAGCTAGCAATGACAAAGACCGGGCGACTTCTATGCGGCGTCAGTGCGGCAAGACCGACAAATACCAACAGCACGACGCTTCCCAATAAAAATGCAGTGAATGCATCGGATCTCCTTGTTTTTTGAAATGCAAAATAGGTAATGCATAATGCGGATAACAACCATGTTCCTCGCGAGTATAGCTGACTCAGCACTCCCAGCTCCGCTGAATCTTCCGCTTGGGCCAAATTGGTATAAAATGTGGTGATACCAACCGCGAGTCCGATTATTGAAAAGACTACAATCCACCGATAGTTTTGACGGATATCCCAGGGCTGGGCCGCAATCCTCGTGGCAACCCAAAAAGCAAGATATGCTAACACATATTTTACAGCTTCACCGCCGCCTCCAGATCCGCCCAGTTCAGTAGAACCCGGTCGCTCAACAAGAAAACGAACAATTACAATAACGCCGCTGAGAACAAGAGAAAGTGAAAACCAATCCCACGACAATGATTTTCGGCTAACTTTGAAGCAATCACCGAGGATGATCATAGCCAGCAAAAGACATACCCAAAGCATTGCTGGCGACATGCGCCAAATTATCGGGAGTGGGAGGCTAAAGTAAACAGCTGTAGAACCCAAAGTGAGCCCCACCCATTGACTTCGGAACGAGATTATCCAAAATAAAATCATCGGCACGAAGATGAATGCAAGGATTAAAATGGTGCTTTTCGATAAACCGCTGGGAATGGCTGCTCCTATAAAAATAGCAAGCACCAAGAATACAAAAGTAATTAGGACAAGATATAAACGGGCCATAGGTCGTCAGCAGATAGATCAGGGTATATGGGCGTCGATCTGTTCGACCGACCAAAGGGCTAGACGTTTATCCGTCGCACCTACATCAGTGCAATCTTCTATGATATAATCCAAGGGGGCCGGAAAATTAAATGGCGGCAACGTGAAATTGATCGGCCGCCACTGTCCGGTTGCAATATTGCGGTTCTCAAAGCAATCGGGAAAGTCCGTCGTGAGAAGATATCGACTTCGGGATCTTTTAATGTTTTGCAGAGCATTGATAATATCCGAGTTTGAAAGGTGAACCAGGCAATCACGGCAAAAGACACAGTCAACTTCAGGAAGAGGGTCAGTCACTAAGTCCAAACAAACAAAACGGATGCAACTGGATCCAAATTGTGAGATGTTATTGTCTATCAGGCTTTTCACAATGTCGCCTCCAACATAGGCAATGCCTCTTAATTGAATTCGCTGCATCCAGTTCCAATCTCCGCATGGAACATCCAAAAGGCTTGTCACTTGATATTTTTGCAAAAATGGAACCAGAGAAGCGACAACAACTTTTGTCTGTTCAAATTCCGACCCCGTTCCAGAACGGGATTCCGCCGATTTCCATGAATTCTTGTGGTAGATTTTCTCGAAAATGCTGTTTCGCTTTTTAAGGGAAAGCAGTGCTCCTTCGATCGCTTGAAGCAAAGAAACAATATTTGAAATGATTTTTCGTTTCATTTTGTATGGATTGATTTAGTAGCGGCACCTCATCAGTGGTATTGAATTAAAGGACCTAATGTGGCAATTCTGCTGGTGTAGATTCCCCGAACAATCCCAAAATGGAATACAGTTGAAGGTATCTCTTTGCAACGCTATCAAGCGAAAAGTAGCGCTGGACATGTTCCATGCCCTTCGATCCAATCTTTTGCCTGGTTGCAGGATCCGACAACAGTAACACTAGAGCATCTACAAAATGATCCACATTGATATTTTGCACTCTAAAGCCTTCTTTTGATGTTGGGATAATGTCACACGTAAGTCCGGGAAGGTCGTTCGCGACAATAGGCACACCGCAGGCCATTGCTTCTATTTGCACAGTACCAAAGCCTTCCTGGCGTGACGGAAAAATGAAAATATCAGCAGCTTTCATATAATTTGAAATGCGATCAGTGAAGCCAACATATTTAATGCAGTCGTGTCTGATTGCCGCGGCATTTCCCCCAATCTTGTCCGCATACGCTTGAATTGATCCTCCAATTTGCTTCATGTCTGTATAATCACCGACAAGTAAAAGATCGAAATCTTTGCCGCCTGCCCAGAGTCTGGCGCAAACCTGTAGCAAAACATCGATGCCTTTTACGTATCCTAGATAGCCACTATATAAAATAACGGGACGGGTCTCATGAAGAGCAAATTCACAACGCAGCCGCCGCTTTTCTTCAACGGTCGGAGGTCGATACTCGTTCAAATCAACCCCATTTGGTATAATATGCAAATGGCCATTATAACCCGCATTTTTGATTTCATCGGCAATTCCGCTCGTCATGGCAACAACTGCATCCAAACACATGTAGCTTGATGTGCAGAAATCACTCCATTTATACTTTTTGATCCCGTCTGGTGTATCCCACCCCTGCAAAGTCGTTTTCATCAGGCAGGGAATGCCAGTGGTGATTTTTAAAAATCTGCTGAGCAATAGATTCATATGCCCACCTCCATGGAAATGCAATATACGGGGAGAATTTCCAGAAAAACGCAATGCAAAAGCCACCCGGAATGCAGACAACAATTTTCGAACCGGCCCTCCAGAGTTCAGCCACATACTTTCAACAGAAAAACCGTCGTAGGATTCAACCGACTGACCGTTCGGAACTCGGTCAACAAGCCATTTGACGTCAACTCCATGTTCGCGCAGTTTGCACGCCAGCCTATATGCAGCGTGTGTCGCGCCAGTTGGCTTCGGAAAAAAACTGCCTGCAATAAACAGCACGACAGGTTGCTGCCCTGTTTGCAAATGTTGATTATTGTGAAATATATGGGATTTCATTATTGCGTTTTTGCAAACCGAGTGACTGCTTGTTTGTAAAGACTCTCATATTTACCCAAAATACTGTTCGGTTCACATTTGGCGAGAATATCTTTTTGTGTGACTGAGCAATCGAACTCAGGCCCTTCCGTCCTGGCAAGTGCATCAGCAAGCCCTTGAGCCATCTGTGCAGGTGACAGACCGTTGACGACAAAAACGCCTTTCATTGAGGCTAACAAGGAGGCACTTCCCTCCGCCTGTTCAGCCAAAACAACGGCGCAATTCGCCATAATCCCCTCTATGGGAACCATTCCAAAAGATTCTTCCAAGGAGGGGTGAAAAACAACGCGCGCATTCCAAACCTCATGGAGAACTTTGTGATGTGGAAGAACACCACAAAAATCAACGTTGTGGTGAAGATTGTGCCTTCTGGCCCAAATTTCCGCAATACCACCTTCTTCCGTACCCGGCCCGATAAGGCGGAGGCGTGACTTGTGTGGGTAGGAATTACATAGAATTGAAAACGCCTCAAGAGCATTCTTTTGGTTTTTTAATCGACAAAACGGACCTATGCAAACAATGCAATGTGGTCGTTTGCACGCAAATGTCTGCACCCCGGAAGGCAGCAAACAGCACTTTTCTGTCACGATGTTTGGAATTACGGCAGGCAAATTGCCGGATAAGAATCTCACCCACGGGGCAATATACGAAGAAACAACCGAGGAAACATGGGTTTTCCGGAGAACAAAAAGCGACATTGCAAAATGAGTCACGAAATTTATGCCCAGTAGTCGCAAGCACCTCAAACTGTGATCGTGAACAGTGACGACGGCAGGCAGAAGTTTTTGGATTGTTGCTGTCAAACCATATTCATAGGTCCAATGGGCATGGACGACTTCTGCAGACGATTCAGAAAGCGCTTGAATCATGAGCTTCGTCTCCTCTCGGTAGAAATCTCTTAGACGGTGCTTGCGTCGCGCCCTGACAACCCAGAGATTCAAGATATCGCCCTTCCATCGTGCGATTGGAACCGGAAGCGAATCAACACATGTTACAATATCTGTTTTCAACCCTCTAGCGAGTCGTGCTTCAATAATGGCGAGGACGGGATATCCCCCGTATCCACCTGTTGGAATAGCGATGTTCTCCTCACTGGCCGCTGGAAGAAACGAGGAGAGGGCCAATGGCTCAATCGGTGTTAAAAATGCGACTCGCATTAATATTTTACCCCTGTAGCAACAAGTCGCAGTGAGTATTGCTTTTTCAGCGAAGCACTTCTGTTAGGCGTTTTCATGCGTTATGCCCGACCAATGTTCAATGTTCTTCCCAAAGGGGAATAAATGGCATTGCCCTATGCATCAATGGGTCGCCCCAGCAACTGAAGCGCCATTTGAAATAATTCGCGATTGGCTTTGTAACTAAACATTAAATATAGAGGTGTAAACACCAATACAGCAACAATAAGCCGGAGAATACTTTCATCGAATTGAATAGACACAAAGTATGCCGGGACGACGCTGAAAAGAGCCAGCACAATAGGACGAAATGAGGCAGCAGAATATTCAGCCAAACCGGCCTGGCACAATGGCCGAACGAGGATCTTCCATCCGGGAACAAACAAAATCGCTTGAAGACAAAACAATGCCCAAGCCATTCCCAGTGCATCATATTGTGAGCCCAACCAAAGAAACGGAACCGCAACAAATATTATTGCAACGTTCCATTTGAGCGCCAGTTTTGCCCGCCCCATTCCCAATAATAAACTGCCCACAGGATTGCCAAGGGATCTCAGCATCCCCCACATCGCCAATATACGTAGAAGCGGCCCCGCCTTTTCCCACTTGCTCCCGAGCAACACGGTAACAAGATCCTGCGTGAAGACGGCCATTCCAACATAGAGTGGAGCGTTTACTGAAATAGTCATATTTACTGTCTTGAGATAAATGGACCGCACTCTGCCAACATCATGTTGAACTTGGGAAATAAGTGGGAAACCCACACGCGTAATAATCGGGTTTACCAAAAATTGTAACTGCAATACCAAGTTCCGGGAAATACTGTAAAAGCCAAGCTGCGTGGCTCCAAGGAGTCGACCACCAATGAGCAAGTCGAAAGTTATATTTAACTGATTTACAATGTTGTTGGCTACCAGCGAGAAACCAAACTCCATATATGGGCGAACGTCTGCCATGCGCATGCGCCTCATCGGTCTCCAGCCTTTTGCTACAAACAGCCAGGCTAATGATGTGACGCTCACGGCTGAAACAAGGTTTCCGAGCACAAGAGCGAACACTCCCCATCCGGCGAGGGCGGCAAATATGGCCGACAAAAACCCAAGCACGGCAGCCCACAACTCGATCAAGACAACGGGACGGAAGTTCAGTTCTTTCTCTGCTGTCATACGCACCTGCTGGCCCAGGGCATTCACAATGAAGATTGGGGCACATATTATCACTAACAGCGTCAAGCGAGGATCTCCAAAAAACCAGGAAATGCCCGGACTGAAAGCAACCACTGCCAGCGACAACGCGGTGCTCACTCCGACATTTAACCAAAAGAGACTCGATCTCACCTCCAGCGATACGTTTTTCCGCTGCACGAACGCGCTGTTGATACCCAGGTCGGAGAAAGTACCGACGAACCCGAGCACAACACTTACAATAGCCATCAAACCATAGTCTGTCGGCAGCAGCAAACGTGCCAATACCGAAACTTGTCCAATTTGAAGCAGTGCACGCGCAACGGTCGTGATCGCTGTCCAGCGGACAGCGGAAAATGTCTTGTGTTTCAGGCTCACGGTTTCCGTGCAGTCACGAAATACCCCGATGCTTCCATCGGCCAGCATTTATCCAACTTGTCTAGGTACGGCGCTGCGATCTGATTGAGATACCAGAAGGGCCTTAAAAGACTTTTGAGAATCCAGCGCAAAAACCGGCCCCCACGGATAAGTCGCAGGGTAAAATAGTTGATTTTCATCAGCCACATAGTGAAGAATCCAGCCTGCGCCTGAATTTTCACATCCACAAAGCCAGCTTTTTCAAAAATATACGATAACCCATACTGCGTGTAGCGATAATAGTCGAACGGTGCCTCGTGAATCTGCCATTGCCAAGGCACCTGTAATACCATCGTTCCCCCGGTTTTTAGGATGCGGAATGCTTCGCTGATCATGGTTTGTGGTTCACACAGATGTTCCATAACAGAGAGGGAAACAACTGTATCGGCCACCTCAGACTCTATGGGAATGGGTTTGTTCAAATCGGCGGCAATGTCTGAACTGGTAGAATAATAACTCCCGGACCAATCAACTGTGATGTATTTATCAACGTGTTTTAGAAAGAATTCTTTGTAGGGGGCATCACCTGCCCCGAGGTCATACATCACACCTTTGTAAAGCGGTGCATGCAATGCAAGAAAGCGATCCCCAATATCGTATATTAGCCAGTTGTAGCACTTACGATTTGAATGGTTTTTGCTAATCATTTTAGAATATTCAAAATATCTGTGGGTTGAAAAGGCTCCGCTCTGAATCGAATGGAGGAGATTAACCAGCTTGATGGGGCTGTGCACTCCCGAACCCCACACCGCTCGTCGGGCAGGCGTTCGGGGGGGGGGACAGCAATGAGGGCCTTAGGCCCATCGGCAGGAAGGGCTCGCGCTTCGCTGGCGAGCGTGCAAGGTTTTTCCGCGCATGTATGCGAATATTTTGTTCGAGATGGTTCTCGGGTTAGGGCAGGTGGAATGTGGACAAAAGCAAGATGAATGTCGAATGATGAAGTCTGCAGTTGTGGCATTTTTTATTCCTATAAGCCAATAGCCGTGTGCTTTATTTACACCTGAAGCTGATCGATGCCTCAATCACCCGTGCTTGTTCATCGTGTGTCATGCTTGTGAAAAAGGGAAGCCTAATCAAGCGATCACTAACATCTTCCGTAACCGGACAATCCCCTGATTTTCCTCCCCATTTTGCAGCGTATTCACTCAGATGCAAGGGGAGGTAGTGAAAAACGGCCTTAATCTCGTGTTGTTTTAGGTGCGCAATAAACGCTGCACGATCTTTTTCTGTGGGCATTATCATATAATACATATGGTAAGCCTGCTGGCAGTGTGCCGGGATTATCGGTCGCCGTATCCCGTTGGAATCTGCCCAATCCTCAAGACAGGTCGAATAGCGATCCCAGATTGTCTGCCGCTTGGACTGAATTTCCCGCCATTTTTCCAATTGGCCATAAAGAAATGCCGCGAGCACATCGCTCATGACATAGCTTGATCCCAGATCAACCCAGGAATATTTGTCCACCTCACCTCGAAAAAAGCGAGTTCGATTTGTGCCCTTCTCGCGAATGATTTCCGCCTGATCAATGTAGCGTTCGTCGTTCACGAGCAAAGCTCCGCCCTCACCACATGTGATATTCTTTGTTTCATGAAAACTTTGGGTCGCCAAATCGCCAAAGGTTCCCAGCCAACGACCTTTGTATTTGGCGAACAACCCGTGGGCATTATCCTCCACCACTGCGATTCGGTGCCGCCGGGCGATCTCCAACATCGGATCCATTTCACACCCGACCCCAGCGTAATGCACGGGCACAACGGCTTTCGTTCGAGGTGTGATCAGGAATTCAAACTTTGTTTCATCAAGATTCAGGGTGTCCGGACGCACATCGCAAAATACGGGACGTGCACCACGCAGGACGAAAGCATTTGCGGTAGAAACAAAGGTGAACGCTGGCACAATCACTTCGTCACCTTTTTGAATATCTAGCAGAAGCGCTGCCATTTCGAGTGCGTGCGTGCAGGAGGTAGTTACCAATGCGCGGCTGCAACCGATCTCCGATTCAAGCAACTGTTGGCACCTGCGAGAAAATGTCTGGTCGCCAGCGATCTGCCCTATTGCGATTGTCTCATGAATGTATGTAAGTTCTTGTCCAACCAGTGCCGAGCGATTGAATGGTATAGCCATAATAAGTGGGTCAGAAGCGCACTCGAAATTTTGCCAAAGGCAGCATATCCGCTCCAGATGTGTCTGCCGTAAGTTGCAAAACCTTCAACAATCCTTTGCCACAAACAACAACCGGCATGCCATCTTCGATAAAGATTACTTTTCCTGGAGTGCGATTTTCGATGACGACATCGGGCAGCTCCAGGCACAATCGAATACGGCAAACCTTACCACCGACAGATACTGCGGCACCTTTGTATGGATAGCCAACTCCATCGACAAAGCGTCTTATTCGCTCTGCATCCCATGACCAGTCAACAAGATAATCTTCCTCATCGCGCCATAGACTATACGACGCCATCGTTTCGTCTTGAGGCAATCCTTCAATACTGTTGTTTGAGATCATGACGGACAGGGTGCTAGCCAATCTTTCGTAGCATGGCGTAATCAACTGAATAGCTTCGCGAACTGTTAGCGGATAATTAACCCCTATGGCTTCCTGTGCGATGATCGGTCCGCGATCATATTCAGTTGATGCGAGAAGCGCGGTCACCCCTAATGTGGTTTCTTTGTTAACTAATGCACTTACCAAAGGGGCGAATCCGCGGTAGCGCGGCAGCAAGGAGTCGTGAAACACGATCAGCTGTTGCCCTGTTCTTATTGGAATAAGCCAGCGCCATGAAACGGCCAACAGATATCGCACTTTCGGCAGCGACTCAGGCGCCTGCTCTCGTTCAAAGGCGGGGATACCTGCTTCATGGGCTACCTGAAGAATGTCTTCACTTCCATCGTATAAAGTTGCGGCGTCTCGTGCCACTACGACAAAGGCTATGCGCCCGCTGCCGAGCTCAGCCAAAAGCTGCTTGATGACAGCCAGGCCTTTAGCTGTCATCAAATAGATGCCAAGCTTGTCTTTAGTTGTCATCACAAGTGTCCGAGGTCAAGTCCCTCAATATCCCGTGGATAAAATCAATCGACCCCAAGTCGCTCGAGTTGAATTCAGCAAGCAGTTCATACATAGGGGGAGTTTGTATACTGATGGAGGCTCAAAAGCAAGGCTCGTGGTAGGCTCAGCTCATTAAGAGTTGCACAGACAAATAGTTAACGGTGGCAGAATTGAGCTCCTTCGATATGAAAATCGCCTGCGAATTGACGGCTTCAGCTTGATCGATCAAATGGAGGCACTGGCAAGAGGGCACAATCCTGTGTACCAAACCATTACTTGAAGATTTCTTGATAATCCGCAATAAGCCTTTTCTCTGAAAAACGTTCCGCTATATTTTTCTTATTTGCTAAAGCTGTTTGTTGGTCAATGGGATTGATGTCAATACTATCAACATCGAATACTTTAACTCCTACTCCAGTGAATAGCGGCCACTGAGCGACATCTCTGCGCATAAACACTTTCTTTCCTAGCCCCAGCAAAGTGATGGTATTTCCCATCGCCTGTTGGCGTCGATGAGCGAATACTGCAATATCGATTTGCCCCAGCAGGTCAAGATACATCGGCAGGTGCATGTACTCCGTCAACGGTATAAAATTATTACTGAACAGTTCTTTCCCTTTTTCGACTATTTTCTTTATATACAGGTCGGTGCCGCCGTAAGACAGAGGACAATAGATCACCATGTTCGCGTCCTTGAATACAGCAAGCTTTTCAAGGATCTCCATGTGCTCATTTGTTGGGGCTGCAGAATTGCCAACCAGAACATTGATTGTCTTACCAGTTTTTGGCGGGACAGCCAACTCGGTGTAGATATTACTGGTATACAGCAGGCATTTATGGTGCAGGCCGCGCGTGCTATACCATTCTTGTGCCAAATGATAATCCCCTTTGACATAGGTAACAAGATGTCCAATACGCTTTATAACAAATGCGCGAGTAGCTTCGTATTTGTCAGACTCAGGAGTTTTAGCACGCATATTGTAGTGATATAGATCGCCGCCCCATATCAGCCAATAGCATTTGTTAAGCAGCCAGGGTTGGATCGCAAGCAACTTTACTATCCTTGGCACACAAAGGCTGTGGAGAATAATCTTCCTTGCAAAAATCATCTTCCATATCAGCGGAAATATCTGCATTTTTCGATTGCATAAATAAATGTTGGATTCGAGTTTAACTGGAAACATATTAATGTCTCCGATCAATACAAATGCATGTTCTTCAAATGCAAAGTGTGTTTTAACAAATTCAATATACGGCGATATGAATTTGTCTAGTGGACTAATATGTAGTATTTTACGCACTATTGCCGGGAGCTAATTGCTTGTGTGTTCCCGCAATCTATTATAGTCAGTTTTTTGAATACGAGCTGCGGGGGTCGGGTTAATCCTTGAATAATAGCGCGCGTGTTTGCAACATCTCGCCCTCGTCCAACGCTTTAGCGTTTGGATCACATCTAATTTCATCCGAGATGTTGAAATACACGATTATGTCCCACCCTCAGAATTTCAGAGAATTGGGGTTGACTGGACTGAATCTCCTTGGCCAGCCGTGACGGTCCAGGATGTCCTGCGGTTGCAAAAGCAGGGGGTCGGTAGGAGGTTTCCAGAGCGGAGTCATCAAGAACTATTATCCCATTTGTGGAAAGAAGCTTGCAGCACAGCTGCCAGTCGGAGGAAGCAACAGAGTAGTCGTGATTTCCATCGATATATATGCAATCCCATTGGCGGGAAGCTGCAAATTCACTCGCCTCTGGATCAGTGGAAAATGCACGGCAAAGACCGGGGCTGCGTAGTCCGAAATGGGAAAAATTGCTTTGGGTATCAGCAAAATAGTCGATGTCTGACCGATAATTGGAAACAGAATCGCCAGCAGGAAGGAATGGAGATATTCCTGCCACTTCACAGCGAAAGCCCAATCGCTTGGACATTAGCGAGACCAAACTCAGAGTTTGTCCTCGAAATACACCGATCTCTAGAAAACTCCCGGGACGGAACTCCCTGCAGAGCAGAAACCAAAGCACATGGAAAGCATCCTCTCCAAATCCCCTCCCTGTGTCCCGAAAATACTCCCTGTGGGAGCGATACTCCTTTTCAAGAGCAGTAAAGAAATACCGGACGCAACATTCATAAAATGTTGTGGGATCCGAAAGACTGCGAACCCATGTCGGTCGACTGAGGCCGTTCAGTCCCTGCGCATTCTCAGTATGCAAAATGCGCAACAGATCCAATCGACCAAGCAATCTGCGGCGAATGCAGCCTATATGGTTTTTAATTTTAGATATCATCGAATGGTGCTGACGTAGTTAAAAGGGAAGGGTGGGAGATGAAGATTGGTTGTTCGCTTCGCACTCGTTCTTCGTTCGACGTTCCTAGTTATAGTTGTGGCCTGAGCGTTGGAGGTATCTTTCCAAGGTTACACCCGCTTTTGCATTCTCCACAACGGCCTCAGGACAAGCGACGCTTACGTGATGTATACCCTGTAGCAAACTGACGGGCAAGCATTCTAGCCAGGGTTTTCGCGAGGAGAACGCCCAAGAAGATCCCGCAAGCATTGAGGGCGAGGTCGCCGACATCAGTCAAGGTGCTTGGCTGGCCGAAGAGGATTTGGGAGGCCTCGGAGGCAAGCGCGGTGGCCGCGCATAGGGCAACGACAAGTTTCCAGTCTACCAGAATCGTGAGGGCGAAGGACAACGCCATGAAAAAGAGGAGGTGAAGGAGGGGTTTCACCTGGTCACGCGCAGCGCGGAGGACGGAAGGGAGGGAAATGGATGAAGGCTCGGCGAAGGCCGAAGGGGTTGGATGGTGTGTTGATACATCGTCCTTTTTGCGTTCTGTTGGCGGATGAGGGGTTTGGATCGGTGGTTTGCCTGTGTTCATGACTGCCGGGGTGCCGACGAGGAAGGGTGCGAAGACGGGGTGTCTGATGGGTAGCGTCCAATCGCGGGTCAGGGCGTAGAGGGAAAGAACGAAGAGGATGGAGGCTGCGAGGCTGCGCAGTGGGGTCTGATGGGCGATCGTGTGGATGAGGGCGCAGGCCCAGGCGATCCATACGATCCACAGAAGGATGCCTGCTGGTAATCGCCACCAGCGGGAGTGGATGGGGAAAATGTTGAACTTCTCAACCACCAACTTGCCGGTTGTTGCGATGTTTTGGATTTGAATGACGCAGCGGCGGTCAGCGGCAGGTTGGATGATGAATTCACCGCTTTCTGATCGGTTGCCGTCAAGGAGGAAGAGGTAGAAATCACTCCCGGGGATGGGCTCGTTCGGCAAGAACCGAGCCCGTGCACGGAGCCAGCTTTGTGCTCCCGGGACAATATCAATCGCCTTGGCGGAGAAGCTGATATGGGCGCCGTCGGCGAATTTCGGAATCGTGAAGGTGATGTTGGCAACAGTTTTGGACGCGGCTGTGGCGGTGAAGGTGGCGGGAAAAGAAAGGGAGGAAGGCTGAAGCGTGAAGGTTGAAAGCGGAGAGGCGGTGTAGGAGCATTGCCAGTAGAGCCAGGTGGCGAAGAGAAGGACTACGAGAAGGCAGAGTGCAACCGCTGATTTTACGGATGAAGACTGGTCACTGGTCACTGGTCAGCCTCTGAAGGAGGAGGCGGGAGGACTGGCTAGTTTAGGAGGGGAAGTCGCACTCGAATGCGGTTTTATTTAGGTGCAACATTTGCACCGTTGATCAATTGCTCAAGATGGGTTGCCGTTCCCGCGTGTTGTGTCATGTCGATTTGCGGGCAGGGTTTTGATCTTTTTCAAAGGGGTGAGGTTCTCGTTGTCGCTTTTCCAGACGTGAGTTTCTTGCCTTACCAAACCCGCTCGGCATGCAGGGCAGCTACCGCTTTACCTTGGTGCGCTCATCGCATTCATTCTTTCTGATCACCCACTTATCATCAAGATGATTGATCTGAACCTTCCTCTCAGCGGCAAAGCGGGTCACGGCAGAGCGAACACCCGTCCAGCTCCAGTCGTCCCCGAAGAGAACTCCTTTGGGGCTCACCAGCTCGTAGTAGTCAAGCAGGTCCTGGTAAACGTCCTCCTCCTCGTGGCTGGCATCGACATAGATCATGTCTGCAAGAACTCCATGCATCATCAGCCAAAGAGCGGCAGACGAGGAGTGAAGCGGGAAAGGGACAATGAAATCCTGGAGCCCGGCATGGCACACGTTTGCGAGAAATGTAAAATACACCTGAGGAAAGCCCTGCTTGCACCTGAGGGAAAGAAACCGCTCTGGATCCGACTTGTCATTCCACATCTCGACAGCCCCAAGCCAGGTGTCCACACAAAGAACGATGCCCCCCCCCGACTCCCTGAGCGCGTTAGCCATCGTAATCGCTGATCCTCCCTTCCAAGTCCCAACCTCGATGATTAACCGGGGCCGAATCTCCTCGATCAACTTCCCAAAGGCCTTTGAATCGCTCCCCCATCCTTGCGTGTCAGGAGGAATCTCCTTAAAATCATAACCCTCGTAAATATTTTTGCCATGAAGAAGAAGCATCAAGTCTGCGGAATTGATGGCTTCGGCCAGAGTGCCCCCTCGCCGCTGGATTCCAGAGCGCCGACGCTTCACGACATACCCAAATCGACTCAGCAGCGAGATTCCAAGTTGCTTGATCATAAGTTTAAATGCACTGTTCCTGCCTATTGACACCTTGCGCCGTCTGAACTCTCTGACCCACCTCACAGGCCGAGACGAACCGTCGAATTCTTCCCGGACGCCAGAGCGAAAAGATGAACCGGTAGATGCTTGTCAGAAGTTTTTGCATGGGAAGAGCGCGACAATCAACGATTGCTCCTATTTGGGGCCTCTCTCAACCACGCCGGGCTGGCCTCCCAAGCAGGACGCTTGATGGGGATCGGACTTTCCAGAAAGATTTGCCCACTTTTCAGCAGCGGCCAACAAAAAAAACTCGTCGAGTGATAAACCATGGATTTTGGCGGTTTCAGCGAGCTGCGAGGCTAGTAATTCTGGAATTTCAAGCGAGATCATTGTCATGAGGAATGGAAGAGAAGGCGGAAGCGCCGGGGGCGGGATTTTGGATTTTGGATGATGGATGAGTTCTTTAGACAGGATTAACAGAATTTACAAAATTGACAGGAGGGAAGGGTAATTTGGAATGGCCGGCACCGGAAGTTAGTCGAGGGGGGCAGTGGGAAAGGAAGAGCGCCGGGGGCGGGATTTTGGATGATGGATTGCTTGGCCGCTGCGCGGCAATTCGAAATTCGAAATGGGCAATGCGAAATTGAGGAAGCGAAGATGGAAGGAATGAGAAGAAAAAGCGGAAAGCGGGAAATGAATTCAGCCGCAAGAGGGCACAAAAGGCTCAAA
>Ga0247836_1002352_pt1 | contig 27681 bp, 23 predicted proteins | sample LaCruzMarch2015__4_FD_187116 | JGI IMG/M metagenome (GOLD analysis project Ga0247836, IMG submission 187116) | Freshwater microbial communities from meromictic Lake La Cruz, Castile-La Mancha, Spain - LaCruzMarch2015_14m | ecosystem: Environmental > Aquatic > Freshwater > Lake | place: Spain... | reverse complement strand
AAATCCCGCGCAGGATGTTTCCGGCGTCATCGGTTATCAGCTTGAGGAATTGCTCGAACGGTAAGAAGCCAAGATAGGACTCCTGGACCCCGGGAAGCGCTGGGAGTGTGACCTTGCTAAGGAACTCCACGCTCTTCGAGAATCTGTTCTTGGCGTTCGAATGCATGCGCTGGAGAGTTCGCGCATCCAGCGGGAGGAAATTGACGCTCTTGAAAATGTCGGTTTCCATGAGCCCATCGATTTCATGTTGGACCCTTGCCAAAAGCTTTGCGTCCTCCACCCACTTCCCCGTCGTGGCGTAGTACATCTTCACCGACGGGTTGCCGCGCTTAAAGAGGGCGCTCTTGGCATAGACCGATCTTACGAGGGCCTCCTTCTCTGCGACCCGTGCGTTTCGCGGGAATGCTGGCTTCGACGAGAAAAGGTCCTTCACACCAAAGAAAAAGCTGGAGATATCGGCGCCGGAGAAGTTCCCCCCCGACTTGGCTTGGCTGAAAATGAACTCGACCTCAAGGTACTTGTTGAGAGTGGCCAGATCGTCGACCTCCTCTGAATCTTCAACCAGTGCCCCGTTAACAATGACAGCTAAGCCGTCGATACCGAGGTCGTCTCCCCCTCCTGTATGAATTTCCTCGACGTCGAATTCTTCGCCGTACTCGTTCGAGACGACACAGAAATTCACGAAATGCTCGAAGAGGTCTGCCTCGGGCATTTTGGCTGACAGGCACTCTTCCGCCTGGAAGGTATTCATTAAGCTTTGTGTTACGAGATCCATTGCATGCACTGTGCGGTTGTAAATGACGTACAGGGTAAGCCTTCAGTCATCAAAGGGGTAACTAAGTCCATCAGGGATGGAATCAAATCTAACTTCGAGTTTAAATGCCCACCCACCGCTGTGGGCCTGTCTTTCTCGACTCGCCAGTACGTTTTGGTTTCCGTCTCCTGCCGATGCTGAAAATCAACTGCTTGATTAGTCCGCGCGTAACCAATTGATTTTTTTAGGCTTGAACCGCGACTCTTGCGGACTTCAGGCAATTTCCGGCGCTCGCTATCTTGGAGACTATCGGCCCGGAGAGAGCAAAAGTGGCGGATTTCTGGGCGCCCGGAAAAACCACGAAGTCCGCAGGAACCCTCGGGAACCCCAATGAACACGCGGGTTTAGGCAAAAAAAATCCAACCGTATGACCGGTTGGATTTGATATATGGTGGAGCTGGGGGGATTTGAACCCCCGTCCGCAAGCCATCTTCGAGCAGATCTACATGTTTAGTGGTCTGATTTGAGTCTCGCCACCTGTGTCGCGCAGCCACACGCTACCCAGGACGCCAGCACCCTATTGTCTCGCCCCCAACCAAGGTACCCGGTCAGGAGCCAGCCGATGTGAATAACCTTACAGCCTGGACATCAGGACCTTGCGGTCACGACACCCTTGCCCGGCCCACCGGCCTGCCGTTGTAAGGCTCACTGGTGTTTAAGCAGCGAGTGCGAAACGTTCGTCGTTTGCAGTTAGTTTGTTTGAATCTGTTTTACGAGCGCATTCAGCTCGACATGCACCACAGCGATTCCGTACCCACGTCGAAACCAGTGCAGCCCCTCACCGGTCATTTTAGGCCGGGGCCAGCAATTCCAAGAGACCGAGCGGAGATTTAATTGCCGCGTCCGCCCCCCACTGCAGGGGGTCGGCCACCTGCCCGAGATAACCATAGGTGGCGGCGACGGTCGACATGCCTGCGGCCCGCCCCGCCAGGATATCGCGGTGGTCGTCGCCCACATAAAGGCAATGGGACGGGTCCATTCCGATGCGCCGCGCTGCCTCCAGCAAGGGCGCCGGATGCGGCTTGGTGTGGGGCGTGGTGTCGCCGCACACCAGCACAGATGCCGTCGTGAACAGGTCGATGGCACGGGTCTGGGGCTCGGCATATCGGGCCGACTTGTTGGTCACCACGCCCCAGACCAGGCCCCGGCGCGACAGATCTGCCACCAGCGGCGCAACACCTTCGAACGGGCTGATGGTGTCCATCATGCAGCGCTCGTAATGGAAGAAAAACTCATCCTTCATGGCCGGGTAGTCGGCATGTTCAGGATCGATGCCGAATGCCACCGCCAGCATGCCACGCGCGCCGGAACCAGCGCGCGGACGGTAATGCGACGAGGCCAGCGGCGAAAGACCGCGCGCCACACGCATGCGGTCTGCGGCGGCACCCAGATCCGGCGCGCTGTCGACCAGGGTGCCGTCCAGATCGAACAGCACCGCCCGGACATGGGAAAACCGGGTCATGGCCTCAGGCGGCGGGTGTGGCCGGTCGCTGCGTCGCAAACAGATAGTTGACGCTGGTGTCGCCGTCGAGCCAGTAACGCCGGGTCAGCGGGTTGTACTGCATGCCGCGGGTATGGCGCAATTCCAGACCGGCATCGCGGCAGGCGCGGGCCAGTTCGCTGGGGCGGATCAGCTTGGCATAGGCATGGGTCCCGCGCGGAAGCAGGTTGAGGACGTACTCGGCGCCCACGATCGCGAAGACGAAGGACTTGGGGTTGCGGTTGATCGTCGAGAAGAACACCCAGCCGCCAGGCCGCACCAGCGTGGCACAGGCACGCACGATGGAGGCAGGGTCCGGCACATGCTCCAGCATTTCCATGCAGGTGACCACGTCGAAGGATCCGGGTTGCTCGGCAGCCAGCGTCTCGGCGCTGACCTCCCGGTACACCACGTTGGGGGTCTGCGCCTCCAGGGCATGCAACTGGGCGACCCGCAAGGATTTGGTGGCCAGGTCGATGCCCAGCACCTCGGCCCCCCGGCGTGCCATCGCATCGGCCAGGATGCCACCACCGCACCCCACATCGAGCACCTGTTTGCCTGGCATCGGGCACAGTTGCGCGATCCAGTCCAGCCGCAAGGGGTTGATCTCGTGCAGGGGGCGAAACTCGCTCTGCTTGTCCCACCAGCGGTGGGCCAGATCGGAGAATTTGGCCAGTTCGGCCGGATCGACATTGGAGGTGGTGGGCATGGCTGGATTATGCGCAGTTGGCAGGATCGGCGTGGCAACGCCGATCAAGACCAGGGGCCAGAAACAGGAAACCCCGCCGAAGCGGGGTTTCCGAGGGCCACCCAAGGTGGCCCGAATGCATCAGAGGCTGCTTAGCGGCGGGCGCGGGTGCCGACCACTTCAATTTCCACGCGGCGGTTCTTCGCGCGGCCTTCGGCGGTCTTGTTGTCAGCCACTGGCTGCTTCTCGCCTTTGCCTTCGGTGTACACGCGGTTGCGCTCGATGCCCTTCGACACCAGGTACGCCTTCACAGCTTCCGAGCGACGAACCGACAGAGCCTGGTTGTAGGCATCGGCACCCACGGAGTCGGTGTGGCCGACAGCGATCACGACTTCCAGGTTGATGCCCTTGACCTTGTCGACCAGGTCGTCGAGCTTGGCCTTGCCTTCGGGCTTCAGAACGGACTTGTCGAAGTCGAAGAAGGCGTCGGCCGCGTATGTCACCTTGGTGGCGGCCGGCGGCTGGGCAGCAGAAGCAGCAGGAGCAGCCGGACGGGCAGCGGGGGCGGCGGCCGCTGGCGCTGCGGGGCGCGCGGCCGGTGCGGCAGCAGCAGGGGCAGGGGCAGCAGGCCGGGCAGCAGGCGCTGGGGCCGGTGCCGGGGCAGCGGCGCGAGCAGGAGCGATGGCGCCATCACAGCCAGCGGCGGCGGTGGCCGGCGTCCAGAAGGAATCGCGCCAGCAAAGTTCGTTGGTGCCGTTCTTCCAGACCAGCTCGTTGGCGTTGTTGCGCCAGTTGTCGATCGATTGTGCGCCAGCCGCGGTGGCGAGTGCTGCCGTTGCGAACAACATTGCCACTTTGTTCAGTTTCTTCATATTTCTCCTCAGTGAGACAAAAACCGCAGCGGCGCTGCGAGGTGTTGAGAGCCCAAGGTGACCGCCACCTGAGGCATGCGATGTATTGTGCCATACACATTTGATGCCACAAGCATGGACAGGATCGGCGCTTGTAGGAGGAGATGCTGATCGGCCCGATGTGTTGCCCATTCACGACAGCAGCTTGCCCCTAAAATCGCACTTTCCGTCGAAAAGCCCCCGCATGACCCAGTTCGCCAAAGAAACCCTGCCTATCAGTCTCGAAGAGGAAATGCGGCGGAGCTACCTCGATTACGCCATGAGCGTGATCGTCGGGCGTGCGCTGCCCGATGCCCGGGACGGCCTCAAGCCGGTGCACCGACGGGTGCTGTTCGCGATGCACGAGCTCAACAACGACTGGAACCGCGCCTACAAGAAGTCGGCCCGTATCGTCGGTGACGTGATCGGCAAGTACCACCCCCACGGCGACCAGTCGGTCTACGACACCATCGTGCGCATGGCGCAGGATTTCTCGATGCGTCACATGCTGGTGGACGGCCAGGGCAACTTCGGCTCGGTCGACGGCGACAGCGCCGCCGCCATGCGCTACACCGAGATCCGCCTGGCCAAGATCGCCCACGAGATGCTGGCCGACATCGACAAGGAAACCGTCGACTTCGGGCCCAACTACGACGGCTCCGAGAAAGAGCCCCTGGTACTGCCGAGCAAGCTGCCCAATTTGCTGGTGAACGGCTCCGGCGGCATTGCGGTGGGCATGGCGACGAACATTCCGCCGCACAACCTCAACGAGGTGGTGGACGCCTGCCTGCACCTGCTCAGGCACCCCGCTGCGTCCATCGACGAGCTGATGGAGATCATCCCCGCGCCGGACTTCCCCACCGCCGGCATCATCTATGGCATCAACGGCGTGAAGGACGGTTACCGCACCGGCCGTGGCCGTGTCGTGATGCGGGCCAAGTGCCATTTCGAGGACATCGACCGGGGCCAGCGCCAGGCCATCATCGTCGACGAGCTCCCCTACCAGGTCAACAAGAAGACCCTGCAGGAGCGCATGGCCGAGCTGGTGCACGAGAAGAAGATCGAGGGCATCAGCCACATCCAGGACGAGAGCGACAAATCCGGCATGCGCCTGGTGATCGAGCTCAAGCGCGGCGAAGTGCCCGAGGTCGTGCTGAACAACCTGTACAAGCAGACCCAGCTGCAGGACACCTTCGGCATCAACATGGTGGCGCTGGTCAACGGCCAGCCCAAGCTGTGCAACCTGAAGGACATGATCGAGGTCTTCCTCGACCACCGGCGCGAGGTGGTCACGCGGCGAACGGTCTATAACCTGCGCAAGGCCCGCGAGCGCGGCCACGTGCTGGAAGGCCTGGCGGTGGCGCTGGCCAACATCGACGACTTCATCGCGATCATCCGCAACGCGCCCACCCCCCCGGTGGCCAAGGTCGAGCTGATGAGCCGCCCCTGGGACAGCAGGCTGGTGCGCGAGATGCTGACCCGCACCCGGGCCGATGGCGGCGTGGTGAATGCCGACGACTACCGCCCCGACGGCCTGGAGCGCGAATTCGGCATGGGCAGCGACGGTCTCTACCGCCTGTCCGAAACCCAGGCCCAGGAAATCCTGCAGATGCGTCTGCAGCGCCTGACCGGTCTTGAACAGGACAAGATCGTCGCAGAATACAAGGAAGTCATGGCCGAGATCGAGGACCTGCTCGACATCCTGGCCAAGCCGCAGCGGGTATCCGCCATCATCGGCGACGAGCTGAGTCATATCAAGCAGGAATTCGGCCAGACCAAGCTCGGCCTGCGCCGCAGCGAGATCGAGCACAGCTCCTACGACCTGAGCACCGAAGACCTGATCACGCCGACCGACATGGTCGTCACGCTGAGCCACAGTGGCTATATCAAGAGCCAGCCCTTGTCCGAATACAGGGCGCAGAAACGCGGAGGGCGTGGCAAGCAGGCCACCGCCACCAAGGAAGACGACTGGGTCGACCAGCTGTTCATCGCCAACACGCACGACTACATCCTGTGTTTCTCGAACCGCGGCCGGCTGTACTGGCTCAAGGTCTGGGAGGTGCCCCAGGGATCGCGCGGCTCGCGCGGACGCCCCATCGTGAACATGTTTCCGCTTCAGGACGGTGAAAAGATCACCGTGGTGCTCCCGCTCACCGGCGAGAACCGCAGTTTCCCGTCCGACCACTTCGTGTTCATGGCCACCAGCATGGGCACCGTCAAGAAGACCGCGCTCGACGAATTCAGCAATCCGCGCAAGGCTGGCATCATCGCCGTCGACCTGGATCCGGGCGACTTCCTGATCGGCGCCGCGCTGACCGACGGCGCCCACGACGTGATGCTGTTCTCCGACGGCGGCAAGGCCGTGCGCTTCGACGAGGACGACGTGCGTCCGATGGGCCGCACCGCGCGCGGCGTGCGCGGAATGATGCTCGATGATGGCCAGAGCGTGATCGCGATGCTGGTGGCCGAGGACGAAGCCCAGTCGGTGCTGACCGCCACCGAAAATGGGTACGGCAAACGCACCAGCATCACCGAATACACGCGCCACGGCCGCGGCACCAAGGGCATGATCGCCATCCAGCAGAGCGAGCGCAATGGCAAGGTGGTCGCCGCCACGCTGGTGCATGTCGATGACGAGATCATGCTCATCACCGACAAGGGCGTGCTGGTCCGCACCCGAGTCAGCGAGATCCGCGAACTCGGCCGCGCCACGCAGGGCGTCACTCTGATCGGGCTCGACGAAGGTTCCAAGCTCAGTGGCCTGCAGCGCATCGTCGAGAACGATGCCAATGTCGGCGAGGGTGATGATGCCGGCGACGGCGTCGGCGAATAGGCGGCCCGGCGCGTTGCACGGGCCCCACCAGGGCTGAACACGACCCCGACACTCCTGCGATGCAGCGACCCTACAACTTTTCTGCCGGCCCCGCCGCGATCGCCGAGGAAGTGCTGGCGCAGGCAGCGGCCGACATGCTCGACTGGCACGATTCCAGTGGCCGTTCCAGCGGCATGGGCGTGATGGAGATGAGCCACCGCGGCAAGGAGTTCATCGCGATCTACGAAGGCGCCGAAGCAGGGCTGCGCGAATTGCTGGCCATCCCGCCGGACTTCCGCATCCTGTTCATGCAGGGCGGCGGTCTGGGCGAGAACGCGATCGTGCCTCTGAATCTCTGCGCGCGCCGGGCCCATGCCCCGGCACAGGCCGATTTCGTCGTCACTGGGAGCTGGAGCCAGAAATCGCTGAAGGAGGCTGCCAGGTATTGCACGGCGAGGGTCGCCGCCAGCAATGCCGAAACCGCGCATACCACCCTTCCCCAGCCATCAAGCTGGCAGTTGCATCCGCAGTCCAGCTACGTGCATGTGTGCAGCAACGAGACCATCCATGGGGTGGAGTTCCACAGCCTGCCCGACCTGCGTGCGCTGGGCTGCGACGCGCCCCTGGTGATCGACTTCTCCTCGCATGTGGCCTCCCGCCCGGTGGACTGGACGCGCGTCGGCCTGGCCTTTGCCGGTGCCCAGAAGAATCTGGGGCCTGCCGGCCTGACAGTGGTGGTGGTGCGCGAAGACCTGATCGGCCATGCCCTGCCCATTTGCCCCAGCGCGTTCGACTACCGACTGGTGGCCGACAACCAGTCGATGTACAACACGCCGCCCACCTATGCCATCTACATCGCCGGCCTGGTGTTCGCATGGCTCAAGCGCCAGGGCGGCATTGCGGCCATGGAGGCGCGCAACATCGCCAAGGCCCGGCTGCTCTATGACACGATCGACCGCTCCGGCCTGTACGAGAACCGGGTCGCCGCGGACTGCCGCTCGCGCATGAATGTCCCCTTCTTCCTGAAGGACGAAAGCCGCAATGCGGCCTTCCTGGCCGGTGCCGCGAGCCGGGGCTTGTTGTCGCTCAAGGGGCACAAGTCCGTCGGCGGCATGCGGGCCAGCATCTACAACGCCATGCCACTGGCCGGTGTCCAGGCGCTGGCCGACTACATGCGAGAATTTGAGAAGACCAGCGCCTGACACGCCACGCGCAGCATCCACCAAGCCCATGACCAAGACCCTGCCAGAACTACGCCAGCACATCGACGCAGTCGATGCGCAGATGCTGGAACTCCTCAACCGGCGCGCCGCTCTCGCCAACGAGGTCGGCCACATCAAGCGCCAGGAAGGCTCGCCGGTGTTCCGGCCGGAACGCGAGGCCGCCGTGATCCGTGGCCTGCAGGAGCGCAACACCGGCCCGATCCGTTCCGCCAGCCTGGCGCCGATCTGGCGTGAAATCATGTCGGCCTGCCGCGCGCTCGAAGCGCCGCAGCGAGTCGCCTTCCTGGGCCCTGCCGGCACCTTCAGCGAACAGGCCACCTTCCAGTATTTCGGCTCCAGCATCGAACGGGTGCCGTGCAGCAGCATCGACGAGGTGTTCCGGGCGACCGCCTCCGGCAGCGCCGAATTCGGCGTGGTGCCGGTCGAAAACTCCACCGAGGGCGTGGTCTCGCGTTCGCTCGACCTGTTCCTCAACACGCCGCTGCAGGTGGTGGGCGAGACCAGCCTGCTGGTGCGCCACAACCTGCTGCGCCAATCCGATTCGCTCGCGGGCATCGAGGCCATCTACGCGCATCCGCAGGCGCTGGCGCAATGCCAGGGGTGGCTGAACAACCACCTGCCCGATGTGGAGCGCCGCACCGCATCGAGCAATGCCGAAGGCGCCCGCCTGGCCACCACCAACCCGGCCTGGGCCGCCATCGCCGGCGACCGTGCGGCCTCCGAGTTCGGCCTGCACATTGCCGCCCATGCCATCCAGGACGACGCCTTCAACCGCACCCGTTTTGCGGTGGTCTGCCTGCCCCACCAGATGCAGGCGCCCGCGCCCACCGGCCACGATTGCGTGAGCCTGATCGTATCGGTGCCCAACCGGCCAGGGGCCGTGCACGACCTGCTGGTCCCCCTCAAGCAGCATGAGGTGTCGATGACCCGCTTCGAATCCCGTCCGGCGCGCTCCGGCCAGTGGGAGTACTACTTCTACCTGGACATCCAGGGCCACACCTCGCAGCCCCATGTCGCGCAGGCACTCAGGGACCTGCAGGGCCTGTGCGCGTTCTACAAGGTGCTGGGTACCTACCCGGTCGGGGGACACTGATGTTCGAGCAACTCGGCCTGATCGGATGCGGCCTGATGGGCGGCTCGTTCGCGCTTGCGCTCAAGCGCGCCGGCCTGGTCAAGCGGGTGGTCGGCTACAGCAAGTCGCCCTCCACCACGGAGCGCGCCCGGCAGATGGGCGTCATCGATGTCGAGGCACCTTCTGCCCTGCTGGCGGTGTCGGGCGCCGACATCGTGCTGATCGCGGTGCCGGTCGCCTCGACCGAAGCCACCTTCAAGGCCATCAAGCACCTGGTCACCCCCAGCATGCTGATCATGGATGTCGGCTCCACCAAGCGCGATGTCATCGACGCGGCCCGGCGCGCGCTGCGCGAGCAGGTGGACTGCTTCGTGCCGGCGCATCCGATCGCCGGCAAGGAAGTGTCCGGCGTCGAGAACGCCGATGCCGACCTGTACATGGGCCGCCAGGTCGTGCTGACGCCCATTGACCGCACCAACCGGGTCCAGCTGCAAAAGGCGGTGGATGTCTGGTCGGCGCTTGGCTGCCGGGTGGTCACCATGAGCCCGGAGTCGCATGACGCTGCATTCGCCGCGGTGAGCCACCTGCCCCATCTGATCGCCTTCGCCCTCATGAATGCCATCTCGGGGCAGCCGCTGGGCAAGGACTTCCTGTCGCTCGCGGGGCCAGGCTTTCGCGACTTCACCCGCATCGCCGCGGCCGACCCCACGCTGTGGCGCGACGTGATGCTGTCCAACCGCGAGGAACTGCTCAACCAGTCGCGCATGTTCCAGCGCAACCTGCAATCGCTGGAACTGATGATCTCCAGCGGCAATGGCGAGGCGCTGCTCGAACAGATCGAAAACGCCAGTGCCACCCGCGCGAACTGTAGCATGTCCAGGCAGCAGAAGTAATGTTCGCCACCGCCTTCCTCGACATCCCGCCACTGGCCAGCGCGGGAGGCAGTGTCCTGCTGCCGGGCTCCAAGAGCATCTCGAACCGGCTCCTGCTGCTCGCCGCCCTGTGCTCCGGCACCACCACGCTGCACGACCTGCTGGATTCCGACGACACGCGCGTGATGCTCGCGGCGCTGCGCACATTGGGCTGCGCCATTGCCCAGGACGGCAACACCGTCACCATCGAAGGCACGGGCGGACAACTGCTGCCGGAGCCCGCCGAGCTGTTCATGGGAAATGCCGGCACGGCCATGCGCCCCCTGACCGCGGCGCTTGCGGTGCTGGGGGGCGACCACACACTGCGCGGCATCGCGCGCATGCACGAGCGTCCGATCGGGGACCTGGTCGACGCCCTGCGCCAGCTCGGCTGCGCAGTCGAGTACCTCGAACGCGAGGGGTACCCGCCCCTGCGCATCGGCCAGCCCGCCCTGGCGCTGGGGGCGCCCATCCGGGTGCGGGGCGATGTATCCAGCCAGTTCCTCACCGCGCTTTTGATGGCGCTGCCCCTGGTCGCCCGCAAGGACATCATCATCGATGTGCAGGGGGAGCTGATCTCGCGCCCCTACATCGAGATCACGCTGAACCTGCTGGCACGCTTCGGGGTGGTGGTGCACCGCGAAGGCTGGCAGCGGTTCGTGATCCCGGCCGGTTGCCGGCTGCGCTCGCCCGGTGTGCTGCATGTGGAGGCGGACGCCTCCTCGGCCAGCTACTTCATCGCACTCGGCGCCATCGCGCCGTCGGCCAGCGGCGGCATCCGCATCCAGGGTGTCGGCGCAGACTCCATCCAGGGTGACATCCGCTTCATCGATGCCGCACGGCAGATGGGTGCGCAGATCGAGAGCGGGCCCAACTGGCTGCAGGTGTCGCGTGGCGACACAAGCGATGGCGCGGTACTGAAGGCCATCGACCTGGACTGCAACCACATCCCCGATGCCGCCATGACGCTGGCCGTGATGGCCCTGTATGCCCGGGGCACCACCACGCTGCGCAACATCGCCAGCTGGCGTGTCAAGGAAACCGACCGCATTGCCGCGATGGCCTGCGAGCTGCGAAAGCTCGGCGCCACCGTCGACGAAGGCGCCGACTACATCCGCGTGACGCCCCCCGCCACGGCAGCCGACTGGCGCAGCGCAAGCATCCACACCTACGACGACCACCGCGTGGCGATGTGCTTTTCGCTGGCGGCGTTCAATCCTGCCGGGCTGGCGGTGCGCATCGAAGACCCGAAGTGCGTGGCCAAGACCTTCCCGGACTATTTCGAGGCGCTGTTTTCGGTCGTTGCCACGCCGCAGACCGCGATTCCGGTGATCTGCGTCGATGGCCCCACCGCGTCCGGCAAGGGCACGCTGGCCGCAGAACTGGCCCGCCGCCTGGGCTACCACTTCCTGGACTCCGGGGCGCTGTACCGGATCACGGCGCTGGCCGCCGCGCGCGCAGGCATCCACCTGGATGGCAGCGGTGAGGAAGCCATCGCGCACCTCGTCCCGACGCTGGACATCCATTTCGGCCCTGGCCAGATCTTCCTGGCTGGCGAGGACGTCAGCGACACGGTCCGCAGCGAGGCCATGGGCATGAACGCTTCCCGCGTGTCAATCCTGCCGCGGGTGCGCACCGCCCTGATCGACCTGCAGCACGCCCGCCGGCGCCTTCCCGGCCTGGTCGCGGACGGCCGCGACATGGGCACCGTCATCTTCCCGCAGGCGCCACTCAAGGTGTTTCTGACGGCAAGTGCTGCAAAACGCGCGGAAAGGCGCCATAAACAGTTGATTTCAAAGGGCATTTCAACTACACTCGCCGCTCTTCGCGCCGACTTGGAGGCACGCGACGCCCGGGATTCGTCCCGCAGCACCGCACCCTTGAAGCCTGCGCAGGATGCCTTCTTGCTGGACAACTCGGACCTGACGGTCGAAACATCCGTCGAGACCGTGCTTCGATGGTGGGAAGGCAGGCAGGCGCTACGCACCCCGTAAAGCCTGCTGGCTGAAGCGCCCGGGCTGCCCGCCCTGGCAATGGTCCCCACGGCTCCCCTCGCGCCTTCTATTGCGCACTGGCCGTGTGGTTCAACAACTTAACCCTGCGGTACATCCGCACAACGCAATGTCTGAATCTTTTGCCGACCTGTTCGAAGAATCCCAGAAACGCTCGGAAACCCGCATCGGCGAGGTCGTCACCGCAGAAGTGGTGCGCATCGAACACAACTTCGTGGTGGTCAACGCCGGGCTGAAATCTGAAGCCTACGTGCCGCTGTCCGAATTCAAGAGCGACAAGGGTGAACTCGAAGTGCAGGTCGGAGAGTTCGTCTCCGTGGCCATCGTCGCCATGGAAAACGGCTACGGCGACACCATCGTCAGCCGCGACACCGCCAAGCGCCTGGCCTCCTGGATGTCCCTCGAGAAATCGCTCGAATCCGGCGAGTTCGTCACCGGCACCACCAGCGGCAAGGTCAAGGGCGGCCTGACCGTGCTGGTCAACGGCATCCGCGCCTTCCTGCCCGGTTCGCTGGTCGACACCCGCCCCACCAAGGACTTGTCTCCGTACGAGAACAAGACCATGGAATTCAAGGTCATCAAGCTCGATCGCAAGCGCAACAACGTCGTGCTGTCGCGCCGTGCGGTGGTCGAGGCCAGCATGGGCGAAGAACGCGCCAAGCTGATGCAGACCCTGAAGGAAGGCTCCGTGGTCCAGGGCGTCGTCAAGAACATCACCGAATACGGCGCATTCGTCGACCTCGGCGGCATCGACGGCCTGCTGCACATCACCGACATGGCCTGGCGCCGTGTCCGCCACCCGAGCGAAGTGGTCACCGCCGGCCAGGAAATCACCGCCAAGATCCTCAAGTTCGACACCGAGAAGAACCGCGTCTCGCTGGGCCTCAAGCAGATGGGCGACGACCCCTGGATGGGCGTCAACCGCCGCTACCCGCAGGGCACGCGCATGTTCGGCAAGATCACCAACATCGCCGACTATGGCGCGTTCGTCGAACTCGAGCCCGGCATCGAAGGCCTGGTGCACGTCTCCGAGATGGACTGGACCAACAAGAACGTGGCCCCCAGCAAGATCGTCTCCCTGGGCGACGAAGTCGAAGTCATGGTCCTCGAGATCGACGAAGACAAGCGCCGCATCAGCCTGGGCATGAAGCAGTGCAAGGCCAACCCGTGGCAGGAATTCGCGCAGAACACCAAGCGCGGCGACCGCGTCAAGGGCCCGATCAAGTCGATCACCGACTTCGGCGTGTTCGTCGGTCTGGCTGCCGGCATCGACGGCCTGGTGCACCTGTCCGACCTCAGCTGGAACGAGCCGGGCGACGTGGCCGTGCGCAACTACAAGAAGGGTCAGGACGTCGAAGCACTGGTGCTGGCCGTCGATGTGGACCGCGAGCGCATCTCCCTGGGCATCAAGCAGCTCGACTCCGACCCGTTCACCACGTTCGTCAGCGTGAACGACAAGGGTCAGGTCGTGACCGGCAGGGTCCGGACAGTGGATCCGAAGGGCGCCGAGATCGACCTGGGCCAGGACGTCATCGGCTACCTGCGTGCCTCCGAGATCAGCCGTGACCGCGTCGAAGACGCGCGCAACGTGCTCAAGGAAGGCGACGAAGTCACCGCCGTGGTCGTCAACGTGGATCGCAAGACCCGCAACATCCAGTTGTCCATCAAGGCCAAGGATGCCGCCGACCAGCAGGAAGCCATGGCCACCCTGAGCCAGAACTCCCAGCGCGAGAACGCCGGCACCACCAGCCTGGGCGCCCTGCTGCGGGCCAAGCTGGACAACAACTGATCGGCGTCTGAACCATGAGGATCGGCCGGCGCCTGGTGCGCCGGCCTTCCAGCATGCACCATGCGTAACTCCATGACCCGATCGGATCTTGTCGAGGAACTGGCCAACCGGTTCGGCCAGCTGACCCACCGCGATGCCGAGTTCGCCGTCAAGGCCATCCTTGATGCGATGAACGACGCGCTGGTGGCCGGCCACCGGATCGAGATCCGGGGATTCGGCAGCTTCTCCATCAACCGTCGCCCGCCGCGGATGGGCCGCAACCCGCGCAGCGGGGAAAGTGTGGCCATTCCCGAGAAGCGGGTACCGCACTTCAAGCCCGGCAAGGCCCTGCGTGAATCCGTCGACCAGCGCACGGCAGAGATCGAGGCTGGCGGTGGCAAGGAAAAGCCCATCTTCTGACCGCCGCGACGTTCCATGAAGAACCCTGTGTGGCTGCTCAAGTGGATACTGAAGGCAGCCATTTTTTTTACCCTGTTTGCCTTCGCGCTGAACAACCAGCACGAGGCCAGCGTGCATTTCTTCTTCGGCAACCAGTGGCGCAGCCCAATGGTGCTGATCGTGCTGGCGGCCTTCGCCATCGGCATCGTCGTGGGCGTGCTGGGCATGGCGCCCTGGTGGTGGCGCCACCGCAATGCAACATCGCGCGAGCGACTGCCCGCCAGCACGCCTGACGCCGCACCTGACAGCCCCGCCAAACCGCCGGCCGCGCCTGGCGCCACCCATGGAATTTGACCTCAGCTGGTTGCTGCTGGGCCTTCCGCTGGCATTCATCCTGGGTTGGGTGGCCTCGAGCTTCGACCTGCGTCAACTGCGCATGGAGAACCGGCGCGCACCCAAGGCGTATTTCCGCGGCCTGAACTTCCTGCTCAATGAACAGCAGGACCAGGCCATCGACGCCTTCATCGAAGCGGTGCAGAACGACCCCGACACCTCCGAACTGCATTTCGCGCTGGGCAACCTGTTCCGGCGCCGCGGCGAATACGAACGGGCCGTGCGGGTGCACCAGCATCTGTTGTCCCGCGGTGACCTGAGCACCGCAGACCGCCAGCGCGCCCAGCACGCGCTGGCCCTGGACTACCTGCGTGCCGGGCTGCTCGACCGCGCCGAGGAAGCCCTGCTCAAGCTCGAGGGCACGCCCTTCGAGACCGAAGCGCGGCTGGCCCTGCTGGCCAACTACGAGCGCTCCCGCGACTGGACCCATGCCGCGGAAGTGGCCCAGCGCCTGGAGGCGTCGGACCAGGGCAGCTTTGCCGGCCGCCTGGCCCACTACCTGTGCGAACAGGCCGCGACACAGCTGGCGGCGCATGCACCCGAGAAGGCCTTGACGCTGTTGCGGCAGGCGGTGGCCGATGCACCGGGATCACCCCGCCCCCACATGGAGCTTGCGCGGCTGCTGAACCAGCGCGGTGACGCCGCAGGCGCGTTGCAGGTGCTCGACGCTGCGGTGCGTCAGGCACCGAACGCCCTGCCGCTGATCGCTGGCCAGATGGCCCAGCTCGCCACCGCCACAGGCGGCGCCAGGCCGGTGCTTGCGATGCTGAAGTCGCACTACGACAAGTCCCCGTCGATCGACCTGCTCGAGGCCATCGTCACCCTGGAGTTGCACCTCGGCGAGACATCGGCGCAGGCCCGGACCTGGTACCTGCGCCACCTGGAGCGCAGCCCCTCCCTGCTGGCGGCAGCCAAGTGGATTGAGGGCGAGAAGCTGGAGCACGAGCAGTTTCACCCGCTGGTGCAGCGTGCACTCGACCATGCCGTGAAACCACTGGTGCGTTACCGCTGCGCGGCCTGCGGCTTCGAAGCCAAGCAGCACTTCTGGCAATGCCCCGGCTGCCAGGCCTGGGACAGCTACCCTGCACGGAGAGTCGAAGAGCTCTGACGGCCCCTGGCCGCCGCCTCCCCAGGAGGGTGGACACACAGGCCCCCATGCGGCCCGCAGACCAGCAACCGACTGCTAAGGTGGCACCACGTCCTGGCCATCAGGGCGCTCCCTCACCCTCAGCAGGAGTCCCCCATGTGGAAACAGTCCCTGGCCGCCCTGGCCGCCGCCATCAGCCTCGGCGCGGGCGCGCGCGTCGACATCAACCAGGCCACCGCTGCCGACCTGGACGGCATCAAGGGCATCGGCCCCGGAACATCGACACGCATCCTGGAGGCGCGCCAAAGGGGGCCCTTCGCGGACTGGAACGACCTGATTGCCCGCGTCAGGGGCATCGGCCCGGCGAGTGCCGCCCGGCTGTCGGGCGAGGGCGTGACGGTACAGGGCGCACCCTACCCCGCCAGCCTGGGCAAGCCTGGCCGGACGCCCTGACACCGGGCAGGGCGCCATCCGGCATGCGGTCAGGCGGTCGGCCTGCCGTACCCGCCCCCACCCGGCGTATGCACCTCGAACACGTCGCCGGACAGCATCTGCACCTGTCCGATATGGCCGAGTTCCTCGACAGAGCCGTCCGCACGCACCACCCGGTTGATGCCGGTGGCGCCGGGCTGCCCGCCGGCCATGCCGAAGGCCGGATGGATGCGCCCGTTGGACAGGATGCTGGCCGTCATCGGCTCCAGGAAACGCACGCGGCGCACGCCGCCATCGCCCCCGCGCCATCGCCCTGCGCCGCCCGAGCCGGCGCGCAGCGTGTAGCTCTCCAGGCGCACCGGAAAGCGGAACTCCAGCACCTCCGGGTCGGTCAGGCGTGAGTTCGTCATGTGGGTCTGGACCACGCTGACGCCGTCCGCACCTTCGCCTGCGCCCGAGCCACCGGCGATGGTCTCGTAGTACTGGTGGCGGGCGTTGCCGAAGGTGAAGTTGTTCATGGTGCACTGGCTGGCGGCCATCACACCCAGGGCGCCGAACAGCGCGTTGGTGATGCAGGTGGATGTCTCGACGTTGCCGGCCACCACCGCCGCCGGCGGGTCCGGGTTGAGCATCGAGCCCGGCGGTATGGTCACGCGCAACGGCTTCAGGCAGCCGGCATTCAGCGGAATATCGTCGTCCACCAGGGTGCGGAAGACATACAGCACCGCAGCCATGCACACCGCCGTGGGCGCATTGAAATTGTTGTCCTGCTGGGCCGAGGTTCCGGTGAAGTCGATCTCGGCGCTGCGCGTCGCCGCATCCACCCGCATCGCCACGACGATGCGCGCGCCGTTGTCCAGCGGCATCTCGAAGCGCCCGCCCTTCAGCTGCGTGATGACCCGCCGCACCGACTCCTCGGCGTTGTCCTGCACATGCCCCATGTACGCCTGCACGACCTCCAGGCCGAACTGGTCGACCATCTTCTGCAGCTCCTGTGCGCCCTTCTCGTTGGCGGCAATCTGGGCACGCAGGTCGGCCAGGTTCTGTTGCGGGTTGCGCGCAGGGTGGGCGCCGCTGCCGAGCAGGGCCAGCAGGGCCGACTCCTGCAGGACACCGGCGGCGACCAGCTTCACATCACGGATCTGCACCCCCTCTTCCTCGATGCGGCGCGAGAACGGCGGCATCGACCCTGGCGTCGTCCCACCCACATCGGCATGGTGGCCGCGGCTGCCGACGTAGAACAGCGGCCGGCCCGCGCCCTGCAGATGGACGGGCGTGATGACGGTGATGTCGGGCAGGTGCGTGCCGCCATGGTAGGGGTCGTTGAGCACGAACACGTCACCGCGCTGCATCGTGGCGGCGTTGTCGCGGATCACCGTCTTGATGCTCTCGCCCATCGAGCCCAGGTGCACCGGCATGTGCGGCGCGTTGGCGATCAGGTGGCCATGCGCATCGAACAGCGCGCAGCTGAAATCCAGCCGCTCCTTGATGTTGACCGAATAGGCGGTGTTCTGCAGCTGCAGGCCCATCTGTTCGGCGATGTTCATGAACAGGTTGTTGAACACCTCCAGCAGCACCGGGTCGACCTGCGTGCCGGCGGCATGCCGCACGGCGCGGGGCACATGGCGCTCCAGCACCAGATGGTCGAGCGCGGTGAGGCAGGCCTGCCAGCCGGGTTCGACCACGGTGGTGGCGTTCTTCTCGGCGATGATGCAGGGCCCCTGCAACAGGTCGCCGCTGCGCAGGTCCTCGCGCACCACCAGGGCCGCGTCGTGCCAGCTGCCACCGGAATACATCGGTACGGTCTCGCGGCGAGGAATCTCGCGGGGGCTGCCCAGCGGGTGGAGGGTCTCGGCGGGGGACTCGCCCGCGATCACCGCCTCGACCGATACCGCCTCGATCACCAGGCCCTTGCCCTGCATCAGAAATGCGAAGCGCTGCCGGTAGGTGGCCTCGAAACCGGCCTGCAGCTGCGCCACGATGGAATCGGCCGTCAGTGTGGGATCAGCCGGAAACGGCACCTGCAAGGCCGTGTCACTGCCGGCGTAGCGCAGGTGGACGCGGCCATGCACCACGGGCTCCGCGGTGCCCGACCGATGCTCAGCCAGTTCGGCGCGGGCGGCCGCAGCCAGCGCCTGCAGCTGTGCCTGGACCTGCGGCATGGCATCCGCGCCGAGCGCGCATTCCACCGCCTGTTCCCGGATCACCGACTGGTCGGCCAGGCCCATGCCATAGGCGCTGAGCACGCCGGCCAGGGGATGCACCAGCACCCGCTGCATGCCCAGGGCATCGGCCACCAGACAGGCATGTTGCCCGCCGGCTCCGCCGAAACACTGCAGGGTGTAGCGCGTCACGTCGTAACCGCGGGCGACCGAGATCTTCTTGATCGCATTGGCCATCTGCTGCACGGCAATGTCGATGAAACCCTCGGCCACGGCATGGGGGCTGCGGCCGGTCTGCGCCGCCAGTGCCTCGAACCGGGCCCGGACCACCTCGGCATCCAGCGCCTCGTCGCCCCCGGGCCCGCATACCGGCGGGAAGAACCGCGGCCGGATCTTGCCCACCATCACGTTGGCATCGGTCACGGCCAGCGGGCCGCCACGCCGGTAGCTGGCAGGCCCCGGATTGGCACCTGCACTTTGCGGCCCGACACGGAAGCGCGCACCGTCAAAGGCCAGGATCGACCCTCCCCCCGCAGCCACGGTGTGGATGGCCATCATCGGCGCGCGCATGCGCGCACCTGCGACCTGGGTTTCGAACTCGCGCTCGAACGCCCCGGCGAAGTGCGACACGTCGGTGGAGGTGCCGCCCATGTCGAAACCGATGACCTTGTCGTGGCCTGCGAGCGTCGCGGTGCGCGCCATGCCGACGATCCCGCCCGCCGGCCCGCTGAGGATCGCATCCTTGCCCTGGAACGCGCCGGCATCGGCCAGCCCGCCGGAAGACTGCATGAAGAACAGCCGCACACCCGGCATCTCCTGCGCCACCTGGTCGACATACCGGCGCACGATCGGCGAAAGATACGCGTCCACCACCGTGGTGTCGCCGCGGCTGACAAACTTCATCATCGGGCTGGTTCCATGCGAGGTGCTGACCTGCGGGAAACCGATCGCACGGGCCAGCCGCCCGGCCGCAGCCTCATGGGCGGTATGGCGGTACCCATGCATGAACACGATGGCCACGCTGCGCAGCCCGGCGTCGAAATGGCGCTGCAGCTCCGACCGCAGATGGGCCTCGTCCAGGGCCTGCACCACAACCCCTTGGGCGTCCACGCGTTCCTGGGCCTCGACCACCTGGCAGTACAGCAGCTCCGGCAGCACGATGTGGCGGTCGAACAGGCGCGGGCGGTTCTGGTAGGCGATGCGCAATGCATCGCGAAAGCCGCGCGTGGTCACCAGCAGCGTGGGCTCGCCCTTGCGCTCCAGCAGCGCGTTGGTGGCCACCGTGGTGCCCATCTTCACGCATTCGACCTGCGCCGATGTCACTGGCTGGCCCGGCGCCAGCCCCAGCAGGTGGCGGATGCCGGCGACGGCGGCATCCCGGTACTGCTCCGGGTTGTCCGACAGCAACTTGTGGGTCACCAGGGTTCCGTCGGGGCTGCGCCCGACGATATCCGTGAAGGTGCCCCCCCGGTCGATCCAGAACTGCCAGCGGGGCGTGGTCGATGCAGGGGGCGTGTGGTGCATGGTGGGAGGGTTCCGCAATCGCGCCAGGAAGCGGCGCAGGGTCCCGCGCATAATACAAAAACGCCTTGCACGAGGTGCGCTTCGCCTCGAGGAACTCGCCCATGACCCTGCCACTGCCGATGTCGGTTTCACAGCTGGACGGCGGCGCGTGCTGACCGTCGCCGCCATCTGCATCGGAGCCAGCCTGGGTGCGCTGGCACGCTGGGGCCTGGGTCTGTGGCTCAATCCCGGCGCCGTGCTGCCGCTCGGCACCCTGGCAGCCAACCTGATCGGTGGCTACCTGGTGGGTGTGTGCGTGGCGGTGTTCCAGGCCCTGCCCCATCTGGACCCTGTGTGGCGGCTGGCCCTGGTGACCGGGTTTCTGGGGGCCCTGACGACTTTCTCGAGCTTCTCGGCCGAAGTGGTGGGCATGCTGGGCCAGCAGCGTTACGCGCTGGCCTTCGGCACCGCGGCACTGCACCTGTTCGGCTCCCTGCTCCTGACGGTGGCCGGCATCCGCACGGCCAGCACCTTCCTGATCAAATGAAACGACCCAACATCCTCTTCATCGTGGCCGACGACCTGGGCTTTGCCGACCTGGGCTGTTACGGAGGCCGCGACGCCGTTTTCGGCCCGGTGTCTCCGGTACTCGACCAGCTCGCCGCCCGGGGCCTGTTGCTCACGCAAGGCTACGCCAACTCGCCGGTGTGCTCGCCCACCCGGTTCGCCCTGATGACCGCCCGCTACCAGTACCGCCTGCGGGGTGCTGCCGAAGAGCCCATCAGCAGCCGCACCCGCAGCAGCACCACACTGGGCCTGCCCGGCGGCATCCCCACACTGCCATCGATGCTGCGCGAAGCCGGTTACCGCACGGCGCTGGTCGGCAAATGGCACCTCGGCTACCCGCCCAGCTTCGGGCCGCTGCGTTCGGGCTATGAGGAGTTCTTCGGCCCGATGTCCGGGGGCGTCGACTACTTCACCCACTGCGGCACGAATGGCGCGCCCGACCTGTGGCAGGGCGAAGACGAAACCAGCGCAGAGGGTTACCTCACCGACCTGATCACGCAGCGGGCCGTCGACTACATCGAACGGCGCGCCGGCGACGCCCGCGCCGGCACACCGTTCTTCCTGAGCATGCACTACACGGCGCCCCACTGGCCGTGGGAGACCCGCGAGGACCGCGCACTCGCCGAGGACGTGCGCAGCAACCTGTTCCACCTGCACGGAGGCAACATCCACACCTACCAGCGCATGATCCACCACATGGACGAAGGCATCGGCCAGGTGGCGGCCGTGCTGCGCACCCAGGGCCTGCTGGACGACACGCTGATCGTGTTCACCAGCGACAACGGTGGTGAACGTTTCTCGGACAACTGGCCCCTGGTCGGCGGCAAGATGGACCTCACCGAAGGCGGCATCCGCGTGCCCTGGATCGCGCACTGGCCAGCCATGATCGCGCACGGTGGCGTCAGCATGCAGCAGTGCATGACGATGGACTGGTCTGCGACGATGCTGGATGTGGCGGGCGCCCCGGCCCACCCGGACCACCCCCTGGATGGCGTGTCGCTGCGCTGCATCCTGGAGGACAGCCGTGCGCAGTTCGAGCGGCCGCTGTACTGGCGCATGAAGCACCGCGGGCAGCGCGCCTTGCGCTCGGGCGACTGGAAATACCTGCGGGTGGACGGCGTTGACTACCTGTTCAACATCATGGAGGACGCGCGCGAGCGGGCCAACCATGCCGGCCACCAGCCAGAACGGCTGCAGCAGATGCGCAGCGCATGGGAGGCCTGGAATGCCGGCATGCCGCCGATTCCGGACGACGCGACCGTGAGCCTGGGCTACTCGGCCAAGGACATGCCGCAGCGTTGAACAGGGCTGGCAAGAGCGGCCTCATAGCTCCCGCCGGCCATCGCTTCAGCGTGGCTGGGCGTCGGGTTGCAGCGTCGAGAGTGGCAGGGTGAAACAGTTCGTGGAAGACACGATCAGGTCATGCGCAGTACGCAGGTCGTACGCAACGATGTCCATCGCGCCGAGCTGCCCTCCATGGCTGTTGAACAGCGCCAGCTTGCGCAGGCCGGCCCGCGCCACCCGGGCGCCCAGTTCCGTCCAGACGGCGATCAGGGGCGGAGCAGACAGGGACCGCGTCCCCGGAAAGCGGATGGGTTCGCTGCCGCGCCCCACCTGCCAAATGCCGGGTGCCGAGGTCAGCCCGGAATTTCGAGGGGAGTTGCGTCGGCGCATCTTGCCTGCGCCGTCCGCAGTGGCGGCGGTTGCCCTGGCGGATCGTGCCGCCGACCCGTCCGGTGCCATGGATCACCAGTTTCTCGCGCACCGTGAGGCTGCCATCGAACTGGCCGTGGATCTCTGCAAGGTCGATCTCCGCCGCGCCACTGAACGCGCTGCCGGCGGCGATCTGCATCAGGCGCGAAGCCATGGTCGCCTCCACGATGCCTTCAGCCAGCAGGGTGTCGCAATCGGTGATCTCGACGCCTTTGAGCTCGATGTTGGTGCCGACGGTCAGCTCGCTGCTCCCCTGCGGGCGCGGCTCGGGCGGCACTGCAACAGCAGTCGGGGGTGGCGGCAGCGCGGCAGGCGCCGGGGGTGGCGGTAGCGCGGCAAATGCAAGAGGCGCACGCAATTGCCGACCGGCACAGCGCTTCAGGCGGGCGGCGCCGAGGCGCCTGCCGAAGCCTGCCCGCGCAGACAGGCCAGGATCTCGCGGTGACCCTCGCGGTAGCCGCCCCGCACCGGAATGCGGCCCTGCAAAAGCGCATTGAAACGAGGCAGCGCATGAAAGGGCACCGACGGCAACAGGTGGTGCTCGCCATGGAAGTTCATGTTCCAGGCCAGCAGTCGCCAGGGCCAGGCCACGCGCGTGGTGCGGGTGTTCTGCAGTGGGTCAGGGATCTGGGGGCGCCCGACATGTTCGGTCATGCGGATGAACCGCATCACCGGCTGGCCAAGCAGAAGGGGTAGTAGCCAGTAGGTCAGCGGCGCGGTCCAGCCGGCCAGCACCAGACCCAGCACGGTGGCATAGAGCAGGGCCAGCACCCGTGCCTCCAGGACCACCTTGGCGCGTTCGGCAACAGGGATGAAACGCTGCTCCTCGGCATCCAGCCGGCCCAGGCTACGCCGCGCGATGCCGCTCCAGCTGCTCCACCAGTAGGGAATGCCGCTGAGGTACCAGAGGTAGTCACGCGTCGAACCGGGCATGGGAATGAGTTCGGGATCCTGCCCGTGCAGGTTGGTATAGGTGTGGTGGTGGTGGTGCTCCCAGCGGAAGTGCAGCTGTGGCACCATGATGATGGCGCCACAGACCCAGGCCACCCAGCCATTGAGCCGGCGCGACCGGAACGCCGAGAAATGGGCGCACTCGTGCTGCGGTGCGAACAGGTGCACGAGGACGACCCCGAGCAGCAGCATCGCCGGCCAGACCAGCCCGCTGTGCGCCGATGCAGCCACCAGTGCGCCAGCGGCAAGTAGCGCCAGCCCGTGGGCGATCAGCTGCCAGGTGGCATGCCGGTCGTCGCGGGCCATCAGCGACTGCATCGCCTCGCGCGGCAGCATCGAACGCACCAGTTCGGCGGTCGCGACACGACCCGGCTTATCATCCTCCATCGCTGCACACTCCTGGATGCAATTGCACTGCGTTCCATTCTCCGCGATCCATGAACAACTTGTCTAGACAATGCGCAGAATTGCAGGCTACACTCTTCGCACATGCGGTCTTGCGCATGTGCTGACAAGAACCCCGCACACCATGGCCTCCGCCTGCGCCGCAAGCCTTGATCGCTCGCTCGTTCCACTGATCGACCTCGGTCCCCTGAGGGATGGCTCCGCGCCGCTGCAGGTCGCACAGGCCCTGCACCAGGCCAGCCGAGACATCGGTTTCATCTATGTCACCAACCATGGCATCGATCTGGCCTTCCTGGAGCAGGCCCGCACCTTGGCGCTGGAGTTTTTCCGCCAGCCCCTCGACGACAAACTGCGTGTCGCCATATCGCCCAGGCACCGCGGCTTCCTGCGCATCGGCGCGGCCCGCATGGAAGACGGCGCGCGGCCCGACCTCAAGGAGAGTTTCATCTGGGGCATGGAAGACGTCCACGGTCAGGCCCCCAGAGACCACGCCTTGCGCGGCGACAACCGCTGGCCCGCAGACATGCCGGCACTGCGCAGCGCAGCAGTGCGCTACCTGGCCGAGGCCGAGCAGGTGGCGCGTGTGTTGCTGCAAGGGTTTGCGCTCGGTCTGGGCCTGGAGCGGCAGTTCTTCCTGCGCGCCAGCAGCCAGCCGATGAGCCGGGCTGCATTTGTCTATTACCCGCCCCAGGACGCCCAGTCCGGCGCCGACCAGTTCGGGGTGGCACCCCACACCGACTTCGGCGTGCTGACCGTGCTATGCCAGGACTCCGTCGGTGGATTGCAGGTGCAGCATGCGGACGGCACCTGGTTCGAGGCACCGCCGATACCCGGTGCGCTGGTAATCAACGTCGGTGATCTGCTGGCGCGCTGGACGAATGGCGTCTACCGTTCCACGCCGCACCGGGTGGTCAATACCTCCGGGCGTGAGAGGCTCTCGCTGGTGTTGGCCTTTGACCCCGACCCCCAGACACTGGTCGATGCGCGCGAGGTGTTCCCGACGCAAACCCCGCGCGAGGTACCGGTGACCTGCGGCGACTACCTCCAGTGGCGCTTCGGCAAGGCCTTCGATTACCGCAAGCCTGCGGCCGCGGAGAAGGCCTGACGATGGGCACGAGCGCACGCCCGGCGCCACGTGCCCGCCCCTGGCACCGGGCCGCGTGGTTCGAGACCCTGCAGTTCCTGCTGCTGATGGGCATGCTGCTGTGGTTTGCCGTGCGGGGCGCCCAGGACGTGCAGGCCACGACACAAAGGGTGTTCGAGGTCTTCGTCTTCATCGGGTGCGTGTACTTCGTGATCTGCTTCACGCTGTCGCGCCTGTTCGCCCACCTGGAACGGCGCCATGCGCGCGCGCACAAATGAAAACCATTGAAAGTGGTCCCGCATGAATCCCGCGATCATCCAGCTGCGCGGTGTCTGCAAGTGGTTCGGCGAGGTGCAGGTCCTCAAGGACATCGACCTGGAGGTACGCCAGGGCGAACGCATGGTGATCTGTGGGCCATCCGGTTCGGGCAAGTCCACGCTGATCCGCTGCATCAACCGCCTGGAGCAGCATGACGCCGGCGTGATCGTCGTCGATGGCATCGAACTCAACGAGGACACCACCCACGTGGCGGCGATCCGCCGCGAGGTGGGCATGGTATTTCAGAGCTTCAACCTCTTTCCGCATCTGACGGTCCTGGAGAACTGCGCCCTGCCCCAGATCCGGGCCCGCGGCACCTCACGCGCCCAGGCCGAGGCAAAGGCCATGGAATACCTGCAAAGGGTGCATATTCCCGAACAGTCGAAAAAGTATCCGGCTCAGCTCTCCGGCGGGCAGCAGCAACGCGTGGCGATCGCGCGCTCGCTGTGCATGGAGCCCAAGGTCATGCTGTTCGACGAGCCCACCTCGGCGCTCGACCCGGAGATGATCAAGGAGGTGCTCGATGTCATCATCGAGCTGGCCCAGACTGGCATGACCATGGTCTGCGTCACCCATGAAATGGGTTTTGCCCGCAAGGTGGCCGATACGGTGGTCTTCATGGACGCCGGGCGGATCGTCGAGAAGGCCCCGCCCAAGGAACTGTTCGAGAACCCGCAGTCGGACCGCACGCGCAAGTTCCTGAGCCAGATCCTGGAGCATTGACAGGCATGGCCTCCGCAGAGTCACCAGCAGCCTCGGCGGCTGAAGCAAGCCGCAGCCTGCTGCGCTGCGACATCGATCTGCAGGCGCAGGGCAAGGCCACCGGCTTTGTGCGACTGCCGCATTCTGTGCATCGCTCGGCCTACGGGTGGATCCCGATCCCCATCGTGCGCATTGCCAACGGACCGGGCCCGCGTGTGCTGATGGTGGCTGGCAACCATGGCGACGAGTGGGAAGGCCAGATCGCGCTGGGCCGGCTGATCCAGTCACTCCAGCCCGAACAGATCCGCGGGCAACTGGTGATCCTGCCGTCGGCCAATTTTCCAGCAGCCATGGCCGGGCAGCGGACCTCGCCCATCGACGAAGGCAACCTGAACAGGGCCTTTCCGGGTGACCCGGCAGGCAGCATCACCCAGCAGATCGCCTGGTGGATAGAGCACGTGCTACTGCCCGGCTTCGACTACAGCTTCGATTTCCATTCCGGCGGCAATTCGCTGGTGTACCTGCCCAGCACGCTGGCCTACCGCGAGCGCGACCCGGAGCGCATGGCGCGGGTGCTCGCCCTGGTGCGGGCCTTCGCCGCACCGGTAGCCTTCGTCGTCGACGCACCCCAGAGTGGCGGACGCTCCTTCACCGCGGCTTCGATCCGCCAGGGCGTGATGAGCATCGCCACCGAGATCGGCGGTGGCGGGTATGTGACGCCCGCCTCGATGGCGATGATGGAAGACGGCATGCGCCGGCTGCTCGCCCATGTGGGTCTGCTGCAGGAGACACCGCCGGCATCTGGCGCAGACACAACACGGCTGACCCAGGTGGGGGGTGACGACCACTATGTCTATGCCTCGGAGCCCGGTCTGTTCGAGCCGCTGGTCGAGATCGGCACCCAGGTGCTGCGCGACCAGCCCGCCGCACGCATCCACTTCCACCACACGCCCTGGCGCGAGCCCGTGCTGCTGCGCTTCCAGCGCGATGGCCTGGTCTTGTGCAAGCGGGGGCCGGCACCGTGCGAGCGCGGCGACTGTCTGTTCCAGCTGGCAACGGATCTGCCCGGCAGCTGAGCGGAACACGCTAGCGCCTTGTTATATGAGATCGAGAGGCATTCCATGTCGAGTTTCCTGAAGAACGCCTGGTACGTGGCAGCGCTGTCGCCCGCCATCGGCCGCCAATTGCAGCCGGTACGCATCCTGGGCGAGTCCATCGTCCTGTACCGCACCGAAGACCAGACGCCGGTCGCCCTGGAGGACGCCTGTCCGCACCGCAAGCTGCCGCTTTCCATGGGCCGCCTCAAGGGGGACGCGGTCGAATGCGGCTACCACGGGCTGGTGTTCGACTGCAGCGGCAAGTGCATCGACGCCGCCACCCAGGAACGCATTCCGCCGCTGGCGGTGGTCCGCAGCTACCCGGTACGGGACCGCTACGGCCTGCTCTGGATCTGGATGGGCGCGACCGACCAGGGGCCGCTGCCCGACATCTATGACATTCCACACCATGACAACCCGGCCTGGCACATCACCCGAGGCGACCAGCTGCACTGCAAGTCCCATTACCTGTGGCTGGTGGACAACCTGCTCGATCCTTCGCATGTCGCCTGGGTGCATCGCACCTCGTTTGCCGGTGCCGGCACGGACAACACGCCGCTGGAGATCCGTGTCAAGCCCGACGGCGTGGTGTGCAGCCGCTGGCTGTTTGACAAGCCCCCACCGCCGTTCTACACCCCGCTGGTGCGCTTCGCCGGCCATGCCGACCGGCTGCAGCATTACGAGGTGGTCTACCCCTCGATCGCCGTGAACATGAGTGTCTATACGCCGGCGGGCCGGGGTGGCCCGGGCATGGTGGACGACGCGCAGACCTACCGGATGGTGTCGTACAACTTCCTCACGCCGGTCGATGAGGACAACACGATGTATTTCTGGCTGCAGCACCGCAACACCGACCCGGCCAACGAGGAGATCACGCTGCGCAATGCCCAGGGGGCCCGCCTGGCATTCGAGGAGGACCGCGTGATCCTGGAGGCGGTGCACATCGGCATGAAGAACAGGACGACCCGCACTGCAGGCCTGATGCTGGATGCTGCAGCGGGCAAGTTCCGCAAGACGCTGGCCGACATGATCGCCCGCGAGCAAGGCACTCCCGCTGCCGACGCCATCATCACATCCCCCTGAGCAGCGCGCGCACTGCTGGCTTGGCGTTGGCTCTCTTCGTTGTCGGTGGTGCCTCCGGGACTACATTGGCGTTGGCGCGCGTCGCGGCAGGCGGTGCCCGGTGGGGGCGCTCAGC
>Ga0247836_1002346_pt1 | contig 27723 bp, 23 predicted proteins | sample LaCruzMarch2015__4_FD_187116 | JGI IMG/M metagenome (GOLD analysis project Ga0247836, IMG submission 187116) | Freshwater microbial communities from meromictic Lake La Cruz, Castile-La Mancha, Spain - LaCruzMarch2015_14m | ecosystem: Environmental > Aquatic > Freshwater > Lake | place: Spain... | reverse complement strand
CAGCTTGAATTTAGCAGTTCTTAAAAGGGGGGGCTTACTTTTGAAATCGAAAAATCGACCTTAGTAAAATCAAGGCTTTCAGAAAGCAAAATGATTAATTCGTATTTTTATCGGACAGTAGTGAATTGATATATGATTTTTTCATTTCTTAAACTTTGCCATAACGGCAGTTAGTCCAAAAGCCATTTTTAAGATGTATTTTTTTTTTGGGAGCCCCTTAAAAAATTACTTATGCCTAAACCAGCAATCTTGGCGTTCGTTTTCGTACAATTTGAATACGGTATTAACGGGCGCTCCATGTATCAGATGGCTATTAAATTGTGTTCTTGCTAAATAATTAAACGCTCCCATATCACCTGTAAAGGCCGTTTGGTTTGCGCTATTCGCAGTTTCGTGAATAGCACATAACTTTTTGATGAAATCAAAGAATATCGGAGCGTTACTTCCTATTATGCCGCAATTTAAGAGCGTTTCAGATCCAAACTTACTTTCATAATCGGCATAATCGCTTATGTTGTTCCGTAAATGGGTAGAATGATCCATCATCCAATCATTATGGAGCGTTTTTGGCTCGTCACCACAAAAAATGACGGTAGAATTTTCAATAAAATAGTGATCAATAAAAGGATTAGTAACCAAGGTAACATCTGTTATATCTGTTACGAAAATATTTTTGAAGAACTGGATATGTTTTTGCAGAAAATCATGGTATACAAAATACCGATAGACATTGGGATTAAATTGATTATTGTAATCTATTTTGATGAAAGAAATAAAGTCATTTTGGAATTTTTCGCATGTTTCCAATGAGAAATTATTATGAAAAATTATACCTTGTAGACCTTGTTTTGCAACAGATTCCGCCCAGTCACGCACTAATTCATACTTATCATTATCTAGCGTTGTAGTGCGATTTACATCAAACACTCCCGTAATATGGCATGCCATAATAACATCAGTATTTGGACGGAAACAACGAATTTCGGAAGCCATAGGTCAAGAATTGAACAGGTTCTCTTTTTTAATAGTTGCACAAATACTGTTTGGAATATTTCTGTGATAAATATACGTTCTTAGGTCAACTTTTTTTACGCGAAACTGAGTTTCTGCTCTTTCGTAAAAATCAGCATCGGCAGCGAAGCCATTTTTGAATTTAATACTTGAAAATACTTTCTTACGTCCGAATAAGGTTCCAAAGAGGATCGTTTCATCTAAATGGATGAGTTTTGTTAGATCATTTTTATCCGGAACAAAATAATCATCGTTAGTATCCACGATTGTTTCAGTGGTAGAACAAATCAAATCTACTTCTTTTACCTCTTGAAGACAAGAACTTAAATGATGCGATTTATATTCATCGTCACCATCTAGTATGGTTATAAATTCACCTACACTGTTTAAAACACCGCGATTGATTGATTCTGATTGACCCCGGTTACTATGACGAATATAGCTTATTTTATTTTCGTGTTTTTCAACATATTGCAACAAAAAATCCCGATTAGTATCAGTACTTCCATCGTCAATAATAATGAGCTCGAAATCTTGAAAATCCTGAATTAGTACTGAATCAATGGCTCTTTTAATATACGAAAAATCGGTATTGTAAACGGCCATTAGCACCGAAACTTTTGTTTGATTTAACATAGTTGCTTGGTATTATGGCTGTTACTCAAAAAATGATGCATTTTAGCTGTTACACGTTAGTTATTTCAGGGCGCAAGTAACTCATTTTTCTGTTTGATTGGGTTAATTTCTTGTTATTTTAACGAATAATATGATTAAAAAGCAGTCGGAAATTAGAAGCTAATTAACTTTGTAAAAAGTAGCTATGCGTTTCCTTATTATTCTTGGATTGATTGTATTCACCCAAGTGATTTTCACCCGCTCTTTTGTCAACGATTCGTCCCTTGTTTTCCAAACCATCGGCTGGATTCAATTGCTAATATTTTTGATTTCACTGGCTTATCTTAGTTATTTTTTCAGTCAACGAAAACATAACAATTTCAAAAAAGGCTTTTCTGCATTTGGCGCATTTATTCTGTTTGGCGTTCCAGGAATGATGTATTTAGTTCCCGGATTATTATTTCAAGTATCAGGAATTGAAAATTTGAAAACCATCGGTTGGGTATTGTCGGGAATGTTGTTTTTGGGAATACTAGTTGGTATTTTTTATGGTCGTTGGAATTGGAAAATACACCGCATTCAACTTTCCTTTCCCCATTTTCCGGAGGAACTGAACGCATTAAAAATCGTCCAAATTAGCGATATTCACGTGGGAAGTTTTTTTAATAATCATTCGAAAGTGAATAAGGCAATCGATATGATTAATTCCTTAGAAGCTGACTTTGTTTTTTTTACCGGTGACTTGGTAAACAATACCGCATCGGAAATGGATGGATGGGAACCGGTTTTTTCAAGGATAGCGGCTAAGAAAGGGAAATACAGTATTTTGGGTAATCACGATTACGGAGATTACGTTCGTTGGGAAGAGGATCATCATAAGGTTGAAAACTTAAAGCGGCTTATAGATAAACACCGTGAAATTGGATTTACTCCCTTACTGAATGAATCCGTTCAATTGGAAAATGATATCTGGTTGCTGGGAGTAGAAAACTGGGGAAAAGCACCCTTTCGTCAAAGTGGAAAATTGACGCATACCTTGGCAGAAGTTCCAGATGCAGCGTTTAAAATCTTACTTTCTCACGATCCCAGCCATTTTGATTTAGAAGTGTTGGAAACGAATATTGATCTCACCTTATCTGGACATACACATGGAATGCAGTTTGGTATAGAACGATTTGGCATCAAATGGAGCCCTGTTTCGTTCCGCTACAAAAAATGGGCGGGCCTATATCAAGAAGGCAAACAATTCTTATATGTAAATAGAGGATTTGGATATTTGGGATTTCCGGGTAGGGTAGGGATCTATCCTGAAATTACGGAAATCACGATTACAAAAGGGTAGGGAAGTCTATTATTTGATTGTTTGGTAAAAACTGTGACCTAGCCTTTTCAAATGTTGACCAATTGTCAATTAAGCCGGAAAACCTTCATTTGGACAACTTAGCATTCTGAGTAGTTTATTTAGTACAAAAAGAAATTATTTTATGACATATTTTGTTTTATTAAAACTTCCAACCGTTATAAATAAATTCAACTCAAGTCCTTTTTTTAAGTCTCTGCTTGCTGTGGCGGACGACAAATCTTTAAATACGTTCATGTAATCTTTTCGATTAAATTCCATTCTGCTTAGGCTCAAAAAATACGACAAGCGATCAATATCCTTCAAAACTCGATTATTATAGTTAAGCAAATTTTCAAGTGACTTTTCGATAACGCCAAGAATATATTCAATAAAGTAGGTCGATTTTCCTGATTTGTCACTTAATGCTAATGATTTATAATATTCATCTTGTGTTTTGCAGATTAGTGATTCGAAAGGCAAAAACTCAAAAACTGGATATTCATCCATCAGAATCAAGGTTTGCCACAATCGTCCCATTCTTCCATTTCCATCTAAAAAAGGATGAATGAATTCCATTTCGTAATGAAACACGCAACTTTTTATTAATGTCAATTCCTCTGTATCTTTCAAATATTCAAATAAATCATTCATAAGATGAGGAACATTTTCATAAGGCGGAGCAATGTGTTCGACAATTGTACCTTTAACTATTCCAACACCTTTCTTTCGATATTTTCCGGCACTATCTATCAGTCCGCTCATTAACTGTTCATGTGCCTTCAAAAAACTTTTGTCTGAAGAAAATTTATATTTCTTTAGATTTTCATAAACTTTTATAGCATTTAAAACTTCAAGCACATCTTTTTCAGGACCAATAACTCTTTTGTTTTCAATTAAGGCTGTAATCTGTTCCTCAGTAAGCGTATTACCTTCAATTTGCAAGGAGGAATGAATCGTTTTAATTCTATTTTGTTTGCGAAGTTGCGGAGATTGTTTACTTAGATAATTAGCATTGACTTCTCCAATTTTTTCTGAAATAGAACGTATTAATCTCAATATTTTAGGAGTGATGTCGTAAGGTGGCTTCATGATAGTATCATTTGATAGTATCAAAAGTAGATTATTTTCGCGAATATCCAACCTTATTGTTGCAATCATATGCTGGTTTCGCTTTACTGGGCTTATGAAACCGTAAACCTTCCCACTTATAAAGCTTAGATTTGAGTATTCGGGCTTGAATTTATTTCACAACTATCAAATCAACTAAATACTAAATGCCTTCTTCACGATATGATCAACCCTTTCTCTATGATCAACCCAAGCAATAATTCTATCATTCCCCAGTACCTTTTCCATGTTTGAAACCATCGCACCATTAATAAGAACCACGAGCTTAGATTTGATCCATTCCTCTCCTCCGGAATACAGCTCACCATCAACAATTTGTATTTGACCGTTTTGGGTTAACCGTACATTTCGGGCATGAACGTCATCTAGATATAAGCCACATCGCTCCAAATCCTCATTTAGTTTTTTGAATTGCTCAACAATATCTTCAGGACAATTTTCAACCGTCAATTCTTTGGTAACGAAAGTCTGCTCATACCTTAGACCCATGTAGCTAACGCTGGAAGTAGTTGGTAAGGCGTCAATCGTTTGCTCAAATTTCATCCTTCTCTTTAGTCCTATCATTTGATAAAGCAGCATATAATTGTGGAGAAACCATAGAATTAGTGGATTCCATTTCCCACAGATTTTCTCCTTACCTATAACCAAAGCCTTATGCTTTCGATAATCGTTATGACCCCAACCGCAAAAGTATAACTGTTTAACAACCAATTTTTTGTCGCTTTCCTTCATGTAGACTGAGCACCACGCACCTTCAGCAATTTTATCGTTAATATTCAAATCCGATGTTGGGTCTTTTTTTCTTCTCGGTATTGGGATATTGAGAAACAAAGCAAATAAAGTAAATGAAGTGATAATTGATCCTGTAAACGTTGCCCACCTTGGCAAATAAAGCGAGAGTGGGAGGTAGGTAATTAGAAAAAAAACGAATAATAATCCCAATGTGAATAATAGGATTCCAACAAATAAGGGAATTGTTCCCATCCATGCTTGTTTAGGGTGTTTCATCAGTAAATATGTTTTTTAAGTTTTGAATCACTTCTTTCGGATTTCTAATTCCATCCATTCGGTGGAATCCGGAGAATCTCGCATCATGCCGTTTATGGAATAAAAGTGTTGAAAGAAGGCGTTTCTTAGGATTGTTCGATTCAACAATTGGAACCAAAATACATCCAAAGTTGAGTAGCTTACCTCTGGAATGCTGCCGGAGTTCAAAGGTCCTAGCATTATCTAATTCAAAAGATTTCGAACGAATTAATTGAACAATTAGATGAGAGTTAGCAATGAAATAGTTGGTTCTGGAGATTCGAATGCTACCTAGTGTAATGAACATCAGTTGATAAAACAACAACACTTCCAATAAATGAGAAGAAAATCCAAGACGATATACCATCCAATTTAAAGGAATTAATCCTAAAATAAAAAGTGTTTGGAAACCGGATTCAGGAGAAAAATCGAGCCAATAGTATAGACGGGCAAAGCAAACCATGAATAAAGTCAATACAATTAGTGCGTTCGACGGGAGGAAATAATGAATCATTAAATTAAATCCAACTAATTCAAAAGCTAGCCATACATAACTAAAAAGGTAGCTTTGACTTGGACGAAGTGTTATACGCTGCGACAGACTCATTTTTGATACCCCCATTCTTTAAACGCAAAATCCCAGCGCTTTTTAATTTGTTCTTTTATTACTTCGTCCAACTCAACCTTTGGATTCACTTTGTAGGCCTTTAAGGTTTTTAAATACAAGCTTAGCTTAGGTTTTGCGCGTTGGAATTCGCCTAAAGATAGTTGATTATAAATTCTTTCTAATTCATCAATTGGATGGTCAATAAGTTCATCGTAGCCAACTTCTATTAAATTGTTGGCGGGAATCAAATTTCGGTTTTCTAGATATTTTGACATCATTTTTTCATAACAATATAACACCAATTCATTTTGTTCTTCCTCACTAAACTCTTGCAAAAATTGTGTTTTCACAGCTCTTTCATAAAGAGTAATTGTTGACCTAAAAACATCATATGGATTTCGATGGATGAAAATAAATTTGGCGTTGGGGTACATTTCCTGAAGTACTTTTATTCTTCCAGTATTGTGTGGATTTTTCAATACTAATTTTTTATCCGCTTTATTGAAAACTTCAATCTGCTTTAGCATGTTGGAGTATATGGCCTTCCATTCTTGCAATTCTTTACTTGATATTTCCTCGAAACAATTGTATTTGTCAAAGTTTAACTTATTCTTAGGAAAGAAGAAGAGATGCATACCACTCATTTTTGTGATATTTACCAAAGCGTGTTCCTCTTCCGCTGGTGCGTCAGCATCAACTTTAACATTATCCTGAGGACGTGTTTTTGGCATTACACTTTTCAGAATAGGTTTAAAAAACCATTTAGTTGTGAAGGCCATATTGAAAAAAAATGCTTGAAATGAGCTAAGATGCGTGTATCTGTCATCTTGAGAAAGTAAATAGTGTAGATGCGTTGTGCCACTTCTCCAATGTCCAATTACAAATATTGGAGCGTCGTCTTTTAATTCAACATCCTTTATTTTGAATTTAAGAACTAACTTTTGCAAGGCCCTAAACAAACCAAGCGAAGCAATTACCAGTGAAATTTTCCGAGCACGTTTCAATTTGCTCTTGGCAATATCATTTTCTGCTTTCAGTGATTTCCAAACTTTTTTTGAAGACGCAAAAAGTTGATGGTCTTTCAGCTCGTATTCTGTTTCTTTTTTAGACATTTATCAATTAAACAGGGTAATATAATTAAACATTTGCTTTTTTTATTTCACTATGCTTTAACCATTCGATCGGCCTTACCTGTTCCCAAATTATGCAATAAGGTAAAATGACTTTTTAAAGCACCAAACCATGATTTATGTTCGTGATATGGAACATTAAATTCAAGCGCTGTTTTCTTTACAATTTCTTTCAGCGCAGGATAATGCACGTGACAGACATTTGGAAATAAATGATGCTCAATTTGGTGATTTAATCCACCAACATACCAAGTAAACCATCTGCTTTCATTTCCAAAGTTAGAGGTTGTGCGCATCTGATGAATTGCCCAATTATTGTCTACTGAACTCTTTTCGTCAACATCATAGAATTCAGTCTCTTCCACTACATGTGCTGATGAAAAAATTAATGATAACATGAGACCACAAATATATTGCATCATAATATATCCTAGTATAATTAGCCACCAAGGGAGATCAATAAGCGCTATAGGTAGCACAATAAATAGTAAGGTGTACCACGTTTTATGAAAAATAACTTCGACAAGCGCTTTTTTGAAAGTTTTTCCCTGTGCTTCGAGTAGCCCCATTTTATTGTAACGGACAAGTTTTGCAAAGTCCTTAAACAAATACCACACTAAGGTTAGGAAACCATATAAAAAAGGGGCATAAATGATTTGAAATTTGAAAAACCCTTTTCGTCCTTGTTTTGGACTAAAGCGCATAACGCCTTTCTGATGGATGTCCTCGTCAAAGCCTTCTACATTGGTAAAAGAGTGGTGAAGGACGTTATGTTGTATTATCCAGTTCAAACGATACCCGCCTACGAAAGTGAGCGTGAATCCAACAGCATCATTTATCTTTTGATTACTAGAATAAGCTCCGTGATTTGCATCGTGCATAATCGCTAGTCCAATTCCTGCCATTCCAAAGCCCATCATAGCCCACATACCAAGTACGCCCCATGTAGATGAAACAAGGCCAGTGAGCATAAGTGCAAATGGCACGACATAAAGAGAAATGATCAGGACAGTTTTTAGCTTCATTTCAAAATTAGCGTGTTTGGATATTTTATTTTCTTTAAAATACTTGTTCACCCGTTCTTTAACAACTTCATAGAACTCAGGATCTTTATCACTAAACTTTACTGTCGTAACACTCACTTTATCTGTTAATTAAGCGAGAGCAAAATTACTCTCTGTTCAAATATAATCCAATTTTAAAACCCTGTTTTCTAAATTCCACTGTTTTATTCAACACACTTTACTTAATCTCCTTAAAACTGATTAATTTCTTATTTTTCTCGTCCCACACTTTGTATTTCAAGCACTTGAGCGATGACCAAAAAGTCAGTGGCTTTTCAAGTTGAAACAAAGGGTTTTCATCGTAGCATTTTTTCAGTTTATAATTAGGGATGGCGGGGCATAAATGATGAATGTGATGGATGCACACATTGCCTGTAAACCACTGTAATATTCTAGGGAGTTTTAGGTAAGAGCTTCCATTCAATGACATGGTTTCAAAGTCCCAATCTTTTTGTCTTTCCCAAACTGTATCTTCAAAAGTATGTTGTACGAAGAATAACCATGCTCCGTGCCCTGCAGCTACAAATAGAATTGGTAATTGAATTTTAATAAAAGGCACAAGGCCAATCCAATACGACATAATTACCACGGCTAAAATTAATGCTAAAGTAGTGAGATGTGTATACACTTTTTCTTTAACAGATCTATCTTTCGGTGGAAAGCGGAATATGATTAGAAACAAAATTAGTGGCCCAATAAAGAAGAGCATTATGGGATTACGATATAGTTTGTATAGTTGCTTTTGCCAAGGCTTAAAATTCTTATATTCTTCTACTGTAAATGTTCGTACATCCCCAACGCCTTTATTGTCTAAATTCCCGGCTGTTGCGTGATGAATTCGGTGATCTTCTTGCCATTTGTGGTACGGAGTGAATAAAAAGCCTGCCGCGATAATTCCCATTACACGATTTGCTCTTTCTGATACGAAGAAAGAACCATGGCCACAATCGTGAAATATAATAAATATACGCATTAGAAAACCTGCTGCAATGATGGAGAGTCCTAGGGTAAGCCAATATGAAATAGCCAATGAATAATACATGGCGACCCAAAGCCCAAAATAGGGTAGGAAAGAATTAGCCACTTGGCCCCAACTTTTAACAAGATTAGGTTTGTTGTACCCCTGGATTATCTTCAGCCAGGGCCGTTGTTCTTTTCGATTTTTTTCTTTTTTTTCGCTCATTTTGAAGTTTAAAATTAACACTGATTGATAAACAGGTCTTAGGTAGTTGTTTATGATTAATCCTTGTTAGGATAATTAGTAACTTTTTTAATACTTCAAAGATGAATGATTTGGACTAAGTAGTCTTACTGAATTGAGCAACTATGAAACTACTCGTTGCGTTTTTTGCAAATACTAGGTTCTAGGTCTAGAACATTAAGCAGCTTGGCTAAAAAAGAATGAGTTGAAAAATGGAACAATAGTGAAAAAAATAGGGCGTTTTCTCAATCGAACCAGTAAACTATTTTAATGATAAAAACCAAGAATTTACTCGAAATCGCTCAAAGTAATTCGCTCGCCTTTTTTAAGATCTCGTGTGGCTTTTTTACCTAAAATTTCTGGTAGGTGCTTGGGATGTAAACTAAAGCCTGGACGAACACTTCTAATGCTTGCTTCTGTAATGATGTCGCCTTTATTAATTGACTCAGCAACATAGAGTGAACGGGAAAAATCTTTTCCAGCCACTTGTTTAGGACTTAATTCATAGCTAGTTGACCCGACGGCGACTTCTGCTTCTCGGATTACTTTCACCATGGCGGTGAATTCTATTTCATTCATGGAAAAGGAAGCGTCAGGGCCACCAATGGATCGATCTAATATAAAATGTTTTTCAATGACTTCTGCGCCTAAGGCTGTAGCGATTACCGGGACGGTGGAGCCTAAGGTATGGTCGGATAATCCAATTTTTACCTTAAAATCGATAGCTAATTGTTGCATCATTGCCAAATTAGCCTCTGCAACTGGAGCAGGGTAGGAGGAGGTGCATTTTAGTAAGGTGATGTTGTCATTTCCAACTTTTCGACAGGTTTCAACCGCTAAATGAATGTCTTCATAGCTTGCAATTCCGGTTGAAATGATGATTGGTTTGCCTTTTTTCGCTACGTATTCAATCAAAGGAATATCGGTGATTTCAAAGGAAGCTATTTTGTAAATAGGACAGTGTAAGGTTTCCAGGAAATCTACAGCGGTTTTGTCAAAGGGGGAAGAAAAACAAACTAATCCTTCTTCTTTTGCCACATCAAAAAGTTGTGCGTGCCATTCCCAAGGAGTGTAGGCTTCCTTGTATAAGTCATGTAATTTTTTACCATCCCAAATGGTTCCGCCTTTAATCACGAAATCGGATTCATCGCAATCTAAGGTCAAGGTGTCTGCGGTATAGGTTTGAAATTTAATGGCATCAGCACCCGATCTTTTGGCAGCCCGGATTGTTTCAATAGCAGTGGCTAAACTCCCGTTGTGATTGGCGGATAGTTCTGCGATTACAAAGACATGGTGCTCGTTTTTGGCCATATTACAACTGCTTAATGTATTTTAATTTTTTTTGGTCGGACGAATCTAGTAAATATCCTTGTCTTTCAAATATTTTTCGTGAGGCGATATTTTCAGGCACAACAAATCCTATTAATTGACTAACCGTTGGAAATTTTTCTACTAACGCTGGTAAAGATAAAGTGAGTATAGCGTTTCCATAACCAAGTCCGTGGTAGTTATTGTCTATCAAATAACTGATGATTGCCTCGTTTTCTGTGTTTATGTCATATCGAATGGATCCAATTACTTCGCTGTCTTTTTCCAAAAGTAAGTAGAGGCAATCAGGATCGTTTATTTTCGAATTGTACCACGTGTAGTGCATTTCTTGGGTGATTGCTTCCTGCTGAAATGAGTATTTGCGGATGTTTGTATTGCTTGCCCATCGAAAGGTAATATCAACATCATTTTTTGTCGCTTCTCGGAGTTGGAGGGGATTGTTTTTTGTATGAATAACAACATCTACTAACTTATCGTCAACTAGTAGTTCTTTTTCTAAGCGTTTGGTCTGCTGAAATCCGGCATTTTCTATGGCTTTGTACAAATGAGGACGTAAATCATAGGCATAGGTGAATAGGCTATTCAAATACAGATCGGTAAAGGCTACTTTTTCTAGCAAATGAAGGAATGTGATCCAGTTTGTTTCAAAATTGTCAGCTTCTAATTCGGTTGCCATGATAAAGGACACTTCCGCTTGGTGGCTTTGCCAATTAATATGGACTAATCCGCCATAACCGATGCATTCTTCGTTTTGTAAAAATGAAAACAAGATTTGGGCAGGTTTTTCTTCTTTAAATGAGGGATGAATAATGTTTTGAAAGTACGCTTCTTGGTCGTTTTCAGTGAGTATTTTTTCTTGCCGCAAATGATACATTTGTTCATTTCGCCATTTCATTATTGCCAAACGATCTTCATATCGAATGGGAACAATGGAAAATTCTCCCTTTGTAATTTCTTGCTTATGTAAACAGTTATAGCTCGCCATATCCATTCAATTTGTGAAGTATACTTTGTAATACATAAGCATGACCTTTTTCATTTAGGTGATGAAAGTCTGACATAATTCCACTTGATTCCATTCCGCTTAAATCAATTACGCTTCCTGTTTCTTGCAAGATGGAATTGTATTGCGCTATTCGTTTCGTGATGCCTCCGACTTTTTTCTCATAGTCGCTGTTTGCAGGAAGTATGCTTAAGAATAGCACCTTTGATGTTGGAAATAGATCGATGAATTGTTGCATGTTCTTTTTAAACTTCGAAGGTTTTACGTACGTAATATGTCGAAGATTTCTCACCCATTGTTTATTCATGGTTTGCAGAAAGTACTTGCCAAGCACTGGAATAGATTTTATTACTTTTAATTCGTTTTTCCCTGCAAATCTTGGTGTGCAATCTACTATTCCGCTTTGGATGATCACATAGTCAAATTCACTTTTAGGCGATTGAAAATAAAATGTTTGCTTGAGTAATTCTGTCGATGTAGCTCCTCCAATCGCTATTTGACAAACGGAATAACCATTTTTTCGCAATAATTCTGGCCATGTATTAGAAAAGGAGCAGTTTTCAGGTTGTGACCTGGGAAGAGAAAGGGAATCAGTAAACAACAATATGTTTTTACTCATTTCATCTTGGTCTTTTCGTTCAGTAGCTGTATGAGTGCTTGGTCTGTTTTGTATTTCAACTGACAATCTTTGTTTATCGCTGCAATTGCAGGATTAGCATCTAAAAATGTAAGAATGTCACTTAGTTCGTAGTCTTTATTTTCGTTGGCTATAAAATGATCATGGATTTTATTAAAGAGTATTAAATCTTCTTCATAATCTAATGTTAGTCGATAATCTCGCACTAAATGTGCTGGTAATTCAACCGTATTTAAGTTGAAAAATTCAGGGTTGTTTTGAAAATACCACGTCATGTATTCTGAATAATCAGCAGATGTAAAGTAGGTTTTTATCTTTCGAAGAGCGGAAACATTAATGATTTCTAGGTTGCAGCCTATTGCCGCGCTTTTTCCTGTGGTATAATCAGCTCCCTTTTCGAAATGTGATTCAAGTAATATTCTGCAAGTTTCCGGATCTACGTATGGCATGTCGGCGGTGATTCTAACGATTACATCGATGTCCATTTCATCGCAAATCTTTAAATAACGTGCAATCACATCTTCTGGATCTCCTTGAAAGAAAACAACATCAGGATGATAGGTGTGATTTTTCAGTTCATCGTCTTGAGGATTTGTCGAGCTGGCAAGAATGGTGTGGTGAACGTCTTTGAATTTCAAGGCACTTTTTATACAATATTCTACCGATGGCAAATTTCCAATGGGTAAAAGCGCTTTTTCTTTTAAGCGCGATGATTTTAAGCGACACGCTATGATGCTTGCAATTTTCGCCTCCTTAAAATCATCTTTGTTAATGGTTTGTCCCGCTTGAATAGGGGAACTTAGTATTTTCTTCTCCGCTTGAAGTTGGAGTACTTCATTAAATGTTAATCCATCTTTCCCTGATCGTCTGAAGATTAAATCACTAGAACTGCTGATTAAGTCGCCAGCAGCTAAAAGTTTTTTTGTAAGGGGTTTCATTTGACTTTTATGCAGGTAGTCAATTTCACGTGTATTGATGAACTCTTTATCGGCTAAGGCCGTGTAGTTTTCTACGTTGGCGACTAACTCATCGAATTGTTTTTTCGTGATGGATGAAAAGTGATCGTATTTTGTCTCACGATCGTCAAGCATGACATGTTTTTCAATGGCATCAACGCCATTTAACACAGCGATTAATGGTAAAGTAAGCGCATCGTTAGACTTTCCTTCGGTATGGTCGGCAAATACGATTTCGTTTTTAAAATGGTTTTTTAAGATGGTGATTTTATTCAATCCACTGTCTTCTAATAAGGTAGGGTAGGATTGAAAACCAATTTCCAACATTATTTTTTGCGGTCTCAAGTTATTGTTCACCTTTTCTATTATCGCTTCAATGGCCTCAATGGATTGGGCAGCAATGTTTAATATGATAATTTTCTCTTGCAAATTGGTAGAAGCGAGTAGGTCAAAAACTTCTTGATTCTGTAACACGGAACTTTGAAATTTTATTCCTTTTATTTTATCAATGTTTTCATTGAGAATTTGAACGCCATACGCGTCAAATAAATCCAGCCAGACATCTTTGCTTTTGTTTGCCTCGCTGATAATTTCCTTCCAATCGTTGGGAGCAAAGTATAATTCTTGGTACACTGGATACCATTCAAAGTCTTTTGTGGCAATGGTGTCGGGTGAAAAAGCTTGAAATTTTATCCCGAAATTTCCAGAAAGGTCACTGAATTGTGCAATCAGGTCATCTAAATATTGGCGATTTCCACCATGCGTATTGGCAACTTCAATAATATAATAGGGCGATTTGTTCATAAAATAAAGGTGTTACGCCATAAAATTAGGGTCAATGTGTTCACGAATTAATTCACGTAAACTTTCCACATTTTCCATTTCTTCATTATCAAGTGAATTGTAGGAGAATCCTTCTTTTACTTTTATAGCATTGAATTTCAACACAAACTCATTCAGGTTCCATACCGTTGATTGTGGAATAATGACGTAATATTTACCTAAATCATAGGTGAAAAAAGAATCAGATGCACTGATCATTTCTTCGTGAATTTTTTCACCAGGACGAATTCCAATCACTTTCTTTTCACAGTTGGGTCCAATGGCTTCTGCGACATCAATAATACGATACGAAGGAATTTTTGGTACAAATATTTCGCCGCCCCAAGCCGTTTGTAAGGCATGCATGACCATATCAACACCTCCTTGAAGGGAAATATTAAATCGTGTCATTGATTCAACGGTAATTGGTAGGACATTGTCAATTTCTTTTCGTTTTAAAAAGAAAGGAATAACCGAACCATTAGATCCCATTACATTTCCGTAGCGAACAACGGAGAACTTAATGTCGCGTTTTCCTTTGATGTTATTAGCGGCAACGAAGAGTTTGTCTGAGGTTAATTTAGTTGCACCATACAGATTGATGGGGGCACATGCTTTATCGGTTGAAAGCGCGACTACATGCGACACATTCGTTTTCAATGCTGCTTTAATTACATTTTCAGCACCACCTACATTCGTCTTTACGCATTCATCTGGATTGTATTCAGCAATATGTACGTGTTTCATTGCTGCCGCGTGAATGACATAATCAATTCCTGAGAACGCTCTTTCTAATCGCTCATAGTCTCTTACATCGCCGATAAAATAACGGAGTTGGGGGTATTTTTTGACTGGAAACTCTTGTTCCATTTCAAATTGCTTCTGTTCATCTCGCGAAAAAATAACCAACCTACTGATATCAGGATGTTGGGTAAGTAAATGTTTCGTAAGTGCTTTTCCTAATGACCCTGTTCCTCCTGTTATTAGTACTGCTTTATCTTTCATATTACTATTTATACAAATATATTAAATCCTATGCAATCACTATGATTGACTTTTCCGAAGTTCCGATAACGATTTACGCTCGAATGCATCAATCATAGATACTTCGCTGCAATTATAGATGCTCACATTTCTTTTTTTACTGAATTTCAAGATGTCCCAATATCCTATAAATGACAAATAGAATTTATGAAGAATTTCGTGTAATTTCCTTGGTCTTGTAATGTAGTCTTGTACTTTTTCGGGACGTGATGTTTGCTCGTCGTAGTAATGTTTCTGATGCACGAGGGCTTCATTGTTATCGTTTACCGAAATCTCTGCTAACCACGAATGATCAGCTCCTACGATGGCTATGGTTTTATAATTCAGGAAAATGGCATTCATGATCCCAGGTATCAATACATTGTGAGGCCTGGGAATAGCCCACGATCTTTTGTAAACAAAGTGGGTAAAAAAGTTAAATCCCTCACCGGGAGTTTGGTTAAAGTAGATCGCTTTTATGTTCTGATTTCCAGCGATTAATGCTTTAAAATGACTTGATTTATTTGCGCGGAAGGGAACCATTAAAAACATTTCCCAAGTTGTGTTGGCAAGGAGGTTGCCAAATAATTCTTTTCGTAATTCTTGGTAAAAAGGGGATAAGCTCTCTTCAGTTTGAAAGTAACTCACCGCGTTTAAAAGGTAAAGTTTTGGTTGTAGTGTGGTGAAATATTCGGTGTTGGCAAATTGGTTAACTGCCATTAAATCATAGTCTTGAAATGATTCAATTGAATGTTTTTCTATTGTTTGCCTCAACGATGGACCATTGCCAAGAATTAAACAAGTGGCCTTCTGCGTAAATTTTGCTTTGAGTAGTTGGGTGAATTTTGTTTGAAGAAATATACGAATACAGGAGGCAAAAGTATCGCCTAAATTTCTAACCCAAGATTGAACACACACTAGTAAACGCATAACGGAAAATTAGTACTTGCAAAGCAACCCTAAGGTTACCCAATAACGAAATAAAAGAATCATTTTTGCACGCTGATAGTGGAGGGTAAATAAATAATAAAGTGCAATAAGCAGACTAGCAAACCATTTCATTAGTTCTATAATAAGTCTTTTGATGTAGGATAAAGCACCTTCATTGGAGGATCTAATTCGCTCGCTTTTCCCTGTTCCTATCCCTTGTTTTTTGATGAAAGAGGGTAGGGTTCTTTCCATTGGAACGGAATGATAAACAAGCGCATTGGGTAAATAAAGCACTTTCATGTTGTGTTTATACAACTTATTGAACAAATCTTTTTCTTCGCCTCCGCTTAAATCTGATCCAATTCTTCCTAAGGTAACATCGAAGCATCCAATTTCGGCGAAAACAATTGAACGAAAGGCCATGTTAGAACCACGAGGATAATCATTTGAAGTAAATTGTAATTTCTCATCGCCTTTGTTAAAATAACCAAGCAGTGAATTCAAAAAGCGGTTTTCCCATTTGGGAATCGTATCTTCATAATGCAAGAGTATTTTTCCGCCAATTGCCATTGCGTCTGGTGAAGCTGAAAATTCATCTACCAATACAGCGAGGTAATGCTCATCAATAAAGGCATCATCATCTAAAAAGGTAATTAATTCAAAGTTGGCGTGTTGAATGGCATGATTTCTTGAAAAAGAAAGCCCTTGTTCTGCTTCTTCACAATAACGCGTTTGTAAACTGGGATTTTTGCGCTGAAATTCTTGAAAAAGTTCGGCTGTATTTCCCGGTGAATTGTTATTGACAAGGACCACTTCAAATTGATCTGTTGCTAACGTTTGTTTTTCGATTGACGCAAATAATTGCGGAAGGTATTTCTCCCGATTATAGGTACAAATGGCAACTGAAATTTTTAACATTGACAACCCTTTTTATTGAGCTAAAAGTAACTTAATTTCTGAGATGGCCATTGAAAGTCCACTTGGTAATTTTCCGCCAGCTGTTGCAAAAAAGTTTTGTCCGCCACCTCCTCCTTGAATGTGCTGAGCTGCTGAGCGTATTAGCTTCGAAGCGTCCCAGCCTTTATCCTTCACCAAATTTTCCGAAATGATTAAACTCAAGGTGCATTTTGCCCCATCTTTATTGCCAATTACACCCACAAAATTATCCGTTTCACTTTTTAATTGAAATAAAATATCTTTCACTGAATCACTATCTAAATCTACGATCTCACCTAAAAATTGAATGCCATGTTCAGCGCTAATTTTTGTTGAAAGTACCGCCTTTGTTGCTTTGCTTTTTTCGCGTTGGAATTGTTCTAATGACTTCGTTAACTCATTGTTTTTCTCGATTAAATCAAGTAATGTTTTTTGTATATTTTGAGGATGCTTTAATAGGGCACTTAGCTGATCTAAGGTCGCAGACTTTTCTTTGTAATAGTCTTGTGCTCTTGGTCCTGTTATCGCTTCAATTCTTCGGATGCCGGCTGCCACTGCTGCTTCGGAAGTTATTTTGAATAGACCAATTTTTCCGGTTGATGGAACGTGAATTCCACCACATAATTCTACCGAATCTCCAAATTTGATAACTCGGACGGCATCGCCGTACTTTTCGCCAAATAAAGCCATGGCACCCAACTTTTTTGCTTCCTCGATCGGTACAGCACGTCGCTCTTCCAAGGGGATATTTGAATGAATCGCTAAGGTAACCATTGCTTCAATTGCTGCTAATTCATCATCTGTTATTTTGGCAAAATGGGAGAAGTCAAAGCGTAAATTGGAAGGATTTACGAGTGAACCTTTTTGCTCCACATGATTCCCCAGTACCGAACGTAAAGCGTGATGTAATAAATGCGTAGCGGAATGATTGTCAGCACTTAAATTGCGTTTATCGTCATCAATCTGAGCAGTAAATACGCCACTTAATTCAGCAGGAATTTTTTCCGTTAAATGGATTATTAAATTATTTTCTTTTTTCGTATCAAAGATGGAAATGGTGGAAGCTTCATTACGAAGTATTCCTTTATCTCCTACTTGGCCACCTCCTTCTGGATAGAATGGAGTTTGATTCAATACCAATTGAAAAAAGTCTTTTTGCTTTTGAGATACTTTGCGGTACTTGATAATACGAACTTCAGCACTTGTATGGTCATAACCAATAAATTCGGTTGTTTCGTCAGGATTAACCTGAACCCAATCGGCTGTTTCTACAGCTGTTGCTGCGCGCGATCTATCTTTTTGAATCTGAAGTTCGTGATCAAAAGCAATCTCGTCGATGCTTAAGCCATTTTCTCTTGCAATTAACGAAGTTAAATCGACGGGAAAACCATAGGTGTCATACAATTCAAAAACGGCATTTCCAGCAATTATAGGTTGGTTTTGTGCTTTACATTCGTTCATTAGCAGTTCCATTCTTTTAATTCCGAGCTCTAGTGTTCTGAAAAAACTATTTTCTTCTTCGCGAATTACTTTTGAAATGATGTCTTTTTGCGCGATCAATTCTTGGTAAGGATGTCCCATTAATTTGCATAATACGAGCGATAAGTCACTCAAAAAAGATTCCTTTAATCCCAATGTTTGGTAGCCGTAACGCACTGCTCTTCGCAAAATTCTTCGGATAACATACCCAGCACCGTTGTTGGCCGGTAGTTGTCCGTCGGCAATTGAAAAAGCGATGGTCCGCACGTGGTCAGCGATAACGCGAAGGGCAATGTCCGTTTCTTCCGATTTCCCATAAGGAATCCCAGAAACCTTAACCATGTGTTGAATCAAGGTTTGAAATAAATCAGTATCGTAGTTGGATTGCTTTCCTTGAAGTGCCATTGCTAAGCGCTCCAATCCCATGCCTGTATCAACGTGAGTAGAAGGAAGGTTTTCCAAGGAACTATCGGCTTTTCGATTGAATTGCATGAAAACATTGTTCCAAATTTCAATCACTTGTGGATGGTCGTTATTTACTAAATCGCGACCAGGCATTTTCTTTTTATCAGCTTCATCACGTAAATCCACGTGAATTTCGGTACATGGACCACAAGGTCCCGTATCGCCCATTTCCCAAAAATTATCTTTTTTAGAAGCCAAAATAATTCGATCTTCCGCTATAAATTTTTTCCAAATGCAATAACTTTCTTCATCGCGCGGTACATTATCCGCTTCATCTCCTTCGAAAACGGTAACATACAGTTGATCTTTTGGAATTTTATACACTTCCGTTAATAATTCCCAAGCCCAAGAAATCGCCTCTTCTTTGAAATAATCTCCAAACGACCAATTTCCCAACATCTCAAACATGGTATGATGGTAGGTATCAACACCCACTTCTTCTAGGTCATTGTGCTTTCCAGATACGCGCAAACATTTTTGGGAATTAGCCACCCGCTTTTCGCTTGCTACTTGGTACCCCAAGAAAAAATCTTTAAATTGATTCATTCCTGCATTGGTAAACATTAAGGTTGGATCATTTTTCACGACCATCGGCGCTGATGGAACAATTTTATGTCCTTTGCTTTCAAAAAAATCAAAAAATTGCTGCCTTATTTCAGATACGGTCATTTTATATTCTATTTAAAGCAAATTTATGAAAAGCTACGCACGTGGCACTTAATTTATTAATTTTTAGAAAACTCATTTCAAACATCTTTTATCAGATTCTTTCCTTAAAAGCTATAATTAATTGATTCTTTTTCATATATTTAGAATAAAGAGTAAAATTTTGGTTATGTTGGGATTAGAAATTATAGAAGAAAAATTAATAGAAATTAGAAATAAAAAAGTTTTATTAGATTGCGATGTAGCTCATTTATATGGAATAGAAACCAAACGTGTAAATGAAGCTGTAAAGAATAATCCTGAAAAATTTCCTGAAGGATATGTGATCTATTTAGATGAAGAAGAAACCGATTTTCTAAGGTTTAGCAACTCGTTTGTAGAAATTGGAGCTGAACCGGTCGAAAATTTCGACCGGTTCAAAAATATCAAACATTCAACAGTAAGACCAAAAGCATTCACTGATAAAGGATTGTATATGTTAGCAACGATACTAAAAAGTCCAAAGTCGACTCAGACAACAATTGCAATCATTGAAACTTATTCTAAATTTAGGCAGTTTTCAAAAGCGATTCTATCGATTTCAGAAAATAAAAATGAGAAAACGAATAAAGAATTGATGGAAAAAGGGGGAACTATACTTTCAGAAATTTTGGTGGGTGATACGCAACTTGATGAAACGGAGACTTCAATAGAACTCAATTTTGCATTATTAAAATTGAAGCACATTGTGAAACGAAAAAAGTGATGTTAATTCCTACTTATATTACTTTTGTATAAATTAATTATAATGGAATTCATCGATCCCCTTTTGGATAAATACGTTTGCGAGCATACTGCAAATGAAAGTGACTTGTTAAAGAAAATAAACCGTGAAACGCATTTGGAAGTACTTCAGCCGCGCATGTTGAGTGGTCATTTTCAAGGACGTGTATTGAGCATGTTTTCCAAGATGATCCAAGCGGAGAATATACTGGAAATTGGCACTTATACTGGTTATTCGGCACTTTGTTTAGCGGAAGGATTGACGCCTAATGGAAAATTAGTGACGATTGATATCAACGAAGAATTAGCGTCAAGAGTGAGGGGCTATTTTGTTGAATCTCCTTACAGTGAACAAATAGAGTATTTAATTGGTGATGCGATGACAATCATTCCGAATCTCAAGTCACAATTTGACATCGTATTTATTGATGCCGATAAATCGAATTACATCAATTATTATCATTTAGTATTTTCCATGGTAAAAGTTGGTGGGTACATCATCGCTGATAATGTGTTGTGGTCTGGAAAAGTAATTGATGCCTCCCAACATGATAAAGACACCTCATTACTAAGAGAATACAACCAACTTGTTCATCAAGATGATCGAGTAGAGGAGGTCTTATTCCCAATCCGTGATGGATTGATGATTGCACGAAAAATTAACGAATGAATACACACGAAATTCGTGTTACAGGGGACGGTTCAAAAACTATTTTTCTCCCTGAATTAAATGAAACGTATCATTCGACTCATGGTGCCTTGCGGGAAGCTCGTCACGTGTTCATAGAACATGGTCTTGAATTACTAAAAGATAGGAGGGAGGTTCATGTCTTAGAAGTTGGCTTCGGAAGTGGTTTAAATGCGCTACTTACCGGATGTTGGTCAGAAGACAATAGGGTTAGTGTAAATTACACGGCGCTCGAAGCTTTTCCGCTAAGTACGGCAATTTGTTTCGAATTAGATTATCCTTCGCAAATAGGTGAGCATTCCATCTTTTTGAATCAAACAATCATCCAATCAGCCTGGAGGAAAGAAAATCAAGTGTCTGCCCATTTCAGTCTTACTAAAATAGATACTAGAATTCAAGTATTCGAAACGGATCAGTGTTTTGATTTAATTTATTTTGATGCTTTTGGTCCGCGCGCTCAGGCAGAAATGTGGGAGTACGCTATTTTAGAGAAAGCGCATAATTTTTTAAAAACAGGTGGAACTCTTGTCAGCTATTGCGCAAAAGGTCAATTTAAGCGTGACTTAAAAGCGGTAGGATTTCGAGTTGAATCACTTCCTGGTCCTCCCGGTAAACGCGAAATGACAAGAGCAAAACGTTTGGTATAATACATAACGAGTTTAGTAAAAGTAAAAAGTGGGGTTCTATTCTGATAGAAAAATAGTACTGGTATCCTTTTTTTATAGGCGTTTATTTCTTAAGGTTTTTAATTATTTTATTGCACCTTTCAAAACAATGCCTATCTTTGCAAAAGTTTTTCATAAAGTATGAAAGCTTACATAATAATTATTTAACTAAATATTGGCATGTATTTAAACCCAGAGGTTAAAAAAGGAATCTTCGCTAAACATGGCGGATCAGATACGAATACTGGTTCGACGGAAGGTCAAGTTGCATTATTCACGTATCGTATTAGTCACCTTACTGAGCATTTGAAAAAAAATCGAAAAGATTTTGGAACACAACGTTCATTGCAGTTATTAGTAGGTAAAAGGAGAAGTTTATTAGACTATTTGAAAAGTAAAGATATCGAAAAATACCGCGCTTTAGTTAAAGAATTAGGACTTCGTCGTTAATTCAAAACAAGTGCAAATTTATTGGAGGGGACATTCGGCATTAGTCGTATGTCCTTTTTTTGTGTAATAATTAAGTAAATAAATAAAAATGAATATAGGAATTAGAAAGTCAATGGTCACCGGTGGTAAAACAATCAGCGTTGAGACCGGTAAATTGGCAAAGCAATCGGATGGCGCTGTTGTCGTTCGAATGGGGGACACGATGTTGTTGGCAACTATCGTTTCTTCTCAAGAAGCAAAAGAAGGGGTAGACTTCCTTCCATTAACAGTTGATTACCGTGAAAAATATTCGGCAGCAGGACGTTTTCCTGGTGGATTTTTCCGAAGAGAAGCAAGACCTTCTGAAACTGAAATTTTAGTAATGCGTTTAGTGGATCGCGCTTTACGACCACTTTTTCCAGATGATTACCACGCTGAAGTTCAGTTAATGATTCAATTATTGTCATATGATGGTATTCATAATCCGGATGCGTTATGTGGATTTGCTGCCTCTGCTGCTATTGCTGTTTCTGATATTCCATTTAATGGTCCAATGTCTGAAGTACGTGTTGGTCGTGTTGATGGTGAATATGTATTAAATCCAACAATGGCTGAAATGGCTCTTTCGGATATTGATATCGTGATTGCAGGTACCATGAAAGACATCAACATGTTAGAAGGTGAAATGCAAGAGATTTCTGAAGATGAATTAATCGAGGTTTTCAAAATTGCGCATATTGCCATTAAAGAACAATGTCAATTTCAATTAGACCTAGCTGCTGAAATTCCAACTTCACAACCTAAGCGTACGTATTCGCACGAATCTCACGACGAAGCGGTTAAAGCGAAGGTTTATGAATTAGCCATGGAAAAATGTAAAGATGTAGCGAGAATGGGCTTGGCGAATAAAGCGAAGCGTACTGAATTGTTTGATGCCATTAAATCCGAAGTTAAAGCAAGCTACTCCGATGAAGAATTAGCCGTAATTGGAAAATTCATTTCACCTTATTTTTCTGAAGTTAAAAAGAAAGCGGTGCGTTGGGTAATGTTAAACGATCGTAAGCGTTTGGATGGACGTCAGTTTGATGAAATTCGTCCAATCTGGGCTGAGGTAGATTATTTACCAATGGTTCACGGTTCTGCTGTATTTACAAGAGGAGAAACGCAATCATTGACTACCTTAACCTTGGGTGGAAAAATGGATGAGCAATTAATTGACGGTGCTACCTTTAAAGGAACAGAACGTTTTATGTTGCATTATAATTTCCCACCGTTTTCAACGGGTGAAGCGAAGCCATTAAGAGGAACTTCTCGACGTGAAATTGGACACGGTAATTTAGCTTTACGTGCGCTTAAGCCGGTTCTTCCAGATGATAATCCTTACACAATTCGTATTGTTTCTGATATATTAGAATCCAATGGTTCGTCTTCTATGGCAACTGTTTGTGCTGGAACTTTAGCATTAATGGATGGTGGAATTCAAATCAAAGCACCAGTTTCTGGTATTGCAATGGGTTTAATTACGGATGAAGGTAAATTTGCCATTCTTTCTGACATTCTAGGTGACGAAGATCATTTAGGTGATATGGATTTCAAAGTGACGGGTACTGCTAAAGGTATCACCGCTTGTCAGATGGATATCAAAGTAGATGGTTTGCCTTACGAAGTGCTAATCCAAGCGTTGGAGCAAGCAAAAGCAGGTCGTCTTCATATACTTGATAAAATTATTGAAACAATGCCGGCACCTCGTGCTGAATTAAAGCCACAGACGCCACGAGTTGAAACATTTATTGTGCCTAACGACATGATTGGTGCGATAATAGGCCCTGGAGGAAAAATCATTCAAGGTTTGCAAAAAGAAACAAAAACAATAATTACAATCGAGGAATTACCGTCTACAGAAGGTCGCGTACAAATTCTTTCCAACAATGGAGACGATATGAACGAAGCGGTTCGTAGAATAAAATCAATCGCTTTTCCACCTCAAGTAGAGGACGGTGCAACGTATCATGGTAAAGTGAAATCCGTTAAGGAGTTCGGTTGTTTCGTTGAAATACTTCCTGGTACAGACGGTTTAATCCATATTTCTGAATTCTCTTGGGAGAAAGTAGCAAAAATGGAAGATGTCTGTAAAGAAGGAGATATGATTGATTTCAAAGTAATTGGTAAAGACCCAAAAACTAAGAAATGGAAATTGTCCCGAAAGGTACTTTTGGAAAGACCGGTTAGAGAAGAGGAAGCTCCTCAATCTTAGGTTTTTCATTCTTATAAAGTTATCAACAAAGGCGGATTTTATCCGCCTTTTTTAATGTTATGTTCACATTATAATTATTGATTTAGTTAATTTTGCATAAAAAAATAATATGAAAAATAGTTTACTCTTATCTTGCCTCTTCTTGCTCACCTTTGCTTTTGGGCAATCTTTCGAGCCCTTTAATTTTACAGGATCAGTTTCCTCTAATGGTTGGACAATGCACAGTGGGATTTTGGGACAAATGCAAGCCATTACTACTCCTTCGAATGTGGGGAATAGTTTGTATTTTACCAACCTTGAAGCATCTGCTGGCAATCGTACTACACTAGTTGCAGGAAATACAGAAGATGTAAATAAGGCGATAAGTGGTATTACTGGATCTGGGTATTTATCTTTTTTAATTAATGTGCCAAATACAACAGGAATAAATCCAGCCGGCGAATATTTTACCGGTTTTGGAGCCACAACAGGGGCAGCTGTTACTGTTTTAGGGGCAAGAACTTTTATTAAACCAGGACTTACACCCAATACCTTTCAATTAGGAATTCTAAATACGAGTGGTGGAACGGTTACAACAACTTATTCCCCAACTGAATACCCATGTGGAGTTACCGTATTTGTAGTAGTGAAATTGGTAGGCACTACCAACCCAATCCAAGCTTCTTTATGGATAAATCCAACGCCAGGAACTGCTGAGCCTGTTGCTACTGTTACGAATGCTATGGGAACTGGTTTATTTGCTTCTTTTGCTTCCATTTTTATGAGACAAGCTGGTACCTTAGCTTCTGGTACGGGATCTCTTGAATTGGATGAATTTCGTTACGGTTCAACCTGGGCATCGGTAACTCCTTGTGCCTCACCAACAAGCTATTATGCCGATGTGGATAACGATGGTTTTGGAAATCCAGCCGTCCTCGTTCAAGCATGTTTACCTTTACCTGGTTATGTTACCAATAGTACGGATTGTAACGACAATAATGCAGCAATCAATCCGAATACAATTTGGTATATAGATGCAGATAACGATGGGTATGGAAATTCAGCACTTACTGCTACCGCTTGTATCCAGCCAATAGGATACGTGGCTAATAGCACGGATTGCAATGATGCGAATCCATTGGTATTTCAAACAAGTACTTGGTACGTTGATGCTGATAATGATGGCTTTGGTAATGCAGCGACATCGATATCTAATTGCGGACAGCCGCTTGGATATGTTTCAAATGCTACGGATTGTAACGATAATGCAGCAGCAATAAACCCAAGTGCCAATGAAGTATTTGATGGAATTGACAATAACTGTAATGGTGTGACCGATGAAGGCTTTACACCAGTTGCTTATTATTTGGATCAAGATGGAGATGGGGTAGGAGGCTCGACTTTTGTTTTGGGTGTTACTTCTCCTGGACCAAATTACACGCTTACCACAGGGGATTGCAATGATAATAATCCACTTATGTTCCCTGGAAATCCTGAAGTATGTGATCTTTTGGATAATGATTGTGATTTACTAATCAATGAAGGATTGGTATTCCTAACGTATTACCAAGATAATGATGGTGATACCTACGGAAATGCATCGGCTCCCTTAGTGGCTTGTTCTATACCTGTTGGTTATGTTTTGGATAGCACTGATTGTAATGACTTAAACATCGCTATTAATCCAGGTGCTATTGATGTTGCTGGAAACGGAATTGATGAAGATTGCAGCGGACTTGATGCGCCAATTATTCCATTAACGCTTGGTCTATATGAATTTACAGGAGCTTCTGCCTGCCCAGTAACAAGTAATCTTGTAACTACGCAACCGGTTAATGCCTTGTTTTCACCATTTTCTAATTTAGGGGTTACTTGCTCGCCTACAGCGAATGTATTTAGTGCTTCAACGTGGAATCAATCCAATACAATTGACTTAAATCAATACAATGAATTTTCTATTGTTGCCGATTCTTGTTTCGGGTTGAATCTTTCTTCCGTAGCTTTCCATCATCGTACAAGTGCTTCTGGAGGAAGTCCTACTTGGATACTTCGTTCAAGTTTGGATAATTTCTCCACAAATATTGGCTCAGGTTTGTCTGGAAATAATGGTAATGTTGTATTAGATGATACCGTTTTATTATCGCCTGCATTTTCAAATATTCAACAAGTTACTTTCCGTTTTTATTTAACAAATATCGGAGCGGTAGGATCAACATGGCGAGTGGATAATGTAAGTTTATACGGTAATATAGTGGCAACGCTTCCACAACTTTATTATGCTGATATGGATGGTGATGGATTTGGTAATCCTTCCACTTCAATATTATCTTGTACAGCAGTAGGAAATTATGTTTCCAATAATACGGATTGTAATGATAATGATTCCTTAATTAATCCATTAACAGTTTGGTTCGTGGATCTTGATATGGATGGTTTTGGTAATCCTAACAGCTTTGTAACGTCTTGTCTTGCACCTCCTGGAACTGCTATAAACGGATTGGATTGCGACGATACAAATAACCAGTTGAATTTAGTGGACATGTACTATGTGGATGCTGACGGAGATGGTTTTGGTGATGATGCTACAGGAGTAGAGCAATGTGCTCAACCAGCAAATACCGTTACGATTGGTGGTGACTGTGATGATGCGGATTCAACTATTTATCCTGGTGCAACTGAATTATGTGACGGCTTCGATAATAACTGTAATGGTGTGAACGACGAAGGATTAATTTTCAATATTTATTTTGTGGATGCTGATAATGACAACTTTGGAACGGGTGTTGGAGAAAGTTTGTGTGAGGATCCAGGGGTAGGTTATGTATTAATGGGTGGAGATTGTGATGATAATAATGATGCGATCTTCCCAGGTGCAACTGAAATCCTTGACAATAGTATCGATGAAAATTGCGATGGGGTGGATAATTACTTGAGTTTAGTGGATTTGAATGCAGTGGATGTGTTGTTATTCCCAAATCCAAGTGCAGGTAGTTTCACACTTGAGCTTCCTATTTCGTTGGAAAATAATAAGTTACTTATTACTGACTTAAATGGAAAAATAGTAGTGGAGTATATCTTCAGCGGCTCAAGTATTTCAGTAGACGTTTCTTCTTTAATGAATGGATGTTACATCCTACAGATTGAAGCTCAAAATCGCATAATTACAGAGCGGTTTATTATTGCCAAATAGTATTAGTTTTATTGTTTAAAGGCGTAATTTAGTACTGTAATTAATTCTTTAGGTGACATGTTACGCCTTTTTATTTAATAATCTAGTATGAAAAAATTCGTTCTTTTTGTTTTGTGTTTGAATATTTTCCAGCTTGTTATAGCCCAAAATACGTGGCAACAAGAGGTGAATTATAAGATAAATGTGACTCTAAATGATGTAGACCATATCTTATCAGCTATTGAAAAGATTGAATACATCAACAATTCGCCCGATGAATTAACAAAGATCTATTTTCATCTTTGGCCAAATGCGTATCGCGATTCCAGATCTGCTCTCGCGAAACAATTATATGAATCTGGGAATAAAGAATTGTATTATGGTGAGCAAAAAAATAGAGGAGGGAT
>Ga0247836_1002337_pt1 | contig 27804 bp, 19 predicted proteins | sample LaCruzMarch2015__4_FD_187116 | JGI IMG/M metagenome (GOLD analysis project Ga0247836, IMG submission 187116) | Freshwater microbial communities from meromictic Lake La Cruz, Castile-La Mancha, Spain - LaCruzMarch2015_14m | ecosystem: Environmental > Aquatic > Freshwater > Lake | place: Spain... | reverse complement strand
GTGCACCTCCTGCATGCCGCGCGTGATTCCCACGAAGACGAGCCGACGCTCTTCTTCGAGCTGCTCAGGATGGTCGAGGCTGCGCTCGTGGGGCAGGATGCCGTCTTCCATGGCGACGAGGTAGACGACGGGAAATTCGAGTCCCTTGGCCGCATGGAATGTCATCAGGGCGACCCGTTCGCTGGTGGGATCCCAGACGTCTGTGTCGGCGACGAGGGCCGTCGTCTCCAGGAACGCGCCCAGGGGGTCGGTGTCGGCTCCGCCGTCCTCCGGCGGACGATCCGGGTAGCTCGTGTCGAGCTGCTGTGCGGCGGTGAGGAGTTCTTCGACGTTGGCGAGGCGGTCTTCGCCCTCCTCGTCGATGCCGTCGTCGGCGAGCCACTGGCGGTAGCCTGTGCGCTCGAGCACCGCTTCCAGCAGGGCCGCCACGCTCGTGTCGGCGGCCGCCACCGCAGCCAGGCCGGCATGGAGGCGGCCGAATTCGCCCAGCGCCTTCGCTGCCCGTTTCGTGAGCCCCGGGATGCCGGCGGCCCGGGCGGCGGCGTCGAGCCGGCTCAGGCGGTGGTCTTCGGCCCAGGCGCTGAGCAATTCGAGCGATTGACGACCGATACCCCGCGGCGGCACGTTCACCACCCTGACAAACGCCTCGTCATCACGCGGATTCTTCAGGAGCCGGAGCCAGGCCACGACGTCGCGGATCTCGCGGCGTTTGAAGAACTCGAGGCCGCGCACCAACTGGTAGGGCACGCCGCGGCTGCGCAGCGCCACTTCGAGCGATCGCGACAAGGCATTGGTGCGAAACAGAATGCAGAAGTGCCGTGGCGAACGGCCCGACACGACGCCATGGGAAATTTCATCGGCGATTCGATCGGCCTCGTCGTGGCTCGTGGAGTCGAGCACGATCCTGACCCGATCGCCCGCGGCCGCATCGGTGACGAGCTGCTTGGGCTTGCGGCGTGAGTTGTGGGCGATGAGGCGATCGGCGGTGCCGAGGATGTTCGCCGTACTGCGGTAGTTGTGCTCGAGCTTCACGACCCGCGCGGTCGGATAGTCACGTTCGAATTCGAGAATGTTGCGGATGCTCGCGCCGCGCCAGCCGTAGATCGCCTGGTCGGGATCACCAGTGACGGCGAGATTGGGATGGTCGATGGAGAGACCGCGAACGATGCAGTATTGGACGGCGTTGGTGTCTTGGTATTCATCGACCAAGATGTAGCGATGGCGGGCGTCGAGGAGGGCCCGCAGCTCGGGGTTGTCGGTGAGCAGGCGGGCCACGTGCACGAGCAGGTCGTCGAAGTCGACGGAGTTTGCCGCCAGGAGAAACTCCTGATACACGGGCCAGAGCTTGGCCGCGACCTCGTCGGCCGGCCGGCCCCAGCGGGGCTCGAACGTCGCGGGCGAGAGGAGGTCGTTCTTGGCCCGGCTGATCGTGGAGGCCAAGCGATCGATCGGCGTGTGGGTGAGCGAGAGCCCGAGCTTTCTGGCTGCCCGCTTGAGCACGGCCCCGGCGTCGTCAGGATCGAGGATCGAATAGTCGCTCGTGAGGCCGACGAGCGGGGCATGCTTGCGCAGCAGGCGGGCGGCGAAGCGATGGAAGGTGCCCATCTCTACGGCCTGCGGGCCGACGAGCTCCGACACGCGGCGCCGCATCTCGTCGGCTGCCTTGTTCGTGAACGAGAGGGCGACGATCTGCCGGGCCGGGATGCCCTGGGCGATCAGGTGCGCGATACGGTGGGTGACGACGCGGGTTTTGCCGCTGCCTGGTCCGGCCAGGACGAGCAGAGGGCCATCCACGTGGGTGGCGGCCTGCCGCTGGGAATCGTTGAGATGGTCGAGCGTGGGGAGCGGCAAGGCAGCGATGCTAGCACGCTAGCAGGAAATAGTAGTCGGATTTTGAACGTTTGGATTATATTCCCCAGCGCCGTCAACGAATCACGGACTCGAAACACCAGGGAGGGAACCCCCGCATGCCACGCGTTGCGTACAAGAATCTGACCCAGACGGACGAAATGGCCGAGAAGCTCGAGATGAGCACGGCGGAGATCGGCCTGTCGGTGCGAACGACGAACTGCCTCGAGGAGAAGGGCATCTTCACGGTGCATGACCTGCTCAATTGCACCCGCGCCGACCTGCTCTCGATTTCAAACTTTGGCGAAAAGACCCTCGAGGAGGTCTACCGCTCCTTGGAAAAGATCGGCTTCTTCCGGGCCTCGCGGCCGGCGGGTGAGATCACGATCGAATCGGCGGAAAATCGCCAGGAATCGCTCGCCTGAGTGGCCTGGCGGGCACCGGGCGGGCGGCGTGTGCATAATGCGGCGGAGGGCCGCTTTCGCGTGAAAGTCGGCCGTCGGAGCCCGCCTGCCCTCGGAGGATTCGTGCCGTGAGATTGCCGCGATTCTTCGGCAAGAAGCGCGGACACCGGCGCACCGGCTCACAGGCCTGGGGCTCGTTCGGTGAAGCGATCTTCTACGCGGCGCTCGTGGCGGCGGGCGTGTGTTTCGCGGGTCTCCTGTTGAGCGGTGCCGTCGGAATCGGGTCGGACGCCACGGCTCCGGCCTGGTCACGCTGGTGGCTGTGGGCGTTTACCCTGCTGATTCCCGGTGCGCTCCTGGCTTTCGGCCTGGCCGGTGTGGCACGCACGGTCAGAGCCTGGGGCAAATCGGAGGAGCGGCGGGCCGCAGCCGAGGGCATTTCCAACCTGCTCGAGAGCATGGGGCAGAGCCCGGGGGCGGATCGAGGTCACCCGGGTGTGCCGACCTGCGAGGATCTCGTCAATTCCCCGGGTACCATCCTGCGGTATCGTCTGCCGATCGAAAGCCCGGAGAGTTGGACGCTCGTCGGCATGGGGCTCTTTGCGGTGCTCTGGAATGCGGTGCTGGTGGTGCTCGCCGTCGGCGCCGGCATCGACTTGTTGAGCGGCCGCATCGAGTGGGTGCTCTTCGCCGTGCTGATGCCGTTCGCAGCGGTTGGAATCGGCGGCATCGTGCTCTTCGTCCGGCGGCTCGTGCTCACTACCGCCGTCGGCACCACGCAGATGGAAATCTGCGATCACCCGCTCTTCCCGGGCCGGAGCTACGACGTGCTGCTCGCGCAGAGTGGTTCGGGAGTCTTCCGGTCGATCGCGTTGACGCTGGAAGTCGAGGAGATGGCGTCGTTCCGCCAGGGCACCGACACCCGTACCGAACGGGTGATCGTGTGGCGGGAGACGGTCAAGGAGTGGACGAATCTCGAGATCACCCCGGGCGTGCGGTTCGAAACCCATGTGACGGTCACGATCCCGGCCGGCGCCATGCACTCGTTTGCATCCGCACACAATGCCGTCCGCTGGCGGATCGTCGTGCGTGGCCAGCCGGAGCGCTGGCCGGGATTCGTGCGCGTGTTTCCCCTGATCGTCTACCCGGCGACGCTCACGCGATCGACGGCGGCTGGCGGCCTGACCCTCGTCGACAAGGTGCATCGATGAACGGGAGCGACGAAAGCAACGGTGCCGCGCGGCCGGCCGCACCTCGGATCAGCATGCAGTTCGACCATCCGCTGCGGCAGTATCCCGTCGCTGCCGACCTCGTCGTGCTCTATGAGGTCGAAGGAGTCGCCCCCGGCTCCGTCCGAGCAGTGGAACGGAGCGTGCTCTGGTATACGGAGGGCAAGGGGGAAGAGGATCTCGGCGTGCATCATTTCGAGCGGCTCGACGACGCGACGCATGTCGCGGAGGCCTTGCCGACCGGCACGATCGCCGTGCGGCTACCGGCGAGCCCGCTTTCGTACGAGGGCGTCGTCGTCAAGATCCGGTGGTGCGTACGGATCCGGCTCTTCTTTGCCACTGGGCGAGACTTCGTGTCTGAGCACGTGTTCGACGTCGGCGACATCGCGCCGGCCCTGGGCATGGTGGAACGGCTGCAATGAGCGAAGCGGCACCGGATATCATGGCGGGCAATCCATTTTCCACACGCTCGATCCGCCCGGGTCGAATTCCGCCGCTCGATGGCTCCGGCAGCCCCCTGTGTGTGGCCGAGATGCTCGTCGGCCTCGAGAGGTGTGGCGGCTCGGCCGCGCTCGTGGGACCGCACGGGAGCGGCAAGACGACCCTGCTGTGGCATCTCGCCGACGCCCTCGAGGCACGCGGATGTCGCGTCGAGCGGGTGCGGCTGCACGGTGGACGAGGCGCTATGTCGCTTATTCGGGCCCTGATCCGTGCCGCCCGCGGGAGCGTCGTGTGCATCGACAGCTGGGAGCGGCTCGGTTGGCCGGGGGCTCTCGCCGCGCGGTGGTTCGCCGCTCTCGGCGGCCTCCGGCTGCTCGTGACGGCTCATCGTCCCGGGCTCCTGCCCACGCTCTGGATGTGCCGCACGTCGACCGCACTCTTGACGGCGATCGTGGAGAGGCTTCCCCAGGCGGGAGGTTTGTCGTCATCCGAGCGTGACGTGCAGGTGGCGGATGCCTTTCGCCGGTCTGCCGGCGACATCCGCGAGGCGTTGTTCACCCTCTATGACCGCTTCGAAGACCGGGCCCGGGATCGTCGTCTGGCGGGGCCGTCGAGGTCGTGAGCGGGCGGTCGTAGCGATGGTGGCGGCCCTGCCGGTCGTGACGGCATCGCCCCATGAATTCATGAAGTGCGCGTCGGTTTTTTTCAAGCGTGCACCCCGAAGCGGAACCTAGGCTTGGGTAACGGTGAAAAAGCCTGTGCACCCGGGGTTTCCGGGATGCTCCGGCCGGATCCGTTCGAAGGAGTCCGCCATGAAGACGCGACGTTGGATGATCGTGCTGCAGCTCGCAGTCGCTGCTGCATCCATCCTGCCGCAATCGGTCGAGGCCCAGTGTTGTCTCGACGGCCTGTTCGCCGGCTGTAGCTCGTGCTTTCGCAAAGCGCCGCCCGCCTATGCCGTGGCGCCGGTGATGGCGCCGGTCGCCGCACCCATGCCCGCTCCGCCACCGCCCGTCGTGGTGCCGGTGCAGCAGGTGAGCTACGTGCCTGAGACGACCTACCGCACACAGTATCAGTGCGTGCCCGTGACGTCGTACAAACCGTCGTGCGAGGTCGATCCTTGCACGGGCTGTTCGCGGGAGTGCATGGAGCAGGTGACCAACTATGTGCAGCAGGCCGTCAACGTGCCGGTGACACAGTATCGCGCCGTCTATTCGACGAAGTACGTGCAGATGCAGCCGGGCGCCCAGGGCTACGGCGCTCCCGCAGCCGCCATGCCCGCCTACCAAGGCATGCCGGCCGCGCCGGCCGCGTCGCAGTTTGCAGCGCCGATCCAGACGACGCCCCAGGCCTGGGGGTCGGCCGGCGCCGACATTCCCCAGCAGATCATCCAAGGACAGTCGAGCATCGCAGCTCCCACGCTGCCCCAGGGCTTCGTGCCCCAGGGTGGTATGCCGCAGCCAGGGATGCCGCAGCCAGGGATGCCGCAGCCAGGGATGCCGCAGTCGACCTTTCAGCCGCAGATCGTGCCGCAAAACGGAACCTACGCGGCGCCGCTTCAGGCTCCGGCTCCGCTGCAGCCGACCGTGCCGCCGGCCTTCCAGCCGACGCCGTCGCTGAAGCCGATTCCCGACATGCGGTCGCCGGTCGGCCAGACGAACGGATCGCAGCCGGCGATCTCAGCACCCCAGACCTACGCCGTACCTCCGACACCGAACACCTCGGCACCCATGCCGGCGGTGCCAGCCCAGCCTTCCGTCCAGCCGCCGAGCCTTGTGCCCGGCAGCGGCACGACGTCTGGCGCGATTCCCGGCGGTGCGCCTGCGACCGGTCCGGTCGGCATGCCGGTGGTGCCGGGCACTGGCCCCGGCGCCGCCACCGGAGCCTTCCCCCGGCTCCTCGAGCCGACGAGCCACACGACCTCGTGGCAGAGCCCCGTCATCCGCCCCACGGCTTACCCGACCGCCGCCCTCCCGGGCCGTCTGCAGTAACGGGACTCGGATCACGCGTCTCGTACTTCGAGGGTTCACTCGCCCCAATCCGGCTTCGGGCTCCCCATATCCTGTCGCCGGACGTTCGCCTCCGCCCTCCAGGCAATCCTGTTCGGCACGGCGACTGCCGTCCCGTGGGGCACGCGTTCCGCTTGCTGCTGTAGGACAGGCTTCAGCCTGTCATGCCGGAACTCGCCCAATCCGGCTCGGGGCTGCCCACGCTCCATCGCCGGACGTTCGCTGCGGGCCTCCAGCCCTCCGCTCACTCGACTCCGACTTCGCTGCGCCATCCATGGCTACGCTCGTCTGCATACGCCGGCTCACGGAACATGGGCAGCCCCTCGCCTCCCCGTCTGGAAGCCCGAGGCGTGAGCCGAAGGGAATACGCCTCGTGTTTCGCCACCGGGGCATCCTCTCGGCTTACGCCTCGGGCTTTCGTTGAGGAGGGCCGAGGCGAACGTCAGGCGAGATGGTACGGGTAGTCACGAGCTGGCACGGACGAGTCCGGGAATGGCCGAAGTCAGCGTCCACCCCGTACGATGGTGCCCGTGACAAACGCCGACATTGCCGCCGTCTTCGAGCACGTCGCCGACCTGCTCGAGTTTCAGGGTGAGAACGTCTTCCGGGTGCGGGCCTACCGGGCCGCCGCCCGCACGATCGGCGGTCTTGTCGAATCGCTCGCGAGTGTGCGGGCGGATCCTGCGCGTGCGCTCACCGACCTCGAGGGGATCGGCACCGACCTCGCCGGCAAGATTGGGGAACTGCTCGACCACGGACGGCTCGCCCTTGTCGACGAACTCCACGCTCAGGTCCCGGCTGTCGCGTTCGAATTGATGCGGGTGCCCGGCCTGGGGCCGAAGAAGGCGAAATCCCTGATCAGCGAACTGTCGCTGACCTCGCTCGACGATCTCGAGCAGGCCTGCCGCGAGGGCCGTGTCGCCGGGCTGAAGGGGTTTGGCGACAAGACCCAGGCTGCGATTCTCGACAACATCGCCTTCGCCAAGAACCCCGAGCACAAGCGGCTCCTGTGGAGCGAAGCCGACGCCATCATGCACGGGCTGCTCGCCTGGATGGGCGAGTGTCCGGCGGTTCGGCAGATCGCGGGCGCGGGCAGTTGGCGACGCGGGCGGGAAACGATCGGCGATCTCGACCTCGTCGTCGATTCGGCTGACCCCGCCGACGTGATGGACCATCTGGCTGCCTGGCAGGAGACGTCGGCGGTGCTCCTGCGTGGAGACACCAAGACGAGCATCCGCGGGCCGCGCGACGTGCAGGTCGACCTCAGGGTGGTCGACCAGACGTCATTCGGCGCGGCCTTGCAGTATTTCACCGGCTCGAAGGAACACAACGTGAAGCTCCGCTCACGGGCGCGCGAGCAGGGGCTGTCGATCAACGAATACGGCGTGTTTCCGCTCGCGGATGCAGCTGCGACCCCGGCGACGAAATCGAAGAGCCGCGGCGGCGCCACCGAAGAGGAGGTCTACGAGGCTGTCGGCCTGCCCTGGATTCCGCCGGAGCTCCGCGAAGGAGGCGACGAGATCCGGCTGGCGGAGCAGGACGCACTACCCACGCTGGTGGAGCTCGGCGACATCCGCGGCGACCTGCACATGCACACGACGGCCACCGACGGCGAAGACACACTCGCCGAAATGGTGCGAGCCGCGATCGCACGAGGGCTCGCCTATATCGCCATCACCGATCATGGCCAACGTGTGACGATGGCCCGCGGGCTGGATCGCAAGCGGCTGCTCGAGCAGTGGTCCGAGATCGACCGGCTCAACGACTCGCTCGCCGCTGATGGCCCGCCTCCGATCGTGGTGCTCAAGGGAATCGAAGTCGATATGCTCGAAAAAGGTGGGCTCGACCTGCCCGACGACGTGCTGGCCCGGGCCGATTGGGTGGTCGCGAGCCTCCATTACGGCCAGAGCCAGTCCCGTGATCGGATCACCGCCCGGATCGTCGAGGCGATCGAGAATCCCCACGTCACGGTCATCGGCCATCCGACCGGCCGGCTCATCAATCGCCGGCCCGCCTACGACGTCGACATCGAGGCGGTCATCGACGCCGCGGCGAGGACTGGCACGTTCCTCGAAATCAACGCCAATCCCTGGCGGCTCGACCTCGACGACCATCATGCCGCCGCCGCGAAGCGGGCAGGCGTGAAGCTCATGATCTCGACCGATGCCCACTCCACCCGTGGTCTCGACGTGATGCGCTGCGGCGTGCTGCAAGCCCGCCGCGCCGGCCTCGAAGCCAAGGACATCGCCAACACCCGCACGCTCGCACAGCTCAAGAAGCTGATGAAGAAGTAGCGTTGGAGGAGGACAGGCTTCAGCCTGTCGCGCCTGGGTTCAATGCTCGCCGGCTTCGGGCTCCCCATATCCCGTCGCCGGACGTTCACTGCGCCCATCCATGGGCTCCGTTCACTCGGACCTGCCTGCGCTCCGGCATCCTGCCTGCGCTGGTCAGCTACGCCGGCTCCCGGGACACGGGGAGCCCAAAGCCTCCTCAACTGGAAAGACGTAGGCGAGGGGTTACCCCTGCCGTTGAGCCGGCGTATTTGACCAGCGGAGCCATCTCCACGCGAACACCCGGCATCGTGCCGCTGTTCACTTTGCCGACCTCCGTCGGCTGGTAATCACCCGGGCCTCCGGCCCTGACGTTCGCGTGGGGAGCCGAGCTTTGCTCGGCGACCGTAAGCCGTCGCCGACGCCGGGACGGCGGCGACGGCGCGATACTCGCCAGGCGCAGCGCAGGCAAATCCGAGTGAGCCGGAGCCTGGAGGGCGGAGGCGAACGTCCGGCGAGACGGTACGGGGTAACCCCGAGCCGGATTGGGCTTGTTCAGGCAGCGACAGGCTGAAGCCTGTCCTCCAAGAAGCCTTACGGTGCCTTCACGCAGCGGAAGCCGATGTGGTTGGTGGCGCTCGAGATCTCGCCCTTGCCACGCGAGCCCACGATGTAGCGGGCACAGTACGATTCTGAGCACAGGTAGCTGCCTCCGCGCTGCACGCGCTTCGCCTGGCCCGGCTCCTGTGGGTCGAAGCTGGAGTCGGGGCCGCGAGGGTTGTCGGCCACTGCTGCCGTTGCGAGCGCCTTGGGATAGGTGTCGGGCCGGTACCAGTCGGCGCACCATTCCCACACGTTGCCGGACATGTCGTGGAGGCCGTAGGCGTTGGGTGGAAAACTTGCCACCGGCGCGAGGCCTGGAAACCCGTCGGCCGCGGTATTTTCTGCGGGAAAGCGGCCCTGCCAGGTGTTGGCCATCAAGCGGCCCCCGGGCCGAAACTCGTTGCCCCACGGATAGAGGTCGCCCGCGAGGCCACCCCGCGCAGCGAATTCCCACTCGGCCTCGGTTGGCAGTCGCTTGCCTGCCCAGCGCGCGTAGGCCTCGGCATCTTCGTAGGCCACGTGCACGACAGGCTCCTGTGCGTGGCCGTCGATGGAGCTGCCGGGGCCGAGCGGGTGCCGCCAGTCGGCTCCCTTCACGTACGCCCACCACCGCAGGTGATTGTCGAGCGGGATGGCCTCGGCGGGGGGCGTGAAGACGACTGAACCGGCGACGAGGTTTTCCGGAGGCGCGTCCGGAAAGTCTTCAGCCTTCGGCACACGCTCTGCGACCGTGACATACCCCGTGGCGGCGACGAAGTCGGCAAACTGGGCGTTGTTCACCTCGGTCGTATCCATCCAGAAGGCATCGACGTGCACGCGATGCACCGGCCGGGCGTCGGCCATCGGATCAGGGCCGCCGTGCGGGATCGCGCGTGGGTCGAGGCACCCCATCGAGAACTCGCCGCCCGGAATCCAGGCCATGCCCTCGGGGCCGCTGCCAGCCAGTGCTCCGGGGCCTGCATGCGTGGCGGTAAACGGCCCACTCCGCTGCGTCGGCTGCGGCTGATCGCTCGCAACACGGGCCAGCCACCACACACAGGCGGCCAGGCCGACACCGACCGCCACCTGGCCAGCGAATCCCCCGAGGAGTCGATGTCGCGCGGGCGGATGGGAGTGTGGTGGCATGGGCGGTCAGGCTGATACGCGTCGCAGTGTCTGTTCGAACCGGCGGCGGAGGGCTCGGCGCCGATCGGCATCCCACCACTTTGTGAACGCCTTGCGAGCCTGGTCAGCCTGGTGCTCTTCCAGTGCGCAGAGTCGCTCGAGCACGTGGCGATTCGCGGCAGACGATGGCTCGTGGGCGAGCTTCCGCAGCCGATCCGCCGCCGCGGCGTGGTCGGTGAAGTTTCCCAGCGTGTCCTGGAGCCGCTCCAGGGCGTCGTAACACCGTGCCCGCATCCGCGGTGAGAACATCGACGAGAAAATCTCCATCGCATACCGGAGTTGCTTGCCCTCGATTCGCAAGGCATGTATTTCATCCGCCGAGCGGAGCTTCCGATCGGCTGCCGTGAAGAACCGACGCATCATGGGCCGAAAACGGTCCCGCGCGTACGTGCGAAATGTCGGCTGTGAACGGCCGGTGGCGACGCCGGCCAGCAGCCGTTCGACCCGGTCGAGCCAGGTGTCGACGAGCCGCTCGTAGGCAAGGCGGATCGGCTGGCCCGATACTGCTCGCTGCTTCGAGAGCATCGCCACGAGCCGGCGGCGGGCTTGGCCGCCTCCGGAATCCTCCGACTCTCCCGTCAGGCGTTCTGTGAGCACGTCGAGGTCCCGGGCCTCCCCAGCGGCCCGTCGGATGCGGCGGAGCTGCTTCGTGAACCACTCGGCCCGTTTGGTCGGGAGCAGGTCTCGGAAGGCATCGATCGCCGCGAGAGCCCTCCGCGTGGCGACTCTGAGCCGATGGACGCCTTCGACGTCACGCGCGCCGCCGCCTCCAGCCACGGTCAGTTCGCGCCACACCGTGTCGAGCCGTTTGCGGAGCGTTCGGGCCGCAACGAGCCCTGCGGGGCGCTGGCCATCTTCGACCACGATCCACGCACTCGAAAGCTTCATGGGGGACGCCTGTGACCCTGATCCTGCCAGATCACGGTACTCTAGCCGTCGTCACCGACCAATTTCCAGCGTTGCCCGGTTTCACCGACCGCAGTGGGGGCTACGGTGTTCGTGCTCCGATCCGTTCGTCTACGGCAGGGGCGGCAACCGCCGGTTCGGGTTTGATCACGGTGACCACGGAGGCAAAGACGGTGCCTTCTCCGACACAGCCCTCGCCGCGCCAGACACGGCCCGTGAGCGACACGATGTCGCCCGGAGCGACGAGATCGAGTTGGCCGGCATCGACTCGCACCGTGGTATCGGCTGCGAGAGGGATCGACAGCCGGCGGATCTTTCCGGCGGCGACCTGCACCTGAAGAGTGCCATCGTGGAGTCGCGTCACGGTGCCCACGATGGTTTCGTCGCGTCCGGGTTCGATAGGCCCGGGCCTGAAGCCGGATGGTGGCGTGATCACTTCGAGTATCGTGAGCGGCTCGGTGGCCGTGCCACGCCGGTCCACTCTGGCCTGAAACCGCACGGTCAGCCCAGGCCGCACAGCCGTCACAGGCAGCGAACCACCGACGGTGAGTTTCGAGACACCGGCCGGATGCAGAGCCGCCACGTAGTTCGGGTCATCGTCCGCCGGCTCATCCGCCGTCGAGAAGGCGATCATGCCGCCACGAATCGTCCCAGTTGCACCGACGACGATGCCGCGAAACTCTTCCTCGGGCAGCGAATCGATCGCCACCTTGTTCATTTCCACTGGCACCGTGATGGCTTTGTTCGTGCCGCGACAGGCGCCCAGGTTCCAGAGGCGTTCGTAGGCCTGCTGCAGCGCCGCCGACTTGTAGAAAGTTCCCCAGCGGAGTGTGCCGTCGGGGGCAACCGGGGGCAGATGCTCCTGGCTATCGGCGTAGGGGTTATAGGCGTTGACTTGGGCGTTGGCCCGCGTGGCGCAGGCGAGCCACACCGCACAACACGCCGCGCCGATGCCGACGAGACCGCACGAACCCAACCGCGCACATGCCATGGCTAACTCCATCCGGGGCTGCCGCCAGACGGCCCCCCTTCGACGGTAGTTCGGCAGGTTGGCCCCTGCCAGTCCAGACAGACCGCTCAGGTCGTTTCGTTCGGACCCGGAGCAGCGCCCAGGGTCGCCACGTCGGGGCGCTCGGAGGCGAGCCCGAGTTCGTCTCCAGGCTGCTGGGCCTCGAGCAGCGGGAATTGCCGCGTGAGCACCGTCTCCCGGTCGAGCCGGAGCGACTCCAGGGCCTCCGGGCGAACCCGCACCTCCGACGACTGGAACGTGTTGAACCCCGTTCCGGCCGGGATGAGATGTCCGAGAATGACGTTCTCCTTGAGGCCCACGAGGTTGTCCACCTTGCCGGCGAGGGCCGCCTCGGTGAGCACCTTGGTGGTCTCCTGAAAGCTCGCCGCCGAGATGAAGCTCGAACTCTGGACGCTCGCCTTTGTGATCCCGAGGAGTTGCGTGCTGGCCGTGGCCGGCTTGGGCTTCGAGCCCTTCGCGGGCGTGCCGCCGAGCGCTTCGATCTGGGTGTTGGCCTGCTGGAGCACGTCCTTCGGAACGACACTACCGACGGCGAACTCACTGTCGCCCTTGTCGGTGATCCGCAGCCCGTGGGCGATGCGATCGTTGGCCTGACGGAACTCGAACTTGTCCATCACGCTTCCGGGCAGCAGGGTCGTGTCGCCGACCGTCTCGATCTTCACCTTGCGCAACATCTGCGACACGATGATTTCGATGTGCTTGTCGTCGATCTCGACTCGCTGGCTGCGATACACGTTTTGAATCTCGCGAACGAGGTACCGCTGCACCTCCTCTTCGCCGGAGATGCGGAGGATGTCGTGCGGCACGAGAGGCCCGTCGACGAGCGACTCGCCCGCCTTGACGAAGTCGCCGGCGTGCACGCGCATGTGCTTGCCGTGCGTCACGAGATGCTCCTTCTCGATGCCGCTCTCGTTCTTCACGATGATCGTCCGCTTGCCGCGGCGCTTCTCACCGAGGAGTTCCACCTTGCCGTCGATCTCGGCCATGATGGCCGGATCCTTCGGCTTGCGGGCCTCGAAAATCTCGGTGACCCGCGGAAGGCCGCCCGTGATGTCTTGTGTGCCCGACGCCTCACGCGGCGTCTTGGCGAGCACATGACCCGCCTTCACAGCCTCCCCTTCGACCACCTCGATATAGGCCTTCTCAGGCAGATAATAGAAGTCGAGGATCTTGCCGTCGGCGTCTTCGAGCACCACCTGCGGGTGATACACGCCCTTGTGCTCCATGATCATGCGGCGGATGTGACCGCTCGGGTCTTTCTCCACACGCAGAGTTTCATTCTCGACCACGTCTTCGTAGCGGACTTTGCCCGCCACTTCGGAGAGAATCGGAATCGAGTGGGGATCCCATTGCACGAGCACCGTGCCGGCCTTCACTTCTTCGTCGTCCTTCACCTTGAGAATGGCGCCGGCGGGAATCTCGAACTTCTCCAGTTCGCGGCCCTTCGGGTCGACGATCGCGATTTCACCGTTGCGGGCGAGCACGATTTCCTCCCCCTGCTCGTTCTGCACGGTGCGGAGGCGGGTGAACTTCACGGTGCCGCCCCGCTTCGCCCGGCTCTCGCTTTCCTCGATGGCCCGCTGGCCGACGCCGCCAATGTGGAAGGTGCGCATCGTCAGCTGGGTTCCCGGCTCGCCGATACTCTGGGCGGCGATGATGCCGACGGCCATGCCTTCTTCGACGAGCGATCCGGTCGAGAGATCCATGCCGTAGCACAGCCGGCAGACGCCGAGCGGTGCTTCGCAGGTGAGCGGGCTGCGCACCTGGATCTTTTCGAGCCCGAGCTCCTCGATCTGGCGGGCCACCTTCGGCGTGATCAGCTCGTCTTCATGTACGACCACCTCCTCGGTGATCGGATTGACGATGTTGGCCCGGCTGACGCGGCCGCGGATGCTGTCGGCGAGGCTCACCTCCACCTTTTCACCGCGATAGATGACCGTCTTGGTGATGCCCTGCGTCGTGCCGCAGTCGTGCATCGTCACGACCACGTTCTGCGCCACGTCGGCGAGCTTGCGGGTGAGATAGCCCGAGTCGGCAGTCTTGAGGGCCGTGTCGGCCAAGCCCTTGCGGGCACCGTGTGTCGAGCTGAAATACTCAAGCACCGTGAGGCCTTCACGGAAGTTCGCCTTGATCGGCGTTTCGATGATCTTGCCCGACGGCTTCGCCATCAGGCCACGCATGCCGGCCAGCTGCCGGATCTGCTCCACGCCGCCGCGGGCGCCGGAGTGGGCCATCAGGAAGATCGGATTCACGTAGCCGGCCCGGCGCACGTCGCGGGCGTCGGTGTCCTGCTCGAGCTCCGACATCATGTCTTTCGTGATCTGCTCACGGGCGTGCGTCCAGGTGTCGAGCACCTGGTTGTATCGTTCGCCGTCGGTGATCACGCCGCGTTGATAGAGCTTCATGATCTTCATGACGCCCTTCTCGGCCTCGCCGATGACCTTCGTCTTGTTGGCGGGCGTGATCAGGTCGTCGGTGGCGAACGAGAGGCCGCTCTTGGTGCTCCACTTGAAACCCGTGCGATTCATGTCGTCGAGCAGGTCGATCGTCTTGCGCCTGCCGAGGGCCTGGTAGCAGTCGGAGATCACGCGGGCCAGTTCGCTCGACCGCATGGGGATGTTGTAGAAGAGCATCCCTTCGGGCAGCACCGAATTGAAGAGCACGCGGCCTGCGGTCGTCTCGATGATCGCGCCGGGCTTGCCGAGCGTCTCGTTGTCGATCTTCAGCCGGCGCTTGGCCGGCAGCTTGACGCGGATCTTTGCGTGGGTGTCGACCTTGCCGAGCGAGTGGGCAAATTCCACCTCCTCGACATTCTTGAACACCATGCCCTCGCCCTTGCGGCCTGGCAGCGCCATCGTCAGGTAGTAGCAGCCCATCACCACGTCCTGCGAGGGCGAGATGATCGGAGCGCCGTTGGCAGGGCTGAAGATGTTGTTCGTGGCCAGCATCAACGTGTGAGCCTCGACCTGGGCTTCGATCGAGAGCGGCAGGTGCACCGCCATCTGATCGCCGTCGAAGTCGGCGTTGAAGCCCTTGCACACGAGGGGGTGCAGTTTGATGGCGTTGCCTTCGACGAGAATCGGCTCGAAGGCCTGGATGCCCATGCGGTGGAGCGTGGGGGCACGGTTCAGAAGCACGGGATGATTGCGGATCACCTCTTCGAGGATATCCCACACCTCGGCGTCCTTCCGCTCGAGCATCTTCTTGGCGCTCTTGATCGTGTCGGCGTGGCCGAGTTCCTTGAGCCGCCGGATGATGAACGGCTGGTAGAGCTCCAGGGCGATCTTCTTCGGCAGGCCGCACTGGTGGAGGCGAAGCGTGGGGCCGACCACGATCACGGAGCGGGCCGAGTAGTCCACCCGCTTGCCGAGCAGGTTTTCGCGGAAGCGGCCCTGCTTGCCCTTGATCATGTCGGTCAGGCTCTTGAGCGGCCGATTGCTCGACGCCAAGACGGGCCGCTTGCAGCGATTGTTGTCGAACAGCGCGTCGACCGACTGCTGCAGCATCCGCTTCTCGTTGCGAATGATCACCTCGGGTGCGTTGAGGTCGACGAGTTTCTTGAGCCGGTTGTTGCGGTTGATGATCCGGCGGTAGAGATCATTCAAATCGCTCGTGGCGAAGTTGCCGCTGTCGAGCATCACGAGCGGGCGGAGATCGGGCGGGATCACCGGGATCACGTCGAGCACCATCCACTCCGGCTTGTTCTCGCTGTCGCGGATGCTCTCCACGATCTTGAGCCGGTTGACGAGATCTTTTTTCTTCTGCTTGGATCCCGTCGTGTGCAACTCCTCGCGGAGGTCCTTCGAAAGGTTCACGAGATCGAGGCCGAGGAGGAGCTTGCGCACCGCCTCCGCGCCCATCTCCGCGTCGAACGCGCCGTCGCCGTACGTGGCCCGCGCTTCACGGAACTCTTCCTCCGTCAGCAGTTGCTGCTTCTTGAGGGGCGTGTCTTTCGGGTCGAGGACGACGTAGTCCTGAAAATAGATCACCTTCTCCAGGCTCGACGTCTTCATGTCGAGCAGGGCGCCGAGCCGGCTCGGCATCGCCTTGAAGAACCAGATGTGCACGACCGGCGCGGCCAGCTCGATGTGGCCCATGCGCTTGCGGCGGACACGCGAATGCGTGACCTTCACGCCACAGCGGTCGCAGATCATCCCCTTGTACTTCATGCCGCGGTATTTGCCGCAGGAGCACTCCCAGTCTTTCTCCGGTCCGAAGATCTTCTCGCACATCAGGCCGTCCTTTTCGGGACGGTACGTACGGTAGTTGATCGTCTCGGGCTTCTTCACCTCGCCAAACGACCAACTGCGGATGTCGTGCGGCCGCGCGAGGCTGATCTTGACGGCCGAATAGTCGTTGACGCGATCGTAGGTGGATTCGCCGATGCTCACGCGTGGGTCTCCTGTAAGTCAGTCAGTGCCGTTATGCGATCGTTAAACCGGGTAGCTCGGGGTCGGCGGACGCTCGAGGAGCATTGGTCCGCCGCGGCCCACGCGACGAGACTTCTGCCGCCCCGAGCGGGGCCCCGCCAGTCATCGAATTCAAATACGCCTTTTTTCGAGCGACATGTTGAGAGCCAGGCCGCGGATTTCGTTGGTGAGCACGTCGAAGCTGGCCGGGGTGCCGGCCTCGAGCGTGTTCTCCCCCTTCACCATGCTCTCGTAGATCTTGGTGCGGCCCTCCACGTCGTCGCTCTTCACCGTGAGCAACTCCTGGAGGATGTACGCCGCACCGTAGGCCTCGAGCGCCCACACTTCCATCTCGCCAAATCGCTGGCCGCCGAAGCGGGCCTTGCCGCCGAGCGGTTGCTGCGTGATGAGGGAGTAGGGGCCGGTCGACCGTGCATGCACCTTGTCGTCGACGAGGTGATGGAGCTTCAGCATGTAGATGTAGCCGACGGTCGTCTCCTGCTCGAGCGGCTCTCCCGTGCGGCCGTCGAAGAGCTGCGCCTTGCCGTGCTTTGGCAGCCCGGCATCGGCGAGCACCTTGTTGATGTCGTCCTCACTGGCACCGTCGAACACCGGCGTGATCGCCTGGAAGCCGAGGATCTTGCCGGCCCAGCCGAGATGCGTCTCCAGGATCTGGCCCACGTTCATGCGGCTCGGCACGCCGAGCGGATTGAGGAGAATCTGCACCGGGGTGCCGTCGGCCAAGAAGGGCATGTCTTCCTTGGGCAGGATCTTGGCGATCACACCCTTGTTGCCGTGGCGGCCGGCCATCTTGTCACCGACGGAGATCACGCGCTTGGCGGCGACGTAGACCTTCACCATCTGCAAGACGCCGGGCCGGAGCTCGTCGCCCCGCTTCATGCTGTTGAGCCGCCGTTCCCGCCCGTCGATCGCGTCTTCGACGGTCGGCCAGAGCGTCTTGAAGAGTTTCTCGACGGCGGTCTTCCGCTCGGGTGAGCGAATGTCGAGATCGTCGAGCTTGAACGCCGCGGCCCGCTCGGCAACGACCTTGTGATCCTGATTGCGGACGAGCGGGCTGCCGTCGGCGGCATTGAGCGGCTTTTGAAGCACGCCTTCGATCTCCTTCACGAACGCGCCAAACACCTCCGCGATCCGCAGGTTGCCCTCGCTCTCAGCCTCCTTGAGCTGCTTCTGGAACTCGCGACGCTCCTCCTCGGAGAGGCTCATCTGCCGCGAGAACTTCTCGGTGGCGATCACGATGCCCTCGACACCCGACGGCACCTCCAGCGAGTCGTTCTTCACGTCTTCGCCGGCGCGGCCGAAGATGGCATGCAGCAGCTTTTCCTCCGGCGTGAGCTCCGTCTTGCTCTTCGGCGACACCTTGCCGACGAGGATATCGCCCGGCCGCACGTAGGTGCCGATCTTCACGATGCCCGTTTCGTCGAGGTTGTGCAGGGCCCGCTCGCCCACGTTCGGGATGTCGCGGGTGAATTCCTCGCGACCCAGCTTCGTGTCGCGAATCTCGATGTCGTATTCCTCGATGTGGATCGAGGTGTAGACGTCGTCCTCCACCAGCTCTTCACTGATGATGATCGCGTCTTCGAAGTTGAAGCCGTCCCAGGCCATGAAGCCCACGAGCACGTTGCGGCCGAGGGCCAACTCGCCCTTGTAGGTGGCGGCGCCGTCGGCGAGCACTTCACCCTTCTCCACCTTCTGGCCGAGCTGGACGACCGGCTTTTGGTTTTGGCAGGTGCGCTCGTTGAGCCCGACGTACTTTCGCAGCTTGTAGACGTCGGTGGCGCCGGTGCCCGAGGAGACCTCGATCCGCTCGGCATCGACGTAGCTCACGGCGCCCTTCTTCGCGGTCCGCACGATGAGCCCGGAGTTCACCGCCACGTCGCGCTCCATGCCCGTGGCTACGATCGGCGGCTCGGTGACGAGCAGTGGCACGGCCTGCCGCTGCATGTTGGAGCCCATGAGCGCGCGATTGGCGTCGTCGTGCTCGAGGAACGGAATCAGGCCCGCCGACACACCCACCATCTGGCTCGGCGCCACGTCGATGTATTCGATGTTCTCGGCGGGCACGAGCACGAAGTCACCGCGATAGCGGGCGATGATCGTCTCGCCCTGGAGGCGGCCGTCGACCACGGTGGCGTCGGCCGGAGCGAGGTGAGCCTCGTGCTCTTCGTCGGCGCGGAGCCACACGACGTCGTCGGTGAGCTTCCCCTTCACGACCTTGCGGTAGGGGGTGACGAGGAAGCCGTAAGAATCGACTCCCGAATAGATCGCGAGACTCGAGATCAGGCCGATGTTGGTGCCTTCCGGCGTCTCGATCGGACAGATCCGGCCGTAGTGCGAGATGTGGACGTCGCGCACCTCGAAGCCCGCACGCTTGCGATTGAGGCCGCCCGGGCCGAGCGCCGAGAGCCGGCGCTCGTGCGTGAGCATCGAGAGCGGGTTGGTTTGATCGACCACCTGCGACAGTTCGCCGCGGCCGAAGAAATACTCGATCGCCGCCGAGATGCTCTTGGGATTGATGAGCGACCGCGGCGACATCTCCGTGACATCCTTCAAGCCCATCCGCTCCTGCACGGTGCGGCGCAACTTGAGGAAGCCCTTCCGCAGTTCGTCGCTGGCGAGCTCGTCGATCGTGCGGAGACGGCGGTTGCCGAGGTGGTCGATGTCGTCCACCTCCACCTCGCCCTCGCCCTCGCTGAGCTGCAACATGTAGTTGATGGCCGCGATCAGGTCGTCGGGGCGGAGCGTCATTTCCGTCTCCGGCACCGACAGACCCAGCTTGCGGTTGATGCGAAACCGCCCCACGCGGCCGAGCCGGTAGCGGTTGGTGTCTTTGAATTTCTCGTCGAACAGGGCCCGTGCCTTGTCGAGCGCCGGCGGGTTGCCCGGGCGGAGCCGCTGGTAGATGCGGATCAGGGCGTCTTCATGACTCGGGGCCACGCCCGTGCGACGCTTCGACTCGTCGGCATCCTCACGGAGGCTGTTGACGATCAAGGGCACCTTCTGCTCCAGCATCACCTCGATCGCCTTGAGCCCCGAGGTGCAGATCAGCTCTGCCTGATCGTGGGTGATCTTGCAGCCCGCATCGACGATGATCTCGCCGGCCCGCTCGCTGCCCTTCGGGTACACGACGTCGTCGACCGCGATCTTGCCCTCGATTTTGGCGACGTAGCGGCCGCCCTCGGTCTTCAGCTTGTCGGTCTTGTAGAAGAGCTTGAGGATCTCGGAGTCGCGGGAATACTTCGGGTCCATCGCCCGCAGCAGCGTCAGCGCCGAGAATTTTCCGCTCTGGTCGATGCGTACCTGCAGCGTGTCTTTTTTCGACACGTTGAGCTCGATCCAGCTGCCGCGCTCGGGGATCACGCGGCAGTTGTAAGTCTTGCGTTCGCTCGACTCGGTGTCGGTCACGAAGTCGATGCCGGGCGACCGATGCAACTGGCTCACCACGACCCGCTCAGCGCCGTTGATGATGAACTCGCCGCCCCCGAGCATGATCGGGATGTCGCCGAGATACACCTCCTCCTCGATGGGCTGCTCACGGGTGAGCCGCAGCCACACCCGCAGGGGCCGGCCGTAGGTCAGCCGCAACTGCCGGCACTCGTCTGGGTCGTAGCGCGGCTTGCCGAGGTCGTAGCGGAGGTACTCGAGCTTGACGGTCTTGTCGTAGCTCTCAATCGGAAAGATCTCGCGGAGCACGCCCTCGATGCCCTCGTCTTTGCGCTTGTTCTGGGGCGTGTCGTACTGCAGGAAGCGGTCGTAAAACCGCGTCTGAATTTCCGTGAGATCGGGAATGGAGTGGCTGGCGCGGCGGCTGCCGAAGTGACGGACTTCCGTGGGCTGGAGGCGGCGGACGGCGCGAGTTGCCATTGGCAAAGAGCTCCTGTGACTGTCTTGAGAGGACGGGAACCGAGCGGCATGCGGCATGAACGCGGGGCGACGTTCAACACCGAAGGCCGGTCACATCACGGACGGGCGGACGAGCACGAGGCGGAGGCGCGGCAGGGGAGACAAGTCAAGACCAGCAAATCAAGACCAGCAAAAAGCATACCGAAAGGCGACCGGGACGCCAAGTTCCCGGTCGCCTCGCGGCTGTTTTTGCGGGAATTACTTGATGGAGACCTTGGCCCCAGCCTCTTCAAGCTCTTTCTTGAGCTTCTCGGCGTCGGCCTTGGAGATCCCTTCCTTCACCTTCGAGGGGGCGGCTTCGACCAGATCCTTGGCCTCCTTGAGACCCAGGCCGGTCGCCGAACGCACCACCTTGATGACGCCGATCTTGTTGTCGCCGAAGGCGTCAAGCATGACGTCGAACTCGGTCTTCTCGGCGGCGGCTTCGCCACCACCGGCTCCGCCACCGGCTCCGCCCGGGGCCGCCATCATGACGGCGCCGCCGGCGGCCGGCTTGATGCCGTGAACCTCGTCGAGGTAGTCGGAGAGTTCCTTCGCCGCCTTCAGCGACAGGGCGACGATCTTGTCACCCAGCTCCTTGGTGTCCTTCGAGAATTCACGTGTTGCTTCAGCCGTTGCCATCGCGCGAGGTCCTTTCCCTTCTTGAAAACCCGTGCGCTTGAGCGAACGGGGTGGTGTGTGGTGGGTCTACTGTCTTACCACGAACTTTTGCCGGGTGAAGCCCGGTGCAAAAATCCGCTTGTTTACGAGGCAGCGGCCGACTTCTCCAGGTCGTCGACACGCGAAGAGATCTGGCCGGCCAGGACCCCCCCGAGCGAGCCGATCTGACCGGAAAGCTTGGAGCCGAGGCCGGAAATCTGGCCAGAAAGCAGCGACAACTGCTCGGCGCGGTTGGGCCACTTGGCCACGGCCTTCACGTCGCCGGCCTCGAGCCGCGCTCCGTCGAGGGCGCCGCAGCGGAATTCGAAGCCCTCGAAGTCTTTGACGCCCGAGAGGCGGTCGAGCTCCTTCGCCAGGTCGACGACGTCCTCGCCGCCCCAGGCAATCGCGAGCATGCCCTCATGCTTCTCGAAGGCGGGCGCGAGCGGCGTGTCGAGCGTGGCTCGGCGGGCGAGGCTGTTCTTCACCATCTGCAGGTGGATCTTTTTCTTGCGGAGCGTCTGCCGCAGCTGCGACGTCTGGATGGCGTCGAGCTTGCCGAGGCTGACGACGATCACGTCGCCGACGCCGGTGAGGCGGGTCTTGAGGTCGTCGACCAGCATGTTCTTGACGAGTTTGCTCATGGATCTCTGCGTTCTTCTTCAGGAGTGGGGAGGGCGTGGGGGGCGACGGGTCAGGCCGCGACCATCACGCCTGGGGTCATCGTGCCCGAGATCGAAATGCTCTTCACGTATTGACCACGGACGCTGTTGGGCTGCAGCGACAGGATGTGGTCGATGAAGGCCCGGATGTTGTCGGCCAGCTTCGCGGCGTCGAAGCTCACCTTCCCGACCACCGCATGCACGATGCCGGTCGGGTCGTTGCGAAACTCGACCTTGCCCGCCTTGTATTCGCTGACCGTCTTCTTGATGTCGGCCGTCACGGTGCCGGCACGCGGGCTCGGCATCAGGCCGCGGGGCCCGAGCACTTTGCCGAGCGGCCCCACGAGGCCCATCATGTCGGGGGCCGCGATGCAGACGTCGAAATCGGTCCAGCCTTCCTTGATCTTCTTGGCGAGGTCGTCGGCCCCGACCTCCTCGGCGCCGGCCGCCCGGGCGTCATCGGCCAGGTTGCCCTTTGCGAACACGACCACCCGCTTCGACTTGCCGATGCCGTGCGGCAGCGAGAGCGAGCCACGGACGATCTGATCGGCCTGCTTGGGGTCGATGCCCAGCCGCACGTGGATCTCGACCGTCTGGTCGAATTTCGAGGGCGGAAAACTCTTCAGCACCCCCACTGCCTCGGCGATGGGCAGGGCGGCTTCCGACTCGGGCTTCTTGGCGAGCATCGCCCGCATGCGCTTCGAAACTGGCACGGCTTGAAAATCCTGAAATATGAAAAGGAAACGTGGAGGGGGAGGACGCTGAATCAGCCTTCGACGGTGATGCCCATACTACGGGCGGTGCCTTCGATCATGCGGCGGGCATGGTCGCCGTCACGGGCGTTCAAGTCGGCCGACTTCAGCCGCACGATCTCGTCGAGCTGGGCCTTGGTGACCTTGCCGACTTTGTCTTTGTTGGGCACGCCCGAACCCTTCGCCAGGCCGGCGAGTTTTTTGAGCAGGGCGGCCGCCGGCGGGCTCTTCGTGATGAAGTCGAACGAGCGGTCGTTGTACACCGTCACGACCACGGGGATCGCCATGCCTGCAGCCTCGCGGGTGCGGTCGTTGAACTGCTGCACGAACTGGCCGAGGTTGATGCCGAAGCGGCCGAGCGACGTGCCCACCGGCGGAGCCGGCGTGGCCTGCCCACCGGGCACCTGAAACTTTGCCTGACCGACCACCTGCTTTGCCATCGCGAATCCTTACCTTTCGACCGAAACGAACAATTTGACTGGGTTGACTGGGATGTTGTGTGTGACCGTGGAATGAAGGCCGCTCAGACCGACTCGATCTGCCAATACTCGATGTCCACCGGCGTCGACCGCCCGAAGATGCTCAGCATCACCGTCACGCGACCGTTGGCCTCGTCGATCGCCTCGACTTCGCCTTCGAAGTTCTCGAACGTGCCTTCGTTGATCTTCACGCGATCGCCCTTCTTGAAGTTGATCTTCAAACGCGGCGATTCGGCGGTCTTCTCCTCGGCCTTGTTGAGCAGCTTGGCGACGTCCTGCGGCAGCATCGGGGCGGGCCGACCGGCCGACCCGGTGAAGTCACCGATGCCACCGGTCTCCCGCACGAGATACCACGTCTCGTCGTTCAAGATCATGTTCACCAGGATGTATCCCGGGTAGAGCTTGCGAGAAACAACGCGTTTTTTGCCACTTTTGAACTCGGTGACCTGCTCCTTGGGCACGATCACCTCCCCAAACCACTTGTCCATGCCCTGCATGGAAATCCGGCGCTGGAGCGCCTCGCGGATCGAGTCTTCGCGGTTGCTCTGCACTTTGAGGATGTACCACTGCCGTTCGCCGATCGGCTCGTCGTCGTCGTCGCCCGCCATCGCCACCGGCTTGGCGTCTTCGCTGCTGCCGGCGAACGGATCGTCGATCTCGGCCGCGACGCCGTCGTCGTCATCCTCGACCACCGTCGGCACAGGCTCGTTGGCCGGGGCCGGGTGGGCGGGGTCGTGCTCGGGCGCCGTGTCGTCGTGAGGATGGTCGCTCATGGTTTGGATTTCACTTGAAGCCTTGGATGGCCCGGAGCACGAACCACCAGAAAAGATCGTATGCGGCGAGGATCGCCGCCAGCGCGAAGATCAGGAAGATGATCACGGCCGAACTGCGAGCCACTTCGCCGGCGGTCGGCCACGACACTTTCGCCATCTCCGACTCGACCGCGATCAGAAAGTCGGCGAACCGAGGCACGTTGATGAGCCGGTAGACGAACCACAACCCCGCGGCGAGGAGCAGCCCGGGAACAAGGAACCGATACACCCCGAGATCGGCACCCGGCGCCGCCGACAGCGATGTGGCGTTCGACAGCCAAAGAGGCAGCAATTGCGCGAGCCGCCACACACCGATGGCAATCGTGAGCGCGAGGGCGGCGAAGGTCGCCTGCCGCGTCACTCTGCCCTGGTGGCGCTTGTAGACCGACGCGCTCAGGAGTTCGCTCCAGAGACTGCCGCTGGCCGTCGAATTTTCTTGCGTGGTTGCCATCGTTCGAACGCGCTCCGTCGCCAATCGTCTTGTCGGACTCCTCGAGCTCAGCATGCAGGGGCGGCGGGGATCGAACTCGCAACCTCTGGTTTTGGAGACCAGCGCTCTGCCAGTTGAGCTACGCCCCTGTGGAGAAGGAGGGGGTCCACGTCGGACCCCCTCCCCCCATGTTCTTCAATACGGTTCAGTCCAGGATCTTGGTAACCACGCCTGAGCCGACGGTCTTGCCGCCTTCGCGGATGGCGAAGCGCACGCCGTCGTCCATGGCGATCGGCACCATGAGCTCGACTTCCATCTTCACATTGTCGCCCGGCGAGCACATCTCGACGCCGCCGAGCAGCTTCGTCGAGCCGGTCACGTCGGTCGTGCGGAAGTAGAACTGCGGGCGGTAGCCGGCGAAGAACGGCGTGTGACGCCCGCCTTCCTCCTTCGACAGCACGTACACCTCGCACTCGAACTTCTTGTGGGGCTTGATCGAGCCCGGCTTGGCAAGCACCTGGCCGCGCTCGATGCCCTCACGCGCCACGCCACGGAGCAGACAGCCGACGTTGTCGCCGGCCTGACCCCTGTCGAGGAGCTTCTTGAACATCTCGACGCCCGTGACGGTCGTCTTCTCGGCCTTGTCCTTGAGGCCAATGATTTCGACTTCGTCGCCCACCTTCACCTCACCGCGCTCGATACGGCCCGTGGCCACCGTGCCACGACCTTCGATCGAGAACACGTCTTCGATGGCCATCAGGAACGGCTTGTCGAGCTCGCGAACGGGCTCTGGAATGTAGGCATCAACGGCATCGAGCAGGTCGGCGATGCACTTGTTGGCCTTCGGATCGGCCGGGCTGTCGTAGGCCGGCTTGCCGGCGCCACGAATGATCGGCACGTCGTCGCCGGGGAAGCCGTACTTCGTGAGCAGCTCGCGGATCTCCATCTCGACGAGGTCGAGGAGTTCCGGATCGTCAACGAGATCGACCTTGTTGAGAAACACGACGAGCGCCGGCACGCCGACCTGCTTGGCCAGCAGGATGTGCTCGCGGGTCTGGGGCATGGGGCCGTCAGCCGCACTCACCACCAGGATCGCACCGTCCATCTGGGCGGCGCCGGTGATCATGTTTTTGATGAAGTCGGCGTGGCCCGGGCAGTCGATGTGGGCGTAGTGCCGCTTCTCGGTCTCGTATTCGACGTGGCTGACCGCGATGGTCACGGTCTTCGTCTCGTCACGGACGGTGCCGCCCTTGGCGATATCGGCGTAGCTCTTGGCCACGGCGAGATTCTTCGCAGCCTGCACCGCGACCAACGCGCCCGTGAGGGTCGTCTTGCCGTGGTCGATGTGACCGATCGTGCCGACGTTGACGTGCGGCTTGCTCCGCGTGAACGTATCCTTTGCCATCGTTACTCCTCAATGCTCCTCGGAAGTGAAAAACAAACCGAACTGGTTGACCGAACTGGTTGTCTGCGACGAACGAACTGGGTGGCTTCGCCCGTGGGAGAGCTGCTGAAGGGACTTGAACCCTTGACCTCGTCCTTACCAAGGACGTGCTCTACCAACTGAGCTACAGCAGCGAATGTGGCCTCATGCATCAAAAACCGAACGTTCAAAAGCGGGTAGAGGGAATCGAACCCTCGTCTTTAGCTTGGAAGGCTATTGCTCTACCATTGAGCTACACCCGCACTGGGTGCTGCAGGAGTGGGGAGTGCAGGATTCGAACCTGCGAAGGCATAGCCATCAGATTTACAGTCTGACCCCTTTGACCGCTCGGGAAACTCCCCTTCGTGATTAGGCGTGCGTGGAAGGTGTGCGACAAAAACTCGTGGCCGACCCGCCTGAGCGGGCCCGTGGGCGGGCGTGGCGCGAGTGAGCTAGCGGCGGGAGTTGAACCCGCAACCTGCTGATTACAAATCAGCTGCTCTGCCAATTGAGCTACGCTAGCGGCCGGCCGAGACCGCGAAGCGTCTGAGTGTACGGAATCGAAAATCCCGTGCAAGACGGCCATTTTCGCTGGCTGGAACGGGCTGGTCGGGGGCAAAATCAGCCCAGCACGAGCTCCACCATCGAGAAGTCGTCGTTGAAATCATCGCGTCCGGAGAGCTGCCGGACGTGCGAGACGAGGGCGTCCATGCGGTTTGTCGCCGCAGCCGGCGGGGCGGCGAGGGTCTTGAGAAAGTCGTCAAAGGCCCACATCGAACCGTCTGGCCGGCTGATCTCGAAGGCCCCGTCGCTGTACACGAAGAGTTGGGCTCCCGGCGGCACGGAGACCGAGCTCGAGCCGAATTCCAGGCCGTCCACAGCCCCGATGAGCGGCCCGTCGGATTCGAGGAGCGTGGTCGCACCTCCTCCGGGGGGCAGGAGCACCGCCGGTGGATGCCCGCCGCCGGCCCAGCGGAGCGACCGGTTGGCTGTGTCGTACACGCCGTACCAGATCGTGAAAAACATGTCGTTTTGCCGCTCCATCGGAAACGCCTTGTTGAGCGCCGCGAGCACTGAGCCGGGGTCGTGAAAGTCGGTCTGGGGCAGGGCCTCGCTGCGGATCGCGTTGAGCGCCGACACGCTCAGCAGGGCCGCGCCCACCCCGTGCCCGCAGACGTCGAGGAGATAGACGGCCAGATGTGTGTCGTCGAGGTGGTGGTAGCCGAAGGCGTCCCCCCCGAGCTCGGCCGACGGTATAAACCGCCAGTCGGCCGCCACGCTCCCCAGCTGCTGCGGCGGCGGCAGAAGCGACCGCACGTAGTGGGCCGCCGTGGCCAGGTCGTTGGCCAGCACCTGCTGGCTCGCCTGGAGCGCCGTAAACGCCTCGTTGCGTTCGACGAGCGCGATAAAGCCACGCGAGTGGTAGCGGACGCGGGCGACGAGCTCGAGCCGGTCGGGCAGCTTCACGATGTAGTCGTTGGCCCCCACGGCAAACGCCTCGGCCTTCACCGCTGCCTCCTCCTTCGTGGAGAGCACGATGATCGGCACCTCGCGAAACCGCTCGTCGGCCCGAAATCGCTTCACGAGCTCGAGCCCCTCGATCTCGGGCATCACGAGATCCTGGAGGATCACGGTGGGCCCGACCTCGGCCGCCACCTCGAGCGCCCTGGCAGCGTCTTTGCAGTAGTGAAACGCGAGCCCCTCCTCGCCGGCGAGCATCCGGCGCACGGCCTCGCCGATGATCGGCTGGTCGTCGACGAGCAGCACCGTCACGCCGCGGGCGGCGGGAATTTTCTGGGTGGCCATAGGGGGTAGCGTAGCCGTGTCTCCGATCGGAAGACAGGCGTCCCCGTCTGTCTTTTCAACTCTTTGCGAGCGCGCCGGCTTCGGGCTCCCCATATCCCGCTCGCCGGACGTTCGCCTCCGCCCTCCAGGCTCCGGCTCACTCGGATTTGCCTGCGCTGCGCCTGGCGGCTGTCGCGCCGTCGCCGCCGTCCCGGCGTCGGCAACGGCTTACGGTCGCCGGGCAGAGCCCGTCTCCCACACGCTCTCCGTTAGGGCCGGAGGCCCGGGTGAACACCAGCCGACGGAGGTCGGCCAAGCGAACAGCGGCACGATGCCGGGTGTTCGCGTGAAGATGGCTCCGCTGGTCAAATACGCCGGCGAGCGGGACACGGGGAGCCCGAATCCTCCCTCAACTGGAAAGGGGGAGGCGGCGGAGACGGTCGGTGCGATGCGGAAGAGCCGACGGGCAGATACGCGGCTTACACCGAGCGCACCATCACAGTTGAGAAGGAACTAGCGATCGCCCTCGGCGATGGAGCAGCGTACCGCCGGTTCCGCCGCCGGCTTGGGCGCGTTGACGAAGCT
>Ga0247836_1002335_pt1 | contig 27836 bp, 18 predicted proteins | sample LaCruzMarch2015__4_FD_187116 | JGI IMG/M metagenome (GOLD analysis project Ga0247836, IMG submission 187116) | Freshwater microbial communities from meromictic Lake La Cruz, Castile-La Mancha, Spain - LaCruzMarch2015_14m | ecosystem: Environmental > Aquatic > Freshwater > Lake | place: Spain... | reverse complement strand
GGGGTCGCACGGAATGGCGCACCGGTGGTGCTGAGAATGAGATGGGGCGAATAACGCGGTGCGGACTGGCCGGGCGGTGGGATCGCGGAGAGGTCGTGGCGAGAACGCGAGGTTCCGAAGGGTCGAAGGCGCGGCATTTTGTGCGATTCGCGGATCGCACGGAATGGCGCACCGGTGGTGCTGAGAATGAGATGGGGCGAATAACGCGGTGCGGACTGGCCGGGCGGTGGGATCGCGGAGAGGTCGTGGTGAGAAAGCGAGGTTCCGAAGGGCCGAAGGCCCGGCATTCTTTAGCCCAGCCCGTCAGGGCTGGGTATCTGCGGCGGGCGCAGCCAGCGGGCTGAAAGCCCGCGATGGGGCTGCGCGCTCACCCCCCTCCGATTCTTCTACAGCGATCGGACGAATCCGCTTAGCCGGACCGTGACGTCGTACCGCTGGAAGGGGGTCATCAGGTAAATGCCCGGGAATTCCCCCAGGATTCGGCGAGAAATATCCTCGGCAACCCTCATCCCCGCCGCAAGGCCCGCGTCGCCTTCCTGACCCTCCATGTGTGCAAGAATGTGCGCCGGGATGGAGATGCCGGGAACTTCATTGTGGAGGAAAACGGCCTGTCTGCCGTTCAGCAACGGCCAAACGCCTACAAAAATAGGCACCGACAGATCGCGCGTCGCTTCCTTCGTTTGGTCGATCAGCGCGGGATCGAATACCGGTTGCGTCATCACGTACTGCGCGCCGGCGTCGATTTTCCGACGCAGGCGGGAAACCTGCGCCTCAAGATTCTTGGCGTTGGGATTGAAGGTGCATCCGATGACAAAGCCGGGCGATCGCTTGAGCGCCGTGCCGGCCTGACTGAATCCCTCGTTCATTCGACGGATGATCTCGATGAGGCTGATCGAATTGACATCGTAAACGGAACTTGCGCCGGGATGGTCCCCCACTTTTGCGGGATCGCCCGTCAGGGGCAGCACGTGACGAATGCCATGGGCCGCCATTCCCATCAGGTCACTTTGGAGTCCGAGGACATTGCGGTCGCGACAACTCAGATGCAGGAGAGTGGGCAGTCCCATCTGTTTGAGCCGGATGCCGAGCGCCAGATTGCTGACCCGTAGGATGGCAAGCGAGTTGTCGGCAAGCGTCAGGAAATCTGTCCCTGCCGCAACGAGCGCCTCTGCTCCGCGGAGGTAGTGATCGAGGTGCAGGTTTTTCGGAGGATCGAATTCGGTGAGGATTACCCGGTGACCGGCAGCCAGTTGGTCGAGCAGGCTAGTCTCTGCGGGTTCGGTGGTCTCCGGTTGATCCGGCAGTTTTTCCACGACGATCTGGACCCGCTCGGTGGGTACGATTTCCGCCAGCATGAAGGCGAGGGCGCGGATATGATCGGGCGTGGTGCCGCAGCATCCGCCGATGATCCCGGCTCCGCCCGCCGCGATGGCCTTCGCGCTCTCCGCGAAGTACTGGGCGGAGGTTTCGTAGACATAGCGCCCTTCATGGTACATCGGTCGCCCCGCGTTCGGATAAACCGCCAGCGGCGCATCGATCGGCACGGCATCCATCAGGCGCCGCGCGAGGCCCGGCCCCGTGATGCAGTTCAGGCCAACGAGATCCGCCCCGGCATCAATGAGACGCCGCATCGCCGCGCCAAGCATCTCCCCGGAAGGCAGGCGGCCGCTCTCTGGCGATGCCAGACAGCATATCGCCGGACAATGATGCAGCGATTGCTTCACATAAAGCGCGAGCAGGAGTTCGTCGGGGTCCGTGAATGTCTCGAAAATCACGAGGTTCACACCGCCGTCGAGCAGGGCACCGATTTGTTCGCGGAAAACGGCTTCGCGATCGATATGACTCTCCCGCGCGTTTGCCTCGGAGATCCCGAGCGGACCCACGCTCCCCGCGACGTAGATGTTTGCCCCTTTTGCGACGGTCGTGGCGGCCGCTCGGGCTGCGGCTTTGGCGGTCTGGGCGGCCTGCCAATTGAGTTCGTTGACGCGATTTTCGAGGCCGTGACGCGCTAGTCGCACGGCGTTCGCGCCGAAGCTGTTGGTCTCAATGATCCGAGCGCCCGCCGCGAGGTAATCGAGGTGGATTTGCTCGATCAGTTCCGGGCGCGAGATACAGAGCTCCTCGAAGCACTGCGACATCGGAACGCCCCGTTCCGCGAGCAGCGTCCCCATCGCGCCGTCCCCGCAAAGAATCCGGCTCCCGATTTCATCGAGAAAATCCACGTTACACCTTCCGGATCTTGGTGACGAGAAGTGAGCAGCCCGCGTACATCACCGCGCAAAACAAGGCGCTGACGCCCATTCCGATGCCATATGCCGAAAACACACCGTCCGCAGGACTCCCAAACGCGGCACGGATCGCGGTAACGCCATACGAGACGGGATTGCACAGGCTGATCCAGTAAAGAACGGTGGATTCCGGCGGAATGGGAAACATGGCCCCGGAGAGCATCCACATCGGAAGTAGAAAAACATTCATGATGGCATGGAACCCCTGTGTGGAATCCATTGGCCACGCCAGCATCAGACCCAGGCCGGTCAGGGAAAATCCCATCAGCGTGAACGCCGCGAGCAGCATCAGGATCTGCAGGAAGCCAAAGTGCAGCCCGGCCAGGGGTCCCAGTGCGCAGAACACCGCCGCCTGAAGGATGCTCAGCGTGGTGCCCCCGAGGAGCTTGCCCATCACGATGGCCCCGGGGTCCACCGGAGCCGCGAGAACACCCTGCAGGAAGCCTTCGCGCCGATCCTCGATGACGGAAATCGTCGAGAAGATCGCCGTGAACAAAATGATCAGCGCCAGCGAGCCCGGGAAAAAATACGCGAGGTACGACACGCTGTCCCCGCCGGTGGGAACGCGGAAGGACGGATTAAACCCGCTCCCCAACAGCAGCCAGAAAATCATCGGCGTCGCGAGCGCTCCAATAATCCGGTTGCGCTGACGCAGAAATCGCACAACTTCGCGCTCCCACAAAGCCAGAGCTGGCTGCCAAAAGTACATCGTCCTCATTCCGCCGAAAAGTCCTCCGTCACAAACCGACTGCCCGTCCGGGCGAAAAACACGTCCGCCAGCGTCGGCGATCCCACAGTCGTCGAAACCACTTCCGACGGATACGCCTGCGCAATCTTCGCCGCGAGTTCGTACCCGATGGTCGACGCCATCCGAATAACTCCGTCCTGCAGGGTCGCCTCGGAGGTGAAATTTTCGCGAATCTTCGGGAGGAGCGCCCCGGCACTGCCGGACTCGATGGTCAGGATTTGACCCGGAATCTCCGATCGGAGCGCCGATGCGGTGCCTTGGGCGACTAGCTTTCCCTCGGACAGAATCGCGACGGCATCCGCGCGGTCGGCTTCATCCAGCAGGTGGCTCGTGAAAAGGAGTGTGACCCCGGTTTCCTCCCTGAGACGTGAAAGAGCGGTCCACATTTCTGCGCGGGCGGAGGGGTCGATACCCGTTGAAGGCTCGTCCAGGAGGAGGACACGCGGTCGTGAGAGGAGGCATTTGGCAATCTCCACCCGGCGCCGGAGTCCGCCCGAGAGCTTTTCGACGGCGTCTCCAAGTCGATCTTCGATTCCCAGAGATTTTGCGGCGGCGGCGATGCGGGTCCGCAGTTCCGTTCCCCCGAGACCGTACAGGGCGCCGCCATATTTCAGATTTTCTCCGGCCCGCAGTTTGGGATCGAGGCTGGGAGCCTGGAAAACGACCCCAAGTTTTGCTCGGACGGCTGGCGATTCGCGGACGACGTCGTGTCCGCACACGGTTGCCGTTCCGCTGGTTGGCGCGAGGAGGGTTGCGAGGATCTTGAACAGGGTCGTTTTGCCGGAACCGTTCGGACCGAGGAGGCAAACCGATTCGCCTTCCGCGACGTCAAGGGTGACACCGTCGAGCGCTTTGCGTTGGGGATATTCGCGGGTGAGATCCCGTGTCTGGATGATGGCGGCTATGGGGATTCCTCCGGAGCGGGAATGAAGATGGCCGCTGGCGCGACGCGGACGGCTTGCGCGGGAGGGATGGCCGCCGATCGAAGGATGGCGGCCGCAAATCCCAGCAGCAGGACTAACCCGCTGACCATCAGGATCGGCGGGAAATCGTCGGGCTTGCGACGGCTCGTTGGCATCCGCGTAGATTGCGTCGGAATCGTCCGCTTGCAAGCTCAGGTTGTGCGAGGAGAACGGATTCACTTGACCCCTCAGGAGTCGGGCGCGAGAACGAAAGGATGTCCTCCGTAAAAATCGGAGTGGTTGGGGTCGGTTCCATGGGAGCCAACCACGTCCGCTCCATCATTAACGGCTCCGTTCCCGGGGCTGAAGTCACCGCCCTCTGCGATGCATTTGCCGACCTCGAAACGCAATTCCCTGGAATCGCGGCGTTCCGTGAGCCTGAGGCGTTTTTTGCCTCGCAGGCGATGGATGCGGTGCTCATTGCGACGCCTCATTATGCCCACACCAGCCTCGGGATTCAGGCCCTCGGCGCCGGGTACCACGTGCTCGTGGAGAAGCCCATTTCCGTGCACAAATTGGACTGCGAGCGACTCCTCGCCGTTCCGCGCGCTCCCGGTCAGGTCTTCTCCGCCATGTTCAACCAGCGGACGGACCCCCTTTACCAAACGTTGCGCCGTTTGATTTCCAACGGGGAACTGGGTGACCTGGTCCGGGTGACCTGGACCATCACGGATTGGTTTCGCTCCAATGCGTATTTCCGGCGAGGCGCGTGGCGTGCCACGTGGGCGGGAGAGGGCGGCGGGGTTCTCATCAATCAGTGTCCGCACCAACTCGACCTCTGGCAATGGCTGTTCGGGATGCCACAGCGCGTCCGCGCCTTCTGTTCGTTCGGAAAGTACCATCCCATCGAGGTGGAGGATGAGGTGACCGCGTACCTGGAGTACGACAACGGAATGACCGGTGTTTTCATCACATCCACCGGAGAGTCGCCGGGAACGAATCGACTCGAAATCGCCGGGGACCGAGGGAAAATCGTGGTAGAGAACGGCGAAATCTCGTTCCGGCGCAACGAGCAGGGCACTGCGGAGTACTCGCGGACAACGAAGAATGCGTTCGCGGGGCCGCTCACTTGGGACGTTCGCGTTCCCGTTTCCTCAGATCGGGGGGATCAGCATGGCAAAATCATCCGGAACTTCGTCGACGCCATTCAGACGGGCGCCCCGCTGCTGGCCCCCGCGGAAGAGGGAATCCACTCCGTCGAACTGGGCAACGCAATGCTCCTGTCGTCGTTTCTCGACCAAACCATCGAGCTGCCAATGGACGGCGCCGTCTATGAGACAGAGTTGAAGCGCCGGTGCGAATCGGGTGGCAAATCGGGGGAGTAAGCAAGCCGGTCAAAAACGCACGTTTCCCGCATGGCAAACCGGGGAGGAATCGGATAGGAGCATCGTTCGATGAAAGCGAAGTCGGACGCACAGCAGCCAAAGGCGGCAAAGACACCGAAAGCCGGTGCCGCTTCGAGGACAAAGCCCTCCAAGGCAAAAACCCGCTCTCCGGCATCGGCATCGGAGCCGACTCCGAAAGCGTCGGCCGCTAAAGTGTCGACCCCCGCCCGCCTTACGGCGGGGGAAACGATCGCAAAGATGGGGTCGGACATCGGGGGATCCGTTTCGCGGCATACGAAGGAGGCCCTTCGGCGGACCGGTGAGGCGGGACACGCCGTGTCCGATAGCGTCACGCGTACGGCGGGCGTCGCGGCGCACAAGGCGCAGGTGGCGGCGAAGAACATTGCGAAGGCGGTGGATCCCGCCGCGCTTGGTGGCGCGGTTGCGGGTTTGTCAGCCGGCGGGCTGATGGGTGGTGCCCTGGGTGGGATCGTGGGAACTGCGGTGGCTGGACCTGCGGGAACCGTTGTGGGAGCCGAGGTCGGTGCGCTGACCGGTACATCCGTGGGGGTAAAGCTGGGCTACGACGTGACGTACGAGGTGGTGCACAACAAGGAAGTCAAGAAAAAGCAGACTTTGATCGAGCGGATCAAGGGGATTGGGCGCACGTTTTTCCGCCGGGCGGGGGACTCCGTGGGGAGCGGGGTGGGTTTTTCCAGCGGGGCGGTTGTGGGATTGGCCGTTGGGGGGCCGGTCGGTGGTGCGATCGGGGCGGTGGTGGGAGAGACGATCGTGGGTGACATCGTTGAAAACCACGCCGTGCAAATTTTTGACAGCCAGGCGGAAAAACTCGCGAGGAAAGAGGCAAAGGCCAAAGCAAAGCAGGAGGCTCAGGAAAAGGCGCGGATCGAGCAGAAAAAGACCGGCAAGGCGAGCAACCCGAACAATCCGATCAAGTGGCTTGAAGGCGTCACGCGCGACACCACGCTCGAAACGGGCAGCAGCGTGTTGCTCGGGGTGGTCGGCGGCGCGGTGGCGGGTCCCATGGGGCGAACACTCGGAGAGCGGGCAGGCCTCATTGCCGCCAAGCGCGTGGACTGGGAGAAAGTAGCGGAAGAGGAAAAGGCAGAACTGCTCGCAACAGCGGAGGCCGTGGAAAATGCGTTGGAAGGAAAAACGGAAACGCCTCTCCCCAAGCGCCCGGCCGCAAAGAAACCCCACGCGAAAAAACCCGCGGAAACGGCCACACAACAGCCAGACCCAAAACCGGCGAGCAAAGGGCGCGCGACGCCAGTGGTCGGAAAACCGGCCGCGACTCAATCGGTTGTCCGAACGCCCAAAGATCGCATTCGCAAGTTGGGCGTTAAACCTGAATCCCGCACTTCAAATTTGGGGAACAGCTGATTGCACCATGAAGAACAGGAAGGGCGTGAAGGAAATGGCTCCAAAAAGGGCTGAAAAAGATGAATTCACCCGTGCACCAGTTCGGTGAACGAGATCAAGCCAAGGCAGCACATGGAACTCATTCATCTTCATCCTCTTCATGTCCATCATCCTACAAGCCGCAGCTTGAATTACCATGAAGCACTTGAAGATCATGAAGAGGAATGAATGAGGCATGTTCCCGGGCTCCACGGGTCTTCCCCTTTTGGGTGAAGTTGCGGGCCAATTTTCTGAGCCGTCTATTCCTCTGTCCCTTCATGTCCTTCATGAACTTCATGGTGAATCTGACCATTTCTTGGGTTTGAACTGCGGGATTTAGGATCATGGTAGTTTGAAGGATTACAGCCTCCGACCAACGACGCGTTAAACGAGCGTTTTTGCTCAGCGATAAGTGATCAAATCGTAAACGGCCGCGACGAGGCGCTGCGCCCGGGGGCCAGGGAGGACGCCCATTCCCATTTGGTTCATGGTGTAGGCGAAGCCGATGCCGCGGTCGGGATCCGCGAAGGCGAGCGAGCCTCCAGCTCCTGGATGCCCAAACGCCCGCGACGATGGCCCGAGCCGCGGGGTGATGACCCGGCCCGCATCGTCGAGCGGATTCTGCATGAAGCCGGCGCTGAAGGCAGTGGGAACGTGAAGGACGCGGTCGGGTCCGTTCGCCAGCCGTGTCGTCGCCCATTGAAGAATCCGCGGACCGAACGCACCGGTCGCCATCAGGCTGTAAAACTTTGCGAGGCTGCGAGCGCTGCCCATCCCGGAGAAAGCGGGGAGAGCCGCACGGCGCCATTCCGGCTGGTTCATCACGGAGATGGCTCCCGCTCCCGCCGGGCGGCGGAACGCCAGAGAGGTGAGCGATGTCGGGTCCGCGATCGCAGCGTCGAATCCGGGCTGATCCTCGAGCCGCTCCAAGCGAGGCGGCACGATCTCCGCGGCGCGTCCGTGTTCCTTCTCCGGGAGCCCGATCCAAATGTCCAAATCGAACGGTTCGGCCATCTCCTCCCGCCAGTACTGCGCAAGGGGCCGACCCGCCACGCCTCGGACAAGTTCGTCCAGGACAAAACCGAACACCCTCGGGCTGTACCCATGCCCATCGCCTGGCTCCCAGAACGGCTCCTGTTCCCCGATCGCCTGAACAATGGCCTCGTGATCGTGAACGGAAAGGGATGCGTTCCCGAGCGCGGAAACCCCCGCGCGGTGCGACAGAACCTCTGCCAGCGTGACCCTGTCCTTTCCGCCGGAGCCGAACGCCGGCCAGATCTCCACCACGGGCGTTTGCAGGTCCAAGCCCGCCCGGTCGAGGGCATGAAGCAGACATGCCGCCGCGACTCCTTTCGTCGCGGACCACAGCAAAACCAGGGTGTCCGACTCCCACGGAAGCGTCCGCGCCCGATCGCGAAAGCCATCGCACAGGGTGAGGACTTCGCGGCCGTTTTCCCAGACCGACACGGACGCTCCGATCTCGCGTTGGTCTTCGAAGTTGCGTTGGAAGGCGTCGGCAACGCGTCCGATCATCCTAAATCCCGCAGTTCAAACCCAAGAAATGGTCAGATTCACCATGAAGTTCATGAAGGACATGAAGGGACAGAGGAATAGACGGCTTAGAAAATTGGCCCGCAACTTCACCCAAAAGGGGAAGACCCGTGGAGCCCGGGAACATGCCTAATTCATTCCTCTTCATGATCTTCAAGTGCTTCATGGTAATTCAAGCTGCGGTTTATAGGATCATTCGAGGAGGGCGCTGACTGCCTTCAAATCCGGATCCTGACGGGCGATCTCGCGGAATCGTCGGTCCATTCGAAAGCTCATTTCGAGATGCTTCAGGGCCTGTTCCACATTGCCCAGGACGGCGTCGTAGCATCCCAAATTGTAGAAGTAAGTCGGTTCCTGCAGCAGCGAGGGAGGGCCGGCCATGAGCATGGCCTTGGCGTCTGCGGTTCTCCCTGTTTCGTGGAGGCAGAATGCTCCATGAATGTACCCGGTGGTCATCAGCGGGTTTTGTTCGCGGAGCAGCTCGCAAACGGACAACGCTTCGCTCCACGCGTGTTTGCGCATGAGGACGAGCAGACGCAGTTGAAGGACTTGTTCGGCGGTGCTCTCGGATTCGGGAAGCTTGCGCAACTCGATCAGTGCTTCGTCAAACATCTCCAGTTCTGCGTATCCCTGCGCCGCACGGAGGTGATGATCCAAGGACATGTCGGGACAACTAAATGGGGCGACGAGGGCGGACGCGCAATACGAAAGCCGGGGGATGGGAAAGAAAACGCGCTCAGTGTCCGAGTGTGGCCAGGTACCACCGGGCCAGCTCCTGCCCGCCAAAAATCCAGGCCACCGCGCCGAGGGCGAGGAAGGGCCCGTACGGAATCCTCGCGGACTGTTTTCCCCGTGTTGCAAGGAGGACGGCGACGCCGATCAGGGAACCGACCACTGACGACGCGAACAGGGTGAAGAGGACCCCTTTCCACCCGATGAACGCGCCGATGCAGGCCATGAACTTCACATCGCCGAATCCCATGGCTTCCCGGGGGATCACGGCTGCCGTGGCGATGCCGGAGAGGCCGTGACATTGTTCGATGGGCAGTTCGGGACTGTCTCCGATCCACGCCCGGTCGTACCGGATGCGGATCGTCCGTGCTTCGCGGGCTTCGTCGTTCAGCGTGACCGAGGAGACTTCCAGCACGAGTTCGTCCGTGGGTCGGCTGAAGAGGTCTTCCCAGGGGAGTTGATCCTCACCGAGGGAGATCGTGGCGGTGTCCTCCGCGACGGCGAGTGAGAAAGGTTCCGCCGGGCTGAGCACGATCCGTTTTTTCCCAAACGCGAGTTTCCCCGCCTCCACGATTCCCCAGACCAGCAGGTAGCCGAAGCCTGCACCCAGGGCACTCAGGAGGAGACTTTCCCACCAAACGGGGACCTCGTGCACCATCGGAACGAGAGCACTCAAGAGCAGGCCCAGTGCGGCCCCGCCGAGCGTGATTTCGTTCGGGATGATCAGATGCTCCAGGTCGATGAACGTTGCGGCGATCATTAGTGCGAGGAACACCCAGAGGACGGGTGCGACCGGGAGTTCGTAGCGTTGCCATGTTGCCCAAAACGCCACTGCGGTGAGCAGTTCCACCGCGAGATAGCGCGGGGAGATCGCGGTTTTGCATTGTGCGCATCGGCCGCCCAGAGCGAGCCAGCTGACCACCGGTAGATTATGGTACCAGGGGATGGTTTTCTCGCAGGCGGGACAGAACGACCGCACGGGGTCCCCCACCTTCAATCCGCGGGGCAACCGGTGGATGCAGACATTGAGGAACGAGCCGATGCACGCACCGAGTACAAGGGCGAAAACGGACATCACCGCGGAAAACGAGGAGGTGTCCATCACGGCCGCCTATTCGGTCGGAAGACGCTCGTCGACGAGTTCGCAGAGGACGTGGAGCATGAACTTGTGCGCTTCCTGAATGCGCGCGGTATCCGTTCCCTGTACCACAATCTCGATTTCCGCAGCCCCTGCTGTGAAGCCGCCGCCCTTTCCGAGAAAGGCGATCGTTCGCATGTCGCGCCGACGGGCCTCTTCAATTCCATCCAAGACATTGCGCGACTTCCCGCTCGATGACAACGCAATGAGGACGTCACCGGGATGGCCGAACGCCGCGATTTGCCGGGAGAAGACATCCTGGAAGTCGTAATCATTGGAAATGGCAAGGAGCAGGCCGCCATCGGACACGAGGGACATGGCGGGGTAGGGCCGCCGATCGCCCTTGAATCGACAGGTGAACTCGGTGGCGATGTGGGCACTATCGGCGGCGCTGCCTCCATTTCCGCAGAGCATCAACTTGTTGCCGCGGATCAGGGCTTGAAGCACCACCTCCGCCGCCTCGACGAGAGGTTCTTCCAATGGCGGAAGGGACTTCAGCGTGTCTTGGGCGGCCTTCAGTGATTTGGCGAAGGGTGTCATCCTAATATTTCAGTTCAAACTACCATGAAGGACATGAAGAGCATGAAGATGACAGCCCTTTTTGGAGCCATTTCCTTCATGCCCTTCCTGTTGTTCATGGTGAAATCAGTGGGGCCTCGGCGGCGGGATCCAGCCTGGAATCGCCCTCCAACAACCCTCGCAAGCCCTGCCAACCAGCGATGTCCATGGAGTTAAAGAGGTGCAAGTACACGATCACCGCGTCCCGAGGATACGAGGCAAGGAGAGTTTCCACCGCCGCACGCTGCGCCTCGACAGGAGGTTCGGCCGGCAGGGTGTCCAGCATGCCTTTCCCATCGTGCGGGATCTCCAACGCATCCAAAAAAGCGCATACCAGCTCGCGGTGAGTCGTGAGAATCCACGTCTGAAGCACATGCTCAGCCAAATCGGCGTTCGATGCGCGATGGAGTTCGCCCGCAATCCAAACGTGGCGGTCCGGGCGCAGCTTCCGATCCACAAAGACCGGCCGCAGTTTTCTGCGGGTTGCCAACGACTGGGTCAGCGCCTTGTAGCCGGGTTTGTCCGAACTCAGCAAATCGGAGAAGATGGCATCGGAGGCGCTCGCCGGGAGACGACCAAATAGCTCGACTGCGGTCATGAATGGCAGGTGAATAAAACAGCCCGCCCGCGCTGGCGAGATTTTTCCGCCCCGAGCGTCGAACAGGCCGCGCTCTCAGGGCATCCGTCCCCCCGGTTTAACCTTTGCATGCAAGGGTCGTTGCATCTACACTACAGAGATGTATTCGTTGAGGGTCGCCGGTCTGGCGATGGTGTTGGGGGTTCTTTTGGGTGGGTCAATTTTCTCCGCCAGCGCTCAACAGATACGGGTGGTCACCCGGGATATCGAACCGTTTTCGTTCGAGCAGAACGGTCGCCGAACCGGATTTGCGATGGATCTCTGGGATAGCGTCGCTCGCGAGTTGAAGCTGGAGTATTCGCTGACCACGGTGGGAAGCGCCGCACAAATGGTCACGGCCGTGCAGGAGAAGAACGCCGAAATCGCCGTTGGTGCGCTGAGTATCACAGCCGACCGGGAGAAGGTGATCGATTTTTCCCAGCCGTTCTATGAGTCCGGTCTGCAAATTCTGGTGTCCAACAAAGCCGGCGGCCTCACCGATGCCATCGGGACCATCCTCAAGGGGTTGATGAACTGGAAGCTCTTCAGCGGCCTGATCGCCGCCATCGTCATCATGTTCATCATCTCGCATTTGGTCTGGCTGTGCGAACACCCCCACAACGGCGAGTGGCCGCGGTCGTACTTCCATGGCCTTGGCGAATCGTTCTGGTGGACGCTGTCGGTTTTCCTCGTCGGCGGCGGCTCGATTAGTCCCGTGGGCCTGGGCGGTCGGATCGTGGCGACCATCTGGATGATCGCCAGCGTGATCGCTGTTTCGCTCCTCACGGCCTCGCTGAGTGCTCTACTGACCGTAAATACGCTCACGAGCGACATCAGCGGCCCCGGCGATTTGCCTGGCAGGGCGGTGGCGACGATCGGCGGGAGTATCTCGCAGACGTATCTAAAGAAGCTCGGCAGCGGGGCGGATCGCGTGAAAATCGCCGAGTACGCCACGATCCCGGATTGTCTCGAGGCGCTGAAGAAAGGCGATGTCCAGGCGGTGGTCTACGACGCCCCGATCCTGAAGTACTTTGTGGCAAAACTCGGACCGGAGGAATTCGCGTTGGTGCCGGGGTTGCTCGAGCGCAACAATTACGGATTCGGTCTCCAGCAGGACAGCCCTCTGCGCGAGCAGATCAATCAGGTCCTGCTCAACTTCAACGAGAACGGACTTGCAGACGAACTGAAGAAGAAGTGGTTTGGCGAACTCAACTGACGCGAAAAACCCGGAGTTGCGTTCGGCCGTTCGGCAGGGATGCTGTTCGGTCGCAAGGAAACACGACCTTTTGATACCCCATGAGCATTCGGCCAAAGCGGAAGCCGGAAGTGTTCCCCCGTCCGGGCGCACTCCGACCCGGACTTTGCCTTGTGCTCGGGAGTTTTTCGTTTTCGTGCGCCCTGCTCGCCAACCCTGAAGGCGAATCGGTCCGACACGGCCGCGCCAGCTTCGAGCGCGAGGGGAACAATCTTCTCATCCGCCAACAGGACGAACGCATCGCGGTCGATTGGCGCTCGTTCTCGATAGCCGGGGGAGAACGCACGGAATTCCTGCAACCGAGTCAGAATAGCTCGGCCCTCAATCGCGTGTTCGGCGGAACCCGCTCGTTGATCAACGGGGAACTGAAGGCGAACGGTCAGGTCATTCTTGTCAATCCCGCAGGGATCACGGTGGGAACCGGGGGAGCGGTCAATGTGAACAGCTTCATCGGCACCACGCTGGACGTAACGGATGACGCATTCCTTGCCGGAGGCGATCTCCCTTTCTCCGGCTCGAGCGAGTCTGACGTGATCAATCTGGGAACGATCCACGCAGCCACGGGCGATGTTCTCCTTCTTGCGAGGGAAGTTTCCAATCAGGGCACGATCTCCGCACCCCAGGGAACGGTGGGCATTGGGGCTGGAACGGAGATCGTGGTCCAACCGCAGGCCGAGGAGAAATTGGTGATTACGCGCGGCAGTTCCCGCGGCTCGAAGGCCGACGTGAAGGGACGGATTCGAGCGGTGACGGCGGAGATCAAGGCGGCGGGGAATCCCTACGCGCTGGCCATTAACCTTGATGGGGTGATCGAGACCCGCGGCACCTCCTCGAAACCCGCTGGCCGGGTGAAGATCCATGCCGGATCGGGAAATGTAAAGGTGACGCGAGCTGCCGCCGTCTCGGCTCGGAACGCGGACGGCAGCGGGGGATCGATCGCGGTGAACACGCCGTCGCTGCGCACCCCCGCGGGCGCCGGCGATGTCGAGGTGGAAGGACTCCTCGACGCTCGGGGCGAGACTGGCACCGGCGGGATGGTTGCACTGGTCGGCAAAAACGTCACTCTACGATCCGGCAGCCGGGTGGATGTGTCGGGAGCGACCGGCGGAGGGTTGGCTTTCGTCGGAGGCGACTTCGTTGGCGGTCGGAGCCAGGCTCGGCGGTATTTTGGGGTCGATCTGCCAAAGGCCGAAACGGTGACGTTTGAATCGGGCGCAACGATCGCCGCAAACGCTCCTGCTGACGCGGGCGACGGGGGCGCGGTGATTCTTTCGTCGGAACAAATCACGCTGAGCTACGGGAGTGTCGCTTTGAATGGCGGGACCGCAGGTGGTCATGGCGGCTCGGCCCAGATTGTGAGCGACGGATCCGTCATGTTTGATGGCCTTGTGGAGGCGATTGGGTCCGCCGGGCGTGGGGGGTCGATCGCGCTCCTCGGGAAAAACATCTCTCTGGGATTGAACTCGCGCCTGGATGCTTCCGGACGGTCAGGCGGCGGCGAAATGTTTGTGGGCGGAGATTTTCGAGGCGGGCTCACGCCGGGCCGCCGGACATTCCCGGAGCCGGTTCAAAATGCCGAAACATTGACAGTGGCAAGCGGAGCCGTCCTGAAAGCGGGCGCCTTGCGCAACGGAGACGGGGGGACGATTTCCCTTTGGGCTACGCAGACGACGCTCTCGAACGGCAGCCTGCGCGTGGGCGGCGGTGACCGGTCGGGGAATGGAGGAATCGCCACCATCGGCGGTGCGGGTGCGGTGACACTCGGGGGAATGGTGGACGCGACGGCGTCCGGCGGGGTCGGTGGTGTCGTCGAGATCCTCGGCGATCGGGTCATGCTGCGTTCGCGGGCCTCGCTGGATGCGTCGGGGCGAAGCGGCGGCGGGAAGATTCTCGCAGGAGGGGATTACCTCGGCGGGAAGGATCCGGTGAAGCGTTTCTCCGCAGACGCCCTGCCCACGGCGTCGACGCTCGGAGTGGAACGCGGCGCGCTCCTCAAGGCCGATGCGCTGGTGAGCGGCAACGGGGGCACGGTGATCCAATGGTCGGACGATATCACGGTCACGTACGGCAGCGTGTTTGCCCGCGGCGGAGTGCGGGGCGGTGACGGCGGTTTTGCCGAAGTTTCCAGCGCGGGATTTTTGCGATTCGACGGATCAATGGACCTCTCGGCCCCGCAGGGGGTCGCCGGAGATGTGTTCCTCGACCCTGCCCACCTCGAGATTGGCACCGAGCCGGGAAGCCTCGATGGTTCGCTACCCGATATCCTGGCGGGAACGGGCAGCGGTACACAAACGGTTTCGGTCGCCGCGCTGGAAGCGATCAGCGCGGGAAGCATCACGCTGGAGGCAACGGGGAGCCCGGGCACGGATTCCCTCACCTACGGGATCAAGGTGCTGAATTTGCGGGCCAACGACGGAGATGGATCCATCGACCTGCAAACCGACGTGTCCCTCTCCCTGCTCGCGGAAAACGGCGTGATCCAATTTGTCGATTGGACCAATGCCATCGTGGCCTCGGGTTCAGGCGAAATCTCGATCCGTGCGGGAACAAGCCCCGGCGCGGAGGGTGCCGTGCTCAATCTCGGTCGCCTCCAAACGGCAACCGGTGCGATTACGATCGACGGAGCGGACGGTGTGGAAACGCGCGGAGCGATTTCCACCCAGAATGCGTCGGTCTCCCTCAACGGAGACTCTGATGCGGACAACGACGGGAATTCCTATGTCCGAACCTACGGCACGATCACAGTCGGCGGCGGTGGCGATCTGACTCTCAACGCCCGCAACGCCAATGGCGGAACTCCGACGATCTGGATCCAGGCCCCGATCACCCTCAATACGTCGGGATTCGCTCTGTCCGGAACCAACGCGTCGACCGGCACCTATTTCCTGTCCTCCGTCGTTTCAATGCAGGGGAACTTTACCCTCACCGAACCCGTGACGATCTCCGGTCGCGGCGGATTTAGCGTAACGAATCATCTCACGTTGGCGTCGACCGTAACGCTCGCCGCGAATTCCTCGGCTTCGCTGGTCCTTGAATCGGAGACCCTCAGCCTGAGTGGCGCGTTCGTGGGACCCGAAAATGGAGGCGTGGAGATCCGTTCGCCGAACCCGGCGAGGTCGTTTATCCTTCTGGGTTCCGATGGATTGGGAGGTGCGTACGACGTCGACAGCGGGCTGTTTGCACAATTGTTGGATTTTGGATCTGTCTCCATAGGCCGATTGGATGGGACGGGAACGTTTTCTGTGGCCGCGGAGCTGACGACCACGAAGCCCTTGAAGTTGCAGGCAGCGGGGGTGGGGGGTACTCTCAGCTTGGGATCTTACGGGATTAACGGAACAAGCGGTGCGCCGCTGATTGCGCAGTTCGATGTGCTTTCGTTCGGTGGCACGGGCGCGCTCAGTTCGCAGGCTACCGGCAACGCCGTGGTGATCTCTGCGAACCATTTGTTCAACAGTCGCGGTGCGGATGCGCTACAGACGCCCAACGGTCGGTGGCTGGCCTATATCGGGGATCCTTTCTCCAGCACGTTCGGGGGTCTGGCGAGCGGCAACACCGCCCTGTGGAGCCGTACCATTGGCAACGCGCCTCCTTCCACGGTCGCCCACACAGGGAACCGCTTCCTATTCGCCACCCAGCCGGTGCTCATTTACTCGGCGACCAGTTTGACAAAAACGTACGGCGACACATTGAGCCTTCCGACGCCGACTTACGTCAGTGGCCTTTCCGCGAACACGTTCGACGGCGCCGTGCTCGCGGATACCGCACCGGTGGTGCTCGCCGACGATCCCTCTGCTTTTTCTGCAGGCACCTCGGCGCTAACCTCTGTCGGCAATTATGCGATCGGCCTCACGCGTGGGCAATCGATGATCACGGCGGGCTACGGAATCGCCCTTCAGGTGCCTTCCTCGGTTACGGTCACCGCGCGCCCCATCACCGTCACCGCGCTCGGAGGCACTTCGGTCTATGGGGATTCCCCCTCCAATCCCGGCCTGTCCGCCACGAACCTCGCCAACGGCCAAACCGCGAGCGTGCTCTCGGGGCTCAGCAACAGCTTCAACATCGTCAACACGACCGGCGCAGGGCAGGTCGCAACTGCCGTATCGGGAATCCTCACGAACGCGAACTACGACGTGACCGGGCTTGTCGGGGGAACGTGGACCGTGACTCCCAAGGACATTACCGTCACGGCTGGCGGCGGGGTCAGCACGTATGGCGCATCGCCGACGAATCCGGGATTTACGGCATCCGGCTTGGTTAACGGCGAGGGGGTCGGGGTGCTTTCCGGCCTCCAAAACGACCTCACCCTCACGAACCTGTCCGGCGTCGGGACGTATGATGTTCAGGTCACCGGCGTCCTGAGCAACAACAACTACCAGGTGACTTCGCGGACCGACTCCCCGTGGACGATCCTTCCGACCGCGATTGTCATCGAAGCAAATGGAGGATTCTCCGTGTACGGCGACTCGCCTGCCAATCCCGGTTTCCAAGCGATCGGCCTCGTAAATGGGGAGACGCAATCGGTTCTGACCGGCCTTTCAACAAATTTCGACATCACGAACCTGACGGATGTCGGCCAATACACGCTCGGCCTGACCGGAACGCTTCTGAATCCGAATTACTTTGTGGCCTTCGCGACGACGAGCACGTGGGAAGTGACTCCCAAGCGAATTTCGATCACCGCGCCGCAGGGAACCTCCGTTTATGGCAACTCGCCAACCAATCCGGGAATCTCTGCCGTCGGGCTCGTCAACGGGCAGACCAGCGGGGTGCTCACCGGGTTGACGACCGAATTTGGCGTCACCAATCTGACCCCCGCTGGTGCCTACGTGACCAGCATCTCCGGCAGGTTGACGAATGGGAACTACGCCATCGATAGCACTTCGACCGGCGTTTGGACGGTGGGTCGCCGGGGGATTAGTCTGAGTGCGAACGGGGGAAGCTCCGTTTATGGAGATTCGCCGACCTCCCCGGGCTTCTCGGCCGTTGGCCTGGCGAATGGCGAAAACGCAAGCGTGTTGACCGGGTTGAGCACCTCGTTTGGTGTCACAAGCCTTTCGTCGGCGGGCAGCTATGCGACGACCCTTAAGGGGAATCTTGCCAACGCCAACTACGAGGTGATGTCGAAGTCCGACGGGGTGTGGATCGTTGCGCCGAAGGAGTTGACGTTGACCGCGCGGGGAGGAGGTTCGACATACGGCGAGTCGCCGCTCAACCCGGGCTTTACTGCTTCGGGATTGGTAAATGGTGAAACGGAGGGCGTGCTCACCGGCCTGAGCAACAGTTTCGGCATCGATAACCTCTCTGCGGCTGGAGCTTATCAACTCCGCGTGGCTGGCGCCCTCGCGAACGCGAACTACACCATCGCAAGCCAGGCTCCGGCGACTTGGACGGTTCAACCGAAAGCCGTTACCGTTTTCGGGCTCGGTGGTTCGTCTGTGTTCGGCTCGGTGGCCGCCAACCCGGGACTCGCGGCCGAGGGCCTGGTGAACGGCGAAACCGTGACGGTGCTCACCGGGTTGAGCAACAGCTTCGGCATCACCACGCAAACTAGTGCAGGCATCTATCAAATGACGGTCGCGGGGCAGCTTTCGAACCCGAATTATACGCTGGCGGCGTCGATTGCCGGGACTTGGACGGTCACAGCGGCGCCGCTTGCTCCCGAAGCTCCGGTTCCGGATCCGATCGCCGTGGAGCCGACGGTTCCCACCGCGGAACCGTCCCCTGCGGTCGAACCGCAGAGCCTTGCGGTCGCCGACATCATCAAGGCAAACGAGACGCCGCTGGACAGCATCAATGTCACCTCGATTGCCGTCATTCCGCAAAACTCGAACTCCGGGTCCAGTGCAGCGTTGGTAGTCGAAGCTTCGTCTGCGAGCTCCGAGACGTCGGGCAGCGAGGCCGCGGCAACGAGTTCCTCCGCCACCGGAGAGACCACGACCGCTAGCAACACGACGTCGAGCAGCTCCGGGTCGCTTGCCGCCGGAGCAGCGACTGCCGCCGGCGCCGCGGCCGTGGCGGGGTCGGATTCCGGTGGCGGCGCAGCCTCCAGCGAGAGCACGGCTTCCGGGGACAGTTCGTCAACGACCGCGTCGTCCGATTCTTCGTCCTCCAGTTCAGGCACCGCGGGCGGGCTGGGTTCCGTCGCGGCCCCTGCCGGATTGGGTTCCGGATCACCGGACTTCGCGCGCGTGGAAAAAATCGGCCTCACGGTGGGTGAGGAATCCGGCGAACCCGAGCGCTCGTCCAACTCGCAGTTCGCCGCTGGACGTGGAACGTTGAGGCTTGGTCCGGTTGTTCCCAACACCCCGGAAGAAGTGCAGGCGAACGACGACCAGACCATGCAGATCGCGATTCTCACGCTTCTCGTCACGGTATCCACCGCGTTGGCAATGCCGGCAGCGGCTTCCTCTGCGGGGTCCGCGGCCGCGAGTGGATCGGGACCGAGCAAGCCATCGTAATGGTCACCAAGACGACGGGGTAAACCGCTTGCGGATCAGGGTTAGACCTCTTCGCTTAAACGTGAGAGGGGCTGCCAGCCCCTCTGCCTCACACGAGCAGGGGCAGGCTGCCCCTGCCAGGTTTCTTAAGACTTTACCTGCGAAAGGAGCACCGCACTGATGGAGGCGAACGTCACGAGCGAGACCAGCGCGAACAGGTAGCTGGCGTACCGCAGCTGCCTGCTCGGCACCCCCCGCCGAGCAAGCGAACTCAGGAGGAATGTTGCGAGGATTGCAACGATCATGATCCCCATACCGACGTAATGAATCGTATCGGCGACAGTACCGTTGGCCCCGAGCGTTGGCGCCACCGACCGCCAACTGAGCACTGCCGCAAACATCGCCCCGCCCAACATGCCATACCTGGGCCCGGGAGCGTCGGGCTCCAGAAAAAAGCTGACCAACATGATGATGAAACCGACGATCAACGACGAAAGGAGTTTCCAGTATCCGTTGACCTCTGCGCGGTCCACGTCGATTTTTGCGATCAATCCGGAGTACTCGCTTTCGCCGGTTGTCTGTCCCGGATCGCCAAGATTGGAGGAATAGACTGCGGGACGGGTGTTGATCGAAAATCCGGTCACTTTCCAATCGGTAATGTGCACCCCATCCGCGAGCCCGGAGTTGGCCGTATCAGGCCGAATGATGACATGTCGTGCGTCCCGACCCGTGTAGAGAAGATCCATCTTCAACGACTGTCGATCGAACGGATAGTGCGACATGTCCCACTGCTGCCGCATCGTCGCCGTTGCTCGCCGCTTCGCCCATCGTACGCCGCCCGACTCGACGATGTTCTCCGAATGGATCGTAATGCGTTGCGCATTCAGAAACTGCAGATTCGCCAGAATGTTATCCGGAGCGGTCGATTGGCTCCATACCCAGAAGTCGACCGTAAAAGTTCCCTCGGCCGAATTCAGATCCCGAAGCCCGAGGATGTAGACTCCCAAAAGACAAATCTGCGGTCCCTCGACGACGTTCGGAGCGGATGGAGCGAAACTAACCGCTGCGGCCGCGGGCGGAGCAGCAGGTGAAGGCGTCGCCGATGGAGGGGGCGGGTGACCTGCAGATGCAGGATCCTGACCGAGTGCAAGGGGCGAGAGGAAACCAAGCGACGCCGCAATGACTAAACACGATCGGGAAATCGTCTGGAGTCGGGTTGCGGTTGCGTTCGTCATGTCTCGATCAGCTGGACATCGTATTCGGCGTTGCGTAATCAATACAAGGAACTTTGACCAACGGAGAGCACGAACGGACGTTCCCCATGATTCTTCGCGACGGATAAGCAGCTGAATGATTTAATGGAACGACTCATCCGCGGTGCCTTCCCCCCGCTTCTCCTTGGGTGTCTTTTCTCACTCGCTGTCGCCGTCCTGCGGCTCGAAGCCCAAGGAGCCGATGCCACGATCGGACGTAACATTCCGGGGTCCGTGCCTAATCAAGCACCCGATCTCTTCCCCAGGCTGAAATCCCCGATCGACGTGGAACCGGAGTTGCCGGTCGTTCCATCTTACGGCGTGCCCGGAGAGGGGATTCTCCGCCGCGTCATTTTCAGCGGAGCGCTTTCCCCCGATCAACGTCGGGACGGATTCGAGGTAACCCCAGGTGTGACCTCGGACCGTGTGGACCTCATCGAAAGTGACCGCCGTTTTGCCGCGCTCCTTTCGTCGGACTTCATCGGAAAGCCCTTCTCGTCCGCGACGGTGTCGGCGATCGTCGAGGCAGGCTTGAAGTTCTATTTTAAGGCGGAGCGGCCCATTGTCCTCATTCAGCCAACGCAAATCGACTTCGACCGCGGTGTCCTTAAGTTAACGGTGATCGAAACCAAACTTGGCGAGAAGGAGTCGCGTGGGGCGCGGTGGTTCGGAGGCGCGTTTCTGTTGTCGAATATTCGGACTCGCCCGGGTCAACCCATTAACCGGATGAAGTTACTTAATGATCTGGAGTGGCTGAACCAAAACCCGTTTATGCAAAGCCGCGTCGTGCTTGATCCGGGGAAGGTTCCCGGAACGACCGACGTGATTGTTGAGACCGAGGATCGCTTTCCTGTACGCGCATTCGTCGGAGTGGATAACACGGGCACCGAACAGAGCGGGGTATGGCGATGGAATGTCGGGGCGAACTGGGGCAACGCCTTTTTCATTGGGCACCAACTGAGCCTCCAGTTTTCTGCTGCGTTTGACAATATTGCCAGCCAACCGGTTTATTCCGCGAACTACATCGCCCCGCTTCCGTGGCATCACCGCGTGTCGGTGTACGGCAGTTATGCGGGAACGGATATTGACCTTGATCTTGGCGCGGGCGGAACGGTCGCGTACCGCGGATATCAGGCTCAGGTTAGTCCCCGGTACGCCATTCCCATTGGCAAACTTTACGGGAAATTCACGCACGAAGTGAGCGTGGGATTTGATTGGAAAAGCACGGACCTTAACTTCGTTCAGGGCGGCGACGCGATTCCCAGTAATCAGACCGCAGTGGAGCAATTCGTGGCAGGCTACAATGCGAATCTTCAGGATGCGTGGGGGACCACGAGCTTGTCTGTTGAAGCGATTTACTCACCGGGCGGGATCGGGGCCTCGAACACGGATCAGGCATTTCAAGATGTGGATCCTCGCCTCCAGGCGAATTACTTCTATGGGGTGCTGACTTTGGATCGTTCCACGAAGTTGCCGTGGAACTTCAGTCTCGTTCACCATTTGGAGGGCCAGCTAGCGAGTACGTCGTTGATTAGCAGCGAGCAGCTGTCGATCGGCGGATGGGGAACCGTGCGGGGATACGACGAGCGGGTTTTGTTTGGCGATCAGGGGCTGGTGCTCAGCATGGAACTGCGGTCCCCTCCGGTTGTGTTCTTGAGGCGATTTTTCCCCGGCGTCCCAGAGGATCGGGTCACGTTTCTGGCGTTCTGGGATTTTGGCCTCGTGAATACGATCAGCCCCCTCCCGGGCGATCCGGCCACCAGTACCCTCACGAGCGTGGGGGTCGGAGTTCGTTATCAACTCGCCGGGTACGTCTCTGCGCGGTGCGATCTCGGATTCCCCCTGATCGATCCCGATCTCGGATTCCCTGTCGACACCGCCGCGGTATGCGTTGGGGTGACATTAGCGTACTGAGGTTGGATCCATTCAATGGGGGAAGTGCCACACCCCTCTCCGAAAACTTTTCGATATCGCCGAAAAGGAAAGCTTGTACGGGCTGGCTCTCATTCCCGATTCTTAAGGGCGATGAGACTCCCGGGTTCCGTTCTCGAGACGCGATGATTGCGTTTCCACAAACGGTTGTGGCGGTTCTGGTTGGCCTGTTTTTTTACATGGTTGCGACCGTCCTCACGCTTTACGACGGCTTGCTATCTCTCGTCTTTCAACCGGTCATCGGCGGCTTCTTTTCGCTCGTTGTGGTCCTCGGGCTTTTGGTGATCGGACTTCCCATTCGGATGATTCCAGGGGTCAATCGGTGGTGGAAGCGGTACTGGTGGGTCTCCCTGCTCGCGGCCGGGGTGGCATTTCTGATGATGTGGGCGTCGTGGATTCCTTCGATGCGTATCGTGATCGTCGATCCGGACCTGCAGATCGAGCGTGAATCCTTCCAGCCGCTGCTTTCGATAGGGGGGTGGGTCCTGGCGATGTTTGCCGTTCTTCATTTTTATCCGCCGAGCGGGCAAAAATTGTAGTTTTGCGCTCGGAATAGCCCGTCGGACCGGGGGAATTGCCGTCGAAAAGCATGGGAAAGACAACCGCAGTTGCGTCCCAACCGATCCTCCACGAACGTAACCCGGTTTATGACCTGACATGTGGATCGTCCTTTTTGCGCTGAAGTACCGATACACGGTTGCCGTGATGGCGATCCTCATCCTCCTGTTCGGGGTGTTGTCGGCGACTAAAATGTCCACCGACATTCTCCCTCGGGTGGAGAGTCCGGAAATCACGCTCGTCTGGACGTATACCGGCCTCAACGCCCGCGAGATGGCGGCGAAAATCACGTCGTTTTCTGAAATTGCCACGCTGAACAATGTGGACGACCTGGTCGAGGCGAGATCGGAAACCTCGAATGGCATTGGTTTGGTAAAGCTGCGTTTTCAGTCTTATGCCGACCCCGAGAGGGCCTTGGCGCAGGTCACCGCCGTTTCTCAAACCATCCTTCGCCGGATGCCGCAGGGGACGACTCCGCCGCTCATCGTTCGCACGAGCCCGTCGAGCGTCCCCATCCTGCAGTTGGTGATTTCTTCCGACGTGATGACGGACGGCGAGCTTTTCGACTGGGCGCGGCTCACGCTGCGCGCACAGTTGCAAAGCATCCCGGGACTCCGGCTCACGCTCCCATACGGCGGCGCATCCCGCCAGGTCATGATCGATTTGAATCCCGAGGCGCTCAACACGTTTGGGCTCTCGGCAGCGGATGTGAACCGCGCCATCAGCACGCAAAATCTCACCCTTCCCGCAGGGACGCTGAGGGACGGACTTCGGGAAATGCCGGTGACAGTCAACGCGAGCCCCGAAACGGCCGAGGCGTTTCTTTCCCTTCCGATTCGGTCGACGAATGGCCAGGTGGTGCTCCTCCGCGATGTTGCCAATGTCCGCGACGGCGAGGCGATTTCCACCAACGTCGCCCGCCTGAACGGCCAGAATGCGGTCATGGTTTCGATTCTCAAACTCGGGAATGCATCGACCCTGGACATCGTTAGTGACGTCTTAAAGCGGTTGCCGGAAATCCGCGCTTCGGCTCCCGAGGGGCTGCGGATCGAACCCATTTTCGACCAATCCATTTTCGTCCAGGCCGCAGTGAGCACGGTCATCAAGGAGATCATTCTCGTCGGCAGCCTAGTCGGTGTGATTGTCCTGCTTTTCCTCGGTTCTTGGCGATCCACCCTCATCGTCCTCACGTCGATCCCCCTTGCGCTCTTGTGCTCCATCATCGGACTCCAGTTGGCGGGAGCGACGTTCAACCTCATGACGCTGGGTGGGCTCTCGCTGGCGATCGGAATCCTCGTCGATAATGCGCTGGTCGAGATTGAGAACGTGAAACGTCAGATCGCCCTCGGCAAGGACGTGCGGCAGGCGATCGTGGATGGGGCGCAGCAGGTGGCGTTTCCGGAGTTCGTTTCCACGACCTGTATCTGCATCGTCTTTCTACCGATCTTCATGCTGACGGGGACGTCAAAGTTCGTTTTCACGCCTCTCGCCCTGGCGGTGATCTTTGCGATGATCGCCAGTTACCTGCTCTCGCGAACCCTCGTCCCCACGCTGGCTTCGCTCATGCTTCCGGGAGAAGTGGAGGCGGAGAAAAAGGCCGAGGGCCGCCGCCCGGGACCTCTTCGGAGGATGCACGGGTGGATCGAGTCGGGAGTCGACTCCCTCGCGGGGAGTCAGCGACGCATCCTCGGGACTACCCTCCGGCGCACTTGGATCGTGGTCGTTCTCGTCGCGGGAATTGTCGCAACCGGCGCATGGGCCGGTTTTTCGCTGGGGCGCGAGTTCTTTCCCACAACCGATGCCGGCCTGATGCGACTGTTCCTTCGCGTTCCCACCGGCACCCGCGTGGAGGAAACCTCACGGAAGTTCGCAGACATCCACCGCGAGATCCGGGCGATCGTTCCGTCGGACGAACTCCTGTTCGTTGTGGAAAACATCGGAACACCCTCGGCCATCAACCAGGCTTGGATCGAAAGTTCGGCGGTCGGTCCATCGGATGGCGAAATCCTCGTTCAGCTCTCAAAAGAGCACAAACCAACGGCAGGCTACATGAAACAAATCCGCGTGATGCTCGCGGAGAAGTTCCCGGAGGTGCAGGCGTTTTTCCGCCCGGCGGATGCCACGAGTCAGACACTTTCCTCCGGTGCGCCGACGACATTTGAAGTTCGTCTGATCGGTCGCGATGCCTCTGGGAACCTCGCCCTCGCGAACCGCTTGGTCAGCGAGTTGCGTGCGATTCCCGGGGCAACGGACCTCGTCCTGCGCGAGATCTTGGACCTTCCCGAGTACGCGGTGACAATCGATCGCGTTCGCGCGGCGCAATTGGGAATCACGACTCAGGATGCAACGAGCGCGCTTCTCGCGGTGCTCGGCTCCGGTGGAACGGTGGCGACGAATGTGTGGTCGGACCCCAAAACGGCCACCTCTTACGATGTGCAACTCATCGCTCCTCCGAGCGTTTTGCAGTCTGTTGACCAACTCCTGAATCTCCCGATCCGCCCCGCGTCGGGAGGAACCCCCGTGCTCCTCGGGGCATTTGCCACGGTTTCGGAACGTCGAACGGCGGCCAGCGTTTCTCGCACCACGCTGCAGCCGACTCTCACCGTTCTGGCAAACGTACAGGGTCGCGACATGGGTGCCGTCACCCGGGACCTCGAACGCTCGATCGCCTCGATCCGCAAGGAAATGAAACCGGGCAATCGTATTGAACTCACCGGACAAGCCGCGCTGATGCAATCCGCGTACAAGGAGCTTTTCAGCGGTCTCGCGCTCGCGGCGGTCCTGATTTTCCTCGTCATGGTGGTGAATTTCCAATCGTGGACGATGCCCTTTATCGCCATCAGTGGACTGCCGCTCGCCGTGGCCGGGGCATTCTTCGGGTTGTTCGTCACCGGTACCCCGCTGAGTGTTCCCGCGTTGATGGGCCTGATCATGGTCGTCGGCGTTTCCACGGCAAACAGCGTGCTCGTCACGAGCTTTGCGCGCGACTTGTGGGTCGACTCCCTCCCCGCGTGGAAGTGCGCGCTGGAGGCGGCGACGACGCGACTCCGACCCGTAATGATGACCGCAATTGCAATGGTGCTCGGCGTGGTCCCGATGGCATTGGGCCTCGGAGAGGGAGGGGAACAAAACGCGCCGCTCGGTCGTGCGGTTATTGGCGGGTTGGTGTTGGGAACTCTCGCTTCGCTGTTCGTAGTGCCGACCGTGTTTGCGTGGGCCCTCCGCAATCGGAAGCCACCGGAGGCGCCGAAGTCCGAGGAAACATCCGAATATGAATATGCCGAATCCATTCGATAAACGAACCCGTCCGCTCGTAGGATTTTGCCTGTCTATCGTCCTGGGGATTTCGCCGGGCGTTTGCGGTGCGGAGGAGGTGACCGTTGCATCTCCTAAAAATGTGGGAGATACCGTCGTGCTTTCCATCCCAGCTCGTACGGCTCCTGCCGAGGAAGCGCGGATTTTTTCGCGAGCGACAGGCGTGGTCAGCCGCCGGTTCGTCGACATCGGAGACCTGGTGAAAGAAGGAGACGTGCTCGCAGAGATTGACGCGCCGGAGATTAATCGTTCTGTGGAGCGCGCCCGGGCGCTGCTGGCGCTGGCGCAGGCGAGGTTCGACTTGGCGAAGTCGGGACTTCAACGCGCCCGCACCATGGCTTCGACCCGCGTGATCGCAGCGGAGGCGCTGGATGAACGCGAAGCTGCAGGCCGCACTGCTGCGGCTGATGTGATGGCGGCGCAGGCGGAGTTAAACCGATTTGAGGAAATCCAACGATTCCAACAAATCCGGGCACCTTTCAACGGCGTAATTTCCGGCCGCCGCATTGATCGCGGCGATCACATCGACGGGGATCAGGTATCTGAAGATGGCTGGCTGTTTCATGTGGTGCGCATTGATGAGCTTCGCGTGCAGTTGGCGGCGGTTCCTTCGGCGGCGCTGCGACTCAAGCCGGGACAGCCTGCGGCTGTGACCTTTCAGGAGATCCCCGGAAGGGAGTTCGAAGCGGTGGTCTCGCGGGCCAACCAGTTTATCGATGCTTCGGGAACCATGCAGGTGGAACTAACACTCCCGAACGCCGACCTGACCGTTCCGGCAGGACTCACCGGCACGGCGAAAATTAAGGTCGCGTCTGCGGCAAAGACGGTCGAGGTTCCTGCCAACGCCATCGTGGTGCGCGACGGGAAGAGTCAAGTAGCGAGGGTGGAGAGCGGCGTGATTCGCTTTGTGCCCGTTACCCTAGGGAAGAACAAGGGTCCGATCGTGGAGGTGAGCGGCGGGCTGACGGAATCGGATTCTGTGGTGACGAATCCGAACTCGCTCCTCCGGGAGGGAGATGCGGTCACGGTGAAGGTGGCGGCTAAGGCGAAGACTTCCTGACCGCAGGCTCCCGTTCCTCACTAGGCGAACTCGCACTCCGGGATCAACGTTGGTCCTCTGGATCATGATCGAGGCCGCGGTCTCCCGACCACGGAACGCTCCGCTCACAAGCTCGGCTCACATCGATAAAGTTCGGGTAGGAACTCGTCGCCGATCTCAACCAAGTCAAGGACCTGATTGAAGCCCACCGTTCCGTGGTTGGGAGACCATTGCCCCTGCCTACTCAGATGCGCCAAGAGGCAAGGGGGTGCTGATCACGGAGGTCATAGGGTAGCGATCTGCTCCATGTTGAATTTTTCCGAAAAGGGATTTTGGATCTGCAGGGAGTGGATGACCAGGCCATCCTGCATATCCTCGCTCAGGAGGCATGTTGCCCCGCAGTCCAGGGCCGAGGCTGCGATCAGGCTGTCCCACCAGGACAGCTTCCAGCGGTCTTCGATTTCCCAAGCGCTTTCCAAGATCCCGGGGCTGACCGGACGCGGTTTCCATTCCAGCAGGTCACGAATATCTTGGCGGGCGGCGGTCTTCGAAAGCCCGGGCTTAAGTTTTCGGGTTACCGCCACGTAATATTCCTGCAAAACTTGAGTGCTTAGCCTCCCCGTACGGCTTCGCCAAAGCACGTCCAGTATCTTCGCCGCTCGCGCATGCTTTGCCTTATCGCTTTTGTCCCGCGCGTAAACCAGAAT
>Ga0247836_1002331_pt1 | contig 27862 bp, 20 predicted proteins | sample LaCruzMarch2015__4_FD_187116 | JGI IMG/M metagenome (GOLD analysis project Ga0247836, IMG submission 187116) | Freshwater microbial communities from meromictic Lake La Cruz, Castile-La Mancha, Spain - LaCruzMarch2015_14m | ecosystem: Environmental > Aquatic > Freshwater > Lake | place: Spain... | reverse complement strand
AGGCGGTGCCCGGCAAAGGGGTGCTCGCCAAGGTGGACGGTAGGCTGCTGTTGCTGGGCAGTTTGCGTTGGCTGCAAGAAGAAGGTTTGGACATCGGCATGTGGCAGCCAGACATCGACGCCTTGCAGGCGCAAGGCGCGAGCTTGTCGGCTTTGGCAGAGCGCACCGATGCGGGTTTGCAGGCGCTGCTGCTGATGGGTTTTGGCGACGAGCCCAAAGTGGGCGCTGCGCAAGCTTTGACTGCGTTGCGCGATCGCGGCTTGAAGCTGGTGATGATTTCGGGTGACAACCAAGCCGCCGCCGAAGCCATGGCACGTCGCTTGGGCTTGCGCCCCGAGGCCGGAGAAGTGCTGGCCAATGTGCTGCCTGGCGACAAATCGGCGCAGGTGCAAAAACTGCGTGCGGGTGGCCAAGTGGTCGCCATGGTGGGCGATGGGGTGAACGATGCGCCCGCCTTGGCCGCCGCCGATGTGGGCATGGCCATGGGCAACGGCACCGATGTGGCCATGCATGCCGCGGGCATCACCCTCATGCGCGGCCAAGTTGCCTTGGTGGGCGCGGCGCTCGACATCTCGGCCCGCACCGTGGCCAAGATCCGGCAAAACTTGTTTTGGGCCTTCGCCTACAACGTGGCCGGCATCCCTTTGGCCGCGCTGGGCTACCTCAACCCCATGATGGCGGGCGCGGCCATGGCGCTCAGCTCGGTGAGCGTGATGGCCAATGCCCTGCTGCTCAAGCGCTGGAAACCCTGAAGGCGTAATTGCTTGATGTGCGTCATGACGCGGCGTGAGACAAACGCGCAAAGTGAAGGCATTCACCTTCCGGAGAGTTTTCATGCAACGCCACAGCGCCCTTCAGACCATCCGCGACGAACACGCGAGTTTGGCCGCCATGCTGCAATCCATGCGGCTCATGGTTGAAAAAGGGCCGTCCGATGACCATCGTCAATTTTTCAATGTGCTGCGTGCCATGTTGTTCTACATCGACGAATTTCCAGAGCGCCTGCACCACCCCAAAGAGTCGAATCTGCTGTTTCCCAAAGTCGTGAAGCTCGCGCCCAAAACCATGGGGGCTGTGGACAAGCTCGAACGCGACCACATGCGCAGCGAAAAAGCCGCACGCGACCTGCAACACATGCTGCTGGCTTGGGAGTTATTGGGTCCGGGCAGACGCGCCGCGTTTGAAGAGGCCATGGGCCAATACATCGACGCTTACCTGGAGCACATGAACCTGGAAGAAAACGTCATACTGCCCGAAGCCGAACGTTGCTTTTCAGAGGAAGACTGGAAGCTGCTGGACGCGGCGTTTGCCGAAAACGCTGACCCTCTCACGGGCCAATACCGGCCTACAGAGACCTATGAAAAACTCTTCACCTTGATCGTCACGCGAGCGCCTTCACCCATTGGCTTGGGATGAGGCGTGCACGCGGGTCAGAACATCCACTTGGTCCCGATCGTCACCAGGTTTTGACCGGCCTGTCGGCCCACGCTGCCATCGAGCTGTAACTTGGGCAGGATGTTGGTTCGCAAGCCCGTGGCCCAAGTGGGTTTGTCGTGTTGTTGGCCATAAAGCTCCACATGGGCGGTGATGTCACCATATGCACGCTCCCAGGCCAAGCCCCAAGTGCCGATGCGTTGGCTGCTGGAAACATCAACCAACCCCAGATTGGTGTGCAGGCTGCCCAGCTTGGCGTGGTTGCAGGTGAACAGCGCGTTCACATAGCCTTTGGATGCCTCACCCGTGGTGCGGGCAGCGCCCACCACAGCGCCCACATTGCAGCCGTTGTCTTGTGACGGGGTGATGCGGAACTTGGCCTGAATATTTTGGGTCTCAAGCCCTGTTTTTTGTTCACGCGCGATGCCCGCGCCCAGTTCGACGTTCTGGATGGGCGCATAGGCGGGCGCAAAGGTCCAGCTGCGCAAACCGTTGGGTGCGCGTGTCCACCAGCCTTCAACATGACCTTCGCCGACGTCGTTCACATTGGCATCGTCCACGGTCAAAGGTCGGCCGGCTTGGACGCTGAGCACGAAGCCCAAGCCCAGCAATAAAAACAGGGCCTTGCGGGTGTGTGTTTGAGAAATGGTGATCATGGGTGGCGATGATAAAACGAGATTGAATCATTGGCGTGGGTTGTAGCGCAGATATGGCTTGCGGTGGAATCAGCTCGCGTAATCAGGACTTTCGCGTTGCAGTTTGCGCAGCAGCGAAGGCCAAACAAACGCACCGCCCAGGCCACCCGTTTGCACGCGCATGGCCGTGGCTACGCCAGTCAGAATTTGGGGGTCCACCGCCGTGAGGTCTTTGGGGCCTGCTTGGCCGGCCAGCGCATCGACCTGGATGCGGCAGGTGTTCTCAAAGGTGTACATCGACAAGAACGCGTCGGCAATGGTTTTGCCCACGGTGAGCAAGCCGTGGTTGCGCAGCATCAGGTAATTGGCTTCGCCCAAATCGGCCTGCAGGCGTAGCTTTTCGTCGTCGCGAATGGCCACGCCCTCGTAGCCATGGTAGGCCAGCGAGGCCAGCACAAACGTGCTTTGCTGGCTGATGGGCAGCACGCCGTGCGCTTGTGCGCTCACGGCCACGCCCGCTCGGGTGTGGGTGTGCAGCACGCAACCGGCATCAGGCCGCGCCTCGTGCACCGCGCTGTGGATCACAAAGCCCGCCGGGTTGACCGGGAAGGGGCTGTCGTGCAGCTTGTTGCACTGCATGTCCACCTTCACCAGGCTGGACGCGGTGATCTCGTCAAACATCAGGCCGTAGGGGTTGATCAAAAACTGATGGTCTTTGCCCGCCACCGACTCGGGCAGCTTGGCGCTGATGTGGGTGAACACCAGATCGCTCCAGCCGTACAGCGCCACCAGCCGGTAACACGCGGCCAAGTCCAGCCGCAGCTGCCATTCATCGGGGTGAACGCTGTCTTTTAAGGAAGGAATCTCAAACGCCATGGCCGTGCTCCGCAGGTCAGCAAAAGGGGTTCAGCTTAGCGGCAAGCGGGGTGGGGGGATGACTTGTTGGTGACTGGTTTGTGAACCTATTGGCGGGGCCAAACGAAACTGAGAAACGTTGCATGTGCCAAGTTTTGGATGGATACAGGTGAGAAATTGTGTTGGCACCAGAAAATGGTGACTTGACTATGCGAGCGATCAAAATAGAATGCCAATGATATCAATATTGAATATTCAGCATCATGACCACTCAAGTACTCATCCGCCTTCCCACAGAGGTTGCAAGGCGTTTTCGAAACGCCATCCCTGCTCGTCAGCGAAGCGAGTTTGTTCGTAAGCTGCTGGAGGAAAACCTTCCGAATGTGGATGAACACATGTATGAACTCGCCCTCCAGGCAGAGGCGTTTGACCGTGCCAATCCACAGGAAGTGAGTGAGCTCGACGCAACCCTCATGGACGGTCTTGACCCCAACGAAACTTTTGACAACGCCAAATTGCTTGCCTTATGCCAAAAGTGAAGAAAGAAATCGAGCGGGGGGGCGTCTTTTGGGCAAGACTGGATCCGACTGTGGGTTCAGAGTTGCAAAAAACCCGACCTGTTGTGGTTCTCTCCATCAACCCACTCAACAAGGCACGAAAAACGGTGGTGGTTGTTTCACTCTCAACCTCGGCACCCGCCATCGAGTTTCTGAATGTCGCGCTCAAAGGTGGATCAGTAGCGCGATGCGAACACATTCGTTCCATCGACAAAACCCGACTGGCCGACAGGATTGGTTCTATTTCAGATGCAGACATGGCAAAGATCGAAGAGGGAATATCTCGGATTCTTGGCGTCAATCACTGATTGACATCATCGACGAACCATCACCCCGGCCGCGTCAACTCCTCCAGCCGCATCAACCAAGCCCGGGCGTGCACCCCGCCATCGGCCACTGCCCCACACATCTCCACTGAGGCTTGCAGTTGCCCACACACCGCAGGCCGTTCGGGTTGACCAAAAATCATGCAACGCAACTGTTCGTCCAGTTGAATGCAAGGCACGCCCGCTGGTTTTCCGTTGGGCATGCCGGGGATGGGCGAGGAGATGGAGGGTGCGGTGCAGCAAGCGGCGCAGCCAGGGTGGCAGGTCAGAGTCATCCGTTCAAGGGCACCCGGTTCAGCGTGGCCACAGGGCCCACAGTTGCAGGGGCTGCTTCAGGCGTCCGGCCAGCTCGCCCGCTGCCGGGCCGGAGCCTGCGTAATAGTCGGCCCGCACGGCGCCCACGATGGCGGTGCCGGTGTCTTGGGCCAGCACCAGGCGGTCCAGATTGGTTTGGGGGCCGGTTGATTTCATCCACACCGGGGTGCCATAGGGGATGCTGCGGCGGTCCACCGCAATCGAGCGCTCGGCCGTGAGCGGCACGCCTTGTGCGCCTTTGGGGCCAGGCGGCACGCTGCCCTGAGGCACGGCTTCTTCGCGGAAGAACACGACACGCGGGTTTTGCCACAGCAACTCCTTGACTCGCGACGGGTTGCGGTCGATCCAGGCCTTGATGCCGGGCCAGCTCGCGTCGGTGATGAGGCGGCGGTCCAGCAGCCAGCGGCCAATGCTTTTGTAGGGATGGTCGTTGGTGGCGGCGTAGGCCATGCGCACCCAGCGCTGGCGGCCGTCGGGCTCGGTCACGTTCACCAGGCCCGAGCCTTGGATGTGCAGCACCATGGCGTCCACCGGGTCGGCCAAATACAGCAGCTCTTTGCCACGCAAGGCGGCGCGGGCGGCGGGCAGGGTTTCCATTTCTTGTCGGCTGAACCAAGGCTTGCGCTGGCCCAGCTGGGCGGGCGGCGCGTAAAGCGGCACCTGGAATGCGCCTTGTGCGCGGCGCGAGCCGGTCAAGGCGGGTTCGAAATAACCGGTGAGCAAACCGGACAGTAGGCCTTCGCTGCGTGGGTCCAGTGCCTCGACGCGGTAGGGCTGGAGTTTTTCGCGCATCCAGCGGCGCTGCACCTCGGCGCTGGCGTTGGCCAGTTGGGCAACTTCGGGGCACAGCGCCCGCCAGTCGGGGGCCGGGCGTTGGCAACTTTGTTGCCAAGCCGGCCAGGCTTCGTTGACGGCGTCAGTGTCAACGCCGGGCAAATCGGACCAGCGCACGGGCACCCAGCGGCTTTGCTCACGCACCAGGGCGGGCGGCAGGGGCCGGGTGTCTTCCATGGGCAGGATGTCTGCGATGCCAGGCAGAGGCGATGGGCTTGAGGTGGGCGGGCTTTGTACCACGGGGGCGACCGAGCAGGCGGCCAGCATGCCTACAATCGCGGCCATTAAGAAGCCGACCCGCAACGGGCGGCGGGTCAAGAAACGGGGTTTTTGCATGGGTCTGATTTTGCTGGAAGCTTTGCTGGCCTTGTGCATCTTCATTGCGATTGTCTGGTGGACCATGTTTTCCGGCCGCAAAAATGGTGAATTACCCACCAAAGACGACGCAGACGCCGAAAAAGTCAAAGAAAAATGACCCCAACGCGCTGACTCAAAGCGAGTCGCTTTGAGTTCAAGCATTGCTCGTGATGCGACATACCGTCACAAAAAAGACATGAACGGTGCAACGCCGTGTCATAAAAAATGTCCAAAATCCTCAAAAATATCCCTACGCGACGCCCCCGCCAGACACGCAGCTCTTAAGACCATTTCCAAGATCAATGGCCGGCACCACCCCAAAACGCAATTCATGACATTTATCAGCCCCCATTCCTTGGCTAAACGCAGCTTGGGTTTTGCCGCCCTTGTGGCTTTGGTGTCATGCACACATTCGACGCCCCGTTCGGCCGATCCGGTATTGCGCATCAGTGTGCTGGCCTTCAATGATTTGCATGGCCACCTCGAGCCGCCCATGATCGCCATTCGTGAACAAGTCAAGCAAGTGAGCACTTCGGTGCCTGCAGGCGGAATTGCCTACATGGCTTCGGCCATTCAACAGCTCAAAGCCCAGCACCCCTTGCACGCGGTGGTCTCGGCGGGCGACATGATTGGTGCCACCCCCTTGATTTCAGCGCTTTTTCTGGACGAACCGACGATTGAAGCGGTCAACGCTATCGGCATTGATTTCAATGCCGTTGGCAACCATGAGTTTGACAAGGGTGTGGCCGAACTTGAACGCATGCGCCAAGGGGGCTGCGAACAATTCACGCGCCTCAAGCCGTGTCTGGTCAACAAGGCCTTTCCAGGCGCCAACTTTGAGTTTTTGGCCGCTAACGTCATAAAAGACAATGGCAACACCTTGTTCCCTGCTTATGGCATCAAGGTATTTAAACAAGGTGGGCATGAGGTCAAGGTCGGTTTCGTTGGCATGACCCTCAAAGGCACGCCGCAAATTGTCACGCCTGCAGGGGTCAAAGGTGTGCGGTTTGAATCCGAAGCGCAAACCGCCAATACCTTGGTTCCCATCCTGAAGGCGCAAGGGGTTGCAGCGCTGGTGTTGGTGATCCATGAAGGCGGCACGGTGCAAGGCGGGCCCAACGACGCCAGCTGCCCAGGTTTGACCGGCGACATCCTGCCCATCTTGAACGAGCTCGATCCCGCTTTTGATGTGGTGGTCTCGGGGCACACCCACCGGGCATACGCTTGTGACTACCAAAAGTTCAACCCGGCCAAACCCTTTTTACTGACCAGTGCGGGCCAATACGGCACGATGCTGACGCACATTCAACTGCAAGTGGATGCCGTGCAGCGCAAAGTCATACAAAAGAGCGCACACAACCTGACCATCCAGAGTGAAGCGTTCACCAATTCGGCTGGCGTGCGCATCGTCCCCGCCCCCGAGTTGCCACAGTTCACACCGCAGCCTGACGTTGCACGCATCGTGGCCACCTACAAGGCCGCGTCAGCCGAACAGGCAGCGCGACAAATCACCCGCCTGCCCCTGTCGATCACGCGTGCAGCCACCCCATCGGGCGAGACGGCTTTGGGCAATTTGATTGCCGATGCGCAATGGGCCGCGACAGCGCCTGCGGACAAAGGCGCGTCAGATTTCGCCGTGATGAACCCCGGTGGTGTCCGGGCCGACTTGCTCGTGCCGCCTGGCGGCGGTGCCGTGAATTACGGTCAGCTTTTCAGCATCCAGCCCTTTGGCAACACCTTGACCGTGAAAACCTTCACCGGCCTACTGATCAAAGAACTGCTCGAATCGCAGTACCGCCAAGACAGACCACGTGTCTTGTACCCCTCGTCGCAATTGACTTACCAAGTGGATTTGAAACAGCCATTGGGGCAGCGCATTTCAAACATACGCATCAAAGGCCAAGCCCTGCAGATGGATGCCCGTTACCGGGTGACGATGAACAGCTTTTTGGCGACTGGCGGCGATGCTTTTTCGGTTTTCAATCGTGGCACCGACACGGTGGGTGGCGATTTGGATGTGGATGCCTTGACCGATTACCTGGCCAAAAACCCGGGCCTTTTGCCGCCCTCAACAGATCGAATACGCTTGTACTAACCCACCTGCAAAACTGAAAATAACCGCGGTTGTTGCAGCGCAACACAGCCAAGGAAAAACGCGAGCTTCATCAGATCGTCACTGAATAACTTTAAATTGTTTTGTTCAATTACAGGCAATTTACCCATGCGACAGTGGCAGCAGAGTCCTCGAAAAAAAGCACGCATCGAAATCATTCCGATGATCGATGTGATGATGTTTTTGCTGGTCTTTTTTGTATTGATCAGCGTCAACGTGATTCCCGCATTGGGCATCAAAACTCAACAACCCAACTCGTCCCAAGTACAGAACCTCAAGACGCCGGACAAACAAGTCGTGGTGACTCTGGGCCGCGAAGGCTTGATTCAATTGGATGGCCAAACCGTTGAGTTAGACCGTTTGGTCAGCGCCATCAAAGCCAAGGCCAATGCGTCAGAGCAAATTGCCGTCATTGTGAACAGTGACAAGGGCGCAGAAGTTCAGACCTTGGTCGATGTGATGGACGCCATTAAAGCCGCTGGCTTGGGCAAAGTTGCTTTGGCCGCCCGCGAGCGCAAATGATGTGGGTGGATCGGCTCAATGACCAGCGGCACAACGTTTCCAGCGTGGTGTCCCTGCTCATGGTGGGCGCGGTCTGGTTCATGACGCAATCCATACTCCCCGTACAACGCAGTCTGCCTGAAGAGCCGATGGCGTTGATCCTGGTGACGCCAGAACCCGTACGGCCAGTGATGCTACCGCCCGTCCCACCACCTCCCCCACCACCTCCGGTCTCACCACCGCCCGCTCAGCCCCCCAAGCCGGTACTGACGCCCAGCAAACCTATCCCGGTCTTGCCCTCGTCCCCCGTAATGACAGCGCCAACACCAGCGCCTACGGTAACGGCGACGCCAACGGCCGCCGTTACAGCGGCACCCGTGTCTCAGCCTGTGTCTGCAACACCCAGCGAGCCCGCCGGGGTGGAAAGCCCCAGACCCGTTCAAACGGCGCCAATGGCCCCTGCGCAACCCGTGGCCGAAGCTGCCAAACCCACGCCGCCACTTTCCAGCGTGGCCATTGAAAACGGTTACGTGGCCAATGTTCGCGCCTTGCTGAACACCAACAAACGCTACCCCACCGGGCGCGAAGCCAGTTTGCAACGCCCTTCCGGAAAAGCCGTGGTTTGGTTTGTCCTGAACCGCAACGGCACCTTGCAAGAAGCGGGCATTGAGGGCAGCAGCAATTCCATCCTTTTGGACAACGCCGCCTTGTCCACTGTGCGGCGCACCAGTTACACCCCTTGGCCCGAGGGCAGTTGGCCCGGCCAAACCCAACACCGATTCACCGTCACGCTGGACTTTGTCCCGCTCAATTGATTTTTTCTTGCAACTTAACTCAACCCAAGGTTCTATATGAAACGCTTCAAACCCCAACGTTTGGCACTCTTGATCAGCATGGCCTTCGCTGCGCCTGCCTTGATGGCCCAGCAATCGACCGATGTCGGCCGCATCAATGTCGAAGGCCAACCCGGCGGTACCGACACCGGCTTGATCAGCCAAGAAGAATCACCCAAAGCGCGCAGCTCGGTGAGCCGCCAGTACATGGAAAAGCTCACGCCCACGGCCAACTCGTTCCAGGTCATTGAGAACTTGCCTGGTGTGAATACGTTCAACTACGACGCCACCGGCCTCTTTGGCGGCGGTATCCGCATCCGCGGCTTTGCAGGTGACCAGTTGGGCTTGACCATCAACGGCGCCCCGGTGAACGACTCGGGCAACTTTGCCATTTACCCACAGGAATACACAGATACAGAAAACCTGTGCGAAGTCTTTGTGACCCAAGGCGCCACAGACACCGACTCCCCGCACGTTGGCGCGTCCGGCGGCAACATTGGCATGGTGACATGCCCTCCCAAAGACGAGTTCGGTGTGCAAGCTGCGCAATCATTAGGCCAACTCAATTTCCGCCGCACCTTTGTGCGTGTGGACACCGGTAAAGTGGGCCCCAGCAATCTGAAGGCCTTTATTTCCTACTCAAAGGCCACCGCCGACAAGTTCAAAGGTGCAGGCGGTGCAGACCGTGACCACGTCGACATGGCCATGGAAGTTCGCCCCAATGCCGACGTCTTTTTGTCGGCCAGCTGGTTGTACAACAATGCCTTGAACAACAACATTCGCCCGCTGACCAATCCTCAAATCGCGCAATACGGCCGTGATTTTGACTTCAGCACTGTCGTGCCACAACACTTGGTCGCCGTGGCCGGTACGGCGCAAACCGAAAACGTGCCTGTGGATGGTTTCTACAAATTCAACATCAACCCCTTCCGCAATCACCTGTTCACCGGCAAGGCTGAATTCAAAGTCAACAAAGACCTGATGGTGAGCGCTGAGCCTTATTACTGGTATGGCTTTGGCACCGGCGGTGGCCAGCTCCAGCAGCTGACAGAAGGTGGCACGGGCACCAACGTCACCCGTTTGAAAGATCTCAATGGCGATGGCGACACCTTGGACAAAGTGTTGGCTTACGGCAGCAGCGTGACCGAAACCAACCGCCCTGGTGTGACCTTCAAAGCCAATTACCGCATCAACAACCACACCATCAATGCCGGTTATTGGTTTGAGCGCGCGCAACACCGTCAAACCGGTCCTCGCGTGGCCTTTGACAACAGTGGCAACTCTTCCAACACCTGGCTGGACAACCCAGCGGCCTTCTTGCAGCGTTCCGACGGTCAGGCCTACCAAGCGCGTGACTGGAAAACCATCAGCACCGGCAAGTCTTTGTATGTTCAAGACACCATTGCTTTGATGAACGACAAGTTGATGTTGCAAATTGGTGGCCGCAATTCCACGATCGACCGCGACTTCACCAACTATGCCAACGCGCAATCGACCAGCGCCACCGGCCGCTCAGATGCCGACTACCAACTCAAGCGCAGCTACAGCAAGTTCTTGCCCAATGCGGGCGTGAAGTACAGCCTGGACACGCAACAATCCATGTTCTTCAACGTCGCAGAAAACTTCAAGGCACCTGGCAACTTCAGCTTCCAGAACTTGCTGCAAGGCGGCACCGTGACCAATGGTGTCTTGACGGGCGCCACACTGCGCAACCCGGCGGTTAGCATCGAAACTTCGACCAACGTGGACCTGGGTTACCGCATGCAAACCGAAACCTCGACACTGTCGGGCTCGGTGTTCATGGTCAACTACAAGAACCGAATTGCATCGGCATTTGACCCCGCAACCGCCCTGTCGGTGGACTACAACGTGGGCAATGTCTCTGTCAAAGGTGTGGAGTTGGAAGCCGGTCAGAAGTTGAACAAGAACTTCTCTTTGTACGGCTCTTTGAGCTACACCGAGAGCCAGATGAAGCAAGACCTGAAGTTGTCTTCCACCTTGACAGAGCCCACCGCAGGCAAGACCATGCCCGACACCCCCAAGTGGATGTCGGCCGTGGCTTTGAGCTACAAAGAAGGCCCATGGTTCGGACATTTGACTGCCAAGTACACGGGCAAATCTTTCTCCACCTTGGTCAATGACCAAGAGGTGAAAGCCTACACCGTGCTGAATTTGGCCGCGGGTTACAAGTTCCCAAGCACGGGCTTTTTTAAGACACCTGAAGTGCGTTTTAACGTGGACAACTTGACCGACACCAATTACCAGCGCAGTAATTCACCCAGTGGCTCACTGTTCACCGTGCGCTCGGTCGGTGCTGGTGCAAGAGATCCTTCTTACTACATCGGCGCACCACGCTTTCTCAGCGTGACCCTGCGCTCGGATTTCTAAGGCGAATGGGATGATGCTTTTATTGCACGATGCGTCCTTGTACTTGCTGTACGCGGCGCTGGTATTGGCTTTGTTTTTGGCGATCGAGCGGGGTATTTTTTATACGCATGCCCAACGCCAATTGCAAAGCCTGCTGCAATCACTGCATGAACGCCGCACAATGCCCGACTTTCGGTCGGGCGATGTCGGCGCCATGATCGTGGCGGCGTTTGCCAACGGCCTGCACCCCACAGCCTCTCAAAAGGTGGCCGATGATGCAGCTGAACAAGCCTTTATCCGCGTCCAACACAAACTGACGCAACGATTGTGGATGCTCGACACCATCGTCACGGCAGCCCCCTTGTTGGGCTTGTTAGGCACGATTTTGGGCATCTTTGACACCTTCACCGCCTTGGCCAAGTCCGGAATTTCAGACCCACAAGGTGTGAGCGCCGGCATTGGTACCGCTTTGTTGGCCACCGCCATTGGCATTGGCACGGCCTTGATTTGCGTGGTCATCTACAACGCGTTTTTGGCTTGGGTGGAGCGCTTGGGTGACGAAACCAAACTGGCACTGTTGGAAGTGTCCAAACAAAATACGTGATGCTTAATGCGTGATGGTGTTGATGGCGAAGTGCAACACCCTGGATTTCAATGAATGAAGGTGTGAAAGCTGAGGTCCGAGCGCTTGGTCAGTCCAGCAGGCTGTGAGCGCCTTCAAAGCGCTGGGCGTAATAACGGTTGCTCATAGCGTCGATGCGCACCCCGGTTCGGGGGTTGCTGGCGTGCACAAATCGACCATCGCCTACGTACACCCCTACATGCGAGTGGCGCGCGCCCAGGGTGTTGAAAAACACCAGATCGCCCGGCTGCACGTTGGTGGTGTCGATGGGGCGGGACATGCGGCCCAAGTCGGCAGCTGAACCCTTCACCCGTAAGCCCCCTCCTTCGCGCAGCACATGGGCCACCAGGCCCGAGCAGTCAAAGCCCGTGGCCGGGCCACGCCCGCCCCAGGCATAGGGCGTGTCCAGCAAGGACAGCGCCACCATGGCCACATCGTTGCGCACGGTGTTGTAGGTGCCAGAAGGCCGTGGGCGCGAGGCTGCAGGGTTGGCCGGCTCTGAGTTGGCGGGTGCCGTGCGGCGAGCTGGGGGCGATGAGCAGCTCGCCAGCAGAACGACGGCAACCAGACCCAGACCTGTGAGCAAGCCCTTGCGGCGCTGCGGGTCATGCGCTGCACGCGTCGGGCGGGGCGCAGCCAGCGTTTGAAACAAAGAGGTGTCAAGCTTGCTCATGCCAATTGCCGCATCAAATTGGCCAATTCCACCGCTGACTTGACTTCCATTTTGTCGAACACCCGGGCGCGGTGCACCTCCACAGTGCGCACGCTGATGTCGAGCTGGTCGGCGATCAGTTTGTTGGGCAGGCCCTCCACCACCAAGCGCATGACGTCTCGCTCACGCTCGGTCAGCTCCAGCAGGCGCGATTGCAGGCGCTGCTGCGTTTGCCGAGCCGCCAAACGCTCTTGTGACAAGGCCAAGGCTTGCTCTACCCGGTCTACCAGGGCGTTGTCTGAAAAAGGCTTTTCGCAAAAATCGAAGGCGCCGCGTTTGACGCTGTCCACCGCCGTGGGCACATCGGCGTGGCCTGTCAAAAAGATCACCGGCCAGGCCTGCGCCATGCCCTTGACCAACAGCTGCTCGAACAAAGCCAGGCCGCTCATGCCGGGCATGCGCACGTCCAGCAAGATGCAAGCCGATTGCTGCAACCTGGCCGGGTTCGGTTGCCAAGCGCCATCGGTGTTGGGGTTGGCGTGGGTGCCTTGCAGCATGGCCAAAAAAGCCTCGGCGCAGTCAAAAGACTCACTGAACAAGCGCCGTGTGCGCAGCAGCCAGGCCATGCCCTCGCGCACACTGGCGTCGTCATCCACAATGAAAACGGTGGGTGTGTCGGTGGGGGTCATGCGGCGATCTTATCCAAAAGCACAGCGGGCAAGGTGAAGCGAAAGACCGTTCCCCGGGGGACCAAGGGCTCGAAGCTGAGGTGTCCGCCGTGTTGCTCGACCACGGTGCGGCACAGGCTCAGGCCCAAGCCCATGCCTTCGGCCTTGGTGGTGAAAAAGGGGGTGAAAAGCTGACGCTCCACGTCGTCGGCAATGCCCACGCCCACGTCGCTGACCGAGAACTCCACCCAGCCGTGCTCGGCATTCGATGCGGCACGCCGCACCTGCAGCAACAGCACCCGCTCCATGCTGCTGGGCTGGTCCATCGCCTGCATGCCGTTGCGTGCCAGGTTCAGCAATACCTGTTCCACCATGGTGCGGTCACACAGGACCTGGGGCAACTTGAGCTCGAAGCGGGTGTGCACCTTGACCTGCAGTTTGCGCGCCTGCAGGTTGACCAACGGCGCAATGGCGTCGAGCAAGGCCTGAGGTGCCACAGCTTCACGGGCCTGATCGCGGCGGCGTACAAAGTCGTGCACGCTGTTGATGACCTTGCCCGCCCGCCCGGCCTGCTCGGCAATGCGCCGCAAGGCCATGTGCACATCGTCCAGGGTTTGCTGCGCAGCATTGGGGTCTTTCAGCAGGTTGAGCGAGCCATTGGCATAACTTGCGATGGCGGCCAGTGGCTGGTTCAACTCATGGCTGAGCAATGAGGCCATTTCGCCCACGGTGGCCAATCGGGCCGTGGCTTGCAGTCGCTCTTGGCTGGCCCGCGAGAGCTCTTCGATGCGCCGTTGCTCGCTGATGTCGATCACTGCGCCCATCCAGCCGGTTTGCTGGCCTTGCACGCTGATCAGTGGTGCCTCGATGATGAGCACCTCAAAGCGCGTGCCATCGGCCCGCATGAAGACCGACTCGAAACCTTCGCGTGGTGGGGCGTTGCCCGCAAGCCGAACGGCATGACGTTGCTTGTATTCGTCCATCATTTCGGGGGGCCAATACGGCATGGGGGCCAGCTGACCGGTCAGTTGTTCAGCCGCCAGCCCCACCATTTGGCAAAAGGCCGGGTTCACGTAGGTGATGCGCCCTTCCAGGTCGCGCGCGCGCAAGCCGGTCACCAGCGAGTCTTCCATGGCCTTGCGAAAGGCCAGCGCCTCGGCCAAATCGTTTTCGGCTTTCAGGCGTCGGCGCGAGTCTTTGGCCAGCAAGACCATCACCGTGACCAGCGCGATTGACATGGCGGTGACCAGCGCCGTGAGCACGTTGGGGAACAGGTCGGGCTCGCCCCGGCGGCCGTCCAAGCGCAAGATCAGGGTGTTGCCTGGCAAGTCCACCAGTTGTTGGGTGGTGAATACGCGCAAGCCCCGGCTTTGGTTGCCTGCAATGGCCAGGCGTGTGCCATCGGGCTCGGTGAAGGAAATTTCGTTGCGGCGGCCGTAGCCCACGCCCAGCCGCGCATTGATGATTTCTTGCAGACCATAGGTCACGATGGTGAAACCCACCAGCAAGCCGCCTTGGGTGTTGGGCAAGCACATGTCCATGACCTCGATGCCCAAACCGTCTGTTTGAGGCAGGAAATAAGAGCGGGAATAACTGGGACCACTGCCGCGCTTTGCCTGTAAGCAAGCTTGCTGGGTATCGCTCAGGGTTTCGGTGCGGGGCACGCGCTCAAATACCGGACTACGCAGGGGCGAGTCGAGTGATTGGTTCAGGTTCAGCGCCGAATCGCGCCACTCGATGCGCAGCATGTCGCGGTTTTCGCGCAAGAGCACTTGGGCCTCAAGGGACCACAAGGCTTCTGAAGGGTGGCTCGATTGCAGACCCTGTAGGGCCTGCACATGGCGCGACAGTTGGGTGCGCAAGTCACTGACTGCGTTAGCGGTGTCGCGCTCTAGTTCGGCTTGCAACTGGCTGGCTTCATAGCGTCCGGCCAGCCATACCAGGGTCATCAGTACCGCCATGACCAGCGCGATCAAGGTGCTCCACAGGCTTCGGCGACCCCGCCCCCCGGGCAAGGCCTCTTCTACCGCCTGCCACCAGGCCAGGGTGCGTGTCTTGAGTGTGGAGATCAGGCGCTGCAGCCCGTGGAGTGTCATGTCCGCATTGTCCTGCACTCAGGGTGCCAGCCGTTTGGGCTGGGTGGGCATGGGCGGAGCGTATCAAGGTGGGGTTTTGGGCCCGGGGGAGGATGCTGGGCGGGGCTCCACCCGAGTGACTTGGGGGTTGGCCCAACTGCCGTCAATCAAAAATTCCTGTGCCGAGGCGCGCGACAGGGGATTTTGCAAGAGCCATTGTGCAATGAAGGTGGTCAGGCCCACCAAAGGGTTGACGGCGATGGCAGCTACCAAGGAGGCCGTTCCGGCATCCACAATAGGCAGGATTTGTGCTCGCAGTTTCTGGGTTTCGCGTGCGATGTCGGCAGAGCCGTCCAGCTGCACCAGGGCATTGACGCCCTTGATTTGCAGGTTGCGTGTGTTGGCCATGCCGTGCACGATGGTCACGTCCCCTTGCACCGAATCAAAAGCAAAGCCCTGTTCAAACACATCCCGGAAATCGAGCAGCAAGCGCCTGGGCAAGGCCTGCAAGCTCAGCACGCCCAGCAGCTTGGCGACCCCTGGATCGGCCTTGAGGAACTGGCCTCGCCCCATGCGCACATCCAGGTGGCCGTTCAGGCTGGGGTAATGCGGGCTCAGTGGCGAGCCTTGCCAACTGACCATGCCTTCGATTTGGCCCGTGCCGCCGCGCAAAGCCCCGGGCGTGCCCAACCGGGTCAACAAGACCCCGGCGTCCTGCACGTCCAGCACGAAATTCATTTCGCTTTTACGCCAGGGGCTGCCTTCGCGGGCCGCCAGCCAGCGGCCCGTGCTGCGCAGAGTGCCTTCGGGTAAATCGATGTTGAGCCTCTTCAGTTGCCACTCACGCGCCGCCGGCGTTTGGGCGAGCGCCTTGTCTGTGTTGACCGCTTCGATCTCGACGCGTCCAAGTTGTTTGCCGCGCAGCTCCAGCGCTTCTACCACGATGTCCAGCGCGGGCAGGCTGAGGGGTGGGGTTTCGAGCAGGCTTTCTACTTCGCGGGCGCTGTTGGGCGGTAAATTGAGGTGACTCAGTCGGGCGAACAATTGGCCGGCGGTCTCTGTTTGGCCGGGCATGGCTTGGTCAAAGGCCACATGGCCGCTGAGCTCGGCCGCGTTGATGTTGACCCGCCAGCGCCCCGCCTCGTAGGTGCCACCTGCTTGCACTTGGTGCAGTTGGCGGCCGCTGGCCATCAAGCTGTTGGCTTTCAGACCCATGCGAGAGGGCAAGTAGCCTTGCCACGCCGGGGGTTGAAGCGCTTTGCCGGGCGCAGGCTTTGCCGGTGGTGCGGGCAGCAAGGCCAGCCACTCGTCCACCACAAGACGGTCCACGGCCACACTGGCCGTGACGCCGGTGTCGGGCAAAGACGGCATGTTGTCGGGCAACACGCCCAACCCCAGACGGCCGCGCAGCACGCGCGGCGTGTCAGCGCTCAAATCGCGCACGTACATCAGCCGCGCCGTGTCGCCCAAGCTCAGCTCGATGTCATCTTGCGGCCCAGTTGGGGTCTGTCGCGACTGGATCTGCAGGGCCAGTGCTTTTTCCATGTCTGCGGGTTTGCCCAAGGGGGCGGGCAGCTGCAAGCCCAAACCACCCAGCCGACTGTGCACCGTCAGCTGGGGCAGGCCTTGGTGCCAAGCCAAGCGGGCGCTGTAGTCGGCGGCACCGCTGGCGTGCCGGGCCAGCAGGTTCAGTGGGGCGATGTCTTGTGCCGACTGCAGGCCCGCCGCGCTCACCCGGCCTTGCGCCTTGAAGGCCATCCGGGTGGTCGTTGGGGTTGCGGCACGGTTGTCAGGGTCAGGTGCTTGCATGCCGCCGTCGATCACGGCAGGCCCGCCCAGCAAGGTGGCCTGTAGCTGGCGAACCTCAAAACCGCGTTCGTGGAACTGCAGCGTGCCGCGCAGCTTGTTCAGCCAGGGTGTGCCAGGCAGCATGCGCAAGTCGTTGCCATTGAATTGCACACTGCCTTGAACCCGCGTGCTTTGCAGGTCCAGCAGCGGAAGTTGCAACGCAAAGCGTGTGAGCAAGGGGCCGCTGGCCTGAGTGGGCTGCAGCGCACCTGAAAGCAGCGCGTCCAATGGCGACTGCCGCACCCAGTCCAGCAGCAGTGGTGCGTCGGCCAGGCTCTGGGCCTGCACACGCAGTAACGGTTGATGCACCATGTCGGCGATGTCCACCGAGGCGGCCTTCAGCTCGATGGCCTGTGCCCCCTCACCCACTCGGGCGCTGGCCTCGCGCAGCTGCATGCCCAAGCGGTCAAAAGTCAGTTGGCCTTGCAGGGCGCGCAGGCGCGGCCAAGGCATTTCACCTGGGGTCATCAGGGAGGCGGGCACCATGTCGAACTCGGCGTCTTTCAACTCGCCAGCAAACAGGAATGTGCCGTCCTCGGGCCTGGCAAAGGGCAGTTTGTCCAGATCTCCCTGGATCTGAACTTTCACATCTTCGTATCGGCCCTGCACCAGGGCATCGCGCAGATAGTGGCGCACCTCGGGCGGCAGATTCAGGGGCAGGTAACGGTGCACGGCGGCCGCTTGCGCCCGCTCAATACGCCCTTGCAGAGTTAACATGCCGGGGCTTCGGCCATCGGGGGCAGGTCGCCACTGGCCTTGCCATTGGCCTTGCAGGTCGGCGTTGGCCAAACTCAGTGACCATTGCGGCACATGCCAGCGCCCAGCAGTGCTGTGACGGTCTGTTTCGCGGGCCCAGCGCACACTGGCTTTGAGTTGGTGCAATGGCACTTCGGCTGGCTCCAAAAGGCCCGGCAGCCACAGCGCGCTGTCCGCACCGGTTTGCAAATCCAGTCGGCCGCCGCTGGCGTTCATCGCCAAAGTCAATTGACCGCCGCGCAGGCCCGGCACGTCGGCACTAGGCAGCGCGCCCCAGACGGCTACCGCCGCTGATCCGGGCTGCCAACTCAGGCCTTCCACCTTGGCTTGTGCTTCCTGGATGTCGGGGCGGTTCCAATCGCCTTGCCAGCGCAGGTTCAAGGAGGTGACCCGACCCTTCAAATCGCGGGCTTTCAAAGCGCTGTGCCATTGAGGTGACAGCGCTGTCCCCAAGGGCAGGCGCAAGGCCAGGGCTTGCAGCGCCTCCAAATTCAATTGACTCGCCTGGAGTTGGCCACGGGCTGGGCGAGCGCTTTGGGCGTGCGTGTAGTCCAGCGACAACTTGCCCTCCGGCCAGTGAAGGCCCTGTTCGCTGACGAAGCGCAAATCCTGGGTTTCGGCCACAAAGCCCTCGGCATGCACCTGCAGTCCCAGCCGACCCGAGAGGCTTTGTAAAGCCAGAGTGGTTGTGTCTGAACTGAGTCGGGCCTGCAGGTGTTTCAAGTCCACCTCGGCCAGGCCGCCGCGCCACTGGCCCTGCTGGACATCGGCCCACAAGCGCAAGCGCCCCTGACCTTGCAAAGGCCGGGTTTCTGCAGGCAAGCCGGTGGGCATTTGCAGTGCATGCTGGGTCCAAGGGGCCATGTCCAGTTGCGGAAAGTGTGCAAAGGCCTGGCCCGACCAATCGGCCATTCGCCCGGGGTGCAGGGACAGCAAGCCGCGTTTGAACTGGCCCATCAGCACAAAGCGCTCGCCCCATTCAGGGGGCGGCGTGGCGTCCAGGCGCAGCATGTGCTGCCGGGCCGTGTTGCGAATCACCAGGTCCACTTCGCGCAGGGTCAAGGGGATTGGTGGGGCGTTGTCCTTGCCTGGCGAGGTGTTGATTCCGGTGTCCGGCCCATGCCAGTTCACTTGTGCGCCCCGCACCACCACTTCGCGCTGGCCAAACAACCAGTCGGCCGCAGCCGAGTTTCCTGTAGAAGGCGCTCCCCATGTCATTCCGGCGATCTGCCACTGGCCATCGGCTGTCAGGCGCAGTGTCAGCTCGGGCGAATCCAGCACCAATTGATCCAGCTGCCACAGCGCTGCCGAGCGCAGGCTGAGCGCCACCAGCACCTTGGGCAGGCGCAGCCCGGTTCGGCCCTGGTCGTCCAGCAGCTCGATGTCACGCAGCTCAAAAGAGGGCACCCAGCCGGTGCTTTGCGCCGACACGCCGCCGATGCGCACCGGTACACCCAGCGATTGGCGGGCAAGGCTTTCAAGCGCAGGGCGAAACTCGGCGATTCGCGGCACAATCCAAAAATGCAGAGTCGCCCAAGCCAGACCCAACACCAGCCCGGCGACCAGCAGCCCCCATAAAACAAGCCGAACAGCCCGCGCTAGCCAAGGGCGCAGCAGGACTTCGGTGGGGGGCCAAGTGGGTGAAGACGACACAAACGTATGAATTAGAAAGTCAGCAGGAATTATGACCCGCAGCCCGTCCATAGACGACCGTTCTGATCCCCCCCCCCCGATTGTTTCGCCCTCCGGTGTGCCCAGCCCTGTGGATTTACCGCTTGATTTGCCACTTTATTCGCGCTTTGTGCAGCGCCTGCACCGCCGCTACGCAGATGAGTTGCCGCTGCTGCCGCCAGGCCCGCCCACCCGAGATAGCCTCAGCGCCGCTTACGCAGCCTTGCAATCTCGGGGTCTGGACACCAGCGCAGCCTTGCGCGTGTTGCGCCAACTCACACTCGAGCGCCTGGCCCAGCTGGACTGCACGGGTCAGGCCGATCTGGCAACCGTCACGCACGGCATGACCTGGCTGGCCGAGGTCACGCTCGACATTGCCTGGCAGCAAGTCATGGCTGATCTGGACGGCTTACACGGCGCACCCACCAAAGCCGACGGCCAGCGTGCCGTGATGTGGATCGTGGGCATGGGCAAGCTGGGTGCGCGCGAGCTGAACGTGTCGAGCGACATCGATTTGATATATGTCTACGACGAAGACGGCCAGACGCTGGGCAACAGCGAAGGCCGCAACAAAGTGTCGTGCCAGGAGTACTTCACCCGCGCCGTCAAGCGCATGTATGCCCTGATTGGTGACACCACCGAACACGGCTTTGTGTTCCGGGTCGATTTGGCGCTGCGCCCCAATGGCAACTCTGGGCCCAGCGTGGTTTCGCTGGACGCGCTGGAAGAGTATTTGCTGGTGCAAGGCCGCGAGTGGGAGCGCTTTGCCTGGATGAAGAGCCGCGTGGTCGCGCCCCGCGCTGCCATGCTCAATGGTTCAGCCCAGGCGCTGCGGGCGGTGGTGCTGCCCTTTGTGTTTCGCCGTTACCTCGATTACAACGTGTTCGAGTCGCTGCGCACCCTGCACCAGCAAATCCGTGACCATGCGGCCAAACGCAGCGCAGGCCATCCGGAGCGTGCGAACGATGTGAAATTGTCACGCGGCGGCATCCGCGAGATCGAGTTCACCGTGCAACTGCTCCAGGTAGTGCGCGGAGGGCAGTTCCCCGAAATGCGCACTCGCCCCACCCTGGACGCGTTGCAGCGTGTGGCCAAAGCCGGCCTCATGCCGCAGGCAACGGCCGACGCCCTGAGCGCGGCCTATGTATTCTTGCGTCAGGTCGAGCACCGCATCCAGTACCTGGACGACCAGCAAACCCATGTGCTGCCTACCCGTGACGACGACCTGGCCTGGATCGCGCAGACGCTGGGTCATGCCAGCACCTGCAGCTTCCTGAGCGCGTTGGACGCGCACCGCGAAGGGGTGGCGCAAGAGTTCGACACTTTGCTCGGCGGCGACCGTGATTGCAAAACCTGCAACGGTAAAAATGGCAAGAACGGCAATGGCCGCGAACATGCCGAGCTCGATGCGGTGCTGACCGACTTCAAAGGGCGAGTACGTGAGCGCCTGGCGCAGTGGACCGACAACCCGCGCGTGCTGGCCCTGCGCGACGACGCACGCGGGCGGCTGATGCGCTTGCTGCAACGCACCGCCCAGTGGCTGAACGAAGGCCGCATCAGCGAGGTGGCGGTGTTGCGGATGGCCGACTGGATCGAGCCCCTGTTGCGCCGCGAAAGCTATTTGGCCCTGATGCTGGAGCGCCCCTCGGTGTATGAACGCCTGCTGCGCCTACTGGGTGCGGCCAAGTGGCCTGCGCGGTATTTGTTGCAACACCCAGGCGTGATCGACGAGTTGGCCGGGGGCAACTTGTTTGATGCCCGTTTCGACGCCGCCGAGTTTGAAGCTGAGCTGCAAGCGCGACGGGCCGCCCTGCAGCGCACCGGCGAAGACGACGACGAAAGCCTGATGAACCTGCTGCGCCGCGCCCACCATGCCGAGCAGTTCCGCACGCTGGCGCGCGATGTGGAAGGCGTGCTCACCGTGGAGCAAGTGGCCGACGACCTGAGCGCCCTGGCCGATGCCGTTTTGCGTGTGACGGCCCGATGGTGCTGGGACCGTCTGAAGAATCGCCATCGCGAAGAACCGGCCATTGCCATCATCGGCTACGGCAAATTGGGCGGGAAAGAGTTGGGTTACGGCAGTGACTTGGACATCGTGTTTGTGTACGACGATGAAGATGAACGCGCCCAGGAAATCTACGCCGCCTACGTGCGCAAAATGATCAACTGGATGACGGTCAAAACCGCTGAAGGCGATCTTTACGAAATCGACACCGCCTTGCGCCCCAACGGCAACTCAGGCCTGCTGGTCACCCGCTTTGAAGCCTATGCCGACTACCAGCAGCAGCGCGGCAGCAACACCGCCTGGACCTGGGAACACCAGGCCATGACCCGCGCCCGCTTTGTCATGGGTTGGCCCAGCCTGGCACCGCGTTTTGATGCCGTGCGCCACGCCGTCATCAGCGCCCCGCGCGATGCCGTCAGCCTGAAGGCTGAAATCGTCGCCATGCGCGAGCGCGTGCGCCAGGGCCACCCGGTCAAAGCCGACTTTTTCGACGTCAAACACAGCCCCGGCGGCATGGTGGACGCCGAGTTTGCGGTGCAATATTTGGTGCTCTTGCACACGGCCGCTCATCCCGCGCTTGCCGACAACGTGGGCAATATTGCCTTGCTGCAAAGGGCTGAAAAGGCGGGTTTGTTGCCTGCCGGTGTGGGAGAGTCGGCAGCCAACGCCTATCGTGAAATGCGTCGGGTGCAGCACAGGGCGCGGCTGAACGAGGAGCCCACCGATGTGCCTTTGGATCAATTGGTGGCTGAGCGAGCGGCTGTTTTAGCGCTTTGGCAAACCATGCTGGATTGAACTTTCACAGGAGGTCGGCTTTTCGCGGTTGACACAGGCCTTGAAACCAGGGCAGGTGTCTGATGGAATTAATTTTCAAACTATAAGTACTAATATCTGACAAAATAGCCCTCTTTAATGGTAAATCCTGAAGAGAGGGCGGTTCATGTCCACATTCATTCATCCAAGGCTGGGATTCATTCAACTGCCTTTGGCGATATGTCTCCTGTCTCACTTGAGTGCGAATGCAGAGCAAAGCACGCGACCCTTGCCAGGGACCTTGCTTCCAATACTTATCCAAGAGAAGGCACTTCAATACCGACAATTCGAGCGGGTGGAAATCACAGGATCCAGCATCGTTAATCCGAAATCCAGAGATGTATTGCCGGTCAGGGTGATCGATGCGCGAGAAATTGAGCGAAGTGGCGTTCGGTCGACCGCTGAACTCATTCAAAGTTTGCCCATGATGAACTCCGTCAACGAATTGGGCGGGGTCAACACCTCCGGTTTGGGCGGCTACCAATCTGGCGCCATACATGGTTATGAAGCGGGCACCTTGGTATTGATCAACGGTCGACGCAACCCTTCTTTTGCAAGGCAACGGGCTGATCAAGACCGCACTGCTGTCGATCTGTCTTTTGTGCCCTTGCGGGCGATCGAAAGAATAGAAATCCTGACCGATGGGGCCTCATCACTTTACGGAAGCGACGCGATAGCAGGCGTCATCAACATCATCACAAAACAAGATGCACCGGGTTTAACGGTTTCTGGAGAGCGTCTGGCTTCAGCTGGGCGAGGTGGCGATGGGCAAACCATGGGGATAAGTTGGGGCACTGGCAAACTCAAAAAAGAGGGTTTTGCAGTCCAAATGCACTTGGAAATGACCGACAGATCGGGTGTGCTGTTGCGCGATCGAGAGTATTCAGACCCTAGAACCAGGCTTTTTGGAAACGACGCAAACGGACGCCCTGTTTATTTCAGGCCCCTCAATACATTTGAAAATGCTTTACCAGGGAAAATTCAAAGAAACAATGAAACAGCTGCAAACTGCCCTGAAGACTTTGAGTTTGCCGTTACACCCGTACCTGGGGTCAGTAAGTGCCAAAACAGTCAAATGAGGCGAACAAATTTATACCCGGACTACAAGGCGCAGAACTTTCATGGCCAATTTGAATTGGCTCTCAACAATAACCATGCATTATTCGGAGAAATTGGATATTCAAGTCAGAACAGCCAATTCGCACGGTTTGTGAACGGGCGAACATCGGTCAATCTGAATGGACGAAATATTTTATTTGATGGTGAAGAGCTCAGTCCTGGATTCAGAAGGGACAGACAAACAAATCAACGAATTGTGGCGGGGGCAAGAGGCAACTGGCGAGACTGGGATTACACATTGGCTTTAACGCATGGTAAAAATAAATTCAGTCTTGCAGAAACAGGCGGTTTGACCACTAACTTGTGGGGTAACTTATTAACAGAGGCTGAACTTCTTCAAAATCCTTCCGAGTATTCGGCTGTGACCCTGGATAAGATAAGATCCGTTGTGACCCCTGATCGGCAGGTACGTGAAGCAAGCACTCAATTAACCGATATCAATCTCACGGCGTCACGCAAAATTGGTGAGACGGATTGGGGTGATATTAAACTGGGAACGGTCTTTTTTATACAAAGACAAAAATATGATTTAAATCTACTCGCGCCGTCGACGACCGAACAGTCATACGATGCAATAAGGGGTATAGGTGGTGGCGCCTTGGAAATTCAAGCCCCGGCTTTTGAAAACCTATTGCTAACAGCTTCATTGAGAGCTGATAAATACAGCGATTTTGGAGTCGCTGCCACAGGCAAAACTGGATTCAAATACACCGTGTCGACCAAAACCTTCATACGTGGAAGCGTTGGAAGTGGATTCAGGGCGCCTACCTTGACTCAAATTCATCAATCGCCATCAAGAATTGCTTTGAGTGGCAATAATCATGAGACCTATGCGCAAGGTAATCCTGATTTGCAGCCCGAAAAATCTCAGCAAATGAGTTTGGGTTTTCAGAGGCAAGCCAATCCTAAATTGGCTTATGGTGCAGATTTGTGGCAGATCAATGTCAGAGACGTATTTGGCGCTTGGAGTGTGGCGCAGATCAACAGCGATCCGATGTTGAAGCAAAAATATTTCATTGACAATCCAACGGGTCTGGACCGATACATTATTGCACCGCTCAATTTGGGACAAATGCTGAGAAAAGGCATTGATTACAATATTCGTTTTAGACATCCGACGGCTCATGGAAGATTGTGGCTGAGCGTTGAAGGAACCCACAATTTAAAATCAGACCAAAATCCCTATCCCGGGCAAGAGATGGTGTCCGACATTGGTATTTACCGTAACAGTACCAATACATTTATCCCCAAGAATAGAGCTCGATTTTCAAGCATTTGGGAAACTGCTAAGTATCAAATAGGGGCAAGCATTAATTATGTTTCAGGAAACATTGAGAATATTCCAAATGATGCACTCATGGATAGTACTGGCGTCAGGGTGGGACGGCAGTACATGAATACCGTTCCGGCCCAATCGACTTTGGATGTGTCGGGTATTTATCACGTTAATTCATCCACCAAATTCAGATTGGGCATTCAAAACCTGACCAATGAAACGCCACCTTTAAGGTACAGCAGTTTGTATTCAGTGGGTGCTTCGCAGCTCACCGATACGAGATATAACAATTATTACGGACGTATTGTGAGGATTTCTATAGACCACAGGTTTTATTAAACCGAAATGAGCCTGCATGAAGGACAACAAAAATGTAAAATTTTGATTTTTGTTGTTGCGGAAAATCATGAAGTCTTATTCTTGGGTTTTGGGTGCATCGATTGCAAGCTTGGGCTTTTCTGTATCTGGGGATGACCTGAAGAACACGGCTCCCCCAGCGAAACCCAGTCTTACGGTTTCTACGCTTTTACCAGCACCCACATTGCTGAGAGAAAAAATCAGCGCCAACGGCAATTTGGCCGCTTGGCAAGAGGCCATCATCGGGGCCGAGGCCAATGGCCTGAAGATCACCGAGGTGCGTGTGAACGTGGGCGACCGGGTACAGCGCGGCGATGTGCTCGCCACCTTGCAGGCAGACACCTTGCGCGCAGAGCTGGCGCAGGCCGAAGCGGCTCTTGCCGAAGCCACGGCCAGCGCACAAGAAGCCAAAGCCCAATCCGACCGCGCCCGCAGCTTGCAGCAGCAGGGCTTTTTCAGCAACGCGCAACTGAGCCAAACCTTGGCCGCCGATGCGTCGGCGCAGGCGCGTGTGCAGTCGGCCCGAGCCATGGTGCAGCTGCAAACCGTGCGCCTGTCGCAAACCCAGGTGCGTGCGCCCGATGCGGGGGTGATCTCGGCGCGCCAAGCCACCGTGGGCAGCGTGGTGGGCGCGGGCACCGAGCTGTTCCGATTGATTCGTCAGGGCCGCATCGAGTGGCGCGCTGAAGTCACAGCAGCCGAGATGGGTCGCATCCAGGTGGGCGCGCCGGTGCAAGTGAAGGCCGCGAGCGGCCAGCTGCTGCAAGGCAAGGTGCGCATGGTGGCGCCCTCGGTCGATGCGCAAACCCGCAACGCCATCGTGTACGTTGACTTGCCCGCCGCCACTGGCAGCGCCCGCGCCGGCATGTACGCCCAAGGCGAGATCGCGCTCGGACAAAGTCAGGCGCTCACAGTGCCGCAAACGGCGGTGGTGGTGCGTGATGGTTTCAGCTACGTCTACACCGTGGGGCCTGATCAGAAAGTCAGCCAACTCAAGGTGCAAACCGGACGCCAAAGTGGCGACCGCGTCGAGGTGACCAGTGGCCTGAAAGCCGATGCTCGCGTGGTGGCCAGCGGCGGCGCGTTTTTGAACCACGGCGATACGGTGCGTGTGGTCGATGCGCCCGCCGTTCAAGCTGTTCCCGCTGCCGCCACCAAATAAAAGGGACGCCATGATCAACGTCTCTTCCTGGTCGATCCGTAACCCCATTCCCGCCGTCATGCTGTTTGTGCTGCTGACGGTGGCCGGCTTCATCGCCTTTGGGTCCATGAAAGTGCAAAACTTTCCGGACCTGGACGTGCCCACCATCTCGGTCACGGCCAGTTTGCCGGGCGTTGCGCCCTCGCAGCTCGAAACCGATGTGGCGCGCAAGCTCGAAAACGCGCTGGCCCCTCTGCAGGGTTTGAAGCACATCACCACCAAAGTGCAAGACGGCGTGGTGTCCATCACGGCCGAGTTCCGCATGGAAAAGCCCAGCCAGGAGGCGGTGGACGATGTGCGTTCGGCCATCCAAGGCGTGCGGGCCGATTTGCCCGGTGACCTGCGCGACCCGGTGGTGCAAAAGCTCAACCTGGCGGGCACCCCCGTGTTGGCCTACACCGTGCGCTCGGCGCGTATGGACGATGAAGCGCTGTCGTGGTTGGTCGACAAAGAGATCACGCGCAAGCTTTTGTCGCTGCGTGGTGTGGGTGCCGTCAACCGCGTGGGCGGCGTGACAAGAGAAGTGCGTGTGGCTTTGGATGTGAACCGCCTGCAGTCGCTGGGCATCACCGCCGCCGAGGTCTCGCGCCAGCTCAAGCAGGTGCAGCAAGAAGGCTCGGGTGGACGCATGGCGCTGGGCGTGGGTGAACAACCCGTTCGCACGCTGGCCACCGTCAAGACGGCGCAAGAGGTGGGGCAGATCGAGTTGGCCACATCGCGTGGCGGCCTTATCCGTTTGGACCAAGTGGCCACGGTGAGCGACACGCTGGCCGATGCCCGATCAGCCGCAGCACTGGACGGCAAGCCCGTGGTGGGTTTTGAAGTGGTGCGCAGCAAGGGCGAGAGTGAAGTGGCCGTGGGCCGCTTGGTGCGTCAGGCGCTGGCCGACTACCGTTTGCAAAACCCGGACATCGAGATCACCGAATCCTTTGACTTTGTGACGCCGGTGGAAGAGGAATACAACGGCTCACTCGTGCTGCTGTACGAAGGCGCGATTTTGGCGGTGCTGGTGGTGTGGCTGTTTTTGCGCGACTGGCGGGCCACCTTTGTGTCGGCCGTGGCGCTGCCGCTGTCGGTCATCCCGGCCTTCATTGGCATGGCCTATCTGGGTTTTTCCATCAACGTGGTGACTTTGCTCGCGCTGTCGCTGGTCATTGGCGTGCTGGTGGACGACGCGATTGTCGAGGTGGAGAACATCGTGCGCCATTTGCGCATGGGCAAGTCGCCCTACCAGGCGGCGATGGAAGCGGCAGACGAAATCGGTCTGGCCGTGATCGCCACGACCTTCACCCTGATCGCGGTGTTTTTGCCCACGGCTTTCATGAGTGGCATTCCCGGCAAGTTCTTTAAACATTTTGGCTGGACGGCTTCGCTGGCGGTGTTTGCCTCGCTGGTGGTGGCGCGTGTGCTCACGCCCATGATGGCGGCTTACATCTTGAAGCCCATCGTCACGGCCGCGCACGAACCCGGCTGGCTCAAGCGCTACATGGTTTGGGCCACTTGGTGCATGAAGCACCGTTTGGTCACCATGGTGCTGGCCACGCTGTTTTTCATCGGCTCCATCATGCTGGTGCCGCTCTTGCCCAAGGGCTTCATTCCGCCGGACGACAACTCGCAAACCCAGGTGTATGTAGAGCTGCCCCCCGGCTCCACTTTGGCGCAAACGCAGGCC
>Ga0247836_1002327_pt1 | contig 27887 bp, 16 predicted proteins | sample LaCruzMarch2015__4_FD_187116 | JGI IMG/M metagenome (GOLD analysis project Ga0247836, IMG submission 187116) | Freshwater microbial communities from meromictic Lake La Cruz, Castile-La Mancha, Spain - LaCruzMarch2015_14m | ecosystem: Environmental > Aquatic > Freshwater > Lake | place: Spain... | reverse complement strand
AAGGCTACCAGCGCGCCAAGGCGTCATTGACTGGCTCTGCCCCCGCCCTCTGATTACGGAAGCACCTGTGTCTACCCCCGTCCCCCCCATGCCCCTGAACCCCGCGCTGCCCCCCATCTCGCCCGCTGAATCACTCATTGTTTACCCCTCCCAGTTCCCCATCAAGGTCATGGGACTCAAGGTCGAAGGCCTGGTGAACGCCATCACGGTGATTGCCCATGCGTTCGACCCGGCGTTTGATGCCACCACCATTGAGCTGCGCGAGAGCAAGGGCGGCAAATACCTCGGTGTCACCATCACCATCACCGCCACCAGCCGTGAACAACTGGATGAGCTGTACCGCACACTCAGCACCCACCCAATGGTTAAGGTGGTGCTGTAACCCTCTGACCGGGTCGGTTGCGGTTAATGCGCCTTAGTGCGCATCGGCCTGCTTGGCGGCCTGCACAGCAGCCGCGCTGTCACCCCGGGCACCGTTGAAAAACAGGTTCAGCAGCACCGCACTGATGGACGCCAGCAGAATGCCGGACTCGATCAGCGGGTGCAGACCGTGCGGCATCCACTGCTTGAAGTTGGGGGCAATCAGCGGGATCATGCCCATGCCGATGGTGACCGCCACAATGAAGGAATTGTGCTTGTTGGTCTTGAAGTCCACGTTGGCCAAAATGCGGATGCCGGTGGCCGTCACCATGCCAAACATCACCAGCCCCGCCCCGCCCAGTACCACCGTGGGCAGCGACTCCACCAGCGCCGCCATCTTGGGCAACAGGCCCAGCACAATCAGAATCACGCCCCCGGCCACACACACAAAGCGGCTCTTGACCCCAGTGACGCCCACCAGCCCCACGTTTTGCGAAAAGCTGGTGTAGGGGAAGGTGTTGAAGATGCCACCAATCAGCGTGCCCAAGCCATCGGTGCGCAAACCGCGCGCCAGCGCCGGTTGGTCCACCGGGTGGTCGGTCATCTCGCCAAGGGCTAAAAACATACCGGTCGACTCAATCATCACCACGATCATCACCAGTGTCATGGTCAAGATCAGCATCGGGTCAAACACCGGCATGCCGAACTGGAAGGGCATGACCAGTTCAAACCAACTGGCCTTGGCCACCTTGTCAAAGTTCATCATGCCTGCGGCCGTGGCCACCACGCCACCCACCACAATGCCCAGCAGCACCGAAATATTGCTGACAAACCCCTTGGCAAATTTGGCAATAAGCAAGATCGACACTAGCACCACCGCGGCCACCGCCACGCCCGCCAATGGTGCATACGCCGGGTTGGGCACCGAGCCCACCAGCGCCAGCCCCTTCGGCACTGCAGGTGCCGCCGCCCCTAAGGCGGAGACGCTCGCCAGCCACTGGGCATGCTCGGGGTTGACGATGTTGGGCGCCGTCGGCCCAAACGGGTTGCCAAAAATCCAGTTGATGCCAATGCGCATCAGGCTGATACCAATCACCGTGATGATGGTGCCAGTGACCACCGGCGGGAAGAAGCGCAGCATGCGGCTCACCGCCGGCGCCAGCAACATCGACACCACACCGGCCCCGATGATGGCGCCAAAGATCACCTGTGCCCCCGCCACCCCGGGGTTGGTACCTGCCATGGCCACCATGGGCGCCACAGAGGCAAAGGTCACCCCCATCATCACCGGCAACTTGATGCCAAACCACTGGGTCGCGCCCAGGGACTGGATCAGCGTCACGATGCCGCAACAAAACAGGTCCGCCGAGATCAGCATCGCCACCTGCTCGGGGCTGAGCTTGAGCGCACGCCCCACGATCAGCGGCACCGCAATGGCGCCGGCGTACATCACCAACACGTGCTGTAAGCCCAACGCGGCCAGCTTGCCGGTGGGTAAGCGTTCGTCAACCGGGTGAACGGCTTGGGTCATGAATAGCTCCAATCGAAAGAATTTTTCAAACTGTATACACTTTTAGTCTTGTCCGACTAGGGAATAACCCCAGCAAGACTTATGCCGGCAGCCCACGGGTCGTTTATGCTGGTGGCTATGGCAGCCTTTACCGCTGCACCCCATTCACTGAGCAACACGCCACCCCATGCCCACCCTCGACTGGCTTAACCGCACATCTGCATTCACCACCGCCGCCCAAGTGCCGTACCGGCTGCTGGAGCAAGTCTCCGCCCATGGCGACACGGGCACAACAGCCAACACCGACAACCTGTTGATTCAAGGCGACAACCTCGAAGCCCTAAAAGCACTGTTGCCGTTTTACCGGGGACAGGTGAAGTGCATCTTTATTGACCCGCCGTACAACACGCGCAGTGCGTTTGAGCACTACGACGACAACCTGGAGCACTCCCAGTGGCTCAGCATGATGCTGCCGCGCCTGCAGCTCTTGCGCGAGTTGCTGCGGGAGGACGGAAGCATTTGGGTGACGATTGACGACAACGAGGGGCATTACCTCAAGGTGCTGATGGATGAGGTTTTTGGACGGGGTAATTTTATTGCCACCATTGCTTGGGAGAAAGACAAAGGCGGACGAGGTGATGCGGATATTTCCACATCACACGACATGATTCTTGCCTATGCAATGCGTCGCAGCCGATGGGCAGAAACTCGCAATCTGATCGAGCGAACGGATGTTCAGGCCGGTCGCTTCAAAAACCCGGACAATGACCCGCGCGGACCTTGGCGTCAAGGGGACGACGGCACTGCGAAAAGCGGAACTGAGAAGCAACGGTTCCCGATCGTTCTCCCTTCCGGTCGGTCTGTTGTTCCCAAACAAGGCCGGTACTGGGCATTTTCACAAGAAACATTCGCAAAGGCACGCGCGGAAGGCCGTGCTTATTTCGGAAAAGACGGTGACAGACTGCCAATCATCAAACGCTATATTGATGCCGTAAGAGAAGGCGTTGCTCCACGCACATGGTGGACAGCGGAAGATGCCGGAACGAACCAAAGTGCTAAACGCGACCATCTTTCAAAGATGTTCCCTGACATGGAGACGTTTGCGACACCAAAACCAGAAGAGCTTCTACAGCGGATTCTTCATATTTCCACCAACCCCAACGACCTCGTCCTCGACAGCTTCCTCGGCTCCGGCACCACCGCTGCCGTGGCCCACAAAATGGGTCGCCGCTGGATCGGGATTGAGATGGGCGAGCACGCCGCCACCCACTGCCTGCCGCGCTTGCAAAAGGTCATCGACGGCGAACAGGGCGGCATCAGCAAAGCAGTAGGCTGGGGCCTTAGCGCAAGCGGCGCAGGCACGCTCTTCGCTGATGGCCGCGCATGGAACGGCGGCGGTTTTCGCTTCATGCGCTTGGGCGCGCCGGTGTTTGATGCCAAAGGTCGCATCCACCCCGATGTGCGCTTCGCGACACTGGCCGCGTTTGTCTGGCAACAGGAAACCGGCACCGCGCTGGCACCCGAAGCCGCCAAAACCGGCACGCCTTACCTCGGAACTCACTATACTTTTGATAGCTGCTTGCGCACAGAGGACGGGGGCTCAGGGCCTATTTCTCTTATAAAAACCCCACAGTTCTCCGCCTACCTGCTGTTCAACGGCATCCTGGGCGACAAGCGCCCAGCCAGCGGCAACGTGCTGACCCAAGCCGTGCTCGACGCGCTGCTGGAGTTACACGCACAAGTGCACACCGAGGGCTTGGGCGGCGGAGCGTTCTGCGTAGGTCAAGGAGGAGACCGCGCAGCGGGCGGGGGACACGAAGCAGAACGCTCCGCCGCCCAAGCCCCCAGCGCCGCATCCATCCCGCTGCTAGTCTTCGGCGAAGCCTGCCGTTTGGGCCCTGCCCGGTTGAAGCTGGCAAATGTGACGTTCAAGCACATTCCGTATGACGTGAAGGCGCGGTGATGATGGACAACAACATGACCGCCAAAGAATTGCAAACCTTGCTCAAGGCACGCTTCCCCAAAGAGGATGAACGTCACGAATGGAAGGAATGGGCCAGTCTGAAACACAACGTTTCAGGCCGCAAGGGTGAAGACCTGGTGTCGTATGTGTCCGCACTGGCCAATATGGAGGGCGGCTGCATCATCATCGGCGTGCAGGACAAAACGCTGGCCGTTACAGGGGTCGCAGATTTTGCGGACTACACGCTGGAAAACGTCATTCACCGCATTCTGGGCAAAACACCTGGTCTGCCGTCGGTGGGGCTTTCCGTAGAAGCACTTCAAGCCAACGATACCGGCGCTGTAGTCTGGCTGGTGCATGTGCCATGCCACGCACCTCGGCAGCCCGTGCAAGCGCATGACAAGGCGTGGCAGCGTGATGGTGACAGCTTGGTGGAGCTGCGCCCAGACCGGCTGCGCGGCATTTTGACGGAGCTAATTGCAGGCCAGGACTGGAGCGCAGAATTGGTTCCACGCGCCACACTGGCGGACCTTGACCCTGTCGCGATTGCAAAGGCCCGTGAGAAATTCACAGCCAAACACCAGCAGGAACGCTGGGCCGCAGACATTGCGACCTCGAGTACCGAAGAGTTTTTGGATAAGGCCAAAATCACCCTTCATGGCGGCATCACCCGCACAGCATTGCTGCTGCTCGGAACTCCGCAAAGCGTGGGCCTGCTGCCCAACAGCACGGCAGAGATCACGTGGAAAGTGCCAGAGGAGCGTATTGCCAAGCACTTTGGCCCTCCGTTTTTACTCACTACCACCGCCGTAGGGCAGCACATTCGCAACCCCAATATCAAGCTCTTCCCGGCGACAGAGTTGCTGGCGATTGAACTGCCCCGCTACGATATCAAAGTCATTTTGGAGGGCATGCACAACTGCCTGGCGCACCAAGACTACGAACAGGCCGGGCGCATTGTGGTGCTAGAGACTCAAGGGCGTCTGCGCTTAAGTAATCTTGGCGGCTTTGTGGATGGCAAGCCGGAAGACTATTTCACAGGCGAACGCACCCCCAGCGTGTACCGCAACCCGTGGCTGGCAGTGGCCATGAACAACATTGGCATGATCGACAAGGGCGGCTACGGCATTGGTGACATGGTGCGCACACAGCGCAAACGCTACTTGCCGCTGCCGGATTTTGAGGGCTCGACACCCAACGAAACGGTTTTCAATATCTACGGCCAACAAATTGATGAAAACTACAGCCGCAGCTTGATGGAGCATACGAACTTGCCTATTGAGCAAGTGGTTTGGCTGGACAGGGTGCAGAAGAAACTCAAAGTAGCCGACGAGCAAGCAAGCCTGCTGCGCAAAGCCAAATTGATTGAGGGGCGGAAACCCAATTTCTTTGTCTCCGCCGTTGTTGCAAAGGTCACTAATACGCAAAACCAATATGTGTTGAACAAGGGCTTTGACGACGACCATTACAAACGCACGATTCTTAAACGGCTACGGCTTGGGCCAGCAACGGGGGATCAGCTGCGCCAACTCGTACTAAAACAATTGCCCGCCGTACTGTCTGACAAGGAAAAAGAGTCCAAGGTCAAAAACTTGCGCACGGCTTTGCGACTACGTGGTTTGGAAGGCGTTTTCATAGAAGTGGCCCCCATCGGCCCCCCCCGGGGGGCGGGCGCGCTCTGGCGCATCAAAGAATAACAATTGTTTAACAGGCAAATAAAGCTCTTCAGTTAAACAATTCCTAAACCGATTCACGGGGTTTTATTCAATAAATTCAACAACTTAGAATTGTTTAACTGCCAAAAATTTATTTGCACTACCCGTATTTTTAACCAATGACCACCCTCACCCTCAAGTCCTACCAACAAGCCGCGCTCGACAGCCTGGCGGCGTTTGCCCGCTCGGCCCAGCTCAAAGGACCGGCGTTGGCGTTTCGTGAGCAGAGTGGGCGGCCCTACAACGCGGAGCCGTTTGGTGAGGTGCCTTGCGTGTGCCTGCGCATTCCCACAGGGGGCGGCAAAACGCTGATGGCAGCGCATGCCGTGCCGCTACTGGCGCGCGAGTGGCGTGCCACCGACGCGCCCGTGGTGGTGTGGCTGGTGCCCAGCGACACCATTCGCAGCCAAACCTTGAAGGCGCTGCAAAGCGCGGGCCACCCATACCGCGAGGCGCTGGAGACGGCTTATGGTGCGGAGGTGCGGGTGTGCGAGCTGGAAGATTTGGCCAACATTGCCCCTCCCGATTGGGGCCAGCGCGCCGTGGTGGTGGTGGCGACCATTCAGAGCTTTCGCATTGACGACACGGACAAGCGCAATGTCTACAGCTTCTCGGAGCGGTTTGAGCGGCACTTCAAGGGCTGCGACGAGCAGCGCTTGCGCGCGTTGCATGGCTTGCCCGATGCGGTGGTGACCGAAGCGGAAGCCGCTGCCGACAGCAAAGGCGGCATCTTGAAAGGCTTTGTCGGCCAACCCCGCTGGAGTCTGGTGAACTGGCTGGCGCTGCATGAGCCCATTTTGATCGTGGACGAGGCCCACAACACCAAGACCGACAAAAGCTTTACTGCGCTCAAACGCCTAAACCCCAGCGCCATTCTGGAGCTGACCGCAACCCCCGTACCCGGCAAGGCCAACGTGCTTCACCACGTTAGCGCCCAGGAGTTGGCTGCGGAAAGTATGGTCAAGCTGCCCATTGCGCTGGCAGAACACCCGCAGGGCTGGCAGCAAGCGGTGTTTGCAGCCGTGCAGACCCAGCGAGCGCTGGAGGGCGAAGCGCTCAAGGATGAAGCTGCGGGCAACGGCTATGTGCGCCCCATCGTGCTGTTCCAAGCCCAAAACGCCAATGACGAGGTGCCGCCGGAAGCCCTGCGCACCTACCTGATGAACGAGCTGCATATTCCTGCCAACCAGGTGATCGTCGCCACCGGCGACACCCGCGAGCTGGATGGACTGGATTTAAGCGCGCGCACCTGCGCCGTGCGCTTTGTGATTACCGTGCAGGCTCTGCGCGAGGGCTGGGACTGCCCGTTTGCCTACGTGCTGTGTTCGTTGCAAAAGCTCAGTAGCGCCACAGCAGTGGAGCAGTTGCTGGGCCGGGTGCTGCGCATGCCCTACGCCAAGCGGCGCGGGCGCGAAGCGCTAAACAAGGCCTATGCCCATGTGTGCGAGGCCAAATTCTCCAGCGCTGCGCATGAGCTGGCCGACCGGCTGATCAACAACATGGGGTTTGAGGCGCTGGATGTGGCTTCCATGATTGTGCAGCAAAGCACCCTGCCATTATTTGAGTCAAATCAGCCCCTAGCCCCCGTGGAATATGCGCAGGTAGCTACCAACTTTATAGCGATTACCGCATCGCCCGAGTTAGTCGCCATGGCAGGCGTAGCCGTCGCGCAGATCGCAGGCGAAGCCCAAGTGGTGGTGACCGGTCACATTTCTGCCGAGCTGGAGGCCCTGCTTCTGGCCCAAGCACGCGGTGCAAAAAAACAGGACCAAGTGCGTGAAAAAGTGGCTCAGCACAATGCACTGACGGCAGCCCAAGCCGCGCCCGCCTCGCGGGGGGCGCAATTTGCACCGGTGCCAAATCTAGGCTATCGCACGATGCCCCAAGGCCAACTCTGGCCGCTGGAGCGCGAAGCCGTGATGGAGACGGTAGAGGTCGACCTGCTCAGCCCGGATGCCGTGCAGTTGCCGGGCTTTCACGTCGTGGAGCAATCCAACACCTTTGAAATTTACCTCAAGGATGCGCATGTGCAGTTACGCGCCGCCGATGCCAACCAGATTGCGTTTGACTACGGCTCCAGCACCATCACGGCCGATGACCTGGTGCGCTGGCTGGACCAATCACTGTTCCAAAAGCTTCCCGAATTCACACAAATTGAGCGCACCAGCTACTTTGCAGCGGTGGTCAACCACCTGCTGCATGAAAAAGGGCTGTCGCTGGTGGCTCTAGCTAAAGCCCGCTTCAAACTGGCGCAAGACATCGAAGCCCGCGTGGGCGATTTGAAAGACCGTTCCGCCAGAACCCAGTTTCGCCAACTGGTGCTGGAGCAAGGTTGGGAGATTGCCCCTGATTGGGAGCACCCGCTAATTTTTGAGCGCAACCGTTACCCCGCACCTGCCGGATCGCGCTACAGCGGGCGCTACCAGTTCGTCAAACACTTCTACCCGGTACTGGCCGACTTGAAGGAAGACGGCGAAGAGTTCGCCTGCGCCCAGTTGTTGGACCACCACAGTGCCGTAAAGCACTGGGTTCGCAACCTGGACACCGCGCCCTGCGGCTTTGCCTTGGCTACGTCGCGCGGCAGGTTCTTCCCGGACTTTGTGGCAGAACTCAACGATGGACGTGTGGCAGTCGTGGAATACAAGGGTGCGCATCTGCTGAACGACCCGTATGAGATGGAAAAGCGCAAGGTGGGTGAGCTGTGGGCCCAAACCAGCGGTGGGCGCTGCCTGTTTGGTTACATCGTGAAAGACCGCGCCGGGGTGGGCATGGCCGCACAACTGGCCGCGCTGTTCGCATGACCATTGACATTCACCACCTGGGCCGCGTGGACTACGAACCCACCTACTGCGCCATGCAGGAATTTACAAGCCAAAGAAGCCTACGGCCCACACAGGATATGCGTGACCAGCTATGGATTTGTGAGCACCCCCCGGTCTACACCCAAGGGCTGGCAGGCAAGGCCGAACACATATTCAACCCCGATGGCATCCCTGTGGTGCAGACCAACCGGGGTGGCCAGGTCACCTACCACGGGCCGGGGCAGGTGGTGGGCTACCCGCTGATCGACCTCAAACGCGCGGGCTACTTTGTCAAGGAATACGTGTACCGCATTGAAGAGGCGGTCATCCGCACCCTGCTGCACTTTGGCGTCACCGGCCACCGCGTGGGTAGCGCACCGGGTATTTATGTGCGGCTGGATGACCCCAGCAGCCATGCACCGCTGGAGCAACGCCCCCGCAAAGCGGACCCGACTGCGGCCAAGGGGATGGATCCCGACTTCACCGGCCTGGGCAAGATCGCCGCCTTGGGGATCAAGGTCAGCCGCAACTGCACCTACCACGGCGTGGCGCTGAACGTGGCGATGGACCTGGAACCCTACTCGCGTATCAACCCCTGCGGCTACGTCAGCTTAAAGACCGTGGATCTTTCTACAATCGGGGTCACTGTTGGCTGGTCTGAGGCCGCCGACGTTCTGGGCAACAAGCTCGTAACCTACCTGGCACCCTGACGCGGCCAAAGCCGTTCACCCGATCGCACACACCATGAGCCACAACCCCTCCGACGCCACCGCCAGCCCTACCGTTCGCGAAGCCCAAACCGTTGAGAACTACGACCCCAGTGCCAAGCAAAAAGCGGCAGCCAAGTTGTCGCGCATTCCGGTCAAAGTGGTGCAGGGCCAGATTTTAAAAAAACCGGACTGGATTCGCGTCAAAGCCGGTAGCCCCAGCACCCGGTTTTACGAGATCAAAGACACGCTGCGGGCCAACAAACTGGTCACCGTGTGCGAAGAAGCCAGTTGCCCCAACATTGGCGAGTGCTTTGGCAAGGGCACGGCCACCTTCATGATCATGGGCGACAAGTGCACCCGGCGCTGCCCGTTTTGCGATGTGGGCCATGGCCGACCCGACCCGCTGGATGTGCATGAGCCCGAGAACCTGGCCAAGACCATCGCGCAGCTCAAGCTCAAGTACGTGGTCATCACCAGCGTGGACCGCGACGACCTGCGTGACGGCGGTGCCCAGCACTTTGCCGATTGCATCAACCGCATCCGCGAACTCTCCCCCACCACGCAGATTGAAGTGCTGGTTCCCGACTTCCGGGGCCGCGACGACCGCGCGTTGAAGATTTTGCAGGCTGCGCCACCGGATGTGATGAACCACAATTTGGAAACCGCCCCGCGCCTGTACAAGGAAGCCCGCCCGGGGAGCGACTACCAGTTCTCCTTGAACCTGCTCAAGAAGTTCAAAGAGTTGCACCCCAACGTGCCGACCAAAAGCGGCATCATGGTCGGCCTGGGCGAGACGGATGAAGAAGTGCTGCAAGTCATGCAAGACATGCGTGACCACAACATTGAGATGCTGACCATCGGCCAGTACCTGGCACCCAGCATGAGCCACCTGACCGTGAAGCGCTATGTCCACCCCGACACCTTCAAGATGTTTGAAACACGGGCCTACGAGATGGGTTTCAAGCACGCCGCGGTCGGCGCCATGGTGCGCTCCAGCTACCACGCCGATGTGCAGGCTGGGCACGCTATGGGAAGCGTCTAGCCCAGCCCTGTGATGCACCTTACTTAGGCATCACCACAGAGTCAATGACGTGGATGACGCCGTTGTCGGCAACGATATCGGTTTTCACCACATTTGCATTGTCGACCTTGACTCCGCCCATGGTGCTGACGGTCAGTTCAGAACCCTGAACGGTCTTCACTTTGCCGGCCTTCACGTCGGCTGCCATCACCTTGCCAGCAACTACGTGGTAAGTGAGTACAGCGGTCAGTTTTGCCTTGTCCTTGAGCAGCGCGTCCAGATCGGCCTTCGGGATTTTGGCGAAGGCCTCATCGGTTGGCGCAAACACGGTGAACGGGCCCTTGCCTTTCAGGGTATCGACCAGGCCGGCTGCGCCCAGCGCTGCTGCCAGGGTTTTGAAGCTGCCCGCACCCACGGCAGTGTCGACGATGTCTTTGGCATTTGCGGAAAACACGGCACCAAGGACCAAAACAGAAGCGATAAGATTCTTTTTCATGGAAATCTCCAAAATTGATGGCTTTCAGCCGGGTACGCCAAAAATGTGGCGCAAATGAAATGTACAACCAACAGGTAACCTTATAAACTGCAGGGTAATAAACAATACCGCGCAGTCACATTTAAAGCGGGTAAGTTCCGATGCACCCATTCAACGGAAACTTTCTCTCCACTAAACAGGGGAATCCGACCCTTGCCAAACATTTATGCGCACAAATAGGTAAGGTTTGGCTTGGCTGCACGACTTACGTCATAAGCACTATTTCCAAGGAACCTCCCCTATGCTGCGTCGTCAACTTCTCGCCCTGATGGGCACCCTGGGCTTGGCCCAACACTTGTCCAGCGCCTACGCGGCAACGGACGGATCACAAATTGCGCCCCTGCGCCTGAGCGATGCCGAATGGAAGAAGCGCCTGGGTGCCGCACAGTACGAGGTGCTGCGCAAGGAAGGCACTGAGCCCTCGGGCACCAGCCCGCTGAACATGGAGAAGCGCAAGGGCAGCTACCAGTGCGCCGGTTGCGATTTGCCGCTGTTCACCGCCGAGATGAAATTTGACAGCGGCACCGGTTGGCCCAGCTTCTTCACCGCGCTGCCCGGCGCCGTTCAGACCAAGACCGATTTCAAACTAATTCTGCCCCGCACCGAATACCACTGCGCCCGCTGCGAAGGGCATCAGGGCCATGTATTCAATGACGGGCCGCAGCCCACAGGAAAACGCTATTGCAATAACGGCGTTGCGCTCACCTTCAAGGCGGCGGTATGAGATTTGGCAAACTGTTAACCGCCGCGCTGTTGGGCTTGGCGTTCTTTTGCGTTGCACCCGCCAGCGCGCAAACCACGGCCAAGGCAATATTTGCGGGCGGTTGCTTTTGGTGCGTGGAGTCGGACTTTGACAAGATCCCCGGCGTGCTGTCCACCACCTCGGGCTACACCGGAGGTAAAACCGCCAACCCCACCTACGAACAGGTCTCCAGCCACACCACCGGGCACGCCGAGGTGGTGGAGGTGATTTATGACCCCGGCAAGGTGAGCTACCAGCGATTGGTGGAGTATTTCTGGCACACCATCGACCCCACGGTGAAAGACCAGCAGTTTTGTGACCACGGCACCCCCTACCGCAGCGCGATCTTTGTCCAGAACGCAGACCAGCTCAAGGTGGCGCAGGAGTCACGCTCGGCGCTGGAGAAAAGCAAACCGTTCAAAGATCCCATCGTTACCGAAATCGTGATGGCCAGCGCCTTCTACCCGGCCGAGGAATACCACCAGGACTATTACAAAAAGAACCCTTTGCGCTACAAGTACTACCGCAGCAGCTGTGGCCGCGACGCTCGGGTGCAGCAACTGTGGGGACCCTTGGCGGGCAAGTAGACAAGGTTTAGGGCTCGTCCCAGTCTTTCCAGTCGACCACATGGGTGGTGCGGTACAGATTGACCGCGTGCCCCAAGGTGGGTGAAAAAATGTCAGTGCCCAGCACCTGCAGGATGCCGTAGTGCTGCAATCTGTCTTTGACCCGCCCTTTCAGGCCGGCAAACCTAAGTTCTATGCCTTGGTGTGCCAGTTCCCGGTGCAACGCCAAGAGCATCTCGGCGGCGGTAATGTCCACATCAGAGATCGCATCGGCCGCCACCACCACACGCTGCGTGGGCGTGGCCGCGCTGGCGATCGCTTGGTGCACCGCGGCATGAAAAATCTCGGCATTGGCGAAAAACAACTGTGCGTCCCACCGAAACATCAACAGCCCTGGCACCGGTCGCCCCTGCGGGTGGCGCACCGTGTCGTGAAAGCCTTTGACACCGTCCACCCGCGCCAGCACCGCAAAATAAGGGTGCCACACGTTCCACACCAACACCAGCATGGTCAGGGTGATGGTGATGAAAACGCCCTCCATCACCCCCACCAGGGCCACGCCCAGAAAGCTCACCACGGACAGCGCAAACTCAGTCTTGCGCATGCGGTACAAATCCGCCATGGCGGAAAAATCCGCAAACGACCAACAGGCGGCAATCACCACCGCGCCCAGCGCTGCGCTGGGCAAATCTTTGAGCAAATCAGGTGCCACCAACAACAGCATGGCAATGGCCAGCGCGCCCACCACACCCGTCACCTGGGTTTTGGCCCCGGCAGATTCGGCCACCGGCGTGCGCGAGGCGCTGCTGCCCACCGAAAAGCCCTGGAACAGGCCGGTCGCCACATTGGCAATGCCCAGCGCCAGCAACTCCTGGTTTTGGTTGACCGCGTAGCCCATGCGCTGGGCCATGGCGCGCGACAGCACACTGGTGTCGGCAAACGACAGCAGCGAGAGCATGATGGCCCCCGGCAGCAGGTGCAGCACATCCTGCACGCTGACCCACGGGATTTGAAACCGGGGCAAGCCCGCGGGCAGCGCCCCCACCACGGCCAAGCCCGCCTGCTGCGCCAGGTCAAACCCGCCGCTTAGCAGACTGGCGATAAGCACCGCCAGCAAAATGCCGGGCCAATTTGGGCGGTAACGCCGGAGCAGAAAAATCAGCCCCAAAGACCCCACGCCCAGCGCCAGCGCCAGGGGCTGTGTTTGTCCGCGGGCAATTCCCTGCACCAGCAACACGACCCGCTCGACCACGTTGTCGGCTGGCACGGGGAAGCCCACCAATTTCGGCAACTGGCCGATCAGCACCGTGACCGCAATCGCGTTCAAGAAGCCGATGCGGATCGGTTTGGAGAGCAAATCGGCGGCAACCCCCAGGCGGGCAAAACCAATCAGCATGGAACACGCCCCGGACAGCATGGCCAGCGCCCCCGCCAAAGCCACCGCACGCTCCGGGCGGCCCCCGGACAGCGGCAGTATCAGCGCCGCAATCACGGCGGCCATGGTGGAGTCCGGGCCCAGCACCAAGATGCGGCTCGGCCCAAACAGGGCGTAGGCCAGCAGCGGCACGATGGTGGCATACAGGCCATAAATGGCAGGCAAGCCCGAGGCCTCGGCATAACCCATACCCACCGGCACCAAAATAGCCGTCAGCACCAAGCCGGCGACCAGGTCATGCCAGAACCAGGCCGCCTGGTAATGCAACACAATGGCCAGCCCCGGCACCCAACGCAACAGGGTGGCCAAGGCGGGCGATCGGGGATTGGGTTGCTGGGCGCTCATGGCTTGGAGTATCGCCGCTTGTCTATACTCAAAGCCCCTTATTCCAGCCCCACCGGCGCACCACCGGCGCACCAACGTCATGCCACAGATTGCTCCTGTTTTTATAGCTGCTTGCGCACATTCCATAAGGGCTGGAGGCCGATTTGATGCCTAATTCCATCAACACGAAGGGCCTTTGGTTTGACCCCCGCTCACTGGAAAAACTGGCCGACGGCGGCGCTTGGTCACGCGGACTCATGCTGTACCGCAGCCAAAAGGCGCTCAGCCTGGACATCGAGCCTGCGGGCGACCACTGGGTGCTGCTGGGCGAAGTGCAAGGCACCCAGCGCGCGCCCTATGAAGTCTCCATCGACATGGCGCTCACGCCGCAAGGCACCGTGGCCTATTGGGACAGCGATTGCGAATGCCCGGTCGGCGAAAACTGCAAGCACGGCGTGGCGCTGATGCTCAAAGCTGCCTACCAGGGCCTGCAGTTGCTGAACGGCGGCGCAGTGGACACCCTGCGGGCCGCCCCCACCCCGCCCACCCCCGACCAACTGGAAGCCATGCGCCAAGCGGCAGTGGCCCGCGCCGAGGAAGCGGCCCGCATCGAGGCCGAATCCAAACTGCTGGGCTGGCTGCAAGAGATGGACCGGGCCAATGGGCTGGTACCAGCAGCCACTGGCAAGCGCGCACCCTATGGCAGTTATGGCGCACAGGCCAACGACCGCCCGGAGCAATACCTGTACCTGCTCACTGTGCACGGCGGCCAGGGCCCCAAGCCCACTTTGCAGATTGAGGCCGTGGTGTCGTACCCCAAGACCACGGGCGGCTGGGCCAAGCCCAAAGCGATCAAAACCCCGCCCTACCCTGGACAGCCGGTGTATGACCGCGCCACCGAGATGGACCGGCAGGTGCTGCAACTGATACGCGCCATGCCCGACACCCAAAGCTACCGCTACGCTTACACTTTTAGTGCAAGCGCTGCGCCCTACGGCCAGGTGGGCCTGCTGGCGCTGGAGCAGGCTGCCAGCACCGGGCGGCTGTTTCTGGACGATGGCAAAGGCGGTGCCGGGGCCCCCATGAACTGGGGGCCACCGCAAACCCTCACCTGGCAATGGCAGGAAGTGCCTAGCCTGCACAGCATCGAGCCCAGCTGGGCCCTGCGCGCCAAGCTGCTGGATTCCCACGCCAAGCTGTGCCTCAATAGCCCGCCGCTGTACCTGGACGCCGCCCTGGGTCTGTGCGGCCCGGTGCTGGCCGAGGGCATTGCGCCTGCGCAACTGGAAGTCTTGCTCAAGGCGCCCCCCCTCAAACCGGCAGCGTTGAAGAAACACCAGATCGAGCTGATGCAACGCCTAGGCGGCGTACCCATGCCGCCCGTGCTGGAGGAACTCACCACGCTAAAGGGCATCACCCCCATCGCGCGGCTGCACCTGGCGCCCGCCGCACCGGAGGATCTGCCATTTGTAGGCCTGATCGAAGCCACCCTGCGCTTTGACTACGCTGGCCACACGGGTTGGTGGGCCGGACAAGGCACGTCGGTGCTGATCGACAATGCGCAAGGGCGCCTATTGCTGCACCGCGATGCCGAGGCTGAGTTCGACGCCATGGGCCAGCTGTTTGACCTAGGCATGCGCGCCGGTGACGGTGGCCTGTTTGGCATACCCGGCGACGAGTCGCAGCAAGCCTGGCTGCACTGGGCCGACAACGACTTCTCCGTGCTGCGCAATGCCGGGTTCGAACTGTCGCTGGACCCGGCCCTGCACCGCTGGATCACCCATGCCGATGCGCTGGATGTGCAACTGCGCCCCCAGCGCGCATCCGGCCAGGGTGACAGCATGGACGACGATGAGGGCGTAGAGGCCGCCACCTCGCCCTGGTTTGACCTGTCTTTGGGCATGGAGATCAACGGCCAGCGCCACAACATCCTGCCGCTGTTGCCCCAACTGATTGCGGCTGCGGCCAACAGCCCGATCAACGCGGAAACGGGCCAGCCCGAGATTCCACCGTTTGTTTACTTACCTAAAGTGCAGGGAGGCTTTATCCGCCTGCCCACCGACGCGCTCAAACCGTGGATGGCCGCGCTCTTGGAGCTGGTGGGCGACCGCGCGCATGACTTTACGGGTGACAGCCTCAAGCTCTCGCGCCTGGACGCCATGCGCACCACCGCCTCGCTGGGGGAAGGCGCGGTGTGGGAGGGCGCACAGCACTTGCGCGACATGGTGCAGCGCCTGAGCGGCCGCGCTGAAATGCCCGAGGTGCCCATTCCCCCCAGCGTGAACGCCACGCTGCGCCCCTACCAGCAACAGGGCCTGAACTGGCTGCAGTTCCTGCGTGAAAACGCCCTGGGCGGCATTTTGGCCGACGACATGGGCTTGGGCAAAACGCTGCAAACGCTGGCCCACATCCAGGTCGAAAAAGATGCGGGGCGCTTGGACCGGCCAGCCTTGATCATTGCGCCGGTCAGCCTGATGGGCAACTGGCGGCGCGAGGCCGAACGTTTTTGCCCCACACTGCGCACACTGGTCATCCACGGCAAAGACCGCCACGAGGTCACGGGCAGCGTGCTTGAACACGACATCGTCATCGCGCCCTACTCGCTGCTGCCGCGCGACAAAGAAGGCTGGCTCGATACCCAGTGGCACCTGGTGGTGCTGGACGAAGCGCAAAACATCAAAAACGCCAGCACCCACGCCGCCCAAGTGGTGGGCCAACTGAACACCCGCCACCGCCTATGCCTGTCGGGCACCCCGATGGAAAACCACCTGGGTGAAATCTGGAGCCTGTTCCACTTTTTGATGCCCGGCTTTCTGGGCAGCCAAAAGCGCTTTACCGAGTTGTTTCGCACGCCGATTGAAAGACAAGGCGACCCCGAGCGGCTGACCCAGCTGCGCGCCCGCATCACGCCCTTCATGCTGCGCCGCACCAAGGCGCTGGTGGCCAGTGAGCTGCCGCCCAAAGTGGAAAGCATCACCCGCGTGGAGTTGTCGGGCAAACAGGCCGACCTGTACGAAACCATTCGCCTAGGGATGGAAAAAACGGTGCGCGAGGCGCTCAACAGCAAGGGCTTGGCCAAGTCGCAAATCACCATTCTGGACGCGCTCTTGAAGCTGCGCCAGGTCTGCTGCGACCCGCATTTGCTCAAGTTGCCCGTCGCGCAAAAGGTCAAAACCTCGGCCAAGCTGGAGCAACTGATGGAGATGCTGCCCGAGATGGTGGCGGAAGGGCGGCGCATTTTGCTGTTCTCGCAGTTCACCACCATGCTCACGCTGATTGAGGCGGAACTGAAAAAACGCAACATCCCGTGGGTCAAGCTCACGGGGGCCAGCCTGAACCGCGATGCACTGATAGAGCAATTCACCAGCGGTGCCGTGCCTATCTTCCTCATCAGCCTGAAAGCCGGTGGCGTGGGCCTGAACCTGCCGCAAGCCGACACCGTCATCCACTACGACCCGTGGTGGAACCCGGCGGCCGAAAACCAGGCCACCGACCGCGCCCACCGCATCGGCCAGACGCACACCGTGTTTGTCTACAAACTGGTGGCGCAGGGCACGATTGAAGAGCGCATCCTGGCCCTGCAAGACCGCAAGGCCGCGCTGGCCGACAGCATGTTCAGCGGCGCCACCGGGCGCAAGCAGCCGCTGTTTACTGAAGGGGATTTGGCGGAACTGTTGAAGCCGTTGTCAGGTTAATAGCCATCAACTGTACGATTTCTTTTTGGACAGTTCACCCCGCGTAACGGTAGCCTCGCTACAATCAAAAACTCGAGAGACAAAAATCGGCTCCACGCCGTGAGGTGATTCGGTTCATCCTATATCTCTCGATCCATCTTCCCGACACCCGCTCTACTTTCCAAAGTCAGCGGGTGTTCTTTATTGAAGATGCCGCTTTCTCGGGCAGATTTCTTGCCCTTACGGGTTGGCTCCACATCCAAGTCCAAGACCTCCAGCGTCTGCGACCACACAAAATTCAGGTATCTGGCCTCGCCCCGCTCATAGAACCGTTGCAACGCCCACAGGTAGTAATCGACCGCCTGCAAGCCCGCGTGGTCTTTGGGCACCGAACACAAGACCTCCGTCGGTTTGGGCTTTGACAAACCAAAGTCCCGCGCAAACCCGTCGCCCTCGTGGGCGATAGCGTCCACAAATGCCTTGGTACGGGGTTTGTGCCCGCGCTGCGCGAACACAATTTTGTGGTCACTCCAGCCGTGCAGGCGGGAAAACAAATGTCGGGTCAGCTCGTCATACAGCTCATGGCCGGTAGGGTCGTACCGGTACATGGGTTCTATCCTGCGCCGCTGCAGGGCGTAGTCCACCAAACGCAACTTGTCGCGCACCACAGCCACAAAGCGCAGGTCATGGTTCGCCAGCAACTTGTAAACCATAAACCGGACCTCGGGCGGGTCGTCTTTGGCGTGGAAATGGACAGCGGTGCGTTTGCGCGCCGGGTCCAGCGACGGTACATCCTTGAAGAACGGGTCTGCCACCACATCCTTGCGCAGGCGCGCCAGATCAACGGTCAGCGCGTCCACGTCGCGACACTCCAGTTTTCCGGCTATGAAAAACCGGGAGCAGCCCTCGGTGGCGGCAACGACCTTGCCGCCTTTTCCAAACAGCGTGGGGTCACCAGCCTCGTCCACGAACCAGGTTGTTCCGGCATCGGCCTCGTTGGCTCCGTAGGTCTTGACAGGTGTGAAAGGCATGACCATTAGGGCACTAGTCCCGAATCAATTCCAGATCTTCCGGGTCCACTACCACAGTGATCAATTCACCCTTCATGGAGACGGCGTTGTCTGGGGCAAAGATGTAGTCATCCTGAAAGATGGCGACATCACCCTCAACGCCAACGGGTGGGCGGTACACCACATCGTCATACCCTGCGATGTCAAAGCTGCGTTTTACCCTGGCCCGAAATCTTGGCAACTTTGCAAGACTGGGCACAAGAAAATTGGACGCTGCTGCCAAACTGATCAATTCAGTGACCGCAGAAAGCTGTAGCACCGCTTCAATGATGTAGGTGTGCTCTTCGCGCTCGGTGCCCCACTGCCACCAGACAGTGATGTATTCGCCGGGCAGTATCTTTCTCTGCAGGAGATTGGTCTTGTGAAAGCGGTTGAAGCTATCCCAGCCCGAACCCAGGTCAATCAGACCTTCGGGTGTCAGCAGAACGCCATATGCATCACCGATGCCATTCATTGCGCCCCAGAACCCAAAGTGCGCCTTGTCTTCCAACGGTAGCAAGTCACGTCCCACAGTAAGGTCGAAGCGGCAGCGCTCCCCGTCTGGACCGACCTGCCGCAGGCAAACTCTAACCATCATGACGTACCCACTTTCCTGTTTGACGTTCTCCGATACCGACGTTCTACGCCCCGCCCGCAAGCCTCTAGGTCACCGGAGCGCATGCTCGCGCGAACCAGAGAAACGACGACAGGCTCAATCTTTGGACCGGCCCGCCCAAACCCAAGACTACGCGCAAATTGCGTTGGCACATCAAGGGCAGGTGTCCATTTGCGTGAAACCAATGCCAAAAGATGCTGCCGGAGAAAGGCGCGGTCGTAACCGTCGATGTCTTTGACAAACACGGTCAGCACACTGCCCGAGTTTTCGGCAATGCCACGGCGCACGGCGCGACGAATAGCAGTGTCCAGCTCCACCTTCAGCGCCGGGCTGGTACGGGCATGCCCCAACTCCCGCGCGGTGGATCGAATCAAGTCATCCCGGCTGAGCCCACCACTACCCGTTCTTCCGGCGCTAGCCAAGACACGGCGGATGGCGCACATCACCTGGCCATCGTTCAACCCGTTCAACTGCACAGCCCTGCCAGAAACTTTGCCACCCGCTGCCTTGGCAGGGGTGGCCCTAGATTTTGGGCGGTCTGGCCCTCCCGCTGCGCCAGCCATGTCTTCTAGGTCGTCGAAAAGGCTACCAGCCCCCGTGGGACTTGCGTAAGCAGCTCTCTTTTTTGCAGCAGTTGTCGCCTTCTTCTGCGCCTTGAGCTGCTCTTTTTGCACCATTTGCTCGGCGGCCAGCGTGGCGGCGTCGGGTGGCGGGTGGTTCTGGCTGAACGCGCCTGGCCAGCCGCCATTGGCTTCAATGGCCTGGTCCACCTGCAGCATCAGCTTTTGCGTCGCCTGCAGCGCGGCATAGACGCGCAGCCAGTGGGTAATGTCGTCCTGGCTTAGGCTACGGCCCGCCTTGCGTCGGTCGTCCAGCCACTTGTGCAGCACCTGATAGCCGCCAATGGTGTGCTGCCAGATGGACTGGCGCACGTTGGCAAAACCGCTGGTGGCGTTGATGAACACCTTGCCCACCTTGTCGTCGGTGCCCTGCACGTCGGCCAGCTCGCGCGATTTCTCTGCCACCTTGACCATCGCGAAATCAGTGCCAAACCAGGCTGCAGCCCTCGCGGAACGTGCGCCACCAGCTACTATGTTTATAGCATCTGGATGCTCCAGCAGATGCCAGGCTACCAGCTCCGCGCCTAGTTTGGCGAGAGCGTCGAACACCTTGCGGCTGCCGGGAATGGGAATGCGGGGGAAGTCGGTACGCAGAAACGCGGCGTAGCGCTCGCGGTAGGCCGGGCTATGCAGCACGGCGTAGAGGTAGTGAAATATTTTCTCGGCGTGCAGTGGGGCGGTGAGGTCTTCGGGGCGGTTGTCGGAGGGGGTTAGATTGAGGGCGGATTGGAAGGTGCTTAGGAAACTCGGCGAAAGATTTGCGACTTTGCCATCCTCCTTAGACAGCCAAAGTGGAAACGGGCAATTTCCCCCGCGTCGGTAAAAGTTGAAGTCTGTAATTTGGCGTGTGGCAGCAACAATGGTCCAAGGGTTGTTGTCGATGACCTGCCCTGCCTTACCCACCGTAACCGCCAAATTGTCGCCGCCCAACAATTGCCCCATAACCCGATCACGACGATGCACCGCCACATGGTTGTCGTAAATGGTCGTCCTTATGTCAAACGGACGGTAGAGAACTGGCACGATCTTTTGCTTCCAGGCTCCGGCAGCAAGAGCTGCTTTTGCGTCGCTGTAGTTCCACTGCTCTTGGGTGCAAAGCTGGAATATCTCGCGTGCTTCGGCTTCATTGGCAGTAGCCAAAAGCGCTTTCACCTTGGCTCTTGCTTCCTTTGCATCCCATGAAATTGCAAATTCGTCATGCGTAGTCACGATTCCAGGCGCAGGATCTCCATTCGGCGAAAAGATCACCGGAAGTCCCCAACCGTTTTCGTAATCGTTACGCCCGGCTTGGGCCTGCGGTTTGAACAGCCAAAGCGGCTCATTTGGGATCAACGTTGTCAGTGTTTCCGTTTGAAGAGAGATTCGCAGCATGGCTTCGGCTTTGAATGTCTCGGTTCCCAGAACATCGAGACTCTTCTCACTCTTCGTTGCAGTACCGTGGGCGTACAGACCAATTGCTGTGCCTTGGATGATGCCAAACACGGACTCATCTTTTGAGCCATCCAAAGCTTTTTCCTTTTTCTTACTGTTGCCGTGAAGGTCAACGATACGCAGGTATGGAAAGCTTTGGCGCAAATGGCGGCGCATGCCTTTGAAAGTGGGATTGTCGAGGTAGGAGTGATCCGTAATAAAGCCCAATATGCCGACACCGCCATCCAAAATCCGCAGCTCCGAAAACCTCATGAATTTGACGTAATCGTTCTGCAGCCACTTACCTTGGCCGGGCTTCTGCAAATCCGGGTAGCCGCGCTTGTATTCATGAACCGCTGCCACAATGCCAGGCACATTGTTGTTGGCCGAGTGGCCCGCATAGGGCGGGTTGCCAACGATAACGGTAAAGCAGCATTGCTCCTTTGTCAGGTTGGCCGCATTAGCCTCATGCGCAAGCATGGGTGCCATGGATTCCAAATGCGCTTGCACCGGGTGCGTAGGCTCCAGCGCATTGGTCAAAAACACATTCACACGCGGCCCGTCTTCGGGGAAGGTGTAGCCCGTCTCAGCCAGCTTCAGGCCGATCTTCATGTGCGCAATGGCATACGGGGCCATCATCAGCTCAAAGGCATACAGGCGCGGCAGCAGGTGGTGCTTGACGTACTCCACCCACAGTGGTTGCCACTTGGCTTTACCAACGATGCCTTGTTTGGCCCACTTGGCCAGCATGTGGGCGTGGATTTGGGTGATGACTTCGACGATGAAGGTGCCGGTGCCGGTGGCGGGGTCCAGCACCTGCACAAAGGGTGTGGCGGCGGTGCAGAACTTGGGCAGTTTCAGCTCGGGATTACGCGCCATCATCTCGCCCCAGGTGATGGTGCTGGCCAAGCCGTCTTCAATGCCGAATTCGGTTTTCAGAATCTCGTCCACGCTGCGCACGATGAACTGCACCACGGGGCTGGGGGTGTAGAACACGCCGCGCTTGGCGCGCATGGCTTTGTCGTAGGCTTTGAGGAAGTCTTCGTAAAAGTGGATCACCGGATCGTCGCCCGGCTTGCTGGCATTGAAGCTGCGCAGTACCGCGTCCATAGGCACTTCGCGCAGCACGGTCACCACTTCATTGATGCCCAGTTCGTCAAAGTCCACCCGCTTCTCACGGTTGCGGGCGCGGCCTGCAGCGCTTATAAAGCTGCCCAGCAGTTCTTTCAAAAACGGGTTGGTGCTGGGCACCATATCGGCCAGGTTGTCGGCCACCAATGCGCCGCTCTCGCGGCTGGCGCGGGCGGTGAACAGGCCGTAGGTGATGGTCTGCGCGAACATGTCGGCAAAGGCATCGTCAGACAAATCGGCAATGAGGTTGTCTTTGAAGGCCTTGTGCATTTGGCGCAGGTGGCCGCTGTCGCTTTCCAGTGCCAGCACGGTGTTGACGCGCCTACGGATGCGCTTGGCCAGCTCTGCCATGGCCAGGGCCAGGGTTTTGGCGTCGTTGATTTCTTGGCGATAGCCCAGCGCGAATGCACCGGCCCATTGCGCGCGCCATTTGGCCAGGTCGTCTGCCGTGCGGGTGTTGGCGGGCCAGCGCAGTTTGTCGCGCAGGGTTTGGGCCACATAGCCCAATTGCATGGGGGTGTCGTCATCGTCCCAGCCCAGCACGCGCAGGGTGGGCAGGTCGCCTTTGGCAGACTCGTCGGTGAAATGGGCCAGCGCAATTTCACGGGCATTGCTCTCGCCAAAGCTGGAGACAAACAGCAAGTCGTGCGCAGCCCAGGTCTGGTGGCCACCCCCAATTGCACGGCCCTTGGGTATCAGGCCATTGAGCACGCGACGCAGCGCGGTAATGGGCAGGCGGCCTTTGGCGAACTCCACAAAGAAGATGCCCCAGGGCTGGTCGCTGACCAACGGGCGCAACTGCTTGATGGACTTGACCTTGACTTCGTGCTCAGCTTTAAGGTTGAGCTCGTCGGGCTGCCAGTCAAAGAGGTTGTCTTCCCAGTCCTCCACATTCACGGGCCAGCCCAGTTCGTCGTGCAGGTAGTGCACCAGGGCGGGAATGGTATGGACCTGGCGCAGCTTGTCGGCCAGGGGATCTAGCGCAGTGTTTTGGGGGCGGGTTGCCATGGTTGTGTTCTCCCTTTTTGTCTTTAATCAGCGCGAGGGTCTATTGCCCAGCTTTGCGCGGTCCGTCGGGCATGGTGCGCAGCATGAAATGGTCAAACAGCGGTACGGTAAACGCCGTATCCCCGTGGGCCGGGCTGTAGATCATTCCTTTTTTGATCAGACTGGAACGCAGCGGTGCGATGGTCTGCACTTTCACGCCGAGGCGCTCCGCAACTCCGCCCGAACGCTGGTTGCCCGTGCCCAGTTCAGCCAGGGCACTGAGGTAATCTTTTTCGCGGGGCGTGAGTCGATCAAATCGTACGCGGAAAAAGCTCTGGTCCAGGCGGGCGGTAGACGCGATGGTCGTTCGCTGAATCAACGGCAGGTCTATGGGCGATTGTTCTGCCATGTTCCAAGACTGGTAACCCCATTCCTGCAAAAAATATGGATAACCTTGGGTCACACGAAACACTTCAGCCAATGCCTCGGACGTGAAGGCAACACCTTGCGTTGCAACCGGGCCTTGTAGCGCAAGTGAGGCATCTGCCAACGACAGCGCACCTACTTCTGGGTAGGTAAACAATCGCTCGGCGTAGGATTTGGATTTACCTGCCAAACCCACCAACTGTGGCAAACCCGCTCCTATCAGGACCAATGGCAAGCTGCGTTGTGACACCCGGTGAATAGCCATGATGAGGGCGCTCATCTCGACTTCGGTCATGTATTGAAGCTCATCAATGATGATGGCGACTGCGGTGCCACGGTCAGCGGCCGCTTCGCCGACAGCTACAAACAGTTCGGCCAAGTCGGCCTCAAGGTCGCCACTGTCTGCGGAGCCGGTTTCGGGGTCAATGTCCAAGCCAAACTCCGCATCGCCTACTTTGACTTTGACCGCCCCAATAAAGCTACGCAGCACCCGCAACCCACGCTTAACCTTTTGGCTGACGTTTTGCATACGATCCAGCGCAAACAATGTTTGCCGCAACGGCGGCAGCAGCAGCAGGGGCAGAGACTTGCTTTCGTGCGCCTCAATTAGCAGCGCCTGATAGCCTTGTGCTTCAGCCATTTCGCGCACCCGATTGAGCAATACCGTTTTACCCACACCGCGCAGGCCGACCATGAACATGCTTTGCTCACTGCGTCCGGCCTTGACGCGTGCCAAGAGCACTTCAACTTTGTGCAAGAGTTCGCCGCGCCCAGCCAGCTCTGGAGGTTGATTGCCTGCACCGGGCGAGAACGGGTTGGAAAGAGGATTCATATCAATTGAAGTTACTTTAGTTTATAGATTATCAAATTAACAATGATAACTTTATATAAATTCAATATACATAGCGCACTTTACGGGGGGATTTTTAGTTCAGTTCCATCCAGGCAATGAGCTGCGGCACCACACCCAAGGGTGCCTGCACCTGCCGCAGATAACCATTCTTTAGGTGCTTTTCCACCTTGGCACGCGCCTCTGACAAAGTGGCCTGCGCGATGTTGCAATGCCTGGGCGTTTCGGGCGCACAGTGAATCACTGCATCAATGGCGGCCGCATCGTCCAGCACTTTGCCGCTTTGCAGGTCCAGCAACAACCATTCGGTGCGGCCAGCGGCGACGGTCCAGGCGTCGGACTCCAGCGCTGGCGCTGACACTGTGTTGTCTTTGCCAGGCAATGCAAAGCAGAAAAACACGGCCTGCGTGCCAGGTTGCAAATGCACTTTGCCGCTGAACACGCGGCCCGGCAGTGCCTGCAGGCGTTCGGGCAAGTCGGGGTGGGCTGCAAGCAGGCGCTGGTATTCCAGGTGCATGGTTTCTAGCGCGGTGGGTTCACCTTCAAACTGGTGGTCAAAGTCGCGCAGGGCGGCAAAGTCGTCTTCCGGGCGCAGGAGTTTTTTGCCCTCAATGCCCAGGGTTTTGGAAATGAGCAAGGTTTTGTTGGAAACCTTTTTGAACAGGTTAAGCAACTCATCCAGTTCGCCAGGGGGCAAAAAGTTCCAATACTCCACGGTGCCACGGATGGCTTTGACCTCGGGGTGGTCTTTGACCAGCATTTTTTCAATGTCGGGATTCATGCGCCGGTCTACACGACCAATGCGTTGCATGAGGCGCACCGGGTTCCAGTGCAGGTCGTAGTTGATCAGGCGCGTGGCGTCCTGCAGGTTCAACCCCTCACTGAGTACGTCGGTGGCGATCAACACACGGGTTTCTGTGTGGCCCTTGTCTGCCAATGCCTGGCTGGTCATGTTGTTGTAGTACGGAGCGAATTGGCGAATCACGTCGCCACGGCTGCGTTTGGTGGCAGAGTCGATCTGGTCGATGCCCTTGATGCCAGCCTTCTCCAACTCTTTGGCCAGGTAGCGGGCGGTAGCGGAAAACTCGCTAAAGATCATGACCTTGTGTTTTTTCAGCACGGGGTCAGTTTTCAACAGCTGAATGAGGGCGCGCAGTTTGTCGTCGTGGCTGGGTTTGAACTGGCGCAGTTCGTTCAAAAATTCGGCCAACTGGTTCAGGTCTTGCAATGACTCCGAAAGCATTTGCGGCACGTCGAACTGGTCGCGGTCAAGCAAGTCCACCGCCGCCAACATTTCTTCAGGAATAACGTCTTCGTCCTGCTCGGTTTCGTCTTCGCCGCCATTCTCAAAAAGCTGGTGCTGGCGCTTCTGTACATCACCCAACAACTCTTCCTGGTGGATGCGCCAGCGCTCCAGAGCCGCCTGCTCGTGCTTGGTGGTGCTGTTGACCTGCACAAAGGCCATTACTTTGCGCAGCAGTTGCTGGCATGAGGACTCAAACGCGCTGGCCGAGCTTTCAAAGCGCTTCAAAAACAAAATACGGATCAGGCCCACCACCTGCTTTTGGCGATTGTCTTCAAAGCCGTCGGCCACCGGCACTTTGGAATAGGCCAACGGGTAATACATGGGCAAGGTAAACAGTGGCTGCTTCTTGTTGAAGGCCTTTTCCACCATAGTCAGCAGCTTGCCGTAGGTCTTTTTGACGGAGTAATCGGCCACCTTGGGCGCTTCACGCTTGGGGAACAGCGCCGCCTTGGCCCCGGCAGTGATCTGGCTTTGGCGCACGTAGGCGCGGCTGCGCTGCACCACCAGTTCGCGGAACAAACTGTCTTGCGAGAGTATGTCGCCCGTCTCCAAGCCAGCCAGTTCGCCTTGCAATAGCTCGCTGCCCATGCGCTTGCTCAGCTCTTTTTCAAGCTTGCGGAAGTGCCCCGGTAATGAGTGAATGCCCAGGGTGTCTTTGAAGTGCCCAGCCTCACGCTGGGTGAAGTGTTCAATGAGGTGTTGCAAGTCGATCAAACGGTTGTTGATGGGCGTGGCCGTGAGCATGAACACTTGCTTGTCTTTGGCGAGCGCTTGCATTTGCCAATAGCGCGATGTGTCTTTCTTGGTGCTGGGGTTTCGAAAGTGGTGAGCTTCGTCAATGACGATCACGTCGGCCTGTTCCTTGAGCCGCTGGATTTTTTCCACCCAGTCACCACCGCGCTGCAAGTCGGTATGGTTGATCAACACCAGGTTGGAAAAATCCCCAAACAACTCGGGCAGATAACGCCGCAAGCTGGATTCCCAAACCGGCTCACGCCCGGACTTTGGCACGACCAAGAGCACCTTTTTGCGCTCAAACTTCACCAAACGCTCTATCAGCATGAGTCCGACAAATGTCTTACCCAAACCCACGCCATCGCACAAGAATGCACCGCCATACTTGCCGCCAATTTTTAGCAGTGCGCCGTAACCATCGCGCTGGTACTGGTCCAGGATGGGATACATGCGCGACTGGTGCCGTTCCCAATCGCCCGCCGTTTCTTCGTAGTTATTGAAATAGGCTTGCAGCGACTTGGCGTACACCTCAAAAGGCAGGTAATTACGTGTCTGGCGCTCCATCACCTTGAGCACTTCAGCGGAGGCGTCTTCGGCCTCATCCCAATGCGCATCAAACCATTGCTGGAGCTCTTCGACCTCGCGGCGAAGCTGAACGTTGAGTTCGACGTTGCCGGTGAGGCCGGGATAGGTGAAATTGCTGGAGCCCACCAAGGCGGATGAGCCCACCACCGCAAGTTTGCTGTGGGTGATATACGCCTTGGCGTGGAATTTCTTCTTGGCGTACACACGGCATTGAATTTTGCCGCTGGCAATGGCCTGAACGATTTGATCGACCCCGGTCAAAAAATCATTCTTTTGCTTTTCTCGCTCAATGCTATCGTCCAGCAATTGGCCAACACGCGCAAGACCTTCGGACAAGGCACGGTGGGTGCGCTTGGTGACCTCGTCCCCCATCAGGATACGGATTTGATCAAGCTTTTGCCACTTGCCATCAAGGGCAAGCAAGGCACCGATTTCAAAATACCCGGTGGCAATGTCAAATTTGTGTGAAATTTCTGACCACTCGGCCAGATAGTTCAGCACCTTCCAGTCTTCATCGCTGTTGTCTACGATGAAAAGATCGTTGCCTGTTTTTGTTGCCATCTTGTTTGCTCTTTTTATTGCCAAGCGCTGCGAACTGCAGGCCTCAATCGATCAGCCTGGCCATCCGCAGCATCGTGGCTATCGCTGCTCCCTATACCGCAATGAAGCCGTATACCTGTGCTCCAATGTACAACAAAGCACTGAGGCGTCCGATAGCGAGCCTTGTCCAATGAGGTATGAGCCTGAAGGCAGGCCTGTATTTCCAAGCGGGAATGAGCCTGAAGCCGTAATTTGAGGTGAATTTGAGGGAGGGTT